>Ga0308158_10000578_pt1 | contig 54269 bp, 29 predicted proteins | sample PhyBR2_FD_201038 | JGI IMG/M metagenome (GOLD analysis project Ga0308158, IMG submission 201038) | Phyllosphere microbial communities from UC Gill Tract Community Farm, Albany, California, United States - DLSLB.R2 | ecosystem: Host-associated > Plants > Phyllosphere > Unclassified | place: USA... | reverse complement strand
GACGCCGTGACCTTGCCGTAGTCGCGAGAGCGCCGTCAGGACGCAGTGATTGCGATTGGCCTGGCGGCGCCCTCTTGGTGGCCTGAACCGACGGTATGCTGAATGTGATCTGCATGACCGTCACCCCAATCCCTGTAGGCGTGGTTGATTGACTGGCGTGTTATCGGTATTGTTGGCGCAAAAGTCTTCTGCATTTTTTTGTTTTAATCGTTGGTTAGTTACATTTTTCTAAAAATTCTGCTGGTGTTCCGTCCGCTCCGATCGATCTCTAACCTTCTGCGTATTTCATGCATTCGTGTGGGGAATGGCATAGCATTCCAGCGAAGAACGCAAGCAATCTGCAAAGCATCACGAAGCCAAAAACATCGTGGAGACGAGCACTACACCTGCCTACTTGGTGTTGCCGAGCACCCTGCTCGACGCGCCGACATCAGCACGCATTAACAAAAAAGCTCGCCGAAGCGAGCTTTTCTAAAATCTTCCGAAGAATGATTTAAGCAGGAAACCTCACTCCCATTCGATTATCAATGGCTGAGCTAAGCCTATGAATTGCTCAGAATTTTCGTCGTACTTCTGGCCCAGTACCATTGACGATACCATGCCAAGTCATCGATCTTTGATCCGGCAACAACAGGCATTACCTCGAATTTACCATACCGCAACCACGATGTCCGCAACTGAGTCTGAGTACATGGTATCGCGAACGATCTGCTGCCTAGACTCAAATTAACCGGCCTCTACGAAAGCCGGGGCGATTCACCGTGCAGTCCCAAGACTGAGCCGTATGGTGTCACACCGCCTTCCCACAACACAAGTGCTAGCTTCTCCGCATCCAAGGTGGACGTCTAGGGCAGTCCACCTACGTGTGTGGTTTAGCGCGACGACGGGCGTTTGGTTAAGTAGGCCTCGGGCGCGGTTTAGGATGACTGTTAGGGCGAACAGCGTGTACAGCGGCGCTTTCCGGCGCCGCTGTGATGCGCACGCTCGCCGCAGTTTCAAACTTACCTTCGTCGGCGCCGCCATCGGACAACACGATGTCTAAAGCGTCGCCAACTTTGAGGCCGCACCACTGTTTCCAGCTGATGTCCGTCGCGGTCTTAAAGTGAGCGAAGTATTTGGACTGCCCACCCTGGACAAAAATAAACGGTGAACCTTCCTTAGGTATATGCTGTATTTTCACTGCCACCGTAGTAGATGAGCGCGCGGCGCGGCGCACGATCTCGCCGAACAACGACGGCTGATCCACAGCCCGGCCGCGCATTTCAGCGCGGCGCAAAAAGCCCGCGTTGCCAAAAAAGACGAGATTCTCCTTGGCTCGCGAGCACGACACGTTCAGGCGCTGACGATCGCGGATGAAGCTGATGTCGCCCGCGCTGCGTACGGTCGAATAAAGCACGATGTCCGCTTCGCTACCCTGAAAGCTGTCGACCGTATCCGGGCGGATGCTCAAGCTGTCGCCGATGCGCCAAACCTCGCTGTCCTTGCCGGCTTTGGTGGCGACGCGGTCGAGCAGGCGTCGGATCAGACGCTTTTGAGCGCCATAGGGCGTGATGATCGCGACCTCCTTATGCAGCTTGCGCTTGCTCAGCGATCGGGCGGCGGTGCACAGATAATCCGTGATCGCCTCGGCTTCGGCGAGGTTGCTTTTGCTGGTTCCTTCGTCCAGCTGCTCGCCGCGTACGTCATGCCAGCGCAGCGGTGCCGATGAATCTAGGAATTCGCTGCGGTCATGGACTTCGCCATTAAACAGGCCGCGCTCGCCCCGTTCCTGGTAAAACAAATCCGCGACTAGGTCGCCGATCGGCTCGACCATGCGGTATTGATGGTCGAGCCTACCACGGCAATCGGCTGGTAGGCCCCGGTACATGAGTTCGAAAAAACTCTCTTTCAGGAAGCTCTCCTCCAAGAACGGAAGCACCTTCGCGCTGTCTTCTTCTCGTAAAGTTGCTGCGATAGTTGGCGGAAGCTGGTAATGGTCGCCGATGAGGATCACCTTGCTCGCGCGCAGCATCGGGATCAGCAGTTCGGGAACCGTCGAGCGTCCCGCCTCGTCGATGATGGCCAAGTCGAATTGCAGCCTGTGCAAGCCATGCCGTTGGCTGGCGAGGCCGACGCAGGTGGCACCAGCCAACTCGTATTCCCCGATGAGGAGCTCGGTGAGCTCGGGGTCGAAGCGGCCATCGGCGTCGCGAATACTGGACAGCCATTCTTCCAAGAGGGGAGCGGAATCCGCCTGTGCGGCTGCTGCGCGTTGATAGGCCGTGATCCGGTCCACGTGGTAGGCGTCCAAGCGCGCCTCCGTGCCGTAATCGCGCAAGGACTCGTCCATCTTGTCGAGGTGCCCGATGCGCAGTATCCGCGCGCGCGCCGCCGGCGCTTTTTCGAGGAAGCGCGTCAATGCGTTGTCGACCGCCGCGTTTTGCTGCGATACGACCAGGATGCGCAGAAACGGATTGTCCTCGTACAGTTGGTGCAGCATCTCGACAATGCAAGTGGTCTTGCCAGTGCCCGGCGGCCCCTGTACCAAGAACAGATTCGACTCGATCAGCGCCTGCTCTACCACCCGCTTGGCGGAACGCGCCTTGTCTTCATCCTGCCAATTCTTGTTATGCCATGTCAGCCCCGCGGCGATCTTCTGCTCCCAGCGCGCGTCGGGCTGGCCTTGGTAGCCGGCCGGGTCGACCAGGATTTGCTTGATCGAATTGTTGACCATCTTGTCGAGCATGAACGCGTCCAGTGCCTGCTTTTGACGCTGCAGGTTCTGGAAGTCACCGCCCTTGCGCATGCGTAACCGTAGCTGGAGCGGCTTCAGCGGCGTCAGACCATAGCGGCCCACCTGCATCGATTGTTCGCCTCGGGTTCCAATATGGAGTAAACAAATGCCGTCTTCACGCTCCGGCATCCCAATCAGGTCTCCGACCTGAATCCATGTCTGCGTGCCATTGCGGTCCAAGCAAGCCATCTGCACACCGACGCGGCTGCGCTGCCCTCTGGCGAGCTCCTTCTCCAACTCCGCCTCGAGCGTCGTGAGGGCGAGACGTGCGCCGGGATCCAGGACTACGCGCAGCCAGCCATATTCCAACTCACCCGGTGGCAGATCGACGCTGATGTGACCGTCGACCTCGAGGAGATAGTCGGCAACGCGGTTCCAACGCGCGAAGAATTGCCAAGCCTGCTCACGCTGCGCTTTGCGCTGTTCGTACATGCCTTGCTGCTGGCAGAAGTAGCGCAATGCCCGGTACTGCTGGGTATCGATGTAGACGTGGTCGATAAAATCGCCCTCGATCGCTTGCACCTCGAACGGCAGCGAAGTGCACTGTAACGCAAACGCTTCGGCAGCTACGATCTCCTGCGCCTGCAGGTAGTAAAGCGCCGGGTCGCTTACCGTACGCACCAGCCAGTCCCCCAGGCGCAAGACAATTAGGTAGTGCCCGTCCGCCGTCTCGGTACAGGTGTACAGCTGCCAGCGCTCGTCGCGCTCGATCGCATCGCTCAGAGCGTCTAGGTGCGGCAAGGCCGCATCGAGGCTGAGGTATACCGGCGCCGCCGAAGCCTGCTCCAGATCGAGCGACTCCGGCCGCTCCGTAACCGACATCAAATCGGGGTCGTGTGCGCGTCGGTCCTTCAACAGCAGATCGTAGTGCAAGGGGTACACGTCCAGCACGTCACCCGGTTGGTAATGCTTGCCCGGAAAGCGCGCCTCGGCGCGCAGGAGACGGGCAAGAATGCCTCCCTGCGCGGCGCTGTCGCGCCGCACCTCGTGGATACCCGGGTAGCAGCGTACGAGGTAGCCAGGCTGCGGTGCGCGTTCTACCACCTCTACCACCGCCTTACAAGGCGCACGCTCGAGTATATGCTCGACCTGCAGGCAGCCGCGCAGCACGGATGCGCTATAGAAGACCGCGTTCTTGTTCGCGTGCACGAGTTGAACGGGAATGGCATCCTGGTCGGGACAGGATTGGGCCAGCAGCAGCTCGAGTGGCGCCGCGATGTACGTGTCGCCGCTCTTTACTTGGCTCAGCTGCAATACTTGGCCGTAGCGGTTCGGATAGCCATTGAGCTCTTCACGTTCGACGATGCCGACCTTTCCGATATAAAACCAATCCCCCGGCAGTTTTGCTTCCGGCGGCTCGATCTCAAATAGCGCAGCATAGTCACCCTGCTGTACCAGCGTATCGAGCTGCGCACGGTACCAGAGACTATACGCGCGATAGGCGTGCAGGCGGGCGATAGCGTCGTCCAGCCGCGTACGCAGCAAGCGTAGCGCAGTACGTTTGAACGCGCTGATGTGTTTGCGGTCGAGTTCACGCTCGAGATCGGCTCGCAACGCCGGCAAATCGCGTTCGATCTCGGCTTTCTCGGCGAGCAAACGACGGTTCTCCGCAGCCAGCAAATCCCTGATCTGTAGGGCGTATTCGCGCTCGGTAGTCGCCTCCGAATCAGCATGCCGCGTAAATTCGTCGCCGCATGCGGCGTGCAGATGTCGACAGCGCGCACGGAGTTCCTCATGGCGCGCGCGCTGCTCCGAAGTGAGTGTATCGAAGATCCAGGCGACCGCCGATGCGGCCACTGTGACGATGCCGGCGGCGGCTAGTAAAAATCCGAGCATTTGTTTCTCTCCTGCTAGTAGGCTCTCACTTCAGCAACCTGCCCCGCGACGCTGGCAAGTGCTCAGTGACTTCGCCGATCACCTTCTCGACGCGCTGCAAGCGCTGCGCACGGGCGTCGGCGTTCTCGTCTGCGCGTAACTGGAGTTCCGCCATACGGTACTCGTGATCGCGGGCGTGAATGTTATCCTGCACTTGCATCCCCTGACGCCGCGCGTCGATCTCACCCAGCACGCGCCGGGTTTCTTCGACGGCGATGGTTTTATCACGGTCGGCTTGCGCCACGACTTGCCTCGTACGCTGATGCTCGGCATAGGCGCCGGCCAACGAGGTGACTGCATCCCCCACGCTGGTCACGATCTCGCCGATTGGGAGGGGCATCGGGGCAGGCTTCTTGGTCGTCGAGCCCGACGGCCGTCCGGATCCGGGTTTCCTCATGGTATGTTTCCTATGAATCGATTAATACGACGGCGGCCGCGACTTGCGCCGCGACCAAATGGTGAAACTCGCGTTCGAGCCTGGCGAGCTGAGGACAAGACGGCGCCGAAGCCTGGCGCAACAGTACCAGCTGATCGCCTAGGCGGCGCACGTCCTCCTTGCATTCCGTATAGTGCGCGCGCTCGATACGGAAGCGATCCATTTGGTCCGCCTGGGTGGACTGGATATGCCTGACGCGCTGCTTCTGTTCATGCGAGGCTTGCCCCGTCAGCGCCGCGCACTGTTTGCGGATCTCGCTTAAGCGCACGCGCAACGCATCGGCTTCTGCCTCGAGCTGTCGGGTGACCTCCACCGCCTGACGATAGGTGGCATAGCTCGCGACAGCGTCGAGTACGGCCAGACCGGCGTCCACCCAGGCCAGTACCACATTGCCTGTCGAACCCGAACGTCCAGCGCGGGCGACGTTGCCGATCACCTGCATGCCCCGACCGGCGCGCTCCGCGCGTTCAGCAGTCTTGCCGTTTACGACACCGAACTCGACGAACAGGTCGACTGGACGCATCCTCACGATCCGCGCAGCGCTACGCATCGGCGTCCCCCAAGATCAGGAAGCCATATTCGGCATGCACCAAGTCCATCAGGGAGCCTTCTACCCGCAAGTTCAGGTAGCGGCGCCGTAGCGTGTATCCGACTTGGACACCAGCCGGCGCGAGGATAGAAGGCAATTCCGGCGCAGCATGGCCTGCCGTATCGGCCAGTACCCGCAGCTGATCGTCGGCCGCATCAACTAACGGCAATCCTGCAGTGAGGCTGGCATGGCTGAACAGGTCTACCCACAGAAAGTCGGACGACGGGAGCGCGACCGGCCAGGGCCATTTCGGTGCCACTTCGTTGTAGCGCTCGATTTCGAGGACCGGCAGGACGATACCGGGATCGCGCGGGCGCAGCTTGGGCACGGGCGCCAGTCGGCCACCATCGACATGCACGTTCAGGCGCTCCGCAGGATGGTCGGGCAGCGGCCGCAAACGGCAGTCGAAATAGCGCAACTGGCTCGTAAACAGTGCCCCGTGCTCGGGCCAAAAGTAGTTCAAGAACTGCAGCAGTCCGGCACCGTCTTTGTCTAAAAGGATCTCGGCCACGCGATTCTGATGATCGAACTGCTTCAGGTGGCGTTCTTCCGGCAAGGTGGCATCCGGGACAATGTCCGAGTCAGCCTCCCATGCGCCTGCCTCATTCATTGGCAGCACAAAAATATTCTTGCCGTTGAATTTATCAACCCCGATGCGCTTGACGCAGAGGGGCAACAGGCGTTCGAGCTGCACGACTTGCTCGCCGAGCGGCGCCAGCGTCAGACCATCGCCCAAATAACCTTGGTAGCGCAAATAGTCGCATTGCGCGTCGATGGTTTCGGTAGAGAGCGCAGTCACCGCCAGAATCGTGTCGCGTGTCACGCCACGCGCCAGGGCGCGCAGCAAAAAGCGCGAAACCGACTGAAGGTTATCAAGCAGGCGATGCCGCAGCTGCAATTCATAAACGGCGAACGGTAGGCGGAGCCGAATGGGACGCTGCAGGTTCAAGGCAGGAACCGTTGCCTTGCCGTTCGGCTCTGTAAGATGCATCTTTCCGCTTGATATGTAGTTGAATTCCGCAATTTGTACGCAAATTGCCGGACAGGAATAGTATTCTACACGCCTGGATCTAGGAGATTATCACCAAAAATCACGCTCTATTTACAACTGCAAACGGCGTACGCCAGCAGGCCTCGATTCAGGAATACATCGAAATTTTCTACAGCCGACAGCGGCGCCATTCCCGCATCGGCTTTGTTCCGCCAGCGCTGTTCGCCGAATCCTTCAGCGAACAGCCGCAGGCGGCTTAAGACAAGCGTGTCCGTTATTGACAGTGCACCTCATACATCGTAGTGCACCTGCACCGGTGCGCGACGCAAACCCAGAATGCGATGGCGGAGTCGCTGGCCGGTCTAGCGCCTGCGGCGCTGTTGCCTGGTCAATAGCAGAACCGGCCCGTTGATTACGAAGACGCTCATCGATGCTCATTGTCGATACAATGCACGGTACCTTGCCAAACGTGCCTGTGGGTGCGCCAGTATCGCACGTGACATGGCGGGGCGTTCCCAGCTCTTCCCGCCACATTCAAAAACGATGCGCTGTTACAAAGCGAGTCAATTCTCGACGTTCGGAACGTATATAGTCGTTCTACAGCCGGTTGCAAAGGACGGCGCTCTTATCGAAAAGACCGATGACCAAACTGAATCCAGACGGCAAGAATGCAAAGCGCCGCAATCATACCGTTCCCCGCTCCCTGCTTTGCCAGTGGGCGGTGACGGAAACGACGCGAAAAACTATTCACTATATTGATTGCAACGACGGCAGTCAGAAGTTTGAAATTGGAGAGAAGGCGAACTTTGCTGTTCAGGAATATCAATACGTCCCGATTGGCACCAACGGATTTCGTGACGAGACAATGGAAAACTGGTTCAGTCCAGACGAGAGTGCGCTTATCACCTTAGCACGCGAGACAACTGCCGGCACGTTTGGGCAATCCATGAGCGCAGCACAGAAGGGAAAGGCGATTCGCGCTTGTATCGCCTTGGGTTACCGTAGCCACTACGAATTCGACAAAATGACGGAGTTTGCGGCATCAAGAGATCCCCAAGCCACGAGCGAGGTTATCCAACGCGCGATTATTTCGCACTTTTGGTTTATCTACGGACACAAGTTTCAGCAATTTAAAAACTGGGATTTCACTATATTCCACAGTCTCCCCGAGAAACTTTTCATTTGTGATCGCCCCTTGTTCGACGGTACGGTGCACAAGGATCCGGTCGACATGATAGCCATCCCTATTTCACCCAATGCCTTCTTGATGGGAATGCCCGCCGAGGATCCTTCAGCCCATGGCACTTTATTCTGGCGCAATGGCTCAACATCGACTCTGGCTAACTTCATGAATCATCACGCGATGATGCGAGCACGGGAATTTTTGGTTGGGGATCCGGTGCAACTAGCAGGAGTTATCGATGAGATGAGCCAAAGCAAAATACACGATCGGAAGAGCCTTGACAGGTTTGTTTTAAAAAAAACTGCGCTTGAATAGCCTCTTAACTGTCGACTGAAGATTTATGGCAAGCTCCGGCCGATCGCCAACCGAACTGCCAAAGTAACTCGTCACTTCTCTGTCGACACCAGCTTCCGTTGCTCGACAGGGAGGTATTGCTGCTGACGGATTCGCACGTACCCTACGGGGCGTTTGCCCGGATCGCCGTCATTCCGCACGAGACAGTCGAGTTGCGGGGGTAATCCCCCGACAAAAAGAGCGCGATCAGAAGTAGAATTTTCTACTTAAGACATAGAAAGCTCTGCATGAAGAGGTAATCCCCCCGCAGAAAGATTGCGTATAGAAGTAGAATTTTCTACCTAAGAATGGCTTCGTTGCATAAACCCGCCGGTTCACTGGTCGAGTGTGGTCCGGGGTAAACTGACGGCATGAGTGCCCTAGCAAAACCGAAGTACCGAACGTCCAACTGGAAGACTAAAACACGGCGCTGAAGGCGCGTAGTTTCTTGCTTATCTGGTTTGACAAGGCAATGTGTTGGCACGGTAGCACCAGAGGCAAGCGAGGCGGCCACCCAAAGTACAGCGAGGCGGCGATCCAATTCTGCTTGACAATCAAGGGGCTGTTCAACCTGCCCTGCGCCAGGCCATGGGCGTGGCGCAAAGCCTGCTCAAGCTTGCTTGAGTGATCTGCATTAACATGGTATGTTCGACTCAAATGGTACCGGCTTAAAGCTTACGTCCGATCCCATCAAAAGCCAATGCTTCAGCATCCCCGCACCTGCCCATCAATGCCACCCCAAAAATTAAAAAAGCCCCTGAAATCAGTGGCTTGGACCATCTTTAATGCCTAAACCTGCCAGCTACTGCCGGGTCAGGAATCATCCTACTCAATCATGCGTTCGTGTCAATGGCTGCGATTTTCCAGCGGCGCGGTGTTCGGCTGCTGGTGGTCGGGGATGTAGGCAAAGAAGCGGTAAAGAGCGCAAAGACCGCTGCACATAAGTCCACGAAGGCCAGTCCGACCAAAGTACATGCACCTCCTTCTTTCGTGGACATTTTCGAGCGGCCCTTAGTTTGAATGGTTCGGCATCCAGCCGCATGCGCCAGGCACCAAAGGCTCAGATGGATGCATGGGCAACGACTTCGTAGAGATTAAGACCATCTCTCCCGAAAAAGGAAAACAGCGGGTGGCTGTCAAGCGAGCCGGCAACTTCAACAAGCTAATTATCGTCAGAATAGATGAGGCTTCAAATTCGATGCCCGGATGGTCGATCGAAAGGCGATGCGTAAAGGAACTGGCAAGCTCGCCAAGGTTTGCTGATAGGAAGACGGCCTCCACCAATGCCAGGCCGTTTATTTTTAGCGGCGCCCGCTCGGTGACAGTCTCCATTCCGGAAAATACACTGCCGCTGCTAACGTCCCAAGGTACCGGACACCCACTTCCGCGCGGACTCGAACGATATCGGTGGCGGCGATCGCGGAATTATTTGAGCGCCAATATTAAGGGCCTCGGCCGATGCTTCGTACACCTTCCTCCAATTTGCCTGCGCGTCCGCCAGAAGGTCGTCTGCGGTAGGCACCGCTTGTCCACATACGCCAGACCGGTTCACGGAGGGCAGGTCGACGCCCTTATTGACATCATCCACCTCTTTCAAACTCTCGCAGGCGTCGTGAATGTCGAGGGCTGCGCTTCCAACGGCTACGGTTGCGCTAAGCACAGGCAATGCGTGGCCTGGCAGCGCGGCCAGGTGCCGGGTAACGCTTCTTGCAGCCCTGCCCAGCACTTTTTCGCCAAGTGCGGACATGCGGTCTTTGTGCAATGCCATGGCCGTCCGGCTATTGCGAAGCTCCTTTTGCAGATTCAGGCGGGCAACTGCAAGAACCAGTCTCTGGTTTTTGAGAACTGCGATCTCCCGCCGCAGTGCGGCCTCACTTTCCATCAGACGTTCGGTTGCCTGCGCTATGGCAATCTTTTCGAGAGCTACCGGGTTGGCATCTTCCACTGCCTTCGCGATCCTGGACAACCCGATTGGCTGCAGGACGGACCAGGCGGCCATCCGGGCAACCACCTCGTATGCACTGTTCCGGTAATCGCGGTCGAGAAGGATCAGGACATTTGTGACGCACAGCGATAGCGTCAGCGATAGCGTCAGCGATAGCCAGATGCCCCTTTCGAGCAAGAGCGCTCTGGCACTTGCAGGCTGACGCGGCCTGGTATCGGCTGGGGTGAACGGTACGGTCGGGATCATGATTGGCCTCGGGGCACTGAAGAAGTAGAAATGAATCGGAACCGGCCTGGCAAAGCCGTGAACAGAGCACAGTCCTGCCAAGACGGCTCGCATGGCGCTTCGGCATGACTTGGCGGGGCTACACGGTCCGGCACAGCAATCGAGCTCCGCTAAAAAGTGCCGCTCTGTACGCCCAGAATATTGCATTTACGAAAATAGATAACAGCAACACTGGGAAAGCAATGCCAAACCTCAATTCCTGACTCCAACGGAACTTGTGCAGGTGTGCCGCCAGTTGTGGCCGCGCCGCCAACGTTTCGCATCATCAGGTGGTAACTACTGGGCAAGTTACCAAACATTGTTGATAATAGGAAATCTCGTCGATCTCTTCATAACCATGGCCCTCATTTCTCCGAATCTCCTCCCTCCCCTGCGAATAGATGCAGGGCGCTACCGCGAACTGGAGTTACTGGAGCGCCTCCGCGACTACTTGCCCGAAGCATTCGAGGTCTTCCACAACATTGCGCTGCATACAGTTCGGGGCGGCCGGGACAGCTACGGCGAGATCGACGTTGCCGTGCTCTCCCCGGACGGCTGTCTGCTGCTGATGGAAGTGAAAGCCGGTCCGGTTATCTTGCGCGGCGGCGAAATATTCAAGCTCTACAGCGACGGAGAATGCGACGTCGCACGCCAGGTCCGCTTGCAGCGCGCCGCCATGCAGAACCGGCTGCACGAGGCGAAACTCGAGACCCCAATACTCTGCTGCCTGGTACTTCCCGACTACGAACTGGGCGGCAGCCAGGTGGTCTCGATCCCGCGCGACCGGATCATCGATGCCACGCGCTACGCAGAGATGGTGACGACTGTCCGCGAGTGGCTGGGAACCGTGCATAGCCGGGTCGACCGGACAGCACTGCGGCGGCTGCTGCTCAACCAGTTTCAGGCCACTCCAGCACTAGAAGCGATGCGCGGCCAGCTGCAAGGCACCGTGCGGCGCCTGTCCGATGGCTTGGCGACCTGGGTGCCGCGCATCGGTTCGCCTTCCGGCATTTTCCGCATCCAGGCAACCGCCGGTTCCGGCAAAACACAGCTGGCCCTCCAGCTGCTTGGCAATGCGGCTGCCGATGGGCTGCATGCGGGCTATGTCTGTTTCAACCGGACGCTTGCCGACCACGTGCGGCGTCTGGCGTCACCGAAGGTGCAGGTCGTGAACTACCACGAACTCTGCGTCGAGCATTACCGGCGCGAACACGGCGAACCGGATTTCACGCCCAAGGCATTCCAGGGCATGGCCGAGGCCTATTTGGCAGCGAGCGTCGGCTTCACACCGGTCTTCGACCTCCTGGTCATCGACGAGGCACAGGATTTCGACGCAGGCTGGGTAGAAAGCCTGTGCGCCCAGCTGAAGTCCGGCGGCCGGCTGTACGTGCTCGAAGACGATGCCCAGCGGCTCTACCAGCACGAAGGATTCGATCTGCCAGACGCGGTCACAATCGGCTGCAGCGACAACTTCCGCAGCCCGCGCACGGTCTGCGAGGTGATCAACGCGCTCGCGCTGGTGCATCCGCCGATCCGCAGCCTGAACCCGTATCAGGGCGAGATGCCGGGGATCCGCACCTATGGCAGCGATGCGGAACTGTTGGCCGGGACGGAAGCGGCCGTGGCGTCGCTCCTCTCGCGCGGTTTTGCTTTGGCCGACATCGCCATCGTCAGTGGACGGGGGCGGGACAGGTCTGCGCTACTGAACCGTGTTGGGATCGGCCCCTACCTGACCCGCCGCTTCACCGGAGAATACGACCGCAACGGCGAGCCGTGCTGGAGCAGCGGCGATCTGCTGGTCGAGTCGGTCTACCGCTACAAAGGCCAGAGCGCACCGGCTGTGGTCGTGGCCGAGTTTGATTTTGCCGAACTCGATGATGCCGCACGCCGCAGGCTGTTCGTTGCCTTGACCCGGGCGCAGATGGCAGTCGAGATGGTACTGTCAGGCGCCGCCGAAGGCTGCCTCGCGGCGGCGCTCGCGGATGCGGAACGCTCACAGCCAGCCGGGGACTGCCGCGCGGATAGAAATGGATGAATATAGTGAACGGTGACAATTTTGCCGCCAGTGGAACGGTGCTGCTGGAACACCCTGCGGGGATGGCAGCGGAAGCGCCTGCCGTTTCCGCGCCTGGCTACGGCACCGCACCGGCTGCAACCGGCAACGGAAACAGCCCGCCCGGTGACGGTTCAAGGCCTGGAGCGGAGACAGTGCTGTCCAGTTCCGGCGCAAACGGATCGCCGATGGCGGCCGCGCAGAGCGCCCCTGATTCTTCCAGCCCGCCGCAAGGCGCCACCACTCCCTTCCGCTATTCGGTGCTGCATCTGCGAGGCATGGACGACTCCGAATTGGTGGATGTGCTCAGGCGGAGCTGGCGCTGCGACAAGAAACTGGAAGTTTGGGGACGACTGGCTGAAGTAGCAACGCTTGATTCAGTGATCATCAAGTTAGTCGACGTCCGGGGCATGGGGGACGATACGCTCCTCGCATACCCCTGCGATGCGCCGCGTGACCTGAACCGCGGCATCTATATCCAGAAAAATTATGGCAGGAGCTTGCTCGATGCAGGGCATACGCATATCCGCTGCGAGCTGAAGCTTGCGCCTCGCGCAGAACGCGAAAAACACAGCAACCCTCTGGAAGTCAACGTCAAACCCGATTCCGCCATACCTCTGAAAAAATTGCCTGCGGCACTCAGGAAACGGACATCCGGACAGCTTTTAATCGCGACTGATGACGCGATCCTGATAAGCGACCTGATCTACGAGCAACACCTGGGTCTGCGAAAGCAGGAAATCGACGCATTAGGACAAAGGCTAAAGGACCAGGTCGACAGCGACATCCAGATAGCGAGGCAGAGCCTGGACGAGATCCTCACGGAGCGTGAAAGCCTGCAGGCTCGCCTGGCCGAAGTCCAGAACAGCAACCTGGAGCTTGGACAGGCAAAGGCCAGCCTCGAAACCGCGGTCAGCGATCTTCAGCACCGCCAGGCTCAAGAGGGCGAGAAGCTCGCCTTAATGCATGAAGCTCACGAAAAAGCAGAGAGAAAAATGTCGCAGCATCTCGAACGTCTCAAGAAGTTTATTGAAGAAAAAGCTACAGTACTGAAGCAGCTCGAGCTCATCGATACCGGCGAGTTTGACCAGCTGTTTGCGGACCGCCCGGCGCAAGTGCAGCCGCAGGAGTGGCTAAGTTTCGTGGAAGACCTGGACGGCGATTACGCACGGGCGGTTTCCTATATTCAAGCTCACCTGCTGCAGCGCGACATCCTTTATCCGCGCCACGTGCTTGAGAATTTCTTCACGCTCCTGCGGACGAATGACCTGATCGTATTGGCAGGCGACTCAGGGTCTGGCAAGACCAATCTGGTCCAATCGTTCGCGGCCGCAATCGGCGGCGTCGCCAAAATTATCCCCGTGAAGCCGAACTGGACCAGCTCAGAGGATTTGCTGGGCTACTACAATCCCTTGGATAAGAAATACCTTCCTACCCCGTTTCTGGAAGCGCTCATAGAGGCCGGTAAGAATCCAGACATACCCTACCTCATTTGCCTGGACGAAATGAATCTGGCCAGGGTGGAGTACTATTTTGCCGATTTCCTCTCAAGGCTTGAACAGCGCGACGGAATCCCGGAAATCGTACTATTTTCAGACAGCGAGTCCTCTCATGTTCTATCGGAAGTGAAGCAGGTGCTCGCGATTATCCGCGGCGCGGCCGAGAGGTATCCAGACAAGGATGAGCTCACATTCGTCGGGCTGCTGCAGGACGAGAATATCAATGCTGAACTCAGGCGGTCCTTCGGATTCAGCGAGCAGGACTCTCTGATCAAATACCATTCCGAGATCCGCCGGATGCTTGCGGGCGTCCTCAACACGCCATCTTCGATCGCATTCCCTTCCAACGTCCGTATCATCGGCGCCGTCAACATCGACGAAACGACCCACTACCTGTCGCCCAAAATCCTGGACCGCGCGCATGTAATGAAATTCCGGAGTCCGCTCCTGACCGACTGGCAGAGCATCATCGATCAAGTGTCCGGCAATGGATTTGACGACGTCAGCAACCCATTGGACCTTGGGATTACGCATCTGGGCAGCCGGGCTCCGTATCCCAAGTTCGACCTGGAGCTTCCTTTCTGCCAGCGTTTTGTCGAATTAAACCGGGATTACTTCCACCCGCTGGGCGTAGAGTTTGGACTGCGCTCAATCCGGCAAGGCCTGAACTTCACCCGTATCTTTTCCGACTTCAATGCCGATGCTGATTTGGCCGTCAACAACTTCCTGCTGCATAAAGTGCTGCCGAAGCTGGCCTTCGATGGCAACAGGGAGGCAACTGCAGGTGTCACCAAGCTCGATCTGCTGTTCAATTTGGCTGCGAAGCTGGACAGCGAACTCAATCCCGGAGAAACACTTGCGGAGGAGTTCTCGGCAAAGAAAGCGTTATTCTCTATTGCCAGCAGAGCAGCGGCGAACGACGGCATTGTCAATTACTGGTCGTGATACGTGGGCATCATTCACGACGCCAAATACATTCAGGTGGTTTGGCAGAACCGGACAACTGCAAAGAAGGTCACCGAGTCGCGCGATTCGCTCCGGCTTGAGGAGGCCGGCGAAAACACGGTAGAGGTCGAAGTCGTCAGCTACAGTCAAATCGACGACGGCAGCTCAGGACAATTCGCAATCCGGCTCGACAGCCAAGCCGCCGATGTACCGAGCGTCGAACTGGGAGATGGGACAACAGTCAGCCTGGTGCCAGCCACTGATCCGGCTACGGGAATCCGGTGGTGGGTCGAAGGAAAAACCTGGGATGAACGCCGTGGCCATTGGCTATCTGACATTTACCGCTGCGTTGGCGAAGTGTGCATACGGGTTGGCATCCAGTCCTGCCGGGTCAAGGTATCGGCGTGGACATTCACCCATCAGGACCTGAAACAATACCTGGCAGACTTCCAGACCGGCTTCTGGGAGCTTATCCTTGACGACGCAAGCTACACGACCGGCGGAGCGCGGAGAAACCGCCAGAACCTTTTGGATGAAGCAACGCTGCGCGCTATTTCCGCGTTTATCAAGTCCGTCGGCTCGGTCCTCGAAAATCCAAAAGCCGAGCTGCGGGAGGTCCAGCATCTAAAACCCCGCAAGGAGGTGAGGCCGGTTGCCCGCACCTTCATGGAAATGTCCACCCGGGGCGGCAGCCGGATGCTGACCAGCCGTGCGTATCAGGAGTCTCTTGACGTTCCTGAAAACCGGTACGCGCACTATGCGTTGCGCAAGGTGTATCAAATTACAAAGGCGCTGTGTATTGTCGCTGCGGGCCAGGACCGGTCCTTAAAAAAGAGCCTCGAAGAGCATAAGCAGCGCTTACACAGTTTCTCGAACCTCAAACGCATCAACAAGGACGCAGTGCTGCACGATCTGCTGGACAAAGAGCGGGCGATAGTTGAGGAAAGGTTCCGGATCTGCGAAACCAACACCTATCTTGCAGAGTTGGCCGCGGCACATCCACCGTCCAGACAGCGTACCGCAGGCGGCAAGCTGATCCCATATCTCCAGATAAGTCCCGGCAAATGCGCCGACAAGATTGCGCGGAAACCATTTTTTTCGAAAGTAAGGTCGAGCGCAGCCAAGCTTTGGTTCGACTGCCCCGAGGGCGGGTACGCAACTATTGAACTTGGCGGGTTTGCTGCTCACGTAAGTGCGGGATGCGAGTATGAAATCGTGGGGGAGATCAGCTACACGGTGATATCCGGGCCGGGCAAGCCGAGGCACCACTTCGAACTGATTCACGTCTCGGAGTTCAGGCTGCTTACGTCGAAAAAACTCGAGCGTCTGAGCGCACGGCTAACTGCTTCACAGCAACAAGCAGAGGACCTGGAGCGCTGCGGGTGGGAGCGCCCACTCAGCAAGGAAGAAGCTGCGCAGCAGAAGCGGGAGGCAGACTCGCTCCAGAAACTCATCGGTCTGATGGCCAGCAAACAGGAAAGCTTGGCTACCCTAGGCCGGGAGCTGTCACCGAAACTCCCCGCGCTTCGGGCTGCGTTGAAGATGTTTGAAGAAAACAAGATCAAGTTCGGCTCCTCATTCCCGAACTCGATGAGCTATGTCCAGAATCCATCCTACCGCGGCATCCACAGCGCCTTCACGAAAATCAAGGATCAGTCCGGGCTCAATGACGAAGAGATTCTGCTCGCTATCGACCGTATTGAAGAGATCAGCCTCGTTAACGTCTCGATGCTATACGAGCGCTGGTGCCTGCTGCAAATCATCAAAGTGCTGATCCGGTTCCGTTATCGGCCGGAAGCAGGCTGGAAACGTAAACTCATTGCGCAGGTACTTGATTCAGGCAGAAATGTAGCCATTGATTTTGGGAACCCAGATTTGCGCCGAAAAATCACGCTGCATTACGAGAAGGAGCTTGACAATGGGAAACGCCCCGATTTCGTGCTCGATGTCAGTGCCCATTGGGGCAGCAGCGAAGCAACGGCGAAAAAACGGTTTGTCATGGACGCCAAGTTTTACCAGGATATAAACAGCAAGCGGCATGGAGGCCTGCAGCAGGTTGTCAACGAGCTTTACAATGGAAAAGATTATTCGGAGGGCGGGAAGAACATGGTATTCGTCCTGCACCCCTCCTCTAGTTCGGCGCCAAAAAGGGCCACTCCGCAGGAATGGTCGCATGACAATTATTATGGCGAGATACACGCCGCCGGCTGGGGTGGCGCTTGGCCGAATCACCGGTACGGCGGAATTTGCCTATCGCCGATTAACAATGGCAGCTACCTTGATTCCTTGCAGCGATGCATTGGCATGTTTCTGCAGTATGGAATGGAAGATAACGAATCGGCGGGCACGAATGGTGCGTTGCCGGAAAACGGAATGTTTTGCCTGATATGCGGCTCATCAGATATTTCCTGCAAGCAGAGTCCCAAAAATCCAAAGGCCTGGTGGACAATATGCAACGAGTGTCGGCATTTTACAGGCTACAGCTACTGCGCCAGCTGCGATAACCGGCTCGTCAAGAACGGCGAGCATTGGTCCTACCACGCCGTGGAGCCGCTCAACCCAGTGAATATAAAATGCCCCTCATGCGGCGATTTGCTGTAGGGCGGCGGTGGAAAGCCTTCATAGATCAAGGCCAGAATCCCCGAAAGACTAATCATCAATCATTCCGATAAAATGCTTTTTCAAAGAGAAATGCAGGGTATGATGCCGCCGCCCCTCCGGGATAAAGATGGAGCTCATGGAAATAATATGACAAATGCAGCAAGTACCCTTACTAAAGCCCAGATCCGCGGAATTTTTCCGCACGTGGCGGCGCGCTACGAGCTGCTAGGCACCAAACCGATCGGTGAACCAAGCGGTTTCGGAGCCGTCTGGAAGGCGCACGACCTGTGGCTCGGCCGCGAAGTTGCGCTGAAGTTCAGCGACAGCGATATGGCCGACGAGTTGCGGCTGTGCCGGGACATTGAAGGCCAGACAGTGAGAGTATTTGATTACTTCCGTGCAGAAAGCGGCTGGAACGCCTATGCCATGGAACTCCTTGATTTCCCGTGGATTTCGATTAGCGGCTTTATACGGAAACACAAGTACAGGTCCGGCGACCTGCAGCATTACTTCGACTGTTTTGAAATCGCCCGCAGCTTGCTTTCTGGACTCAGCCAGATCCATGGACGCCCTTATAGCCGGGAAGGCGGGTTTGTTCACGCCGATATCAAGCCAGACAATCTCTTCTTGCTGGTAAAGCCGAAAAAGCGTCCAGACACCGTGTTCCGCCTTTCCTCCTCGGATAGCCTCGTGAAAATCCTCGACATGGGCATTAGCACAAGAAACGGCAGCGTACTATCGGGGTACACCCCTGCCTACAGTTCAGGAAAAAAAGTAGCCCGTCCAGGCGTAGACCTATATGCAGCAGCCGTAACCTTCCTCGAACTGCTGACAGGGGAGCGGCCATGCCGTACGACGATGGGGCACAAGGCAAGAATTCGTGCATTCATCCGCCAGATGCCCTCCGGCTCAGCGTATATCGATGAACTAGCCGCGGATTTCGCAAGAAACTGCGCAACTGCGTACTCGCGTTCAGGTGAAACCGTACGGGTTCATCTCCGTCATTTGGAGGAGAAGGTCTTCAGCATTAGCGGCTTTGAGCTAACGGTACTGCGTGCCATTAGCAAGCGTTTTCCAAACGGAGCGAAGAAAGAGGAGCTTGCTGAATACCTGTTCGCAATCACCGCTTCTTCCCGCGGATGGCGGAACCGAACAGAACACAGGGTTGAATGGATAAAAGACATAATTACAGGGCTATATCGTAAGCGCATGGTGATTCTCCGCGGGCAGCGCTATTTCCCGGCCTAGCCGGTAGGCAAAAGCGCTCCACGAACAATGCGGGCGCCAGAGGATGGCAAGGTAATTAACGAGCCTGTGGCAACGCGCATCCATCTTTGACCCTGCGTGCCAGCCTACCGGCGGGGGTGCCGTTGGCGAAAAGAAGGGGCCGACACTACCGGCGTCGGCCTCTTCATCGATAATTTACCGCCTAGCAGTATTCCGATGGCATTCGCGATCGTGTTGCCCAATTTACCCTCGATACGACTGGCGGGAATCAGAACTACTTCGCCAAAACCGTTTTGTGCCTCGAAACGAATCGAGCTAACCGCGCCTATGCAGCCGCCACACCAGGCGGGAGTAGTTTTGACTCGATAAACGCGATGAATTCCTCTGCGCGCTGGAAAAGAACGAAAACCTCCTCCGATGATTTATTGCCAATAAAAGCAGCATAATTTTGATGAACAATGCGATTACGAATGCTGCCGAGTTCTATAAACGCTTGCGCCGCCCGCGTAAGCTCTGCACTGCCATCAATCTCTCGGGACGTTTCTATCTTAAAGTTCTCGCCAGGCAGGGACAACGGACGCTGAAAGTCCAGGCATTCGCCTGCGCCGTATATTCTCGAACCGGTACCAAAAAATGGCACGATTGGCTATTGACATTCGTTACGCAGATCGAAACCGCGCCAAGCGCCCAGACCGCGGAGGCCGGCGCTATAGGCCAGCTCAAGGCGGTCACGGACGTATTCGACAGCACACAGGTGGATACAAACATCCTGCAAACAGCGACTCAGGCGCACGCGAAGACCGTGCCCTTGTACCAGGTAGAATCAGTGGATGGGAGCCGCCAGCGGCTCCCTGGCAGTTTGTTCGAGGTCAGTGCTTCGCGGGGTGGGGTCGCAGTCCGGGCTAGGGACAATAACAAGCGGGCTGCCAAGAACCGCGCTGCGTTCATGCCGCTAAAGGCGCTACTTGAGCCGAACAGGCTATCTGCAGCAAGCCCCGCCGCAGGCGGCCGTGGCCGGGAATTGATGCCATGGCAAAGATGCCCGTTCCTAGCCGGGTTGTACAGCCCATCTTACTGCGTCTGCCGATACCCTTCCAGTGGCGGACGGAACAGGCCTGGACGGCTTGATTCAGGACAGAACTCGCCGGAACGACGCTCGATAGTCGATCGGCTCCGGGTGAAGTTGCTGGGACACATCTCCCCGAAGCATATACAGCGCTGGCTTCTGCCGGAATTGGAACACGCGGTACAAAAAGAATGCCCCAGCAGCTTCCTGCGAGAACTCGAGCTCGTTCCGGCTGATGATAAAAGGAGCTGCATGCGCTCCGTTGGTCGTCTTGACCTCGATATAGCGGGGCTGGCTGACCGCATCGTACGACAGAATGTCGTATCCCGCGCCGTCGCCTGACTGGTCGGACACCCATTCAAGACGCTGAAATAGCTCGGGTAGCCCTGCATCAGCCAGCCGCTGCTGCTCGAAGCTGATCGCCCACTGCTCTCCAGCGCGGCCCAGCTTGCGGTTAACCTCATCCTTCGCAGCGAAATCGATGTGCCTGGGTAGGCGCATACGAGGCAGGGCAGGTCCGAGGCGGGCCACAGTTTCAATTGCAGGCGGGGCAACGACCACCGCCCTGAACATTTTCTCTGCGGGTGCGGCAGTCTCTTCCAGCGCATCAATCACCTGTCCGATCAAGCCGGAATGATCCAGCACAAACTTGTGCACAGCTTTCCGAAGAAGCAGTTGTGCATTACCGCGTGGCTTGTATCCTGGAACGAAAGGCAAGTCCATCCCATGAAGCACGGCACTAGCGTTTTGGAACTTAAGCTCGACGGACGCTTTGCTCCGCCCCGCAGCTGCTGGCGCAGCGAAGCGTTGAAGTCCGACTTCCTGTACCGCTCTCCCCGGGCGTCAAGGCGCAGCATCTCGAAATATGACGCTATCGTAGCGGCCACTTCCTCGGCCGACCAGTCTTCTCCAATGCGGACGACTTCGAACCCTAGGCTCCGCAATTTCGAAACAACTGTCGCTTCTCCCCCGGAGAATTCTGCCGGGCGAAGTGCTTCTTTCTCAGCAAACTGGTGGCCGTAGGCGGCGGCAGCGATAGCTTTGGAATCGCACAGCTCGCCTGATCGCGGGTCGCGGACAAGAAAGTCCCGCGATTTGCCGAAACCATAGTGTTCCAAAAAAACCGTTCGGCCGCGCCATACGAATTCGTCCAGTGCCGCCTGGACTGCCGCGCGGCTCCGCAGATGGGATAGTTCGGCTTAACATTCGCATTTTCCCTCGCGTGGTTCTAGACCGCTGAAACGTTCGTCTTAACCTTTGTCCGCCACAGGCAGGAACGCAACAATTATAGTGCGAATCGGAAATAGATTTTGACATGTGGTCTCTGGTGGATGCACTATCCTTTGTCGTATAGCCTAGCAGAATTTATTGAACGGCTTCAATCATGAGAAAGCGAACTGATGGCGATGCTCCCTGCAACCGGTAACCCGTGTTTGAGGAAAGTTGGAGACTTGCGGGGCCATTTTTTCGTGCCCGCGTACCAGCGGGGCTACCGCTGGGGCAAGGAGGAGGTCAAGGCGCTGCTTGACGATATCTACCTCAACGGCCAGCGTGGCAAGGATGACAAATATTGCCTGCAGCCCGTCGTCGTAAAAAGACGGGCTGAGACTATGCCGGAAGCAGCGGAGGGCGAAGCCGCCGAGGCCATGCCCCCGCTTTGGATTGACGCCGGGCCAGAGCACTTCGAACTAATCGACGGCCAGCAGCGGCTGACGACTCTATACCTCCTCTACCACTACCTTCAGACCAAGGCTGGCCTCGACATCCCGCTGTACTTCACGCTGTTCTACCAGACCCGTCCGCGCAGTACGGACTACGTGCGCCGCCTCGACCCTTCCGAGGCGGATGACAACATCGATTTTTTCCACATGCATGCTGCCTACCAGTGCATCAGCAGCTGGTTCGACAATGCAGCCAAGCACGCGGGGCGTCCGCCGCAGTTCCTGGGCTATCAAATTTTCAGCTACCTGAGCGATCAGATCCAGGTCATCTGGTACGACGCAGGCGAGGCCGACGCGACCACGCTGTTCACACGGCTGAATGTCGGACGGATCGCACTGACCAACGCCGAGCTCGTGAAGGCACTGATGCTTGCAGAGCACGGCCGCGGCGCACTGTCCGGCGAGCACCTCCAAGTCGAAATTGCCACGCAATGGGATATGATCGAGCGAGAGCTGCAAAAGAACGAGTTCTGGTCCTTTCTGACCAATAAACCGGCAGCGGCTTATCCCACCCGTATCGAGTTCCTCTTCGACCTGATTGCGAACAAGCCGGAAGGCGAAAAGGAGCGTTTCTTTACCTTCCTGCATTTTAAGCGGCTGCTTGATGAACAGGAAGGCAGCAGCCCGAAGCAGCTATGGGCCCGCGTGCTCGAACAGTTCTTCCTGCTGCGCGAATGGTTCGAAGACCGCGACCTGTATCACAAGATAGGCTATCTTGTTGCTGCCGGCGCCGGCCTTGCAGAACTGCTCAGGGTGTCGAAACAGGAAGCTACGAAGACTGCATTCAAGGCATTCCTGGACCAGCGCATCCGGACGGAGCTGGGGCTGACAGAGTCCCAGGCGAGGGAGCTCTCGTACGACACTGGCGGCTATAAATGCGAACGGCTGCTCCTGCTGTTCAACGTGGAATCCGTGCGCCGCCTGGACCACTCATCCGAGCGCTACCCCTTCCATTCGCACAAGTCGGAACGCTGGTCGCTTGAGCACATACATGCCCAGCATTCGGAGCAGCTCGCGACCGAAGAACAGTGGCGCGTCTGGCTGCTCGACAGCTGCAGCGCGCTGGCCGCAGTACGCCTTCCCCTACCCGAAAAGGAAGCGGACAAACAAGTGCTGCTGGGCGATATAGCGCTCGCACTGAAAGGCAAAATCGACCGTAAGAAATTCCAGCAGCTTGCCAGCCGCATTATGCTCGGCTTCCTGCACCCCGCTGGCTTGGACGACACAACGCACTCGATCGCTAATCTGGCGCTGCTCTCTGGGCGGGCCAATAGCGCCTTGAATAACGCGGCATTCCAGAGCAAGCGGCTCCGGCTGATTGAACTCGACCGCGCTGGAATGTTCATTCCCATCTGCACGCGGCGGGTTTTCTTCAAGTACTACACGGAGGCTGGCAGCCAGCAGATGCATCTCTGGGACCGAGAGGACCAGCGGGTGTACGTGGACAGCATGCTGTCCGCCGAAAGGGGCGTCGGCCGCTACCTCCAGACAGCCACAGAGGCGGATTAATGGCTACATCATTCAGAAACATGCTTAGGGACGGGAGCCTCGAACGCATCGAGATCCCAATGATCCAGCGCGACTACGCGCAGGGCCGCCAGACGGGTGATGTGCCGCGTATCAGGAGAGAATTCCTCAAGGTACTTCATGGCGCCCTCACCGGCGGCCCTGCAGCAGGGCTTGATTTCATTTACGGCGAGGTCAAGGATGGCTGCCTGATTCCTCTTGACGGACAGCAGCGTTTAACCACGCTCTTTCTCTTGCACTGGTACTTGGCATCGCGCACACGCGCAGAGGCGGACGAGAGCGCATTTCTCACAAGGTTCGCTTACAAGACCCGCTACAGTGCGCGCGACTTCTGCGCGTACCTTGCCGCGCAGCGCCCGCCCTACCCGCTTCCTGGATCCTTGCCAGCATGGCTGTGCGACCAGCATGGATTCGCCAGCTCATGGAAACACGATCCGACGATCCAGTCGATGCTGGTGGTTCTTGGCGATATCCATGGACTATTTGCTGACAGCAGCGAACGGGAATGCCGGGCGGCGTGGGACGCGCTAACAGCGCAGGACGTGCCAGCAATCACCTTCGAAAGCCTATCGCTGAAGGAGATGGGCCTTACCGACGAGCTCTACATCAAGATGAATTCGCGCGGAAAGCCGCTGACTGCGTTTGAGCATTTCAAGGCAGGCTTCGAGCAGACGCTGCGGGAGGTTTCCGAAGTCCACCGCGCACACTTCGGCGGCCGCGAAACGCCGTATGAGGAGTTTATCCGCAAGGTCGACCAGCAATGGTCCGATCTGCTATGGCCTCTGCGCGGGACGGACGATATCATCGACGACGAATTCCTTCGCCTGTTCCGCTTCTTGACCGATACCATCATCTACCGGCAGCGCCTCCCTGTCCCGCCCGGCCTGTTCAGCACCGATATCGACAGCTGGGCCAGGCAGGTTTACGGCACTGAAAACAAGAGTGGCCCGATGGCCGCGCAGCGCGATCTGTTCGATGCCCTGGACAGCCTGCATGCGGTCTTTGGACCGTTGAAAAGTGCAAAGGACATCACGTCATGGTTTGGCAGCCGATTTACGAAGCAGGGTTACCGCCCCGGCGCGGTTGCCATCTTCGATAGCCAGCTTGACCTGTTCGCAGCGTGCTGCGAGAAATACGGCCACGTAGCGGGCAAGAACCGTCTGTTCAGCCTCCCACGGACACTGCTGCTGTTCGCAGTTCTCGAGCTTATCTTGAAGCATGCGCAGCCTGAAGACTTCGCGGCGCGCACCAGGACCATCCGGAACCTCGTGTTCGCGTCAGGGGACGAAATCCGTACCGAAAACTTTCCCGCCCTGCTGGATGAAACCGCAGATCTCGCTCGCGGTGGAGTCGTAGACGAGGTCCGAGCCTATAACAAGCGCCAGATCGAGGAAGAAATCCGGAAGGAGTCGTTCCTGGCGCAGCACCCTGACTTTCGCGGCTTGCGGGAAGCGCTTCATGCGCTCGAAGACCACGACTTGCTGCGCGGCTGTCTTGCGGCGTTCGAGCTCGGCGGAGACCCAGCGGTTTTCGTGCGCCGCGCCGCGGTTTTCCTGGAAGTGTTTTCACAAGACCCGGTTCCGCCGCTACGCATGATTGGGGCGGCACTGCTTGCCTGCGGCGACTATTCCCAGGAAGTTCTGCCTGGCCGCTTCCAGTTCGGCAGTACGGACAACTCCCACCTGTCGGTGTGGCGGGAGCTGCTGACCAGCCCTGCGCGGGCGGGGTTTAAAAAAACGAGCGCCGTGCTGCTCCGTCTACTCGACAAGCTTGCGGACAGTCCGAGCGCTACCATCGCAGAGCGCCTGCAGTCGGCCGCGGATGCGTATCTTAAGGAACAGGAGACAAGCGGGCTTTTCGACTGGCGCTACTACCTCGTCAAATACCCAGCCATGCGCTCGGGGAGCAGCGGCTTGTACGTTTCCGCGAGCGGAGCAATGGGCTTCGACCTCTGCATGATGGAGAAGTGGCAGCTGAACAGCTATTACCGCGATCCCTACCTGCTCGCGGTTATACGCGAAAGCGCGGCGAAGGAAGGCGTTGATGTGGCGAAGCTCAAACACTACGGCTGGGATGGCTATCGCCAGGATGGGCGCTGGATCGAGCTCGTACGCAGCGGCGAGAAGGCAATTAGTTGCCGGGATTACGGATATCAGCTACATGCGCCAACTGACCAGCCCCAGCTTTCAGCATCCTGGCCTGCAGTTCAGGACTGCGGTGCTGACGCTGGCCTGCAGCGGCAGATCAAACAGAAGACAGTCGGCGGCCTAGTCTACGATACCGAAGACCGGATAGACGCCGGGGCTGAGCTGCTGCGCGCGATGCTGAAGAGCTGCGGCAGCAGTCTGGCGGAAGATCCCGCAATGCCGGAAGCGAGTCCATCCTCTTGCGGCCCGGTTGATGTATGTGCAATGGACGAATGCACACAGGGGAGGATCCACCTCAGCCCGCCAGACTCGAAACTATGAACGAACAGGCACGCATCACGTTTGACGACTGCTGCAGCGAATTGCTAGGCCGCGGCGCTAAGGGCGGCCAGCGGGCCCTGGACCGGTGGACTCAGGACACGCGCTTCGCACAGGTCGTGCCTTTTGTCAGGGAATTCACGCACGAGCACCTATTCAGTCTCGGTGCAGATGCCGTAATGGATGTAATCAGCCGTTCCACCCATGCGCTAGGAGACGTACAAACCGATGAGCAGTTGCCCCTCATTGAAAATTTTTCTGCTCCGTTCGCTTTACAGCACCTGTTTCACTGGTATGTAGAAGAAAACAAGTCCTTGCCAGTCTGGTCCGAATTCCGTGACTGGATGGTGTGCGCGGCCCAGCTGCTCCGCTCTGGCACGGCGTTCTCAAAGAATTTCTCGGAGAACCCAAAGACCGGGAGCAAAGCGTGCGATGGTCGAGAGCAGCAAGATGGCGGCTGGGGAAATTCTATCTGTCTGCAATGCGCGAGGTGGACCTCCTCCTCAGACTGAGAAATGCGGGCATTCCAGTCCGCTACCATTTGCTTGCCGACGTTCTTTTCCGCGCTGACCTCTGGCTGAACAGCCTTGTAGTCTGCCTATATTTCCCCAATCCAAATTATCGCTCTGGCAAAGACGCAGGCAGGAAGCCGCCAGCTGAAAGCTTCTTTGCAGGCGCAACGCCATCGTTCGAAATCGGCCACTTCCCAGTGGAGCGGCAAGGCTTCGGCAGGGTATGGCTGGCAAAAGACGACTCCCTCCGCGCCCTTGCACAGCTAATACGGCGTCACATTTAGCGGCGCCGTCCTAGCCATCAGGCACACGAGCAAGTGCACGCACCTCTACTGAATGATGCCAGAGTGCCGGGCACCTGCAATCAGGCGGCCGATTTCGGCCGCCGTCTCGCCAGCGAGCTCAATTACCGCTTTGGCTCCAAGTTTCTCGCCAAGCGTCAATCGGCGGTCCGATCGACCGGCGAACTGCTTCAGGCATTAGAGGCCCTCAACAAGCTTGCACATTCCGGACCAAGCACTGTCATTCAGCTTGCATGCAGCCAAACTGGCCTCCCAGCATGGATTCAAAGCAGGCGCGGCAAAAGCCGCAGCCAGCATGAACCCTGTCCTGCTCGTGCCCGTGCTCGGCGCGGCAGAATCACTCCTTGACGCGGCAAATTCATTTCATCCTAAGGTATCAATTAATCAGACGTAAGCCTAATGCCTAATGATGCTGTTAAAAATTGGACAATGGGTACCTGTTTGTGGCTTACCGCTACCCATAAGGCATCGTACCGCTCCAAGGACGATGCCGGCATTAGCTGGGCAGCCGGATCGCCCCCATAGGACACCAGCATTTGGAAAACCTCGAGATCGCCAATCTGGGCCGCAAATAAGGTCGGCGTCCACTCTGCCAGATGGCCTGCCTCGACCTTGTAGCGTTTGTTTGGATCCGCTCCGCACTCCAGCAGCGCTGCGATAACGCTTTTGATCTCGCCGGGGGAACGCAGCATATATTCCATGACGGCCTTGAAGATCTCTCCATTTCTTTCAGATGCCTCTCTCATCGCCGCCAAACGCTGGCGGCGTGCAGCCAGATCGGCATCGAGCACCGCTCCTTCCTTGGCGTCGTAGACATCCCCCGGAACCTTCCCCGACAAATATGCCTGCTGAAGTTCCGCATTGTTCCGGTTGACGCTTTCGTACAGCACCGCCATTGCATAGCACAGTGCAGAGGGCATCGAGCCGCAGCGTGCCTCAAGGCTGGCGCCGAGAGCGGCCAGGCGCCTGACTGATTCTGCGTCCGCCATTTCGACCGCGATCTTCAACGGTGTTTCCCGCATGGTCGACGCGCTCCGGTTTACCGTTTCCGGCATTATGCGCTGTTCAAGCAGGTACCGCATGATGGCTGGATCCTTGCGGCCGCAGGCCCGGCGCATGGCATATGTAAGCGGTCCCTCGCCGGATTCAGGAATGTAGTCGTCGACGTCGCCTCCAGCCTCTAGCATCTGCCTTACATCGTCCAGAGTGCCGTCCCGGACCGCTTCCATGAACGGAGTACGGCGCGTCCTCCCTTCGGCGAACTTGGCCTTCCGGTTGGGATTCGCGAATTGCCCCGGCGTCAGGGCAAAAGGCTCTTCCGTAAGAGTTACCTCCATGGGAGGCGGGACCCGCTCCTTCGCCTTGAGCGGCGCAAAAATTTTTTCGAATCCGAATGACAGGCGGCGCAACTCCTGGCTGTCGATGGTCCGCTTCGGCCAGCGGTTCAAGCCCAGAAGATGCACCTTGTCCCAGTAGTGCTCAGCTGCTGCCTTCTTCCCCACGCCGACGCCGTACAGCAGCGCCTCATTCAGGAGAGGATGCTGGTTGGGACCAGCGCGCCACCAGGCGCCTTCAACGGCTGCTGCGTAGCAGGCGAGCGCTGCTACCTCGTTGCCGCGCATCGCTTCCAGACGCCCACGGAACCAGTCATGGATATACCGGTACGACTGCTGCCGCTCATCCGTTTCAGTGCGGATAAGCTTATCGAATTCAAGAAGCGCAGCATCGAGTGCTGCTTCGTCCAGTGGCTTTACCGCAAACAATGCCTCGGCTTTGTGCAGCAGAGGCCCGGCCAGTCCTCTGGCCGGGCGGCAACCCTCCTTTACGGCCGTTCGCGCAAGATTCGCGCATGCAGTCTCCAGAGACCATGTCTGATAGCGCTGCAGCCGGTATTCGCCGTCCCACTTTGCCCGCAGAGCGTCTGGCTGCGACTGCAATGCCACCGTTGCCATCAGCCACCCGGCCATGCGGCCGATATCCCTGGCACTGATACGGGCTTCGGCGTCCTTGCCGATGGCGGCCTGGACGGCCACACTGTACGGCGGAGCGAGCAAACCGATGGGGTCGCCGGACTGCCACCTTGCGATCGACCTGCCGTCCGCTTCCAAAAAATTCGCAACGTTGTCGAGAAGTTTCTCCTCCGCTATCCCGGCCAGCTTGGCCACATGGGCGACCCATGAGCGGAATGGCTGGAGCCACCAGGTTTCCATATCAGGCCCGGATATAGTCCTCGCCGCAAACCCAGCCAAGCTGCACAGGACCGGATTACTGAAGGTGCCAGCTACCAGTTTAGAACCATTACCAGCCAAAGCGGTACTGTCCACGCTTAGCACGGCCTGCTGAACTGCGCTGCGTGCTTGCTGCCATATGAACTGCGTAACCCGTTGCCACTCAGTCCCGCAGTCCTTGCCGATCGCCTCGATCCATGCTTTCTCGGCAGCCTGCATCAGGACGCATTGTGAGCCCGGCCTTGCCTCGACCGCCAGATCGTCGAGATCTTTGCCGAGTCCCGCAGCTGCAAGCACGCCACGGTAGCCGGAACCCGTTATGAGCGTCCGCAGGAGCTGGCCGAGGCGGGGGAAAATCACTTCCATAGATACTCCTTGAAGGCGGAGCACCAGCTCCGCCCGGTTTTAAGTCCTGCCGTTCTCTGCAGCAGCCCGTGCAGCGCGTGCAGTGAAGCTGCGCTTCGAAACCACGCCGCCGCCCGCCTTGGCCTCGGCGCTGTGGATCCGGGCTGCATCTTTCGGGCTCATTGGCTTGGCTGGCTTCCCGCCAGCGGTTGGGCTCGTCTTTTTGGTATTCATACTTTTCTCCGGTTATAAGTGCCAATGGCGGCACGGAGAGATATTCCCAAAACGGCAGGAAGAAGGCACGACAGCGCGCCGAAAAATTTTCTCACTTTTTTTGAGGCCAAAAAGCATTGCCGCAGCGCCACCACATCTCACAAAAAAGATACAACAGTTTTTTGCGCTGCAAATAAGTATTGCCAGTTCACTATATTTTCGGATTTAATAGATTAAAGCAAGACGATTCCTGCAGAAAAGCAATACGGGCATCAATACTTAATTAAAAGCCCGGCGGCTTCGAGATTTTGCAGGCACGCCATGCATAGATAGGAACTGGACAGAGGATGGCCTGGCAATCATGGACGCTAAGCGACTGGAACAAGGCGCTGGTCGAGGCTGTCTTCTTCGCCCCCGCCCGCGTTGACCGGCAAATAACGCGTATCCAGGCTTCCGAAAAATTCCTGGCACAGTGTACAGGCGATGCCTCGTGCGATGCTGAAGACGCGCAGCGCGCCTTTATCGCGTCGTTCGGTCCCACTTCGGCTTCCATTCTGAGGCACTTCAAATGGCAGCAGCCAATTATCAGCAGGACTGCCAAGCAAACGATTCCTGAAGTCTTCGCCGCCCTCTACCTGACGCTGCTTGCAGCAAGCGCGGATGAGGAAACATACACAGAAGGGAATTTCAGAAACCGTTTTGTCGAATTGCTGAAACCGGTCAACGTGGCATCCCCCACATTTAGCGACCTGCCTCAGCTATGGTTCCATGTCGCAGCGTGGAGCCGCCTGCGGGCAAAGCAGCACGGCGACTGCCGCGTCCTTTGGCTACCGGATCCGGGGAATGAAAGCCTGATCGGCCACTCAAAGCGCCTTGCATTTCCCGCCTACCGCGACGAAGTCAATCTTCAGTTACTGCTACACAGCCGCAAGCTCAGCAGCAGCTCCGATTTTCGGCATGTTGCCAACGGAATTGCGTCGCGGCCAAAGGACTTCAGCGCGCCGTTTCTGGAAGAATTCACAATTTTCCAAACTCTGGTTGCGCAGGCCAGATACGACGAAGCATACAACAGCCCGCTTTGGCGGGCGGTCCAGGCAATTACATGGGACGAGGAACAGGCGGCATCGCAGCGAATCGGGAGTTTCTGCCTTGGCGTTGACAACGCGGATCCCGATTGGCCAGAATTTTATCTGCTGGCTGATGAACTGGGCCGGAACGCCCTTGGCAACAGTGCAGTCTGCAAGAACCTCGCGGTAAGTACGGATTATTTGTACGCTGCGCATTTACCGGACGGTACGCCCTGGACGCCGGCACGGCTTCTAGGCCTGACGTCATCCAAGAAACGCTTGCCGCAGTCCAGGCTCTGGAAGCATTTGCTGGCCGGCTGCGCTGCGCTTTTCCCTGGTTCACAGAACACTCTTTCTTCAGATGGCAGCTACTACGATGGCGGGCCCGCTTGCCTGCTCCTGCATGGACGACTTGGATCGTCTATTGTGGCGTGCGCGCGGCACCTTGGCCTGAAGGCGGCGGAGGCGAAGGCGGACGGGTCTTTTGGCGCCTGGACTGTTCTATTCTTTGAATCCGTTAGTGCCGCGTCGATGGCGCGGCTCGCAGAAGAAGTTCCTGAAGCGGCACGCCAGGCCCTGCCCGGCAGCTGGCGCCCGCCGAAAATTTCGTGCACTGGCGGAGCCTGGTTTGGCCAGTCGTTGCTGCTCAATCCGGCAAGCACGCCGCTATTTGGACTCCCGGGAGCAGTCTCTGGCTCGTATGAGCTCCTATGCGGTGATGCCGCGCGCGTCACCGGCCAGCTTGAGGAAGTGGACGAAAAGTTCCGGATACCGCCGCGCGCACTCGCTGCTGCTAGCGCTTTCGAGAGTGTGTACATTTCTCTGGTGCGGGATGGAAAGGCCGTGGAAGGGTTACGTATTCCGCTCGCGAAGGACATCCCAATGATGCCACCGGTGCGTCTTGCTGATCCGCAGGCCTGGCTGGCTGACGGGCCGTGCGGCCACCTTGCTGGGCTGGATGCCAAACCGGGTCCTGCGGACAGGGTAGCCATGCCCGCCGGCGTGCGGGCACTTCATCCCCGTTTCGAACAGGGGGAGCTCACATTCCACACAGGGACAGGAAGCCTGAATCTTAACGCCGTCCCGGACCTGCCCGGATGGCTATGCGAAGCCCTTTCACTGCGTTTCCAGCGGCGCCAGACCCTCGCGTATGCTGACCTCTCCAGCCATTTACGGCCCGCATGCACCGCGGCGGACGCGCGCCACTGGGCTGTCAGGAACCTGCTGTTCAGCGCTGGCTGGATTGTCCAGCTTCAAAAAAGAAGTTCTCCCCACCCGGTGGTAGCCGCCGCACCTAGAACTATCGCCCTGTACGGCACGGCCGGGAGCATGCATACCGCCCGGATCGCTGGCATGTTTCCGGAATCGGAATGCGCCCTCCTCCGGGCATCGCTCGGCCCCGCCGAATCAGCGGTCCGCCTCGCGCCCGCTGGAAACCTGCTGGGCATTGGCACGCTACAAGTCCAGGTCTCCAGCGAAGCACGGATAGATGAACTGGCGGCCCAGTTCGAACTCGAAATACTTAGCAGGGAACCCGGCGAGCCTCCGCTTTTCCTCGCTCCGAAGGTTTTCGAGCTGGACCAGGGTGCGGTCAATGCAATGCGCAGCGCCCCCGATGCCGAAGCCTGGAATCCCGCAAGGCACCAATGGGGCCCTGCAGGCAGCCTGGACACAGCGCCTGCTCCCGGAAGCATTGTGCGGATCAGCCGCCAGCAAAGACGTGCGTTCTGGATCGCGGCGCCAGGAGGCTGGCTCGAAACCGACAGCGAAGCCTGGGCCTTCATGCTAAGCCTCGCCGCCGAAGGAAAGCCATTGGGGCAGGTAGATGCTGCGGGAAGCTGCTTGTTCGACGCACGGCTCGGCAGGCTCCCGCTCGCGCTGGTTCGCTGGTGGATGCACTGGGGCGGCGGCTGCGCCGCGGTTACGCCATCGGGTGAAATCGTGCTGGCCAGCTGCGGTGGCCCAGGCGCGTGGAAAGATTTACCCAGCTGGTTTGCGGCTCCTGCCGCAGCAGCGCCCCCCCAACAACGCCACGACGCTGCGCTCGAACGGCGCAGGCTGGCGCTGCGCCTCCGCAAGGCGCAGCAGCCGGCTGGCCACTAACAGGAGCACGACACCTTGTCCGCAATTCCCCCGTTTTTCAGCAAAAGCCGTTCCGCACCCATCAAGGTGCAGGCCAGGCGCGCAGCCAAGCTTGACGGCATGAACGCCAAGGACCGGAAGCTGCTGATGTTTGCCATTGGCGCCGACGAGCACGAACTGACCCAGTGCCTAAAGAAGAAGAAACTGCATCTCCTGAAAGCCGGTGCACGGGCCGACAACCTGCCGGAGCGGCCAGAAGACCAGGCGAGGTTCATAAGCACCCTGCGCGAGGAGCCGATGGCCTGCATCCGCGACTGGTTCTATGCGAACGCCGGCTTCGAGGGCCTTCCAGATGTTCAAGACGCCTGCAGGATTCTGGCGGACGACGCTGAAGCTGCAGCGCTCGGCAGGGGCGACCGGCGCCTGCACTGGCGGTCTGTCCTCGCCGCCTTTGTCCAGGAGCGGAACAGCCAGGCCATTGACGCCTTTCTTCAGGGTTCATCGGTGGCCCGGTCAGCAGTGCTGCCCACATTAATGAATGGCGAGAGCATCATTGCGGTCAGGCCTTCCAGCGCCGTTGAGCCTGCCGGGAGCGGCCTTCCTAGCGAAAAAATTGCTGGGGCAATGCCCAGCCTACAGCCCAGCAGCACTGCCAGCGCGCTGCCACGCCGGCTGAGCGAAGTCCTCCTGAACGACAAATCCGTTCTTACGGTACTCGGCAGGCGCACAAAGGTGCTGCCATCAGGGCAGTTCTTCATACATATCAGCGGCATCCTGCTCGACGGCGCGGCCGTCTATCTGCCGCCTGATGAATCCGCGCTGGTTTTTCCGGACTCCGGCGACGCAACCGGTTTCCCCAATACCGTCCATGTAAATAACAGTTCGGCCGAGAGCCTTTCGGTCTGGCGGGTAGAGCACAAAAGCCCGGATAAGAAGGCACAGTATGTGGTGACAGACTTTATGTCGCATACTTACGAAGTCTTCGACATCCCCCACCCCTCTTCGGAGCCAGACCTGGTGCGGGAATGGATCAAGGAAGTCTACGAGCCGGTCCACGACGTCTTCCCCGTCTTCCGCCTGCAGGACGGTCCGGTGCTGAAGCTTCCAGCCGAAACAACCGATCCCCGGACCGCGAATTTTGATGCCGCCCTGCCGATATACCGCGACCACCCGACGGTAAAGTGGAGCGGCCGGACAATCGTCATCAAGCCCTTCCCTGCCAGCCACTTGCAGTACGACTGCGCGCCGGTCCGTACCGCTGTACGAAAACTGTTCCGCGAATCCGCCGAGCTATCAGGACTGCCAGTCCTGACCAAGCGCCAGATTGGCGAGCTTGCGGACGCAGCGGCACGGCATTCGACCGACGCTACAATCAAACAGTCAGTCCAGCGCGCGAGAGCGCGCATCGAGGAGCTGTTCGACAATAAGGAAGAACTGCACTCTCTGATGAACGAGATCGTGCTGCTGCCGTCCGTTGCGGAGGCGATCAGCGCCGAAAAAGCGCGTGCAGCAGCGGCTGTGCGCGAAGAAGCCGAGACCTCGAAAGCCGAGCTTGGAAAGCTCGCCGCAGAAAAGAAGCAGCTTCAATCGGAGATCGAGAACCTCAAGCAGGCAAGGAAAAAAGAATCAGCAGCCGTCTCGCGCGAGATCAAGCTGGCGTTCGAGAGGGCCGGAGCCGACGGCCTCAAGACACTCGCTGAGCTTTCCGTTTTCAAAAACATACTTGGCCTTTCTGCCCAGTCGCCGGCTGCCACGGCGCCAGCAGCGCTGCCAACAGACCCCGGAGCCCGGCAAGCTGCTGCGCCTGAGATGCCGGTTCTGCCCAAGCATCTCCATATCGCCAGTTCAGAGCAGCTTCGCCCGGTACTCGCCAGCTGGCAGCTGCACAATGGACTGAGCACACGGATGCTCCAGGCTCTCATCGCAGCAGCGGCCACGCAAGGCGTTGCCGTGCTGGCCGGAGCGCGCCGGCAGGAGGCGGCTGCCGCGCTTGCGTCTACCCTCTCTGCAGGCACCAGCTGCACAGTCTCCATTAGTGCGGACATGTTCAGCATTTCCGACCTCATGAACGCCCCTTGCGCGGTCACGGATGCGTACGGCAGCCGTGCGATGGCTCTGGGCGGCTTTATCGCCCAGCAGCAGGCTGCCGGGGCCATCGCAGTTGTGCGGCTCCGCGGCGCAAACCGGGTGCCTCCGGAATCGCTCATTCCCGAGCTGCTGGAGGTGGCCGGAATGCCTGCCAGCGGCAGTGCGGTTACATGGACACGCAAGGACGGCTCGCTCCAGCTCTTCGCAGCCGAGTGCCCTATTGTGTTCATCCTGGAGCTCGCCTACGGCCGCTCTGTGTTCCCGTTCACGCCGCCCCTTGCCTGGGAAATTCCCATCATCGATACCGACGCGCCCTGGGGCGACTACCACGAACCCGAGTTCGAGATTCCGGCCCCCTGTTCGGCCATGGCCCTAAGACTTTTCGCCGGGCTCTCATCCGCAGGCGCGGTTCCAATTCCATCAGCCCGCGGGCTACCGCGCAATGCCGTCGATGCTGCCAGGAAGATGAAGGGGGCCTGCATGGCTGCAGGCTTGGGTGCCTCGGAAAGCGCACTCGCTCCGCTGGTGGCGCTTGCGCACTGCAGGACCGGCAGCGAGGAGCTGGCAGGAATGCTCGACGCAGCGGGAGGCGAGCTTGCAGCCTCCTTCAAGGCATATGCGGCCGAGGCCACCTTTAACCAGATTTTTGACATGGGAGTAGTCTGATGGAAGAACCGATCAGCTCATTCGGAGCAATCCGCGATTTCTACATCACGTACCTCGAGACGGCATTCCGGATCGGGGATCCGGGCATCCAGGCGAAACGGCGCGAGCTACTCGAACAGACTGGAACCCTGTGTACTGAGCCCTATGTGGAGCCCTTGCCAAGCTACAAGGATCTCGGCCTGCGGGCTGACGACCTGGTCTCTGACAAATACGGGAACGAATGGCTGCCAGGCTTTTCCGCAAACGAACGCAAGGCATTTGCCGCGCTGTGTCTGGCAGGCCTTCTGCCGGCACAGGGCAGCAACCCCGCAAAGGGCCGGTTCAAGCTGTACAGCCACCAGCTGGAGATGCTTCGCAAAGGCGTGGGCAGCAGAACACCGGGCATCGTCACATCGGGTACAGGCTCGGGCAAGACCGAATCCTTCCTGCTGCCGATCTTTGCAGCGCTCGCCAAAGAAGCGATCAAATGGCCGGCCAGCCCCGGCATGCAGAACTGGTCGCCGTGGTGGCGCGAGGAATCCGGCGCCCCGACGTTCCAGCGCGAGACGCACGAATCGCCAAAGCGGCCGAAAGCCGTCCGCGCCCTTGTCCTTTATCCGATGAACGCGCTGGTCGAAGACCAGATGGTGAGGCTACGGAAAGCCCTGGACTCGGATGCCGCGCACGCCGCAATGGACCGCAATTTTAACGGCAACCGCATCTTCTACGGCCGCTATACCGGGGCGACCAAGGTCACAGGCTGGCTGAAGCATCCGCGGATCACGACTGCTGTGGAACAGAAGAAAGCGGAGGACCGGATCGGCGATCTGCGGGCCTATTTCCGCAAGCTCGAAGAAACACAGGATGCAGTGAAACACGCATTGGAAGAGGACGGCGCTGACGAATCGCTGCCCTTCAACTTCCCGCGGGTTCCCGGCAACGAGGCGGTCAGCCGCTGGGACATGCAGAGAACGCCGCCGGATATCCTCATTACCAATACAAGCATGCTTGCTACCATGCTCGTGCGCGAGATCGACGAGCCAGTCTTCGCCTCAACCCGCCACTGGCTCCAGTCGGATCCAGACGCCTATTTCTACCTCGTCATCGACGAGCTGCACCTGCAGCGCGGCTCCCCTGGCACCGAAGTCGGCTACCTGCTGCGCATGCTGCTGTCAGAACTGGGACTGACCCAGCCAGAGCACCAGCACAAGCTACGCATTCTCTGTTCGAGCGCATCTCTCCCGCTGGATGGACCGGCAGGGCAGCAAAGCCTGGATTACCTGTGGGGGCTATTTGGAAAGTCCGGTATCGGGGACGGCGCTACGCGCCAGGACTGGGCGGGGGCAATCGTAAAAGGCGAGTCTCCTTCAGTAAAGCAGGAAACCTTCAGCGGCGATGTGGAAGCGCTCTGCAAGGCTCTCCGGGAAGCCAAGGAGCATGCGGGCGGCGAAGCCCGCTTCCCGAGCCATGAAGACTGGAAAGCAACCGCATCAGCGTTTGGCGTTCCGCATCAGGGCCGCAGCGAGGAAGATACCGCGGCAGACTGCGTTGCCATGGCTGGCCGCCTGCTGAGGAGCGGCTGCGCCCTCGGAGCGGACGGCAATCCCCGCGCGACCTCGGCCTCCGCGATCGGCCATGCCCTTTTCGGACCAGGCCCGCGATCGCACGAGGCTGCCGAACTGCTTGTCTGGGCCAGGGCGCTTTCCGATACATGGCGCAAGCGCTTCGGACACAAGCTGGAACCGGTAGAACCCATTCCCCGCTTCCGCGTCCACACCTTCCTGCGCGCGCTGGAAGGACTGTTCGCCGCGCCGCTTCCCGCGCCTGCGGATCTGGCTGCGCCTGAACGCGCGGAGTATCTGTTCGGAGACCTCTCCGTGGATTCAGGCGTGCGCTACGGCACACGCAAGACTGGAGAAAAGCGCGCGCGGAACGTCGACATGCTTTACTGCGAGTGCTGCGGTGTCCTCTTCTACGGCGGGAAATATGCACGGCCACAAGGGCAGCTTGACCGCATTGAGCTCCTGCCCAACGACCCCGACACCGAAGCGCTGCCGGAACGGGCAAAAGCCAGCATGGTGGAACAGCGCTCGGCAGAGGACTACAGCATTTTCATGCCCACGGTGAACCGCTTCTGGCCGCTTGGGAGCGAGGAGCTCTCCGAGGACGACGCGCAAGGCACGTGGACACGTGCCGAATACGACCCTTTTACAGCCACGATCAAGGTACTGCCGCCGCACAAAGAGCCTGGCAGCGGGATCCTTGGCTGGCACTACCTGGCCGAGGCGCCGCACTTCTCCGGCGACAGCCGGCGCAACCAGAACCTGCCCTCGGACCCAGGTACTGCGCTTCCATTCCAGTGCCCGGCGTGCGCTGTATCGTACCGCTATGGCCGGGGAAAGACGTCGCCAATCCGGGGCTTCCGGGTCGGTTTTGCCAAGACGACGCAGATACTGGCCAGCACGCTGATGAACGAACTGCGCCGGACAAATCCCGGCGAGCGGCTGATATCGTTCTCGGACAGCCGCCAGGATGCCGCGAAGGCTGCCTACGATCTGGAAAGCGGCCACCACGAAGACGTGCGCCGCGAACTCGTCATACGCTGCCTCGAAGACCTCAGGCAGAACCTAGCATCGCCCGGGGATATTAAAGATGAGCTGGAAAAGCTCAAGGCCGCCCTAAAGGAGCGCGCCAGTAATGGGCAGTTCGACGAGGAGTTTGCACGACTTTCAGATGAACTCAAGAAGCTGTCAGCCCTGGAGAAGACTGCCGCTGCCGACTGTGTTCCAGTTGCAGACATTCTGGAGCCCGCAGTGCCGCAGCCGGGAACCAGCGCAAAAGCCGTGCTGAATGCGCTGGTTAGCCGCGGTATCCATCCGATCGATCCGACCGGCATCTCGCCGGTGCCAGAACCGCGCTTCGGCAAGCAGGTTACATTCGCGTGGCAGCAGCTGTTCGCCCGGTCCGGAAAAGGCTGGGCGTGGACCTGGCATCCTGGCTACGCCGATGAACTGGCGGAAGGCGCCGCCAAGATCGCGCAGGATCTGGTTCGCCTCATCGGAGAAGTCCTGTTCAGCAAGACGTATTTTGCGGTCGAAGAGTCCGGGTGGGGCTATCCATGCCTCCCGCTCGGCGAGGGCGAAACCAGGGAATCCCAGGCTCCCTTCGACGCAATGATGCGGGTACTTACCGACTCCAACCGCCTCGACACTTCCCCATACGCATACACGCAAAACCCGTGGGATTCTCCGCAGGACGCCACCCGCCGCCTGCGCACATTTGTCCAGGCCTACTGCGAGGCAACTGGCGGAACCGCGGACGCGGTGCTTCGCCGGTTCCTCGACCTGCTGGCCCAGAAGGGCCATGCCGGGGGGATCATCATGGCCGGCAAAGTCTACTACAGGCCGCTGCCTGCGGATGCCGGGTACTGGCGCTGCAGTATATGCGGCAGGGTCCACCTGCACCGCGGGGCCCAGATATGTACCAGGTGCCGCTCGCCCCTGCCCCAGCAGGCCAGCGGGATGGTGTCGGAGCTGCGCGAGAATAACTTCCTGGGCAAGCGTGTCTCCGCGTCGCACGGCGTTTACCGGCTGCGGGCCGAAGAGCTGACCGGCATGACGAACAATCCCGCCGCGCGCCTGCGCCGGTTCAAGGGGATCCTTGTTCAGGACGACGACGACATCCTCCCAGCAGGATTTCCGCAGCTGCCGCCGGATCCCAGGCTCGACCGGGACGCCCGGGTTGTCGACGTCCTGTCGGTCACGACAACGATGGAAGTCGGCGTCGACATTGGCGACCTTCGGGCCGTGTTCCAGGCGAACATGCCGCCCCAGCGCTTCAACTACCAGCAGCGCGTGGGCCGGGCGGGCCGGCGGGGACAGGCGTTTTCCTTCGTGCTGACCGTTTGCAGGAGCAAAAGCCATGATTTGCACTACTTCCGGAATCCGGAACAGATCACGGGCGACCCGCCACCGCCGCCGTTCCTTACCACCAGCCTGAACCAGATAGCGCAGCGGCTTATCCTTAAGCAGTGGCTGGTTGCAGTCTTCCGGAACCTGCGGAAGGCATATCCGAAAAAATGGCCCGGCGACGAGCTGAAGTCGTCGCCGGACAACCATGGTGAATTCTTCAAGACCGCTACTCTGAAGGAAAGAAAAGCGGAGTGGTTCCCGAAGATCCGCGTGGAGCTCGAGGCGCTTGCGCCGCAAAGGGACAGGTTTGCCCTCCTCTGCACTCAAGGAGACAAAGTACGCGCCGATGAGATTACCGCTGGGCTTACGGCAGGAACGGTAATGCGCGCGGTGGAGGAAGCTATCAACGACCCAGCCATGGAAGGAAAGGGACTGGCTGAAGCGCTCGCCGAGCGCGGTTTATTCCCGATGTACGGAATGCCGACACGCACCCGGCTATTGCACACCCGGCCAACCAGCACCAAGCACGACGCGGTTTCGTTTGCAACAATGGACCGGGATCTGGATGTGGCGATCCAGGAATTCGCGCCCGGCAGGCTGCTGACACAAGACAAGCGGCGGTATCTCACCGCAGGCTATGCCGGAAGCATGATTTACCAGGATAGCTTCCGCAAGCAAAGCTTCCACTCCTCGCCCGGCGATCTGGGCGAGCGCCAGAATTTCGCCGCGTGCCCCGTTTGCCAGTCATGGGCGCCTGCAGAAGCAGCTGCCGAAGGCGCCGTATGCAAGTCTTGCAAGTCCGAAATGTCAGGAGCGCTTGAGTACAAAACCTATGTGCCCCGCGGCTTCATCACGTCGCTGGAAGCTCGCAAGCCAGACGAACTCCTCGACGAAGCATCGATACGGCCCAACCGGACGGTAACTGCCGAAGCAGAAGACATTCCTGTCCAGATGTGGGATGGTTCGAACCTGGCAATTGGCCTGAGCGGACAGTCCCGCGTCCTGCGGATGAACAAGGGGCAAGCAGTCGAGAACATGTTCCCGGGCTTCACGGCAATCAAGGGCGACCTGGAAGCGAGCTACATTGCCGGGGGAACGCGGCGAAAGGCCTGGGTCAACGGCGTCTACATCGACAATATTGCCGCGAAAGCCGATGCCGCTTCGCCGCATGGACTGAAGAACCGGTTCACGCCGGGCGAAACCTCGGTAGAGGGATTTTATCTGCTTGCGCCAAAAGTAACGGATTCGCTTGTCCTTCTTCCGGCCTCCATACCGGCGCACCTGCAGTGTATTTCTTCCCGTGAAGATGGCACGCAGCTTCTGACTGGAGCATTCCGGGCGGCTGCGCTTTCCGCGTGCTTCATGGTGATCGACTATGCATCCAGGGTGCTGCTGGACGTCGACCCTGATGAGTTCCAGATCCTTGAGCCGCGCGTAAAGCGACGCGACGATGGTTCATTTATTCCCTTCATGCAGATTTCTGATGACCTGGTCAACGGATCAGGGCTGTGCAACCGCTTAAGCCAGCCTGGAGCCACGGGGGAACCGATTGTCCTCGAAGTAATCCGTGAAATCCTATCTGGAAAGGGAAAGTCCCCCCTGCCCGGCATGCTCCAGGAAAGCCACCGATCGAAATGCCTGACGGGCTGCTACCACTGCCTGCACAGGTATGGCAACCAGACCTACCACGGCCTGCTTGACTGGCGGCTCGGATCGACCGTCCTGCAGCTTCTGCTCGACGGACGGCATACTGCCGGCCTGGACGGCAACTTCTCGGCTCCCGGTGTGGCCGACTGGCCGACAGTTGCACGGCAGCTCGCTGAGGAGGCAGCAGGTTTCCTGTCAACTTCGGTGACCACGATCGGGAACATCCCTCTGGTTTCGAGGGGCCACGGCAAATGGGCTGCCGTCATCCACCCCCTTTGGGACTGGGATGCCGTCCTTGCAGCCAATCCGGAACTTGCGGATATGTATCTGCAGTCAGAAGGGATGTCTGCGGTGACGACTTTCGAGCTGTCGCGCCGCATGGGCGACGTGCTTCACCGCCTGAAATCTTCTTAACACAAACTAAACGGTACTTCCGGACAGAATTCGAGACTGCTTACATTAATGAAAATAACAAAGCGCCAGACACGTGACCCTAAACGAACAGCGAAACCCTCTGTTCCCAAAGTAACGTCGGCATTATTGCAGGAAGGTGAGGCAACGAACAATCTAACAGATGCACATGAGGATTCAGGCGAGCAGAAAAATACCAGTCCAGAGCTCATCTGGTGGGAGAAGACTGTTGAATATCTCTTCGCCCTACGGTATTTAAAGGATTACAAAGTTATCTGTCCTCTTGCAGGGATGCACGAGCGCGCTGGAGACGTCATCGCAGGTACCGGAACAAAGTGGTGCCTAATTGAATTTAAGCGCTATCCGCCGACGAAAACTGAAAAGATTCGCGCAAGTGAGAACGTGAAATTCAAAGGCACTCCGGACGCCAAGAAAACCTGGATGAGTTTCGCGCTGCAGACGGGATGGACAAGATACTAGTATTCCACCACATAGCGTTTGGTAAGCCATTAAAAACGAGACCAAGCATTACGCTTGGTGCGCATGATTACTGGGATTCTGCCGCTAGCCGAACTCTAAACTCTCTGCTTGCAACAGGCACTCGCGATGGAGACCTCTTCTTCCAGTACATCAAATTGTTTGTCGCAGCGAAGGGCGGTGGAAAGGATGGTGATCGGGGCTCGAACGGAGGCGGTCCAGACGCTCCCGCTGATGATGACAAGCCGACGAGTCCAAGTGGAGGGCCGGACAAACGCGTTGACCCGAGTAAGAAAAACGACAACATCAGCTTTATGAATGTACTTGCAGTGACAGTAGAAAAAGGAATTTTCTGCTGCCCTTTGGACGAGTTTCATTCACTCATTACCTCCAGTGGCGATTCTGGTCCGGGGAGCGATGGTAGCCTCCCCTCTATGCCGCCGAGCGGGCCACGAGGCCGGGATGGCGCGGAAGTAATGATACATATTCAAAAAAACCTCGATACCTTCGACCTGCTGAAAGACCCTGCTCAAAGGGAACTTGCCATGCTATTAAATGAACCCGAAAGAGCCTAGACCGTGCGGCGTATTCAACGCAAAGCCGTGAACCGCCCGCGAAGGCAACTGCGGCCGACCGGCACAGGATTCATGGCTTGCCTACTGAAAGAAATTGCCGAAGATTAGCCGTCCTTCACTAAAATTACTATTTGCCAAAATTAGGCCGCTTCGATGCTGAAAATCCAAGACGCATATCTAACTTATCTTGCAGCTGCACAGCAGCTCATAAACAACACCATTCTCCAAAGCGAGACGCTTGAGCCGTTGGCACAGGATATCCGGCATACCGAGTTCCTGGTGCCAGTCATCGGCGAATACAGCGCAGGCAAGAGTAGCCTGCTGAATGCGTTTCTAGGCGGCGAGGTGCTGCCAGTCGGATTGAAGCCGGTTACCGAGCTCGCCACCGAACTGCGCTATGGCAGCGACCCGCACCTATTGGCGCTGCTTCCCGACGGCAGCAGCGAACGCCTCGACACCGGCGCAATCGCCACAATCAAGCTGCGGGCCCATGAATTTACGCATTTGCAGCTGTATCTCGACCATCCGCGCTTGCAGGCGCAGCCCTCGCTTGTACTGGTAGACATGCCTGGCTTCGGCTCATCGCTGGCTAGCCATGAAAAGGCGCTCGCTTACTACCTCCCCCGCGGCGTGCACTTTATCATCGTAGTCAGCGCAGAGGCAGGGAACCTGACGCAGTCGCTCATGCGCCGCCTGGACGATATCCATACGTATGGACGCGGCTTTTCGTTTGTTCTCAATAAGACTAACCTCCTCGCCGATGAAGAAGTAGACGCGGTCGCCGGACTGATTGAAACGCAGATTCAAACGAGCTTCGCGGGCACCCATCCGCTCATACGCGCCGGCCGCGACGCCGGCGAGCGCCTTGCGGTGCTGCTGGGACGGCTCGACTCTGAACAGATCGCCCGCGGCCTCTTCGAGGAACGCCTGAAGGATGCAACCCACACGCTGCTGAACCAGCTCAACGCAGCGATGTCGGCTGCGAGAAAAGCGTCGGCAGGAAATGAGGCTGTGCTGCTGGCCATGGCGCAAGGCATCGAGCAAATTGAGCGCAAGCGTGATGGCCTTCTCGACGAGCTGGCGAGCCAGGAAGCCGGCCGTACTGCGGCCATGTGCGTCGCCGAGGTGGGGCGGGAGCTTGATTTCGTACGGGACGAACTGGTCGCTGCCGGCCTCGCCGGCGACCGTGGCGCATTTGGGCGTATCGTTGCCGAGGTCATCCGTACGACGACCGGCCGGGTAATCAAGGCCCAGATGGACGCCTTTAGCCATCAGGTAGTGGCAGATTTCGCCAGCGCCCTCAGCTCGCTGCAAACGCACGATGGGGGCCTTGACGATGACCCCGGATGGCTTAACGAACTGTCCGAAAAGATCGACCGCAGCCTGCGGAAAACCGGCGACGCCTTAGGCCACTGGAGCGGTTCGCTGGCCGAACATAATACCCGTGAACTCGAGCGCCTCAAGCAGGAACAGAAGTGGAAGGAAGGCGACCCACTGCCCGAGGTGAATTACCAGCGTCTTGCAACGGTACTCGCAGTCATGACGTCAGTAGTGAACCCGCTAATCGAACTGGCCATCATCTTCCTGCCGGGCATCCTGGCTTCGCTTCAGCAGAGCCGCCAGCGCGAGCAGCTACGGCAGAAGATTGCCCATGAAACGATCCCTGCGATCCAGCGCCAGCTGCGCAGCGAGCTCCCCCCGCTCTTGGCTGAGCAGCTCGATGCCTTGGTCAGCCAGATTGGGCAGCAGTTCGAACAGGAGATCAATGTAAAGAAGCAAGTCCTCGACGAGCTCGCGTCAAGCCGGAGCGAAGGCGAAGATGCACGGAAGCAGCAGCTTGCTGCCTTGGCGGCGGCGCGCGAAGAACTGCAGCGCTTGGCGAAACATACTCTGTACAGCGAGAATTAAACAATGAATACCAACGACGTCTTGTCCCTGAACCAGCGCATGCATGATTGGATACAGGCTTATGACCAGGAACTCGAAAAAGACATAGCGTACTTTCTCCGAAAGCATGCGGTTAGCGCCCCTAGCGAGCTCGAGCACACCTTTGAGCAACTGCGCGAAGAAGGCCGCCTGCTGCAGATCGGTGTCGTTGGCCGTGTCAAGGCAGGCAAATCCTCGCTGCTCAACGCCCTGATATTTGGCGGCCAGAACGTCCTGCCCCGGGCCGCGACGCCGATGACGGCAGCGCTGACCACCCTTACCTTTGCCGGCACCTTCAGTGCGCACGTGCAGTTTTACAGCGAGGCGGACCTCCGCGATATCGAAGGCAGTGCGCAGCGGTTCCAGGAACGCTTGGCTGCAGAGCAGAAGCGAGCTGCAGACGAGATGCGCAGGCGCCGCCAGCACGCGGGGCAGGCAGCTGACGAAGAGGCGATCTGGACCGCGGCCGGGCATGCAGCGCGCCGCGAGCTGCAGAAGGATGCATCGCTTTGCGCCGCACAAGACCAGTGGGAACGCATCCAGGCATGCGGGGCCGGCGCGCGCGCGCTTGGCGCCGGGCAGAAGCTCGACGCAGCGGACGCCGCGGCGCTTGCGGAGCTGCTGCGCGACTATGTCGGAGCAGATGGACGTTACATGCCTCTGACGAAAAGTGCCGACATTTTCCTGCCGCTGGAAACGCTGAAGGGTATCCGCATCATCGACACTCCGGGTATCAATGATCCCGTCCGGTCGCGCGAACAGCGCACCGAGGCGCTACTCAAGGAATGCGACGCCGTGTTCATTGTGAGTCCGGCCGGGCAGTTTTTGAGCGAACAAGACCTGGAGGTGATGAGCCGCATCACCCAGAAGGAAGGGGTGCAGGAACTGGTGCTGGTTGCCAGCCAAATTGACAACCAGCTCTATGGCAGCGATACCTGCCTGCCGACCTTGAAAGCATCGGTGGATAAGGTGACCGGGGATTTGCGTGAGCACGTCGTTGAAACCTTACAGCGCTTGACGCAGCAGCACCCTGAGATGGAGGCGATCTTCGGCAGCATGCTTCAGAACGAGAAAGACCAGGTACTCTATACCTCGGGGATGTGCCATAGTTTGTCAGCGCGCTGGGACGAGCAGCACAGCTGGGACGCCAGCGAACGCAAGGTCTGGGCGAATCTGCAGACCCACTACCCCGATTTCTTTGCTGCGCACGACCGTGAGCGCTGCCGCGCTAACCTGGACCTTCTCGGCAACACAGCAGGCCTCTTGAACGTGCTCGAACGTGTCCGCGCCAGGAAATCGGAAATCATTGGGCAGCGCAGCGCGGATCTGGTCCGATCGAAAGCCTCTGCGCTCCAAGAATTGCGTACCGACCTGCTCGCCTTCATCCAGCAGCGCAGCCAGGAGATCAAGAGTGCAGACGTGGACGACCTGAAGGCCCAAAGCCGCAAGCTGGATGAGCTTGTTACTGAAAGTTCATTTTTCCTGGCTGACGCGGTCGCGCAGCGGATCAGCGCATTCCGCGATCAGCTTGAGCAGCAGCTCACGAAAGAGCTGAAAAATAAATACGACGGTACAAAGAACGTGTTTTCGTCGAACACGTCGGAGGAAACGCGGAGGGAAACACACAAGCGCGACAGCTGGGCGGCCAAGATAGCCAACTCACTTTGGGGTGGCGGAACAGAAGAGCGCGCATACCGGGACTTCACCCTTTTTTGGCACCCTGTCCGCAATGCACTAGTCGAGTTCGCTAGCGCGCTCGTAATCGATCTCAGCAAGATAAGCGAGGATGTGGTCGCCGAATTCCGCCGCAGCCTCATCAAAGAAGTCACAGCAGTCTCGCGCACCCGCATGGAAAACGTCAGCACGGCGCTCATCATCCGGTCAGTCCAGGCGCTCGTAGCGAAAATTGATATCCCGGCTTTCACGCTAGACAGCGGTTCGCTTGAGCATCTACGCGGTGTCCGCGACACGCTTTGCGACAGCGAGGCGCGCGAATTCCTGGGCCAGGCGTCCAGCAAGCTGGCACAGCTCCAGCACCAGGCCATCTGCCAAATCCGCAATCTGAAGGGCTCGGTACACAAGCACTTACCGCAGTCGTTTGCAGAAGAATTTTTCAAAGACATGCACGCCCGCATCCGCGAGCTTGAGGAAAGCGTCGACAATGCTGTGCTCGCCCTTGACCGGCTGCGCCGCATGGCAAAAGATCTGGAAGCTGTGTGATGGAACAACTCTTCGCTCCTGCTTTGTTTGACAGGCTGCGCATGCTGGCGCGTGCGTTTGTCTGGAACCGCAAATCACTCCACAATATCGTTGCAGAAGAATTGCGTACGGCAGGTGCCGCCCATACCAGCTTAGCGAGCCAGCACCAGCAAACGCTTGACCGACAGCACACGCTGATGCAGGAGTATGCGCAGCTCAGCGAACGCTTCAGCGCCACTACTACGGACTTGGCCAAGATGTGCCAGGCGGCCGAGACGCTTGAGCTCGCGCTGAACGGCGCCAACGCAAAGCACATGTGCGCGCACGGAACTTGGGCGCAGGCCCGCCAGGTTCTTGAGGAAACTGCAACCGTCCTGAAGGCAGAACTCTGGGAAAAAGCGTCGGAAAACATTGCTCTTCAGCAGGCTGCAGATCTGCAGCACACTACCCATCAGGGCCTGCAAAAACAGTTTGAATCGCTACAGACCCATCATGGCGACACCTGGACGCGCTTCCAGCTCGTCTCGCGCCTGCTAGCAGCCCAGCCTCCGCAAAATGCTGCCCGTGTGCGCTTCAGCAAGCTAGTCGGGGAGTATGAGGCTGCAGTTGCGCAGTCCGCATCGTGGTCCACGGCTGATACCAGCCTGGTTGCCAGCCTCAAGCTAATCGACCGGGAGCTGGACATGCAGCTGGGATTTCCTGAGCTGTCGGGCCGTACCATCGCGGGCGTGGTTGGCGGCTTCAACAGCGGGAAATCGGAGTTCATCAATAGCTTCATCCTGGACCGCGCGGTCAGGCTGGCGATCGGGGTGAAGCCAGTCACGGCAGTACCCAGCTACGTCACGGCACGCGATGGCAGCGTGATCCGCGGCTTCACGCCCAATGGCGGGCACGTCGACCTCGATGCGGACGGCTTCAAGCGCATGTCGCATGCGTTTCTCAAAACTTTCGACTTCGACCTGAAACGGCTGATGCCATTCATGTGCGTTGGCACGCCGATGGATCCAGCTTATTTCAGCGCGCTTTGCCTGCTCGACACTCCCGGCTACAACCCTCCCGCCACGGCCTCAGCATATAGCCAGCACGACCGGCGCACCGCAGTGCAGGCTGCACAGCAATCCGACGCCATCCTCTGGCTTATCGGACTCGACGTCAACGGTACGGTACCTGCAAGCGATCTCGATTTCATCCGCGATATCGGGCTCGACGGCCGCAACGTCTATGTCGTTCTCAACAAGGCCGACCTGAAGCCGCAGGCCGAAATCGAATCAATCATGGACGAAGTGCGGGAAGTACTGGACCAGGAAGGACTCCCTGTGGCGGGCATCAGTGCGTACAGTTCGACACAGCGCGAGGTGCTCCACCACCACGGCCCTTCTCTGCTCAGCTTCCTGGCTCAATTCAACCGGAATAGCCAAGCAAGGCAGCACGTGGCGCAGCGCTTGATTTCAGCCTTCAAAATCTACGAAAAAACGCTGCGGGAACAAATCGCTGCCATCCAGTCACAGAAACGCTGCATCAATGACTTGCAGCTTGATGCCTTGGAGTTTGGCAGCGAAGCGGTTTATCACAAGATCCTGAACCGGCTTAGCCAGCTCGACTTAATGTTGAGCATAACACCGCTCGAAAAAGCGCTGGAGGAAGCACGGCTGCTAAGTTCAGCGCTGAGCATTGCTTTGCTAGAAGCATTAAAGCCAGCGGCGTGATGAGGGCGGTTTGCGCTTCTGCCGCGCCTCCTGCGCCGCTGCGCTCAATTAGTCTGGCATTCCGGTTGCGGTAGCCCGGGATGCCAGCTCAACGACAAGAGAGGCTAGCGATCTTTAGACCGCGCCTGCTGTTCAGCCCGCAGCACAGCGTAGCTCTGGCGTTTCTTGCAACGCAGAATGCTGAGGCACTGCCGCAAGGCTGGTCTTGCGGCGCTCATACTCTCGTATGGCATGAGCGATCCGCAAGCCGACCGCTTCTGCCACTGGCGGGGGGAAGGCATTGCCTACTTGGCGGTACGCATGGGTTTTTGTGCCCGAAAAGTCCCAGTAATCCGGAAAACCCTGAATGCGAGCAGCCATGCGCACGTTCAGGAGCGGCATATGTTCGAAGCCATCCCTGACCCGCCCATCGCGCAGCAGCGCTCCCTGGAACTCTGCATGCGGAAACTCATCGTGCGCTGCGAGGCGGTGTCCATTAATCCCTAGCTTGTGCCATGCAGCCTTGGCCCTTGCTGGTCCCAAGTCAGGTCCGCCGTGTTTCTTCGAACCGCCGACGAGTGTAGGAGCGATGAAGCAGGCTTTCTCGCGCCACGCGTGCGCGCCAGCCCAGCCACGGCCAGACATCAAGTCAAACAGCGTCTCGCCGACTGTAGGAGTCGGAACCTGGCCTGGCTCCGGCCAGCTAAAGTATTCGAACAGAGGTTCTTTCAGTGCAACCAGGATAAACCGGGGGCGCAGCTGGGGCACGCCGTAGTCGCTTGCGTTCAGCAGTTTCCAGTCTGACGCGTACCCCATGGTCAGCAATTCGCCTTGGATGAATTTCCGGTACTCGGCGAACTGCGGCTCCATTAACCCCGCCACGTTCTCCAGCAGGACTGCTTGAGGCTGCACTTTCCGTACGATCTCAAGCGCAGTTGGGAAAAGATCGCGTTCGTCGCTGGCTCCAAGCTGCTTGCCTGCCTTGCTGAATGGCGGACAAGGCACGCCGCCGGCAACCAAAGCGATCTTGCCCTGGAATTCGGCTGCACGTTCCTCCGCGAAGACCTTCAAGTCGCCTTCAACGATCTCTTTCCAGCCAAAACCCAGCTTATTGTTGTTGTGATGCAATGTCTTGCAAGCAAATTCATCTATCTCGATGAGGACCTCGTGCACAAAGCCTGCATTGTGGAGGCCAAGGGCTTGTCCGCCGGCGCCGGCGCACATTTCAATCGTGTTCAAATTCATTGGAATCTGTTTCATGTAATTCTGATCAACCCAGATTATACGGATTAAATGCCCAGCCCAGAGGGCGCATCTTCAGCAAGAAGATACCGAGAACGCATACGTCAGCGGTGGTGTGTGGCGCAAATGTAACTTGAGCGTAAAATGCGAAGCCATCATTGCTCGAAGCGCTACTTCTAGGCGCCGGGGGCGCCCAGCCTTACGAATGTGCCTATGGATACTATTAGTCAAGCCCAGCGCTCGGAACTCATGAGCCGCATCCGCAGCAAGGACACCAAGCCTGAACTTGCTGTCCGCAGCATTCTACATCGCCTAGGCTACCGTTTCCGGTTGCATCGGAAGGATCTCCCAGGGCGTCCAGACATCGTTCTGCCCCGGCACCACAAGGCTGTATTGGTGCACGGATGCTTCTGGCACGGGCATACCTGCCGTCTTGCTTCGAAACCTAAATCGAACACCGGATACTGGCGCGAAAAAATCCTCAAGAATAAGGAACGGGACACACGCAACCTTAACGCGCTAAAGGATGCTGGCTGGAGCGTTCTTGAACTATGGGAGTGTGACGTACGGAAGATGGACGGTCTTGAGGAGCAACTGGCAGCGTTCATGAAGAGCTAGGTCAACATTTCACGCGGAAATTGACTTGCAAGAAACTAACCGTTAGCCTAGTGATCTGATGCAACTTTCACGAAGCCAACATGACCGCCTCATTTGCCCCCCAGCACGAACTAGCTTTTCTTGTCGAATCCGAGATTCCTCTGCCAGTTTTGGAATTGTCTCCCCCAGAAGACGCCAGGATCGCCGAACGGATGCAGAAAGTAAAGGAGGACCTATTCCGACATATGAACGGAGAAGAACACTTCGCCAAACGAACGGGGGATATCATCCGCGCCGCTGTCGACTATGTTATTGACGCACCTACGCTCTACCGGTATTCGGTGTCCGAACTGGAACCTGATGAAAAAACCGCTGTCGGTAAGCGCATCGAACGGCTCATCCGCTTCCATTTCGATATCCCGCGCGGCAAGAAACTCGATCTCACTCTTGCCGACGAGGATGTCGACATCAAGACGACTATGGGCCGGAACTGGATGTTCTCCAAGTCAAGCCACGACCGCATCAACCTCCTGATTGCCTACGATGAAGAGAAGGCTAGGTTCCAGGTTGGACTTGCATACGTTGAGGAACACCAGCTGAATGCCGAAAACCGGGACTCCAAACGCAGCCTGAGCAGCGAGCACCGTGCGAATATCTCCTGGATCGTTGAGAACGAACCTTACGCGCCTAACTTCCTGGCTCACCTCCCCCAAAAACTGCTAAAAGAGTTTAAAGAAATGGCAGGCGGTTCGAACCGTGTTCTTCACCTGCTCCGGGAAGTTAAAGGGCGGGCCATTCCGCGCCATGTAATCTGTAGTGTGGCAAACCAGAAGGACCCCCTGCGGCGGGTCCGAAGCAACGGCGGAGCCCGCGACATTCTATGGGGAGATGCGTTAATGGTACTTTCAGGCGCGTATACGTGCGACCGGGCGATCGTCAGCCAGGCGCTAAACATCAAGCTTCAGCGAGACGAAATGCTTACGCTTGAAACCAGCGATCCGCGCCTAAATTCTGAGATGATCGGTTCATACCGCAAGGCCCATCGGCTATCACAAGCGCCAAATGAGTACGGGCCACCTCCGCGACGGCGCAGTATCATCCACAGCCGCTTGGCCTGACGCATGTATAGCTTCGACGGCTGCGTGCATTTTCAGCTGCTCCGGCCAGGTGCCCGCCCATTGTGGGCGTTTTGCAAGATTCGACGCCCATAAATAGATTCCATCTGGCTTTTACAACTCCTTCGAATCGTGCGCTGGCAAAGAAGGCCAACATCACCTGGATTCTCTCGCAGTAGCCGCGTTCAGGCCTGCTAAGTTGCCAACTCAACTTTCGAGAGGTTTAGCAAGAATCGATCGCGCATGATCGCGTCGATGGAATTTGCTGGCTACGACTTAGGCGCGCCTCCCCGCCAATACCACCGCCTGCACTTGCTAAATGTGCACCCTAGTTCTAGGTAAAACCTGGTCGGTTACTTGATATTAAGTGACCAGACTGTGCGCACTCCATCGGGCTTATTTATCACTATAAGCGATAGTAAAACGTCGGCTCGATGTCCCCGGTGGCCACAACGGCGAAACCCTGCGGCCCGAATAGGTGTTCTAGGCCGTCACTTGCACGACATAGCCGCCAGCAGGAGCGTTTAACATCACCTGTTCGACACTGTTGGTGCGGTCGAACGTCTGCCAGCTTACTCGCTAGCTGCTGGTTGCCCGAGTGCGGCATCCTCGATGAGTCAATTACAACGAGATCGAGACTGTGTTGCATTCCGTACACAGGTGGATCTGTCCAGGCCAAGGTAACCGACAGCCGCGTGCTTAAACGGACATTCAGTCGGCTGCGTGATCCGAAAGCTGGCGTCTGGCTGATTGGCGGTGGACGAAACCGGCAACAGCTGGATCGCAACCGGCGGAGCTGATCAAGATGGTGCGTCAACATGGATGCCCAAAGATACGCCCCAGTGAAAAGGCGAAAGCGCGCCATCGGACTTTCTTCGGGAGAGATGGCTTGTGCCTGCAAGACACCGTTCGGCGGAATGCGACCAGAAGCCACTCCTGCTCGAACTCAGCCTGTAAGGCCTAGGGGCGTAAACAACTTCACTGTTAAGACAAAGCATTGGGGTACGTGATCAATAATTTAACTTTATCTGGTCAGGCAAAAATGACGCCTGCATTACTTTGAAGTCGCTAAGATATTGAAAACCTCCACGGAGTCCACACGGAAAATCTAGTTCCCACCGAACTGGTTCTGCCGCCAGGTCGTGTAGTAATCAACAGGAAGCAGCTGAAACAGAAAGTTCCTTTATGTGAGAGGACCATTCTCGAAATGGAAAAACGCGGTGACTTTCCAAGGAGATTCTCTGTCACGCCCCGGTTGTAGTATGGGACCGAGCAGAGAATGACGCCTAGATCCTCGCCAGTACAAAGCCGCAGTGCAGCAATATGCGCCAGGCTCTAGACCTCGGTAATTGTCCAGTTGTCGACCATGTTGACCAAGCCTGCATCATGTGTCGTCGCTGGTCAGCGTCCTCGGCTTTGTTATAGACTGATCGGACTCCACGCTGTTCGTGTTCCAGACATTTCTCGATCCAGTCGGAATGAAATCCAACCTCGTGCAACGCGGTCGATGCCGTTCGCCGGAAATCATGAGGCGTGAAAAGCGCAAGAGGGACGCCATCCTTGTAAGCTTCTTCCACAACGGCCACTGTAATGCGATGAGGGTTACCTTGCTTATCGGCTGATCACCATCGTATCTGGACGGGAACACAAAGCTGGACCCTCCTGCGCAGGTTCTCAACGCGACGAGAATATCAAGTGTCTGCTCGGCAAGGTACACGCTGTATGGGTTGCGGCACTTCATGAGGGCAGCAGGAATGATCCAGACCCTGTCAGTGAAATTCAACTCCGTCCAGCGTGCCTCGCTCAACTCCGACTTTCTCAGCATGATAAGCAGCAGCAGCTTGAGGCCCAGACGAAGAGTGGGGCTTGTAGCGATACGCTCAAGGTATTGGAATATCAGACCGACTTCCTCGCCGGTCAATGAGCGGTCTCGGGGCTGGAAACGCGCGATCGAGCTTGGACGTACCTCATCCGCCGGATTATCCACCTTCTCACCGCGGTCCCGCGCGTAACGAAAGACCATCATGACGACCTCTCGCGCGTGTACCGCTGTCGCCGGTGCGCCGCGCTCGACTATGCGATCACACAGCCTGCGCAGTTCATCTGGGGTTATTTCCTCAAGCTTGAGTTTACCGAATGGCTTGTGCAGGTCACGCTCGTAGACAGAACGCCGCATGTCCCTCATCGATTCCGCCATCACATGACGCTCGAGCCATTCCTCCGCCCATCCGGCAAACGAACTTTCTTCCCGCTTTTTATCCTTGACCGCCGCCTTCTGCCGCGCAGGAGAGCCCCCTGCTGCGATTGTCTTCTTCGCCTGCACAAACAGTTCACGAGCTTCGGAGAGCTTAAGGCCACCTGCCCCGTAACGTCCCAGCACAAGCGTCTCCTGCCTGCCGTTGATCGAATAGTTATACCTGAACGAGACCGTCCCGGAAGTAAGCACGTAGACGTACAGGCCATCACGATCGGTGACCTTGTATGCCTTGTCCTTCGGCTTGAGATTGCGCAGGGCTGTATCGGTTAGCATTTGGGACTCCTGATACCATGGTTGGACGTGTCCCTTTTGACGGCGATTTCCTATTAAGATTCAATCAGTTAGGCCGATCGCGTACCATGTTTGAGTGATCTGCATCAACATGGTATGTTCGACTCAAATGGTACCGGCTTCAAGCTCGTGCCACGTCCGATCCCATAAAAAGCCGATGCTTCAGCATCCCCGCACCCGCCCACCAATGTCACCCCTAAAAATTAAAAAAGCCCCTGAAATCAGGGGCTTGGATCATCTTTAATGCCTAAACCTGCCAGCTACTGCTGAGCCAGCAATCACTCCCACTCAATCGTCGCCGGCGGCTTCCCCGAAATATCATACACAACGCGGTTAATCCCCCGCACTTCATTGATGATGCGATTCGACACCTTGCCCATCAACGCGTGCGGCAAATGCGCCCATTGCGCCGTCATGAAGTCCAGCGTCTGCACCGCGCGCAGCGCAACGACATATTCATACGTGCGGCCATCGCCCATCACACCCACAGATTTCACTGGCAGGAACACGGCAAACGCCTGGCTGGTCGCTTCATACCAGTTCAGCGGCGCCTTGCCCGCATCGATGCCCGGCACGTGCGGTACTTCGAATGGCGTGTTGCGCAGCTCTTCAATAAAGATCGCATCGGCTTCACGCAGCAAGTCAGCGAACTCTTTCTTGACTTCGCCCAGGATGCGCACGCCCAGGCCTGGGCCCGGGAATGGGTGACGATAAACCATGTCATGCGGCAGGCCCAGCGCGACGCCCAGCTTGCGCACTTCATCCTTGAACAGTTCGCGCAGCGGCTCGAGCAGCTTCAGGTTCAGCGTCTCTGGCAGGCCGCCCACGTTGTGATGGCTCTTGATCGTCTGGCCTTTTTTACCTTTACCGGCCGATTCGATGACGTCCGGATAGATCGTGCCCTGCGCCAGCCACTTGGCATTGGTCAGCTTGCCCGCTTCGACCTGGAACACTTCGACGA
>Ga0308158_10000577_pt1 | contig 54378 bp, 47 predicted proteins | sample PhyBR2_FD_201038 | JGI IMG/M metagenome (GOLD analysis project Ga0308158, IMG submission 201038) | Phyllosphere microbial communities from UC Gill Tract Community Farm, Albany, California, United States - DLSLB.R2 | ecosystem: Host-associated > Plants > Phyllosphere > Unclassified | place: USA... | reverse complement strand
GAATGATCCCGGAATCATGTTTCCGTAACTGCGGAGCAGCTCCAGCAGTACCTCCATACAGTACTGTGGTGTATCAAGCAACGGAATCCATTCTTTTTGACCTGTTCCGCTTTTATACCAGGCACCGTGTTCCGCTATAAGGTGTATTTCCAGATTCCCGAACCATTTTTCCATATCTTCCATACTTCTGCCGCTCACAAGATAAACATGGGTTTGGGGGAGCGACTGCAGCCTTTGCAGCAGTTCAAGGATTTCTGCTGTAGGAACCGCCCGGGCTGCATGTATTTCAAAATCGCGCAGGCAGCCGTCGTAATCGAGCAGTATGAATCGTTCCGGGGCATTTTTAAAATGAAGCATAAGCTGGTTCAGTATGCCGGAATGAAAATCCTGCTCAAAGGTATAATCCAGGTTGCCGTATATGCAGTACAGTTCGCGAAACAGTGTGTTGAGCCAGTCATAAACCGTATACGAAAAAACCTTTTTGCGCAGGCTGCACATACGGGCCCGTACTTCGTCCTGTTCCATATTTAGCGCATAGTGTAAAGCTGAAGCTACCTGGTTGCGGTCGTATGGATGGATTTTAAGTGCATAACGGAGTTCTTCCGATGCGCCTGCCATCTCACTTAAGACCAGTACGCCGTCGTCGTTATTCCGGCACGCAATGTATTCCTTTGCCACGAGGTTGAGCCCGTCGCGCAATGATGTAACCAGACAGATATCGGCCACCGAATAATAAGCACAAAGCGTTTCCCGGTCCATCGAATGGTAATAATAATGCACCGGTCTCCATAAAGGATCTGCAAATGCCGCATTGATACTGCCTACGAGTTCATCGACCTGTTGCTTGTGCTGCCGGTACGAAAGCACGTCGGTACGTGAAGGTACAATAATCATAACGAGTACAATGTTTCCGTGATACTCTTTATGAGTGCTCAAAAGTTCCCTGAAAGCAGAAAGACGTTCCAGAATTCCCTTGGAATAATCGAGGCGGTCTACAGACAGAATAATCTTCTGTCCTTTGTAATTTGTGCGCAGCCTGTTGCCTTTTTCCTGAACCGGAGGACTGTCAGCCATTTCTGAGAAAGCATGTGCATCAATACTTATGGGGTGGTGACTTACCTTACTGTCGGGGAAAGCCTTTTCAAAGACATTCCCGTTGCAAACGACATATTGTTCACATGCACCTTTAAAATTGCCGGCATCTTTTGAAGTTTGAAATACTAAATGCCTGCAGTTAAGGAGGCCGTTGAGCAGTTCTGCACGCCATGGTATGATACCGAATACTTCAGGGGCAGGAAAATGGATATGGTGGAAGTACGATGTATGTTCATGTTGCAGGTAATATGGAACCAGCATTAACTGGTAATCGTGTATCCAGACAAAATCACGGGGGGCAATATGTGCAGCTGCGGCTTCCGCGAACCGGCTGTTCACCTCCTGGTAACCCTTCCAATAGGAAGGATCGAACAGACAATGCCCGGGATGGTAATGAAAAAGAGGCCAGAGTATGGTATTGGAAAAACCGTTGTAGTAGGCATCGTACTCCGGTTGGTTCAGAAATACGGGGATACAGTTCAAAGGCTCCAGCAACTGCCGGATGCTGTTTTCCTCCTCTGTGTTTTCTGCAATGATTCCGGGCCAGCCAATCCAGTAACATTCCTGCTGGCGGTATACCGATTCCAATGCCGTTGCCAGACCGCCTGTGCTGGGTACAAGGTTAAAACCGGATTCATCCCTTGTAACGGTTACAGGCAGCCGGTTGGATATTATATAACTTTTTTTAGGTTTCATATAGTGTGTTTTATGCGTTTTCCGATTGTTCTTGTTTCGTGTATTATCCTAATATACCCTAATACGGTTCCAGAACAGTACTTCGAGTTTTTTTGCAAATTGTGCGCTTTGAGGCATATCCGTGAGCACGATTTCTTCAGAAGGTCCCATTATCCGTACCCCTATCCTGCCCGAATAGATAACGGCCTTTTGCAGCGGCCATTCCACATGGTGTATATCGCAACGATACAAACGGTTTCCGTTTGTCTGGTAAAAGGCATGCCGTTCCGTAAGCCACAGGTCAAGAGCAGTCTTATCAAGAAATCCAGAAAGGTCACGGTAATTAACCAGCAGTTTTACCTTATGGTCATGGCGACTTTCGCAGTACAGTATGCTTTTGCTTAGGTTAAGCGATGCTTTACGGTACGGAAGCTGGTAAAAGAGCCGGGCGCCCCATGATGCCAGAAACTTATCGACATGCAGTGAAAAGAAATACACCCCCTTAATTCCGTTAAAGCTTACATAGGTTCGGACGTTGAGTTCTTTGAAATCTGAAATAAATGGTACGGGGCCCGTCATGGAGGTACGGAATTGTGATACACCAAAGCCTATGACACTTATATAGGCTTTTCCCTCAAAAAGATCAAGCTCCATAGGATACGGAATAAATCCGCGTATCATTTCAGCATCCACCGCCCAGTGAAACAGCAGCACATTATGCCATTCCTGATAGAACAACCATGGCTTCACAGGAAGAGCATATTGCCTGTTCGAGGTTTCTGTAAGGATTATGCGGACTTTATCGTGTAGATTTTCTTGCATAGGCTTAATTTTAGCTGCTTTAAGACAAGGAATATCTTAAAGCAGCACAGGGTTATTGTTTCTTTTTCTTTGCAGCAGGCTCCAGGTCGTTTCCGTCCGCATCCTTCATCTTGGTACGGTCGTCATCGTGCATTACTTCAGTTCCCATGGGATCAAGCGGTTTTGCAGTTCCGGCATTGCTTCCTTCTTTAATATCGGAACCGCCTGCCCCTGAATTCGTCTGGTTGGCTTCATTAACGTCTTTTCCCTTTATATCGGTAGGGCTTGTGTTTTTGTTTCTCTGGTCTTCCGTTTTGTTGTCTTTGCGCTTTTCCATAATTATGAGTTTAAAGTGAATAATAAGTTTAACAGGCATGAAAGATGCCCGGTATAAACAAAACAAGAAGCAGTCCTTTATGACGGTATTCTTTGGTATAAAAAAAGAGAGAAAATTATATAAAAAGCTTCAGGGCAGCCGGTTGTTCTGGAGTTTACGGGCAGTATGTACAGTTTTAACATTCTGTGGCGGCCTTTAAACTCTTACAGAAACTTATTTTTTTATCTTTTACGCTTGTTTTTGGTTAAAATATTGTGTATTTGTTTTTAATTATAACTTTTTTTTGATTTTAATTCTTTGTTTTTGTTAGTATAGAGCTTTTTTTTTAATATGTTTTTAATAACACTAAAACAGTCCCGGTTTTTTTCTGGCATAGTATTGTGTGGAAGTTTTCCGCAGCGGCATACGAAAATTCCCCGTGATTCATTAAAGAAAAAGAGGTAACTTAACAACGCAATAACGTAATACAGTTTAAGATATGTGGCAGGCATTACTCAGTAACGGGGACGCTGTAACATGGCAACATATGCTTGTGCGTACCCTCATCATGTATTTCATGACCCTTTTACTTATCCGTATCGGGGGTTTAAGGATCATTGGTAAAAAATCGGGATTCGATCTCGTCATCGTCATCATGCTCGGAGCTGTATTGTCCAGAGGTGTTGTAGGGGCTTCTTCATTTCCTTTATGCATAATGGCAGGTACCGTAATGGTACTGCTCAACAGGCTGCTAGCCTGGATGTCGCTCGAAAACCCGTTTTTGAATTATCTCTTCAAAGGAAAGTCCGTGTTATTGTATGATAACGGCGAAATCATCCGTAAAAATATGATAAAGGCTGCGCTCAGCGAAAGCGACCTTATAACGAGCCTAAGGCTTGAAACCCACTCTGAAGATTTTAAAAAGGTACAAAAAGCCTACCTGGAACCCAACGGGCGCATCAGTTTTGTACTGAAAGAATAAGACATACCGCCATACTTTGGCATTGCGGTTGTATATACAGCAGGCAGGGCTTTTGATTATAACAACCGCATACAGTGTTTTTATACGGTAGTATTGTGCAAGGTGTAAAGTACATTCGTTTAAGGAATTTATGTCTTAATTTATTAAAAAGGATGACTATTTATCAAATTTTAACCTATTTCTCATAACTGCTCTTGCACCGTATTGGGAATTGTCGTTATATTTGTACCCTCACCTTTATCTTCAGAAAACTCTGTTATAAGAAGACTTTGGTCCTCCGCTAACGGGGTTTTTCAACTCGAAGAAGAATTAAAAGGTGAGATATTTAATTTCTGCGGGGGACTTTTTTTACTTCTTTTTCTCTTTCCTTTCAATTAAAATGTCCATTACCGTAAATACCGGCTTTCCTAATCGGGAGATTTGCTATGCTGTATTAAAAAACAAAAAACGGCAGTGACGCCGTTTTGTTGATTGGTTTATATTCCCATAAAAGTAAAAGGAGGTGTTGCAACAAAGTTTGCAGAGGTTTCACCTGCATATGTTTCGTTTTTACTTACGCTGAGGCGTTTGACTGCTGCCTTTTTCCCGAAATCTATTTTTTTAAGGTCTACCCAGAATACGTTCGGTGTTTTAACGGTTTCAAAATAATATACAAGGTTTTTATGGTCGGCAACGGATCTCCATCGCGTCGAAGAAATATTGGGTTCATTTTCCGAAGAAATACCGTAGGGTACCGAGCAGTTGCGGATAACGCTGAACACGCTGGCTACGGAAGTCAGTACATCCGCGGTCTGGGGTATGGCATTTATATAGTACGAAGCCCGTACATAGCGGTCGGCAGCACGGTTGGTACCGGGCAGCATAATGGTACCCGGGATACCCTGCCAGTAGCGGTTAATTGCAAGTTGTTCGTCAAATACGGGTGAATTGGTCATTACGGTATAGGAAGGATCGTGGTGTATGACCAGTTTTCCCCCGATGTATTCAAAAATAGCGTTGTCGCCCGAGGCGTCCGATAACGAAAGATGTACGGTTGTAAACTTTGTGGTACCGGGTATATAATCGGAGACAATGACAAATTTTTCTTTCTGCAGTTCATCCACAGCCTCCTTAACCGTGGCAAAATTATCCAGTACATACTGCGCCCAGGCCGAAATGGCAAGCCCCTTTTTTTTGCCCTTCGGTGAAAATTCCGGGTACTGACTTTCCACAAGCCACAACATGTTGGCTACAAGCCCCTTTTCGTTGATGCCGTCGGTTGTGGCAATATCCCAGGAACTGGTGATAACGCTTCCATACCTGGAAGACCATTTTACAGAATTGGCACCTACATTGCCCGAACGTTCCATGTTGCGCGGAAAAATCCACAGGTTGGCTTCAATCTCATCCCTCCAGTCCATAGACCTTGCCGTGATTACCGTTTTATCGGGCCCCTTGTAAACCACACGGGTACATGCTTTAAGGTCGGGAATGCCCGTGCATGTTAAAAAAGCAATAATTGAAATCGTAATGGTCTTTTTCATGATCTATTTTTTTAAGTTATAGTTAAATATACTAAAAAATGTCAACAAAAATGTTATTTGTTGTAAATGAAACGGTTAACAATATGGGATAAAATGGCTTATGGTCTGTTATATACGTATATTAAAATCAGATGAAAAATTCCGTAAAATAAATAACCCCGGTATAAAGAATCCGGGATTATTAAAGTAGTGATTTTTGGGTTACCGTTAAAAAGGATTTTGTTTAAGAGTTGATCCTTTTTTATGTTGTTTGTTGAATACAGCTTTTATAAATCGGGAGACTTTGCCTTATGTTTTTATTGGGTAAGGCGCATCCCCCGACATATCCTATAAAAATTTGAACACCATTTCCCGTTATAGGGAAATTTTTATGCAAATATAAAATAAGTCACTAAATAGTGACTTAAAAAAGTAAAAAATTTTTAAAAAAAATGTACAATGTTAGGAACCCATTTCAAAAACCGGTAATTTAAAGGCATTAAAGTATATGCAGCATGAAATGGTCATCTGAAATGATTCGTTTACTCGGGGTAACCTATCCTGTTATACAGGCCCCTATGTTTGGAGTCACCACTCCAGAAATGGTAACAGCCGCCGCCCGTGCCGGTGCTTTGGGCTCCCTGGCCCTTGGTGACCTGCCGGCAGGGAAATGTGCTGAAGCTATAAGGGCCGTAAAAAAACATACGGAACGTCCGTTTGCCGTTAACATTTTTGTTAATGAAGTTCCCCCTGTTACACTGGAGCTTAGGGAAGCCTATGACAAAACACGGCATTTTATCACCGAACTGGCAGCCACCTATGGCCTCGATGTATCCTTGCCCGGTATAGAAACGTTGACCATAACCGATTACCGCGACCAGGTACAGGTTGTCATAGAGGAAAACTGTGCTGTTTTAAGTTTTACCTTCGGTAACCTTGATGAAGAAAGCATCCTCCGGCTCAAACAGAACGGAACCGTCCTCATAGGTACCTGTACTTCGGTAGCCGAAGCCCGCGTGCTGGAACAGTCGGGTATCGACCTTATCTGTGTACAGGGTATTGAAGCCGGTGGGCACCGTGGCAGTTTTTCAGCTTCAGACGTTCCGCAGATCGGCGGTTTTGCGCTGTTGCCACAGGTTTATGATGAGGTTAAGGTACCGCTTATTTATGCGGGAGGCATCAGCAGCGCCCCTATGCTGCACGCCGCGGCCATGCTCGGGGCACAGGGATTCCAGGTGGGCAGCCTGTTGCTGGGTTCTGAAGAAAGTGCGTTATTGCCGTTTGAAAAGCAAAGGTTGCGAAGTATTTCTGAAAACGACCTGCTGCTCACGCGGAGTTTTTCGGGGCGTTATGCCCGCGGTATGAACAATATTTTCATTGAGACCATGGAACATTCCGGGCTTGTTTTGCCTTACCCCTACCAGAACAAGCTTACGGGGGGCCTGCGCAAAAAGGCACGTGAGCTTGAAAATGCAGACTTTGTAAACCTTTGGGCGGGACAATCGGTTAACCCGTACGCCGCAACATCCACTTCCGAAATTATGGGAAGGCTTATCGCCGAAACCGAACACATAATCTAAAGCACCGGGGCTTTAGATTATGCGTTATTCTGGTTATCTTTGTAGTATTAATTTTATATTTTGAATCTGCCATTTACCAGTACCGTCGCCAACCTTACAGGCCGCATACGCCAGCTGTTTGCCTTTAAGCATACAACCAGGGCGTGGCATATGCCTGTAGCAGCGGGTCTTTGTGTGGGAATTCCACTGCTTTTCGGGCTGGAATCGGGTAACATTGGCGCCGGGAAGCTGGCTTCCGTAGGAGCACTCGTTATTCTGTACCTGCAATCTTCCAACCTGGTAAACAGGATGGTGGTACTTATGGTTTGTAGTTTCGGATTCATAGCATCTTATGCACTGGCAGCTTTTTTTTCACAATGGTTCTGGCTTTCTCCGTTATTGCTGGCACTATATGTTTCCGGAGTACATTACACCCTGTTCCGCCTTAATCTGAACAAACCTCCGGGAAATTTCTTTTTTACGATGATTGCGTGTATGGCCATTGCGGTTCCACAGCATCCGCAGTACATAGCAGAAAATGTCGGATACGTAACGTTCGGGGTTATGACGGCCTGCATCATCGGGCTTCTGTACAGTCTTATTACGCTTAAAAAAGAAGAAAATGCGGCCAGCCGGACTGTTTTCTATACGACTAAATATGTCAACATTACGGAATCCGTTATATTTGGAACTGTTACGGGCATTTCGCTGCTGGCGGCCAAATGGTTCCAGATGTCGAATCCTTACTGGATTCCGATTTCGTGTATGGCCGTAATGCAGGGAATTTCTTCTTCGCATGTGTTTACCCGGGCCGTACAGCGTATATTGGGTACCGTACTTGGACTTGCCTTGGCCTGGGGCGTACTGCAGTTGCATCTGTCGGTGTGGAGCATCTGTATTTGTATTTTGTTGCTTCAGGTTATCGTAGAATTTCTTGTGGTACGCAATTACGCCATTGCCGTGATCTTTATCTCTATGCTTACCATTTTTCTTGCCGAACCCAATATTTCCCTCATGCATAACCCGGGGCAGCTTATACGTGCGCGCCTGCTCGATACGTTTATCGGAAGTTCTTTCGGAGCTGTGGGCGGATGGCTGCTGTATCACGAACAACTGCATTTTTTTTCTAAAAAGCAACTGAAGAAATCCGAACTCGTACTGCGTAAATTCAAACATAAACAAGGCAGAAACTGAACGGTACAATAAAGGAACTGTATGTTACTGTTTTAAAATACCTTGAGCTTTTTACACATATTTTTTAATTTTGTTGTATTTTTGTAAAAATAAAGCGTGCTTCCCATGGCTTTTCTGATGAAGATGAGCATTCTTTTTCAGTTTTTATACGGGCAACCGTCTTTTAAGTTTTATACGTACGGATCGAAACGCCGCACTCAGGATTAACAGGCTGTATCTGAAACGTTTCCGCACCATAATTCCATCGACAAACCCTTTTAACCATATCGTTTCATATTGTAACCGGACCTCCGGATTATGGAACCAACAGTAAAAATAACAGGAGGTCCCGAAAACAAATAATGAAATTCAACGAATTAAACATCATCGAGCCTATAGTAAAGGCTGTTCATAATGCCGGTTATACAAAAGCTACCGAAATACAGGCAAAAGCCATTCCCGTTATCCTTAAAGGACGTGACATCATTGGCTGTGCACAGACGGGAACCGGAAAAACGGCTTCATTTGCCATTCCGGTACTGCAATTGCTGCACGAAAAACCATTACCTGTGCAATCGGTAAGGGCCCTTGTACTGACTCCTACACGCGAACTGGCCCTGCAGGTGAGCGATAACTTCAAAACCTACGGACAATTCCTGCCTGTAAAGCACCTGGCCATATTTGGCGGTGTACCGCAGGGAAAACAGGTAGAAGCCTTCGGTAAAGGAGCCGATATCCTCATTGCCACACCCGGGCGCCTGCTCGACTTTATCCATCAGGGTATTGTGGACCTTTCCAGACTCGAAATCCTGGTTCTGGATGAAGCCGACCGTATGCTGGATATGGGATTTGTACACGATGTGAAAAAGATCCTTACTAAGATTCCCAAAAAGCGCCATACGTTATTCTTTTCGGCTACCATGCCCAAAGAAATCCGCGAGTTTTCACAGACGCTTTTATACAAACCCGAAGAAATCAACGTAACACCGGTATCTTCTTCAGCCAAAACGGTGAAACAGTCGGTTTATTTTGTGGCAAAAGAAGAGAAAACACAGCTGCTCATCGACCTGCTTAAGAAAAGTACCGAAAGCCGGAACCTTATTTTCGTACGCACGAAGCACGGTGCCGACCGACTGGCCCGTAAACTTACAAAGGCCGGACTAAAGGCTGCTGCCATACACGGAGACAAATCTCAGAATGCGCGGCAAAAAGCACTGGAAGATTTCAAGAACAGCCGCATCGGCATCCTTATCGCTACGGATATAGCGGCACGCGGCATCGACATCGACGAGCTGCCAAGCGTTATCAATTTCGATCTTCCCAACGTAGCCGAAACCTACGTTCACCGTATAGGACGTACCGGACGTGCGGGAATGGAGGGTACCGCTGTTTCTTTTTGTGAGGAAAGCGCTAAAAAGGACCTTAAAAATATAGAAAAGCTCATAGGTTTGCGTATTCCTGTAAAAACGGCCGAACCCAAGGTATTGTAAAATGCCATTTCAGCAGGTGGTTTATAGTTTAAAATACTCCAGAATCACTACAACAAAGGCCAGCAATACAAAAGAACATACAGTATAGATGGCGTAGCTTAAAAAGGTGCGCCATACAATGCTGGATGTAGTTCTTCCTTCAAAAAATGTCAGGTTTGTCCATAGAATAAGTCCGAAATCAATAAAGATCAGCAGATAGTTGACTGTAACAATGGCAACAGCTGCGGAATGTAAAAGCAGCAGAACGGGCAGAAAAAGGATGTGTACCAACAGCCTTTGCGAAGTTTTAAACGCTTCGAATACGACCAGCTCTGCAAAATTATAATCCTTTACCCGAAAAGCTGTTTTTGTAGCAAATGCAAAAACGGGTATCGTCAGCAGAACATACCAATAATAATGGCTCATTATTTTTTCGAGAAACAATACTGATTCTTCATTGCCGGAATTCATAATCTTTACACCTGTAAAGTGGTAAACCAGCGCATACAGCGTAGCCAGTATAATACTCAGCGATATAGGTCTGAAGTGTCCCACCCTTTTTCCCATGAGGTAGTTACGGATCTCCATACCCGGTTTCGTAAACAGGCGTTTTAGTGAATAGCCGATTCCTTTGTCGTAATGCAGCAGTCCATGCTCTACGTCTTCCCATAAATAATGGGCATCAATCCTGTGTGTATGGGCCGACTGGCCGCAATGATTACAATAGCTGCCTTCAAACGATGCAGCACAGTTCTTACAGTTTGTCTTCATAATCCGTATGTAAAATTCCATTACTGAATCCAAAGTCATGGATAGCTATTTTTGCCCGACAGTATAAATTAATGATTTGCTGCCTTACTGCAGGGATTTTTTATTTCGAAAACAGCTCTCATCTGTAATCGAAAGGTTTATTTTATAAGATAATCTTTTACCATCCAGTGATTGGAATGATTTTTCAGTAAATCGGCTTTTATCCTTTCATCATTCGTATCAAGATAACTGTAAACCTTTAAAGGAATGGAATCCGGGAATTCCGAAAGGCTTTGAGCGAGAAGAATGGAATATTCTTCATATTGCCTATTGGAGTTGAATGCTTCAGCCTTATAAATTTTTATTATTACGGGAACTTTTCCATAGATGGCTTTTATTTCATTTTCCAGATCGGTCATTAAACGCACCTGAAATTTGGAATCGGGATTCACCCCGAGTCCTGCGGTGTGACTTATGTGTTGCTGGTAAGCCATAAACATGTTGAAAATGTGTAAATTTTTTGTGTTTTCATCCGAAAATAATTGCTCAATTCTTAAAGGAATGTCTTCATTAAGTTCACCATTATCGGCCTGCAGTACCTGTTCATAAAAATCATCAAGCAGTCTGTAAACAGTCAGGTCGTTTTTGTCCGGTATGGCATTGCTTTTAAGCAGTTGAATAAAGCTTTCATATTCTCTGTCGTTCTGGCAATAACAACTGACAGAGATTAAAACACTAAAGAACAAGATTAGTTTTTTCATATATCTTTATTTTGATTTGGAAATCTTTATTTAGTGAATAATTGATCTTTTGTATATTAAATATAGTTAAAAAGTTAATAAATTAAGTTTATTTAGTAAAAAATATGTTGTTTGATGAAATATTGTAAATAAGTTAGTCTCTTTCTTATTTCATAATCCGTATTTTTTAAAAGTGCGGCTCACACGGCCAGGTGCCTTAAAGCGGTATCCGAAATAACATTCAAAAAAAGTTTCCCTATCCTGCACCTGCACCTGAGGTGTCTGGTTGTAATAAAATGATTCCAGGCTTGCTATGGCGCCCATATAGAAATTTTCCGTATTATAACACAGAGCCAGCCTGAACTGAGATTGAAAGGAAAGCGACCTCAGCTGTTCGGTAACCCTGCCGTTTTCAAAACTCCAGGTATGGTTGTACCCTATACCGCCATAAGCTCCGGCCGATACCATAAACTTTTTACCCAGCAACCAATTGTAGAAATAGGCCGGTCCAACAGCTATATCCAATATACGGTCCTTACCGGGATCACCCGATTTTACTTCGGTTACATAGTAGCTTACCGAAGGTACAAAGCTTCCTACGCTTTTTTTCTGCCATTCGCTCTGAATGAATATGGAACGGAACGAGAAGTCCGGGTTAAAGATATAGGCAGTACTTCCACCGACCTTCGTGGTGCGGAAATCCGGAAACAGGATGTTTTGCGGCGTACCGATGTCTTTACGGTCCACATAATACCCCCTGGTGCGTGAAAACTGCAGGTTCTGCATCCATCTGCCCACATAAAAACGCGTTCCCAGGGAACTGAATTTGGAACTGCCCCGGAGGTGGTCATCGTTGTTAAACCTTAAAAAACGCGGCGTATAGCCTATATCTACCTCGATAAACTTATACATGAGCGTCAGAGTGGTACGGATGCGCTCATTGGGTGTAAGGTTAAACCTTACAGGACCGGTTTTGATGTTATAGGAATGAAAACCGTTGCTTATGCCCAGCCTTAGTTTAATGTAGTCGGGATATTTTTCTTTGTATGCATCTGCAACGGTATCCGTTGTAATAAAACCGGGACGCGCATGTTGTGCATTGCCAAAAAATGGCAACAGCATTAACAACATAAAAACAAGCTGTATTCCGTTTTTCATAAACAACAGGCAAGTATTACCTTAAAGAGGTTTACACTATGAAGACTAATTTAAGGCTTTTTTAACATATTTGTGCTTCTTAACGTTAAAATAAAGGAAACTTATAGGGGTTCTTACTGCTTAAAGGGTTTCAGAACGCTGATAAGGCGCTCTAACCCTTCCGCCAGCACATGTAGCGGGCAGGCAATATTAAGCCGTATATAACCTTCTCCGTTGGCAACAAACATATTCCCGCCTTCGAGGATAACGGCTGCCTCACGTGCAAAAAACGCCGAAAAATCCTCAGTCGCGATGCCTTTGGTATACGCTGATATGTCAATCCAGGCCAGGTAGGTGGCACCGGGTATATGAAAACGGGTTTCGGGCAGGTGCAGGTCCAGCTGCTTTTCCACGTAGCTGAAATTGGTGTCGAGATAAGCTTTAAGCTGCTCCAGCCAGTCTTCGCATCCCCTGTAGGCGGCTTTTGTAGCGGCAATGGCCAAAGGTGACAGCAGTTCTGAATAGCGTTCGTTCCATTCGTTCCTTACCGTTGCGTCGGGTATGAAAATGTGCGACATGAGGTTGCCGGCCAGGTTAAACGTTTTACTCGGGGCTGTACACGTAATGATACGGCTGCTCTTTGGAAAAAGGCTTGCTAACGGAATATGCTCCCGTCCCCTGCGCAGCAAATCACAATGTACTTCGTCGGAAATGATCCATATATCTCTTGATAGACAGATTTCGCCTATACGTTGCAGTTCTTCGCGTGACCATATCCTTCCCGTCGGGTTGTACGGGTTGCACAGGATGAAGAGCCTGATGTTGCGTTGCGGATCATCAAGCTGCGCTACGAGATCGTCAAAATCCAGGTCAAAGGAGCCGCTGTTCTTTGTAAGGCTGCTATAGAATACCCTGCGCATATTACGGTCCGCAGCGGCCTTAAACGGACCGTATGACGGAGTGGTAATAAGCACGCCTTCGTTTTCTTTGGTGACAAGACCAATGAGCCGGTTCAACGCCGGAACCACGCCGGCAGATATGACCATGTGTCCGGTATTGATCGCCCAGTTGTACCGTTTTAAAAACCATTGTGCAAGCACCTGGTAGTAGGAATCATCGAGAATATTGGTATATCCGAGTATTTTATGATTGAGGCGTTCCCTTACAGCATCCAGGATTTCCGGAGGCGTGGCAAAATCCATATCGGCTACCCACATGCGGATGTAGCCGGGATATTGCGCAGGCAGTTCCAGACTGTGAAGACCGAAACGGTCGCGCCAGCCATCCTCACTTATGCTGTTGGTATTTTTACGGTCTATGATTTCGTCAAAATTGTAGGTCATCTTTCTCACGTTTAGATACTCCGGGTACGTAAAGATACCATTATTTTTACAGTATCGGGTTTATGTAAACATAAATACCTGGTATTTTTTGAGTGCAGGAATATTATTTTTTACAACTTTTATATTTTGTTAATTGTCTTGTATTTAAATATTTATAAGTATTTACTTAAATAATAATTATGCATTCGCAAGATCGTATTCTGCTGTATCTTGAAACCTGTTATATGGCCCTATTCGTCTTCCTTATTAAATTCTTCCATTTCCTTATAAAAATGCATCGTTTCCAGTACGGATCTGCCACCCGAACCGGCTATCATATTGCGGAACCATTTTTTACCGAGGTTTTCCGGTTTGTGGTTTTTGTACAGCCAGTAGCTTAAATATGTAAAGGAACCTGTAAGAACTGCTTGAAAAAGAAGGTATCCGGGGCCTACCTGCTGCGGGAACCATTCGCTGCTTAAATAGAACGTGGTGTAAAAAGGAAACTGTATACACATGCTTTTGGCGTGGCTGATGATGGAGAGCTGCAAACGGGTTAACTGTTGCTGAATTTCCATGACGCTGCCGTTGTAATTGATCCTGTTGGCCCAGGCCAGGTGTTTAACGTAATCTGCAAAGCCTTTTACGTTAACCAGGATGATGACCGAAACGGAAACGATAAAATAATTCCACGCAGCGGAATAGTTGCTCAAAGCATAAACCAAAGCGTAACTTAGAAGAAGCAGGTAAAGGATAAACGCTATTATTCCTGCTGTTTTTAGTTTTATAAGGGATTTTAACGAAGCCCGGGCTTTGTTATTTGTTACCTCCTTTAACAATAATTCGTTAATGGCCAGTGTTTTTTCTATTTTGGCGTTTTGCTGTTTCCAGATGCTGATGAATTCTGTATGTCCCATTTTATTGCTTTTTAAGTTGGGTAAATTTTTGTCTGAAGCTGTTTTTGATGCGGTTTATTTTGGTGGCGACATTGGTTTCCGAAATGCCCATAATCCCGGAAATTTCCTTATGGCTCCTTTCTTCTAGGTACAGCAGCATCAACGCCTTGTCCAGATCTTTTAACTGTGCAATGAGCTGCTGTAAAATCCCGAGGTCCGTTTCCGTATCTGTAAAGTCTTCATCGTTGGGAAAGCGGATGATTCCGCCTGACAAAGGGTTTGCGATCCTTTTTCTGCTGTTTTCCTTGCGGTAGAAGGATATGGCCACGTTGAGTGAAATGCGGTACATCCACGTGGAATGTTTGAACTGGTCGTCATACCCGTCAAACGATTTCCATAGCTGTACAGTCATTTCCTGAAGGAGGTCCTTCCGGTCTTCCGCGTTTTTACAATACGCATGGGCTATCTTGTAAAGAATTCCTTTGTTGGCTTCCATAACGCAGAGAAATACGTCTGATTTATCCATTTTGTCCATAGCTGTGAATATAGGGGTGTACGACCTGCCTGCCCGGGATTTTTCTACCCGGACTCATTGCCCCGTTGAAGAGGCTGTTTTTGCTGTTTTCCATTCGGTTTAATAATTAAGGGGTTTAACAGGGTGTTTTCTTAATTATTCGCACAAAGGGTCAAAATATCACAACCGGTCAGAAAATTTTTTTAAGGATCTGTTTTTTAGCATTGTTTATCGGTCATCTGTGCGTTCGTAGGGTCTCACTGTTCCAACGCGTGACAGCGTCTGATTCTGGAAGTATGTAGCAAAAACAGTTTAAAAAGTAGTATCTTTCCACATCATTGTGAATGTCTTTGAATGAAAAAAAAATTTATTTTCCTGCTCTTTGTTACCGTTTCAATAACAGGGTAAAACCGGTTTTACGGTACTTATAAAGATTATTTCGGAAGCACTTTGGATATTCGCAAGGACGGAACGTTCAGGTATACCCATTATTTTGATCTCTACGGTAGTTTTACACATGGTACCTGGTTTTACGTTAGGGACACCCTTTATTTTGAAATGCGACCTCTTTACGATACTTTGCAGCTTATGCGAAACGGATCAGCATACGATACCCTGGTGCTGTCTTCAAATGAATATCCGGAACGATTGTCTGAAGATGCTATTTTGCAACGAACCACTTTAAATCAGAACAAAACAGCACATCCTCAGAAATTGGTACTTAAAAGAAAACGGCTTTACGTTGTTCATCAACATAAACTGTCCGTTAAGAAAATAAGGGGGTTTTGGTCGAACAAAAAATTTCCTCCATGGTATTACAGGGAAAAAAAGAACCGTAAGTAATTTAAATTTTTTGTTTATCATAGAGTTTTTTGTTTATTGTATTACAGATGTTTATATATTTTAAAAACTATCTTAATGGGTGATTTCTTGAATATTTTCTTTAATTAAAACAGAAAACTGCTGTAGCGGAACAATTCTAAAATCCTTTATCACAAAGTTGCTTGGCTCCTTCCTTACCTGTGTCTGCAGTTATTGTGTACCATTATTTTTTCTTCTATAAATGTTGCCCTTCCTTTATGCGTTGTATGCCCTTAAGGTACGGGGTCACCTTAAATTCAGGAAAGCGGTTACGGAATTTTGTATCGTCGAATATGTTGTCGTAACGGTACCTTGGCAGCAGTTCCTGTAGTTCTTTAAGCTTTTTGTTAAAAAGGGCGCCTGCTTTAAAGGCAATTCCGGGGATAACGTTTAGCTTAAACTCTTTGCCGTAAACCAACGAAACAAGTGACACAAGTTCCCGATAGGTGACGTGGCTTGCATCAACAGGCAAATGCCAGGTTTGCCCGTATGCATCGGCCGTATTGCCAATAAGGGCCGTGGCACGGCTGGCATCGGGTGTCCAGATAAGGCTGCGTTTCGCATCGGCGCTCAGCGGTACTTTGGGATTTTTTCCTTTGGCAATACGTTCAAATATCAGGGTGTTGGTAATGCTCTGCGTTTTTGCCGGACCATAAAATTCCGGAGCGCGGCAGATGACGCCTTCTATCCTGCCCGACCCTATGGCATCCAGCACCATTTCAGTCAGTTGTCTGCGTACCTTTCCTTTGCGTCCCACGGGTTCAAATGGAGTTTGTTCGGTAAGAATCTGTTCGTTCTGCGGGTACATGTACGTATTGTCAAAGAATACGAGCTTTACGTTGTGAATGGTACAGGCTTCAATGACGTTTTGTACAATAACGGGAAACTGCCGTTCCCACAGTTCCGTATCCATAGGCAGTCCCAGCGTAAAATACGCTGTTTCACTGCCTTTTACGGCATTTAGGGCCTGTTCACGTACCGAAAGGTCTGCGGCCAGCAAAGTGTCGGTATCGTTTATTTTTTGAGGCTTACGGCCTACAATGCGGATGTCTGCCGTATAGCGCTGTTTGAGTTCGCGGGCCAGCTCCTCTCCTATCTGCCCGTTGGCTCCAAGAATGGTCTGCATAAGATGAAATTTAGGTTTACATAAATTTAAGTACTTTTTTTTTGAGATACTTCCTTTTTATTACATAAGGAAAAGCTTCATTTATTATAGGCCTGATCCTTATATAGTTCAATAAATTCACGGGCACCGGAAAGAGTTTCGGGGAAATCTGCATATTCATCGGTACGTTTTCCATTTTCGGTTTTATATATATGCTGGTACGGAAACCCGTTTTCAATAAGGAATTCAACGACTTCCCATTTTTTTGTTTCTGTTTTTGCAGGAGCTTTAAACCTGTGCGGTAACAACAGCATGTAGGTACCGCATTGCGGACAGGGATATGTTCTGTCTACTCCAAAATCATCTGGTCTGTTAAAGCTTAGCCTGCATGCTGTACACACTTTTTTATGTCCCATGGTTTTTTATTGTTTTTGAACCTGCAAATTATTAAAAAAAAACAGCAGAATTAACCTAACAACATATTTATAGGACGGGGTTTGTGGCGGTAACCCGCATTGCGGCTTTATGCCGGCGCTGCTGTACCTTTTTAAGTTTTTGTACATACAGTTCCGGTATCCCTACATACGTCATGTTTAAAAACAGCTCCAGGCTTTCCTTTCTTTTTTCCAGACTGTTTTCCCCTTCATACTTATAGCCGGGATAATGGTAACTACAGCCTTCTAAAATACGCTGCAGCCGTTTACAGTGCCGCATTTACCCTTCTGTTTCAAAAAAGTGCTGTGCAAAGCAGCCGTAGCGGAAGAAAAAGTCCAGTACCACATCGTTGTTTTCGTTAAACAGTTCGTCGTAAGAGTGGAACAATACCCTTTGCAGCACGTTCAATGCTTCTTTAAGCAGTTGCTGCATAAACATCTTTCATGCAGAAAAACTGCCACATTCCCTCATCGTCATGGTATACCCTGGTTACTTCATGACCGTCAAGTACATTTTTAGTCGTAAAAACAGCTGTCTGTAAATGCTTTTTCATATGTTTTTTTTAGATAAAATGCGTGTATAGTTTATAAAACATCCGAATAATGTCGGGCTTTAGTTATGTTCTATTAAGATGACGCAGGTGTTTTCAAACACAAGGTAGTGAAAGTTATGATATCCTTGTCTGTATTCGTTTATAAATGTAGTTGCTTTTCTAATTGATAGTTGTAAACGATGGAGTTGATTACATGGTTGTTAAAAATTTATACTCTACGCTAATTTTAAGTTGAAGGTAAATGTAAAAATCCGACTCTATGTCGGATTTTTACAAAAACGTTCTCAGAAAAACATCTTTACTTTTTGATTATTTTAAAATAATACATCTTATTATTTTCAGTTGCAACATTAAGGAAATATATTCCGGAAGCCAGATTTGAAATAGTGACAGGAGCTGTTTTATACATATTTATATATTTTCCAGCTACATCGTATATCTTTATTTCTTTTACTTTGTCTTTCAGAAGCGTTATATTCACCAGATCTGTTGCCGGATTAGGAAAAATCTTCACAGCTTCTTCAATGTGTTCTTCCTCCTCTTCTTCGTCTCCTCCGTCATCCAGAATTTCAACTTCAGTAAAATCATACAACTTTAATCTGCTCAGGGACCAATTCGATAAATTCTGTCCAATAGGATTTGCAGCTATTTGCTCCATAGTATATAACTTATCATCTTCTGTAAAATAAAGATGTAAACTATTTCCCTTTTCAAGCTTAAAATCTCCAAGTGCCATTAATTTTTCATTATAAACAGTGAAAACCGGAATTTCTTCGTAAGCATTCGATCTATGTATAAGGTACCTTCCTTTTTTCCAAAAGGACGACGAGTTATTTATCGAAATTTCACTTTCTTTACTCAAAGTTTCCTTATTTATTCCGAAAAGTTTATCACCATCCGAAAAATAAACTGCATTTTTCAACTGCTCTACAGCGTAAGAGTGTTTTGAAAGACTTTTAACTTTTTTTGTTCCGTCAATTCCTATTTTGAATAATTGGTATTTGGAAGTAAAGTTTTGTGTTGATGAGAAATATAAACTTTTAGTCACGGAATCTATAATGCCAGGTGAAAAGGAAAAATCTTCACCAAGAAAAACATCCGCGATTTGCACAAAGTTTTTATAAATGACTACAGAAGTATTATAATGATAAGGAACTGAAATTTCTTTTCCAAAATAGAAATAGACATCTCCGTTCGCATCTATGTGTTTATTTAAGAGTGTCTTTTCCGGAATTTCAATATACTGTAACAATTCACCCGTTTCTTTATTGTGTTTTTGTGTTTTGAATCCTCCCATATCTTGTTGGGTTGTATAAACACCCCCCTCTTTTAGAAAAAGATCTGAGAATTCAGGAACCTGCTTTTTGTATGCTAAACTACCGTCGGGATTAACTTTTGTCAGATAATAATTTCCATTAAGAGTGTAAGAACCGAAATAAACAGCATCATTATCGTCTTTAATAAGGTTTGTTTTAATAAATAGATCCAATTCCTTTTCCCACAGCTGTTGAAGCCCGCCATCTAGCCTTGTAACGTAATCAACTTGGGTGCCACCTGAGGAATAACCTTTGCTACAACTGTAAAAAACAATTCGGGAACCATCGCTTAGCATGATTGTTTTTCCCGTAAACATACAATTAGCCGAACCGGGACCCTGATATGAAAAACGTGAAGTTACTGTACTGCTGTCCGATAACTTAAAACCATGTGTTGTGATGTTATCAGGATCAGCCTGAGGCTGTCCGGACATCGTTGCTTGCTCATTGCTAAAAACATGATAACCGTCTTGTGAACGTGTAAATTCGTTCACAGTGTATAATGCAACGTTCGTGAATTTTTTTGTAGTGTTCCAGTTATTATCAGTTATCTCGGTGTCATTTTTGCCTATTAGCGCTGTTGAGACTTCATCAATTGGTACTACCTGAGTATTATTTAAATGAGGATATACGGTGTCGCGCATTATGGTTCCGTTCATGTTTACGATGGTCTCGGTGAAATTTTCCTGTTCCCATCCCAATTTTGATTTTGAGAAAACCCGAATACTACCGTCAGGCAATATTTGGGTACTTTCCAGTTTATTGCGTCGCAATGTATCGTTATAGCTACCTATAAGTTTAAGAGAATCTGTTAGAACAATGGTAAAGTAGCTTGTAGTAAAACGCGTATTATCTATATTGAGATAAAGTATATCCCCTGTTTTGTTACTTTTAAGTTCTTTGAAAGAGGGAGCCAATAAAAATTGTCCTGTACCAATACATGGTGTAATATCCAATGTCAAAATACCGGAAGGCATTATTTTATGCAATTGGTTTACATATTTATTTCCCGTTAAACTAAAATGCGTTCCGGATGTGTAGTAATAATAGCCGTTTAAATAAAAGAAATTCACGAAATACCCATTTTGTTCCAATACAGGATCATTATATAAAATAAGATCTTTTCTGTGTTCAATACTTTTGGAATCATCAGGGCCAAACCTGAAAAAAGCGATATCATTTTTTGGAGTCAATCCAGAATATACCAACACAAACCTTCCCTGATCATCTAAATGTGAAAAAAAAGGACCAAAATTGGTAGAAGTGTAATAAGAATTGTCATCAAGTTCAAGAGAAATATCTTCAAGGCTTTCCTGGTAAACAAGAGTTCCGTTTTTTCGAAGTTTGGTAATGAAATGCTTGCTTACTTTTTGTTGGATAAAATTCTCCGTATGAACATAAATATCACCATTTAAGTCCACTTCGGCATTCTGAAAATTATCTATGCTTTTTTCGTTCGGAGTTGAAATAATATACGTCCATAAAGTATCCAACTTCTTATCCAGTTTTATAACGTAAATATCCATGGTACTGAAAGTAGCATTTTGTGTACCAAAAAGTAAAAAATTACCTTCCTTGTCACGAATGGTTTTTTTTAAGAAGGAGATGTTCGTATGAATATTCTTAAAAAGGTCTGTTTGAGCTTTAGATTTAAGTTCCTGTCCAAAAGTAGACGAAAAAGTAAACAAGAAAAAAAGAAGAAGGAGTTTTATTTTCATTTATAAATGTTTTTTAACAGGGCAAAAGTAATTAAAAAAGACATTATCTTTTTATAAATAATACGTATTTACCTAGTATAATCAATATTAATTCCTCCCCTTTACCTCATATGATAATAAAAGGCTCGTAAAAGGAAATGAAATGGTAAACTCCCCTGTTTTTCAGACAAATAAAAATTATTAAATTTAATTTGTAAACTCAGATCATGAAAATGAGTAAATTTTAAGAACATCAGATTGTCAATATTCTTAAAGAATATGAATCTGGCAAAGCAACTAAGGATATTTGTGGGGAATCTGGTATTTCAGCATCTAACTTTATCATGGAAGCAGAAATACGAAGGTATGGATGCCCAATCTAAAAGAACTCAAGCCCCTTCAGAAAGAAAATTCCCGTCTTAAACGTATGTTTGTCGATTTAAGCCTTAATTACCGGATTCTTAAAGACATTATTGAAAAAACTTTAAAGCGCTGTGAACGCAAAGAACTGGTTAAGGAGGAGGAAATGGAACAGAAAGCGTGTACTGCGGGTTTATTGTAACATCAACTTAAAACTGCATGTAAAGCGTAAACGGCGTATTCCTATCCGTATCAAAGAAAAGCTCTTGGGCAATGAAACATGGTCAATAGACTTTATGAGCGATGTTTTATCTAACGGAATTGAGCTGCATTATATACAACTGGGTAAACCTGATCAAAATACTTATATAGAGCGTCAGAATCGTACCTTTAGAGAAGATGTCTCAGATACTTATCTTTTTGACTCAATAGCAGAAGTCAATTCCATTGCCTACCAATGGCAAATCGATTACAATGGTAATCATCCTCATAAATCGTTAAACGGATTAAGTCCCTGGTTATTTGCAAAAGAATCTTTGGCTTCTTAAAAGACGTTTTTTATATTTATGCATTGTTTGAAAAAGGGGAAGTCTTCAAAGGAAATTGAAAAATATATAAATTCAAATTATAAAAAATATTTAAAATGAAATTACACAAATTATATTTAAAAAATATTGGACCTTTTCTTGATGATAGTATTGAGTTTGCAACATTTGATAATTCAAAAAGCCAAGTAACTATTTTAACAGGGGAAAATGGAACAGGAAAAACAATTATCATAGACGCTATTAGAAAAATGTTTATGAATTTCTATTATGCAAAACAAATTCGTCCAATTATAAGAGACAGTGATTTTCAATTGGAGTTAGAATTGAATTTTAAAAATGAAGATTTATTACTAAAGACCAAACAACAAGAAGGGGATTCAGAAGAAAACTTAGTAGTTACAAGAAGCAATGGAATGTATAACGAAATTTCTCAAATAATTAATAACCCAAGTGTTGCTAAGGGAAATAATTGGATTATTAATTATTGGACTTCTCAGAATGATCATCAACCTTTTCATATTTCTAGTTTAGATTTTATTAAGCCAGAAAACTATTTATTTGACGTATTAGACGGAATTCAGCAAAATGCAGAAACCACTAAGATTGTTACTTTTTTTGATTATTATAAATCATCAGACAACCCAATTGAGAAAAAAGAAGGGGAATTTATTTTTGATCAATTAAAGAAAATATTTAAAATAAGTTTATATAATGGGGAGTTTGTTCATGTTCAACGGACAAAATTATTACCCGTTATTATACAAAATGGTTTTGAAGTTACTTTAGAAAAATTAAGTAGTGGTAATTTATATTTGGTTCAACGGTTAATATCTTTACTTGGTCAAATGTACTCTGTTTATAAGTTAAATGATTTACCTATAGAAGAGTTGTGCAATACACCTGGAGTATTATTTATTGACGAAGCAGAAAATCATCTTCATCCAAAGTGGCAAAAGACCTTTTTAAATTCAATTTTGGAAATGTTCCCTAATCTACAAATAATTGTTGCTACTCATTCTCCTTTCATCGTTGGTTCAGTTGAAGGAGCAAAAGTTTACGTTTGTAAGCCTCAGATAGGACATTCAATTATTTCAGATGAAACAAATACATATTCAAATAAACCAATAGAGGAAATTTTAAGTACCGAAGTATTTGGAGAAACTTCTTCGTTTGCAAATAAAGAAATAGATGAATTATTAGAAGCTAGAAAAAAAGCTATTGAATCTGGAAACCAAGAAGAAGAAAATAGAATTGAAACGGAATTATTAAAAATTAATCCTCAATATTTTTCATATTTAGAGATTGATAAGATTATAGACCAAATTAAAGAGAATAAATAATGAGGTATTTACAAAGATTAGGTAAACCTCAAAAATTGACAGATAATGAGGTGAAATGGACTAATAGTTTTATCGCATCAGGTAAAGATAGACCTAGTTCAGCACAATACGGTCACAAGGAAATCAAAGAACATTTAGCAAATATTAGTTTTCAGAAATGTTTTTATAGCGAAGTTAAATTTGCTCAAGTAACAGAAGCTCAAGTCGACCACTATATTGAAGTAGCCGAAGATCCTTCAAAGGCATTTGAATGGGATAACTTGTATTTATCATGTAAAGATAGTAATATTGGAAAACCTAATAATATTAATTTACCAAATGCAGATTGTTTAGATCCTTTTACGAATAACGATACTGAAATAGAACAACATTTAGACTTCGAAGATGAAATGATATTTGGTTTAACAGAAAAAGGCAGAAATACTATACTCAAATACAGGCTTAATAAACCTATATATGACACATTGAGGTCAAGAGAGTTAAGGAATTTTAACAATATTGTAAAAGCAGCATATTTTAGTGGTAAAACTTTAGATGATGATACAAAAGAAATACTTAAGCGTTTTGCAAATCCTGATAAACCTTTTTCTTTAATGTTTAAGAAAATATTAATCAAACATAACCTTATATAAAAAACAGCTTTTAAAGCTGTTTTTTTATGCCTAAACAATTTTTATTATACTATCAATATTCCGTCTATCTGCCTAATACAGATTTCCATTCAATCAAGTAAGATAGCACGATTAATATAAGTACGAATATTTTTAAAATATTTGTAAACTGTGTTTACAGCATAATTTGGATTGTATAAATATCTCTCGAAATTTATAAGGAAAGTAACATCAATATCATAAAAATTTAATTCTTTTTTAAATTCACGAAGAACTAATAATGTACGTCTGTGGATTTTCTTTGTAGATTCCTGAAAAATAGATTTTTCAATTTTATCCACCATAAAATCATAAAACGACAAGTAGATTTTATATTCTTTTACATTACTAACTTTTGAAAGTGTTATTTGTTATTATGAACATACAAACGTTATATAAAAGCTAATGAATGTGGATTGTGAATATCCTACTGAGTGTTTTGAAACCTACTATGGAAAAATAAGATTGTAAGGGTTGTCATGGAACAGAAAGCGTGTATTGCGGGTTTATCGTAACATCAACTTAAAACTGCGCGTAAAGCGTAAACGGCGTATTCCTACCCGTATCAAAGAAAAGCTTCGTGGGTGCAGGAGCGCTCAATGAAACATGGTCAATAGACTGTATGAGCGATGCTTTATCTAACGGAAGGCGATTCAGAGTATTAAACGTTATGGATAATTACAACAAGGAAGCTTTGATTTATTCACCTTTTTCTCACCGGTTTCTTTGTTTCGTTTATACCGGTCGTCACGGCATTTTAAAAAAGTCGTAGGTACCGAATGGCAGGAACAATTGTGTTTTGGAAGGAGCCGGAAAATCAGGATCAACATATGCCGGGTTCATGCCTCGTAAGGCCTCCTCTGTAAATACTAGGCGCAAAACGGGTTGGTTTTGCCTGTCGTAGTAAATATGCATAGTAAAATGCAGAAAAGAAAACGCATTGTTATCGTTGTCAGGTTCTTTATAATGCATATATAGCTGTTGATAGGGAATGGTACAACTAAAACAGTCGGAAGTATTTGGTAAACGGGGGCCACTGTAAATAGTATAATCTGTATTTGAGTGTTTGATTTGTTGTACATCGTATAATGTATTTAAAACTTCGACACCGTTTTTTACAATGCGAATGCCGCCTACGAGGCCATCTGCTTTAAAGCGGTTATCTCTTATGAATGTTTTGACATCAAACCTCAACTGTATGGTAATATTCGCCGATGTGTGCTGCCACGTAGCGTTTTTGTAAATATTAAAATATCCCTGGGTATCGTGAAAATAATAGCCCCTTTCCCCATATAGTTGCGTTGAATTAAACAAATCGACCATGGTATAGGTTTGTGCCTGCAGCAATTGTGTCAATAAAAAGGCCGTTATTACAAACAGGTTCTTCATATGTTTAATTATTACGGCATTTTAACAAAATCATAGGTACCGAATGGCAGGAACAATTGTGTTTTGGAAGGAGCCGGAAAATCAGGATCAACATATGCCGGGTTCATGCCTCGTAAGGCCTCCTCTGTAAACACTATGCGCAAAACGGGTTGGTTTTGCCTGTCGTAATAGATATGCATATCAAAATACAGAAAAGAAAACGCATTGTTGTCGTTGTCAGGTTCCTTATAATACATTCTTATACGTTGATCGGGGATGGTACAGCCAAAACAGTCTGGTGTGTTGGGGATTCTGTATCCACTATAAACAACATATTCGAAATCAGATGATTTTGATTGCTGTACCTCATACAGGGTATTTAAAACTTCAGTACCGTTTTTTACAATGCGGATGCCGCCCACGAGGGCATCTGCTTTAAAGCGGTTATCTGTTACGAATGTTTTGACATCAAACCTTAATGTATGGTCATATTCGCCGATGTGTGCTGCCACGTAGCGTTTTTGTAAATATTAAAATATCCCTGGGTATCGTGAAAATAATAGCCCCTTTCCCCATATAGTTGCGGTGAATTAAACAAATCGACCATGGTATAGGTTTGCGCCTGCAGCAATTGTGTCAATAAAAAGGCCGTTATTACAAACAGGTTCTTCATATATTTAATTATTACGGCATTTTAACAAAATCATAGGTACCGAATGGCAGGAACAATTGTGTTTTGGAAGGAGCCGGAAAATCAGGATCAACATATGCCGGGTTCATGCCTTGTAAGGCCTCCTCTGTAAACACTATGCGCAAAACGGGTTGGTTTTGCCTGTCGTAATAGATATGCATATCAAAATACAGAAAAGAAAACGCATTGTTATCGTTGTCAGGTTCCCTGTAATACATTCTTATACGTTGATCGGGGATGATACAGCCAAAACAGTCTGGTGTGTTGGGGATCCTATGGCCGTTATAAACAACATAATTTATATCGGATGGTTTTAATTGCTGTACTTCATACAGGGTATTTAAAACTTCAGTACCGCTTTTTACAATACGGATGCCACCTACAAGTGCGTCGGTCTTAAATCGATTATGTTTTACAAATGTTTTGACATTAAACCTTAATTGTATGGTCATATTCGCCGATGTGTGCTGCCACGTAGCGTTTTTGTAAATATTAAAATATCCCTGGGTGTCGTGAAAATAATAGCCTCTTTCCCCATATCTCTGGTTCCTGTTGAATAAATCGACCATGGTATAGGTTTGTGCCTGCAGCAATTGTACAAATATAAAAGCTGAAATGATGTATATTGTTTTCATAGTATTTTTGATTATAAGTTAGTATACTGTACCCGGCCGTTGTTCAGGCTGAGTTTTTGCCATGACCCGTTAAAACTCCCCCCGTTTTTGTCCAGAAAATAAATATTGACATCCAGTTTAAATTCTTCCAATATCTTAAGCAGGGCCGTTTCATGGGCTTCTTTCTTTTCGTTGTCGCCTAAATCTTTTTCTATTCTTTGATATTCATCTTTTAATTCTTTTGCAATATCTATCCATTTTGGTTTATCATAATCAGCTCTAACTGTATTCCCTATAGTATTAACTTTAACAAAATCGGCATATTTAGTTGCAATATTGGCTTGTGTAACCTCATTCGGCAGCATTACCATATACAGCCCGTATTTATTAACAGCTCCTATAAAGGCCTCTGCAGCTATTTTATCGGGTTTGGCTGTAGTTTTATTTGCAAATTTAAATAAAGCCCCCAAATCCGGTGCTGAAAATAAGGGGCTTCCCTTTTTACTTAAACTCCCGGTATTTTCAGGGTGTGAATGTAAGATCCCGTAATAGTACGAAAAAACGCTTTCCATATCCACACTTGTATTTACTCCTGCCGGGTTGGGTAACCTGAACCTGTTTATCAAACCGAATAAGCCGTTTGCCTTTTTTAAATTGTATCCGTAACCGTATTCTTTTATGTCGTTAAGTTTACCGCTAAGTTCCTTTATATCGTCAATAAATAAAGAAGAAACCGTTTTTAACATTTTAAGATTATGGTCTGTATTTCCAATATTTATTTGCAGGAAAACAGCTCCGGAGCGCTTAAAATCATCAATTTCCTTTACCGGGTATGCTTTCACAGGTGCTCCCGGACCTGCGCCCGAACCTCCCCCTGCACCCGGGGCTCCCACGGAGCCACCACCACCGGAAACCGGATTCGGTTGCCTGCAGTCCGAAAAATCCATATAGGAATAACCGGGAGTTGCACGTTTGTTTCCGGTCATAGAACAATCTTCACCGTATTGATGTTTAGGCATACCACCTCCCTTGCATAAAGTTCCTTCTACTACAACCGTTCTGGCACAATCCGTTATATTTATGAAACTTACGGAAAGAGAATGGTTAACAGCTCCGTAGGCCTGCATTGACGGACGCGAAATACTGTACTTTATGTTTTCGTAAATATTGTCAATGTCATTTAAGGGGAAAAAACTAAGTAATTGCGGTGTTAATCCCGGATTGCTTATAAAATCCCGGAATGGGATCTGTGAAAAATCGTACCGGAGTAAGGTAACATAATACTGCTCATAATCTGTAGAAAAATATACAAGGTTATAGAGTTCCTGGGGCTGACCGTCATGTTGCGGCTCCATCATTACAGTATAGGTAATGGCATGCATCTGTGGTGCTTCATACACCTGTATATGGTCCAGGTCAATTTCAATACCATATTGTTCCGCTGAGTCGTTTAAGGTTGTAGGCAGGAAAGAACTCTGTTTAAAGCCGTGCTCTAAAACAGACTGCAGATTGCCGTTTTGCGGATATTTTTTTAAGAGTTCATTTTGATTCAGTACAAAGAGTCTGCCTTTTGGATGTGCCGCATATTCCGTATCTCCGGGCACCTGTTTATAAATATCCTCCTGCATGCAGCCCAGCATAAGTAATGAAGCTACCAATAAGCAATATATTTTCTTCATATTTGTTTAATTATTATTAAAAACAAACGTAAAAGATATTTTTGGCTTAAAAAATAGTATTTTGTTGTATAAATTATATAAAATATTGCAAATGTTATAAAAAATATGTTTTTTGTAAGAATATCTTCCCTAAATGTATTTTTATGCGCATTTTTATGATTATATAATTGTATCTTTGCATAAGATTCCGCGATGTTATACATACAATTTGCAAATACCAAATGAGAACAAATAAACTGCTTTTTTGTTTTCTTTTTGATCCAGGCCAATGCATGTTTCGGGCTGTCGTGTCAAATTTGCACACAGAAGTTAAAAATCTTTTTATGAAGGCAATTTAGAAGAACAAAAAGTGTTTTCTTTTACAAGGTCTTAGTGCCCATTATCCTTACGGTTTCGGGGTTTAGATTACCTGGGCATTACCCTTGGGCGCTTCCGCAGTTTGTGCGTGTTACTGCGTTACGGCAGTATGTTTGTCTTGCCATGAAGTTGTGGCCCGGGTTATACCTGGAACCGTATAAACCTTTTTGCTAAGGGGAATCTTAACCTGGAGCATCGGGCTGTTGGGACCGCCTGATTTTGCGTTTTATTGCTGCCATTTAGCAGAACAGCAGAGAGGCAAATGAAAGCGAACAGCCGTGTATTGCAGATGACAGGTATTATCCCTTATAAAACCGTTACAGGTTGAGGATCTGGTAACGTGCAATGCGGTATTCCTCTTCGGTGATCTCGTTGTTCTTAAACTTTTTCTCGAGGTTCAGCAACAGCTCCTGTCGGGTGAGGTCCGTTTCAGATTCCTGCGATGCAGACAGGCCGCCCATTTTCGTATTGAGACGCTCAAGCGAATCAATAAGCAGTTTCTGGTTGCTGATGACTTCGTCAATGCGCAGCATCCAGGCACCGAACAGCCGCATAAGGAAAATGACGGCGGCTGTAGCCGCAATGAAAATAAGTATTTCAATTATCATAATCGTTGGATTTTAAGGTTGACATATTAAACCGTTTAGGTTCATTTACAGAGAAATTTACGCAAAAAATGCGGAATATGCAACATGAAGTTCCGTAAATAAGAACCGAATGGTTTATTTTTGCAGTTCAATGAGCTCAAGATATGATTATAATCAATGAACAGGAGTTTCTTCCCGAAACCGTTTTATTCACTTTCGCCCTGGCTTCCGAATCGGCCGATGTTTTTCAGAACTGTAATACCCTTATCACGGGAATCGGCAAGGTAAACGCTGCTTATGAACTTACGAAAAGGATACACGAACAGCGACCTGCTCTTATCGTAAACCTGGGATCGGCCGGCAGCCGCTCTTTTCGAAAGGGAGACGTGGTGTGCTGCACGCGTTTTATACAGCGCGATATGGATGTACGCGGGCTCGGTTATGAAAATTATGAAACACCGCTGTCGGGCATTCCAGCAGTACTGGAATACGGTATGGGTATGCACGGCCTTCCGCTGGGTATCTGCGGAACCGGAGACCATTTTGAAACAAAACTGTCACAGCAGCCATATGATGTGGTGGATATGGAAGCCTATGCCCTTGCGCTGACGGCTATGAAGGAAGGCATCCCGTTTCTGTGCCTTAAATACATTTCGGACGGAGCCGACGATACGGCAGCAGAGGACTGGACGGTACAGGTACATAAAGCCGCCGAAGCTTACGGACGGCTGTTCGGACTTAAACAGTCCGTAGTATCAGAGGCCGGTATTTGAGTTTCTTTTTATCGTATGTTGTTAAAAACACTGCGGGTTCCCCGTAATGAAGAGCTGCAGTGTTGCAGGTGATACATACGGGATGTCGAGTCCAAGTCCCCGGACAATAAGGAATACCCCCATAAAGACCAAGAATACCGGTGCAAACTTCTGCAGCTGCTGCGCGCGGTACCTGCCCAACCATTGGCCCGCCCATACAATGGTGGTAAGCAGCGGTACGGTACCAAGTCCGTACCACAACATAAAAAGCCCGCCGTACAATGCCCCCTGTGTTGCCGTGGCGCCAAACAGCGCCATGTAGATCATGGCGCACGGCAGCAGGCCGTTAAGCATTCCCAGTATGGCGAACGATGCTGCATTCTTTTTGCGCAGCTGTGCTCCGAAGGCATTTTTAAAGCGCAGGTACCCCCCGGCGCCTTTTGCTGCAAGAAAACCACCGAGTCTTTTTTCATTGAACATTAATACACCCGCTATAAGCAGTATGCCTGCCACTACGGATACGTTCTGCTGGAAACCTGCGAGGAAAAGACCTTTGCCAAGCGTACCAAAAAGACCGCCAAGGGCCACATAAACCATAATCCTTCCCATATGGTAAAGCAGAAGGGAAACCGTTTTACGGGCGGGGCTCATACGGTGTACAGGCAATGCAAGAGCCAGTGGCCCGCACATGGCTGCGCAGTGTACGCTTGCAATGAGTCCCAAAAGCAGCGGCGCAATCATGGCAGCATAAGGGTTTCGTTTTTAAGGTAGTTGCGGCCTTCGTATCGGTATTCAAGCGTAACGTCCCATCGTCCCGATGCAAGCTGCTTGTGCGGAATGAGCAGCTGAGCCGACGTGAGCTTCAGCGGGATTACCTGATCGAGTTTTTCATTTGACGGGCGGTAAAGCGATACGCTGCCCGTTACTTCTGCAGCCCGGATGTTTTCGGGAAAGTACAGCTCAATCCCTCCGGCTGTTGCCGCAATCCTGAGACTGTTGCCCAATGTACGCGCATTTTCCGCCTTGAGCCTGTTGCTGTTTACTTCCGATTCCTTCTGATAATAATTTTCGGTTACAAGTTCGTTGTTGTAACGGTCATTGAACTGTACGCGGATAACGTACTGCAAAATAAAGGTCATAAAGCATATAATGCCTCCGGCTATACCGGTTCCCCAATTGAATTTCATATTGAAAGGTTTTTAGTTTAGTTAAATGTTCTGGGCCCGAGGAAATTGGTCACTGTTTCGTCAATGCGCTGCGCTCCGTCATATACTTCAAGGTGCACCTGTGTTTTGTCGCCGTCGAGCAAATGCTGCGGTATTTCAATAAACAGGGTTCCTTGTACCATAGCCTCTTTGGGAATGCTTACCGATTGTTTTCCCACGAGGGTGATATTTCCCTGCGGGTGTATAAGCCTGAATGTGACGTTGCTGAAATCACGCGTGGTTTTGTTGGCAATTTTATAAGTATATACATTGCTGATATAGGCTCCTTTATGCTCATAGAGCTGTCCCGGAAGCCGCAGTACTTTTGCTTCCACATCGCTGCGCAGGAAAAGAAGCCCCGTAAGGATGCCCGTAAGTATAAGTAATACGGCCGTATAGCCCTTCATACGCAGTGTAAACCGGAATTTCCTGTTTGCCGAAATTTCATCTTCCGACGCGTACCGTATAAGCCCTTCCTTCAGGTGTACCGACTGCATCATATGGTTGCAGGCATCGATACAGGCTGTGCAGTTCGTACATTCGAGCTGGGTACCGTTGCGTATGTCAATCCCTGTGGGACAGACCTGTACGCATTGCGAACAGTCGATACAGTCGCCATATCCCTTCTCCGCACGGTTTTCGTTCTTTTTAAAGCGTGCCCTGCCCTTTTGTCCTTCACCGCGTTTGTAATCATAGGCCACTACGATGGATTTCTCGTCGAGCAGCACGCCCTGCAGCCTGCCGTAAGGACATGCAATAAGGCATACCTGTTCGCGGAACCACGCAAATACGAAATAGAATATTGCCGTGAACACTAGCAGCGATATAAAGGTAGACCAATGTTCAGATGGCGGTGCCTGCATAAGCATGAGCACACGGTCACTGCCGGTGATGTAGGCCAGGAACACATTGGCAATGATAAATGAAACCAAAAGGAACAAAAACCATTTAAGCCCCTTTTTTCTTATTTTTTCAGCGTTCCACTGCTGTTTGTCGAGCCGGATCTGTGCCCCGCGGTCCCCTTCGATCCAGTATTCGATACGCCGGAAGACCATTTCGAGAAAAATGGTCTGCGGACATATCCACCCGCAGAAAATACGCCCGAAGGCTACGGTAAACAGCGATACGAACAGTACCCCGATAACGAGCGCAATGACTATAAGGTAGAAATCCTGCGGCCAGAACAGTATACCGAAAACCGAAAACCTGCGTTGGAGCACATTGAACAGGAACAGCTGGTTGCCGTTAATTTTGATAAAGGGTGCTGTAAGCAGCAGTGTAAGCAGTACATAGCTCACCCATTTACGCCGGCTGAACAATGGTCCTGTTATTTTTTTGGGGTAGATCCATACCCTTTTTCCATCCTCATCAACCGTTCCGATGCGGTCTCTGAACTCATTATCCGTTTTATTGCTCATATATGATCCGAATAAACTTATTGTTGTATAAAACCACAGCCCTTGTGAAGGGCTGCGGAAGAAAAATAAAACTAAAACCCTCCAAATGAACTTGGAATGCTAGGGTGCCTCCTGGGCACTATGTGTTGACAGACTGTCGTTTTGTACGGCTTGTACCGAAGCGGCTCCGGGTGTCCTTAAATCCCCTTCGGGTGCTTTTGCATCGGCCGGGTTGCTGCCCTGAAGCGACAGTATATAGCTGGCTACCTTCTGGATGTCGGAAGGCTTTATCTGTTGTTTCCACGAAACCATTCCTTTGCCGTCGCGGCCGCCTTCCATTATGGTATTAAAGATTTCCTTTACATCACCACCCAGGATCCAGTGGTCATCGGTGAGGTTGGGACCGATTCCGCCTCCGCCATCGGCACGGTGGCATGCTACGCAGTTGGCTTCGAAAATGGCTTTACCTGCCGAAAGATCTGCTGCATCGGTAAGCAGCACTACCTGGTCGGCTGTAAGCAGGTCGGGTGCCGTTTTCTTGTACTCTTCTACCTGCTTTTGAGCCGTTGCGAGTTCCTTTTCCAGTTCTGTAAGCTGCCCGTCTCCTCCGAACAGGTGGTATTTTCCAAGGTATACCACACCAAATACAATGGTTGCGTAAAACAGGTATACCCACCAAGGCGGCAGATCGTTGTCGAGTTCTTTGATGCCGTCGTAATCATGGTCCATTTCAATTTCCTTTTCCTCTTCTATGGCCCTGGTCCGCGTTAATTTATGCAGCAGTTTCTTAAAAGCCGGCAGCTGGGTAAAAGGGATGTTGTCCAAACGCTCCTTTTCTGCCCGTTCTTCGGGTGACATAAGCTGGTTAATGATGTTGTCCGATGCGCCTGCCACGAATTCCACGGCAATAAGTACCAGTGCAAACAACAGCAATACGGCAATGAGTATGGGATAGGCTATCAATGCGGGTTTGTCGCCCGAATCAACAAAATACTCGATAAGTCCGTAAAAAAGGAAAAACAGTAAGGGAACGCGCACGTATACGGGAAATAGTCTTTTCATGTTTACGGTTTTAAAATGTTCGTATTCCGGTGTTCTTCTTCTTCTTGTTCCAGGGGCAGTCTGCTGAGTTCGTTAAGGGCCTCTTTGCGGTAGGTAAATACCCATATGATAAGGGCCGAAAAGAATATAAAAAAGATAAGCAGGGCAATTACGGGGTATATCTCAATCCCCGTAATGGTTTCCATATTGTGTTTGATAAATTTAAGCATGCTACGTTATTTTTCTTCTTTAACTTTGATATCGGTTCCCAGGCGTTGCAGGTACGCAATAAGTGCCGTAATTTCGCGTTCGCTCATCGGAACGAAGCTTTCGCCTTTTTCCAGGGCGGCCTTGCGGCTTGCTTCGTATGATTTTACGAAATCGGGATCGTTCTTAAGGTTGTCTTCGATCTTTTGGGACTGTGCTTTAACGGCCTGCGCGGCCTCAGCTATTTCTTCGTCGGTGTAAGGTACCCCGAGCTTCTGCATTACGCGCATTTTGGCCGCGGTTTCGGAATAGTCCATCGGTTTGTTTTCATACAGCCACTTGTAGCCCGGCATAATCGACCCCGGAGAGGTACTTTGCGGATCGTACATATGGTTGAAATGCCAGTTATCGGAATATTTGGCTCCAAGACGGTGCAGATCGGGACCTGTTCGTTTAGATCCCCACAGGAACGGGTGGTCGTATACATATTCACCCGATTTGGAATACTCGCCGTAACGTTCAACTTCGGAACGGAACGGACGCACCATCTGCGAATGGCAGTTAACACATCCCTCCCTTATGTAAAGATCGCGCCCTTCGAGCTCAAGAGGTGTATAGGGTTTTACACTTGAAATCGTCTGTATGTTGGAATCGACCACGATGGTAGGTACGATCTGTACAATACCTCCTATGAGAATGGCTACGGTAGCCAGCAGTGTAAGCTGTACAGGCTTGCGTTCCAGCCAGGCGTGAAAACGTTCACCGCGTATACGCGAAGGTGAAATACGTGCCAGTGAAGGAGCTTCGGCCAGCTCGTCTTCTACGCGGGCTGCCCCTTTCATGGTTTTGTAGATGTTGTACACGAGTACGAATACACCGATAACGTACAGGGTACCTCCTACGGCCCGCATGGCGTACATGGGCATAATAGCCGTTACGGTTTCAAGGAAATTTCCGTATTTTAAGGTTCCGTCGGGGTTGAACTGCTTCCACATCATGTGCTGACTGAAACCGGCCACATACAGCGGGATGGTATACAGTACGATTCCGAGGGTACCGATCCAGAAATGGAAGTTTGCAAGCTTTTTGGAATACAGCTGCGTTTTGGCAATACGCGGCAGCAGCCAGTATACGATGGCAAAGGTCATGAAGCCGTTCCATGCCAGTGCGCCTACGTGTACGTGGGCAACGATCCAGTCGGTATAATGTGCAATGGCGTTCACGTTTTTAAACGACAGCAGCGGTCCTTCAAATGTAGCCATACCGTACCCGGTAATGGCAACCACGAAAAACTTTAAAACAGGTTCGGTGCGTACTTTGTCCCAGGCTCCGCGCAGTGTCAGGAGCCCGTTGATCATACCGCCCCATGATGGTGCAATAAGCATTACCGAGAAAACAACACCGAGGTTCTGTGCCCATTCCGGCAGTGCGGAATACAGCAGGTGGTGAGGCCCTGCCCATATGTATAAAAAGATAAGCGACCAGAAATGGATGATGGACAAACGGTAAGAATACACGGGGCGGTTGGCTATTTTGGGAAGATAATAGTACATAAGTCCCAGGAACGGCGTTGTAAGGAAGAAAGCCACTGCATTATGCCCGTACCACCATTGTACCAGTGCGTCCTGAACTCCTGCGTAAACTGAATACGATTTCAGCATGTTTACGGGTAGTTCTATATTGTTGAAAATATGCAGCACGGCTACTGTTACAAACGTAGCCAGGTAAAACCAGATGGCCACATACAGGTGGCGTTCGCGTCGTTTGATGATGGTCATGATCATGTTGATCCCGAACACCACCCATACCACGGCAATGGCAATATCTATAGGCCATTCCAGCTCGGCATATTCTTTGGAAGAGGTATAGCCCAGCGGAAGGGTAATGGCGGCTGCCACGATGATGAGCTGCCAGCCCCAGAAATTGATGTTGCTGAGTACATCGCTGTACATACGTGTTTTAAGCAGGCGTTGCAGCGAATAGTAGACACCTCCGAAAATGGCATTTCCCACAAAGGCAAAGATGACGGCATTGGTGTGCAGCGGACGAAGCCTTCCGAAACTCAGCCACGAAATGTTATCGGTCATGTTCGGAAAGATGAACATAAGCGCCAAAAGCAATCCTACCGCCATACCGACTACTCCGAAAAATACCGAGGCGTACAGGAATTTTTTAACAATTTTGTTGTCGTAGTAAAACTGTTGTACTTCCATAAATAATCAATTTCTTTTTTTGTTTGTTGTAGTTTCCTTTTTTCTTTTTGGTGTATCGTCGAACAGAATTCGTACAGAAGGCGTATACGAATCGTCGAACTGTCCGCTCCTCACCGATCTGATGAACAGGTACAGGAATATGGAAGCGACGAAGATGCTGATGCAGATTAAAATGTAGATGACGCCCATGTTTTCAAATCTTTGTTCAAAATTACATCCCGGCAGTATCCTAAAACATGATAAATGTCAGCTATTGCTTTTATTTTCATAAAAAATCATTTGGAATTCCGTGCATAATAATTGCTCATAAAGGTTACGAAGCCGATGATGGTTGCGGTGCTTAAAGGCATGATGACGGCGGCTGCGAGCGGTGAAAGGTAATTGCTCAGCGCAAAGCTAAGGCCAACCGAATTATAGGTCAGCGCCAGGCCGTAACTCATCTTTACCGTTTTCATGGCATTTTTGGAAAATGACAGGAAGTAAGGTAGTTTTTCGAGTACGGAAGCATCCATAATGGCATCGCTCGCCGGTGTGAATACATTGACGTTTTCGGAAACCGAAATGCCGGTGTTGCTCTGTTTCAGGGCACCGGCATCGTTAAGCCCGTCTCCTACCATGAGTACGTTTTTTCCCTGTTGCTGAAGTGAGGCGATAAACCTGAGTTTGTCTTCGGGTTTCTGGTTGAATAACAGTTTGGTTTCGGGTGGTAAAAGCTGTTCCAGGTTCTGCCGTTCTCCCTCGTGGTCACCCGACAGTACGTACAGGGCGTAGTTTCTACCGGACAGTGTTCTGAAGAGTTCTTTTATTCCTTTACGGTATTCATTTTCAAAAGTATAATACCCTTTATAAGAACCGTTTATTGAAATGTATACCCGCGTTTCGGAACGACTGTTCGCGGCCGTTTCAGCATCCGCCCAGGAGGCAGAACCAACCCGGACTTCAAGGTTGCGGTAAACAGCGTATATTCCTTTTCCTGCCTCTTCGTAAAAATCCCGAAGGTCTTCTATAGGCGTGTGGGGAAGGAACATATAAAGCCGCCGGCTCAACGGGTGATTTGATGCACGTACCGCATTTTTAACCGCTGCAAGTTCTTCAGCCGTCAGGGTTTTGCCGCTATATAAAATCTGCTGGTTGAGGGAAGAGGTCAGCGTTCCCGTTTTATCGAAAACAACGGCATCAGCACCGGAAAGCTGTTCAATTACAGCTGTATTCTTTAAATAAAGCCTGCGTTTTCCCATAAGCCTGATAACGTTTCCCCAGGTATAGGGTGCCGTAAGAGCCAGCGCACACGGACAGGCTACAATTAAAACAGCGGTGAATACGTTAAAGGCATCGTTCCATCCAATAAAACTCCAGCCGATAAATCCGCATAGAGCCAGGGTAAGCAGTACAGGGGTAAAAATGCGGCTGGCACGGTCGGTAATCGTTTTAAACTGCTGTTTCGTGTTCTTTTGAAAAACCTCATTGCTCCACAATTGCGTAAGGTAGCTTTGCGAAACGGTATGCACTGCTTCTGCCACCACGGCAGTGCCTACCTGCCTGCCGCCTGCGAATAACTTTTCACCGCATTTTTTTTCGACGGGAACGGCTTCGCCTGTGACAAAGCTGTAGTCGATAAAGGCGGTATCCGAAATAAGAACGGCATCAACGGGAAGGAGTTCTTCGTTGCGGATGAGCAACCTGTCGCCTTTAGATATCTCGTAAACCTGCACCGGAACTTCATCTCCCGTGCTGGTAAGCTTTGTAACAGCAATGGGAAAATACGATTTATAGTCGCGCTCAAACGATAAAAAGTTATAGGTAGTCTGCTGTATGAGTTTACCCGAAAGCATAAAGAACACGAGTCCGCACATGCTGTCAAGAAACCCGGAACCCGACTGCAGCAGTATGTCCGAGAGGCTTCGCACAAACATCACGATAATTCCGAGCGCCATGGGAATATCAATGTTGTACGACCTGTTGCGGATGCTGTGATAGGCCGAGATATAATACGGTGTTGCGGAGTACAGGAATACAGGCAATGCCAGTAAAATGTTGAAATACCTGAAAAAAGGCCTGTATTCGTGTATCCATAGGTCGTTGACGTTAAAATATTCTGGAAAAGATAAAAGCATGATGTTGCCGAACCCGAAAAACGCAACGCCTATTTTGTACAGCAGGCTGCGGTCGATGCGTTCGGGCCGCTTATCAAAATTTTCCAGGCTGATATAGGGTTCGTATCCTACAGAAGCCAACAGCAGTACAATTTCTTTAAGGCTTGTTTTTTCGTTGTTATAGGTAATACTCACTTTCTTCTGGGAAAAAACGACCTGTGAATGCAAGATGCCGTTGTTAAGTGAGGTCAGGTTCTCTAAAATCCATATGCAGGAGCTGCAATGGATGTGCGGAATGTATAACCGTACCTTCTCCGTCTCTTTTTCTTTAAAATCGAGCAGCTGGTCTGTAATTTCCTGCCGCTCGAGGTACTGATATTTTGCTGCAGTATTTTTGGGAACGGCCCCGGGGGTCTTTTCAAAATCATAATAGGTAGAAAGTCCGTTTTCTGACAACAGATCGTATACGGTACGGCAGCCCGTACAGCAAAAATCCCGCTCGTCCCATACGAGAACTTCTTTTTCGGCAACCTCTTTTCCACAGTGATAACAGTTCGGCATTTCGGGTACTTTATATTGTGCAAATTTCAGGACTGCAGTTCCCTAAAAAAATGATAATTATCATATTAGTCGTATATTTGTGAAAAGAAAAGATTGGGCAAATGGGCAAATGTGAACAATGTATCGTAAGAGAATTGAGTTCTTTAAAGACCCTCACAAAAGACGAACTCATTCATTTGTCGGAATGTAAGGACAGCTACGAGATTAAAAAAGGCGACGTTATTTTCAACGAAGGTGACCTTATGAACGGTGTTTACTGTATAAAGGAGGGTACGTGCAAGCTCGTGAAGATGAATTCACAGGGAAAAGATACGGTTCTGAAACTTATTTCGAAGGGAAGCCTGCTGGGGCAGACTTCGGTTTTAACTGAAGGAACTGCTTCACTGAGCGCTGTTGCCGTTGATGATATGAAGGTGTGCTTTATTCCCAAAAGTGAAATTATGGGATTTATTAACGATAATGGCCGATTTTCGCTGGAGGTAACCAAAAATGTATGCAACCAGTTAAAAGATGCGCATAATTTTGCCGCAAGCCATACGCATAAAACGGTAAAGGAACGCCTGGCCCAGGCATTGTTAAGTATTTATGCTTCTGCCGGAACCGATCCGGAAGGCTATATGAACCTGCAGCTCAGCAGGGACGATATCGCCAACATGGTGGGAACGGCAACGGAAAGCTGCATCCGCCTGTTGTCCGATTTTAAAAAAGAGGGCTATATTGAACTGAAAGGAAAAAAGATAAGAATATTGAAACTCAACGATTTAAAGGCACTGGCAGAATAGCCAGGATACCGTGAGTTCTATACTGAACCTTTAACACACACCGCCTGCATTTAAGAATACAGGCGGTGTGTGTTTTATTTATTAAGGTTATTCTGCAGCCCGCTGCAATGTAAAATAACCAATGAAATTTCCCATATAATCATTATCGTGAATGTAGGTAAATTTATTTAAAGGGGCATTATCAGTCGCAAAAGGAGTATCGGGTTTGCTGTTGTATTGCGAGAAACCAATGGTGTAATACCCTTTGGGCGCAGGCAGTGTAATACCCGTATCGTATCCTTTGAAACCGTACCACGTGGCATATTTTACCTGTTTACCGTCTGTGGACAATGTATAAGTTAATATATCACTTGTGCCACCCCCGTCAGGCTGATAGGCATTCCGGGTTGTTTTAACAAAAGGATCGTTTTTAAAGAAGTCAACGGTTGTTGCGGTTATGAACAGTTGCTTTCCGTCGGCCGATTTTTCAATCATATCGCCGGTTTCCACATAAGTTGTCCATTTTCTTGCTCCTTTTCCTGAAAATGCCGTCACTGTGCGGGATGTACCTGATGCATTACTGTATACATCCTGGGTTGCCAGGTTGGTAAAAAGATCGGATTGGTGCGCCGCCAATATATAAGCATCATCTCCCACTACAGCCAGCGGGCTGCTGTTTTTTGAAATATAGAAGGGTGCCAGCGGGGCATATGTTTTCAGTCCGAAATAAGTACTCCACTGTCTTTTGCCGTCAAATCCGAATTTGGAAAGAAAAACAGCCGATGTATTGCGCTCGTTGCCCTTTATGGTTTCCTGAAAGGTTCCGGGAGTTCCGAAATAACCGGCGGATGTGGTCAGGGTTAAGTGAATTCCGTAGACAAAAAGCCCGTTTTTCCCTGCTTCAAGTGCAAGCAGTTTTGACTGGTCGTTTGCATAAAACGTACTCCAAAGGTGCTTTCCGCCGGCAGAAAATTTGCTTATAACATCCTGTTTCTGTAAGACCGAAGCGGGATCTCCTGTAGGCTGGAATGCCGGAGATGGAAGAACGTCTGATTTGATGCGCTTGTTTAATACGTAGATATTGTTGTCCTTATCAATGGCAAGGTGCGCTGTATTCTGTGGCATTTCATGAAAATATGTGGCCCATACAAGAGAACCGTTTTTGTTTATTTTTGCAATAAACCAGTCACCTGAATATTTGTTTTCAAGTTTTTCATGACTATATGCATCTTTGGTAGCTAAGCCGGTACTTTTGGTTGTGCCCGTAATAATCATATTGTTTCGGGAATCGAATTTTATCTGTTCGATAAATGACAGATCTTCTGCCGGGATTTTAAAAAAAGGCACAGAAACCGGATTGTCTGTATTGTACATAAAAATTTCATTCCCCTCAGGATTTACTACAAAGAGGTTTCCGGTATTCGGGTTTACCTCTGCAACAAACGGAGTACTCTTTACAATTCTTTTGGAACTGAAGGGTTGAACGGGTTTGTCAGATATCGGGATTGCTGTAGCCCATGTTCTTTTATAAAGAGACTGACCTTGGACACAGGAGGCTGCAAGAAGCAGCAAAAGGGAAAAGTATTTCATAGAAAAACTATTTTGATAGGTATTGCGATGATAATAAAAGCATTAAGGAAACTTCTCACCCACAGCAGCGCACCGTAATAAATTGGATGCATCACAAAAATAGTATTTTATTTAATTAATGCAACAAAATTGCAGTTTTTAAATTGTTCGCACTACATTATAAAAAACGCACCCCCCTGTAAAAGAGAGATGCGTTTACCCCAGTTAATCATTTTTTAACCTTAGCGGAATATTTGAATATTATGGCAATGCGCTTATAGCACTTTCTACCTGTGAATAGGAAGTAGTTGAAATAAGGCTGCTGTTCGTAATAGTATAGGTTGCATTGTTTCCGATGGCTACAGATAAAATACTGTAAACATAGTTTCCGTTTTGCTCTCCTACAAATATGATATGGCAGTTAAGACCTACGGGCACCAGGCCGTAATGCTCCTTAAATACGTTGTTCACAGAATCATACATATCGAATTGCGCCAGCATATTGTCCTCACCCTCTACTGCAAGGTAAACAGACGAATTTGTATGGTTGAATCCTGTCGGTGGTTTCACGGTTATCGGGGTTTTGGTACCCGGCCAGCTCGAAAGCCTGTCAATATTACACCATCCGAAATTACTTGAATTGTTTACAAGAACATCGTATATCGTACCGTTTTTTCCTCCGAAAACACCCCCGTCTATTTCAAAAACAAGATCGTTTGTACTTGCCGGATTCCATGTAAGGTCATCGTTTCCGTTGATGGCGCCGTTCCATAGAACCATTCCTACCGGGTTTGCCTGCGATTTGTTCACATCAATGTTCACCTTTATAGGACTTACGATATCCACCTGCTGCCCGTTGTACCGGATGTCAAGGTAGAACTCCCCTCCTGTTTCAAGCAATCCTTTTGACTGGCCTGATATTTGCCCCATGGTCGGTTTGTTGGCAACGGCCATTTTTCCTTTGGTAAATATTTCGATGTAATCAATTTCAATATCTCCGCTTATGTCTTGTCCGTCTTTTGTTTTAATCGAGAACGGAGGAATTACGATATTGGTCTTCATTTTAGTATCGTATATGAGTCCCCTTTTGCTGTCGTAAAAAACTTTACCGCCCAGGTTGATGTCCTTGAGCGCCTGTGCTCTTAAGTCGGCAAGTCCCTGGGTGGATTTTGCTACAGCCTCTGTGTTTGCCTGAGGTCCGGCAGTCTCCGGTGCAGAAGTTTCGGAATCGCATGAGGTAAACATCAGGGATACCGTCATTAGCATAAAAATGATTTTTTTCATAAAATTTATTTATTGGGTGATTAATAATTAAAAATTGTTAAGGCAATGCCGCAATAGCTGCTTCTACCTGTCCATAGGCCGTAGTGCTGATCAAACTGCTGTTCGTAATGGTATAGGTAGGGGTGGTTGTTAATGTTGTGGACAGTATGCGGTAAACATAATTTCCGTTCTGCTCCCCGACGAAGATAATGTGGCACTTCATACCTATGGGCAGCCATCCGTCGCTTTCCACGAAAGTATTGTTGGCGGTATTAAACTTATATACCTGTGTCAGTACGTTGTCTTCACCTTCAACGGCAATATAGACAGATGAGTTGGTATAGTCAAATCCTGTAGGTGGAACAACTGTAAGCGTTGTTTTGGGGCCCGGAAAGTTGATAAAACGATCGATATTACACCATCCGAAGTTGCTTGAGTTTGTTACGAGAATATCATACAGTACCCCGCGTCCTCCGAAAATACTTCCGTCGTTTTCAAAAACAAGTCCGTTGGTGGTGCTGGTGGGGTTCCATAGGAGGTTTTCTTCACCGTCGAGTACACCGTTCCACAATACCATCCCGGCTGATACGGCTTGTGAACTTGATGTACTGATGTTTACTTTCACAGGCGAATTTATGGTCACCTGTTGCCCGCTGTAGCGGATGTCGAGATAAAATTCCCCACCTGTTTCAAGCACACCGACATTTTGATTGGCATCGAGCCCAAGTGTGGGTTTGTTGGTTACGACCATTTTTTCTTTGGTAAAGATCTCTATATAATCAATGGTGATGGTTCCGAAAATGTCATTTCCGTTACGATCCTTTATACTGTAAGGCGGAATTACGATGGAACTTCCCGATTTGGTTGTAAAAGTAAGCCCCAGGCGCGCATTGTAGTTGGCCTGTCCTCCCTGATTGATATCGCTGAGTGCCTTATTTCTCAGGTTCTGCAATCCTACAGTAGGTTTGGCTGCTGTTTGCGGAAGCGTGACCGATCCTGCATCTGACGATTCCGGAGCAGCAGTATCCGAATCACAGGAAACAAAGACTAATGACAACGTCATTAACATAAAAAAAACTTTTTTCATAAAGTTTGGGTTGTTTGGGTTAATATCATTTTAAATAATGGTTGTTCGGGTGCTTTCAACTGTACCCCTGATTTTAAAGGGATATAGCCTTTCTTTTTAAAAAAGAAGATTTATAAAAATACAAACTTTATTTTAATTTTAACAAAAATTACATAAAATAAATTTTAAAATTATCATAATTAAATATTTTTTGTTCAATATGTTAACTAAAGAGCCCAGGCTGATCCTGGGATTAAAGTATATTTTATTATACCTGTTTGGGTTGTATTTTTTATAAGTTGCCTTATAAGTGAAAAATAAAGAAAGCCGGTATCCGAATGGTAAATTATACGGTGCTTTCTCATTAAAAGTTCTATATATTTTATATCTTAGATTCATAATGATCTTATTAAATTATCACAACTTAAATGAGAAAAAGCCTTGCTTTATATCTGTTATTAATTGCTCCTTACACGATTTACAGCCAGTCGGAACTCACGTCGGACGAACTGTTCCTTAAGGCGCGTAATCTCGCATTTGAACAAAAGGATTATACGGCTTCAATAGGACTGCTCAAACAGGCTTTGGAAAAAAGTCCCGATTATACCGATATCTCTGTTTTCCTGGGAAGAATATATACATGGAATGACGACCTGGCTTCTGCACGGGCTGTTTTTGAGGGGCTTGAAAAGCGCGGTGTGCAGGATGAAGATTTTTACAATGCCTATGCCTCTCTTGAGTATTGGAACGACGAACCGGAAAAAGCTGTTTCAATTCTGGATAAGGGTTTGCATTATCATCCGCAGTCTGAAACCCTGTGGCTTCTCAAAGCAAAGGTCTATTTCGGAGAAGACCGTTATAAAGAAAGTGGTGAAGCAGTTGCAGTACTGCTCGGAATAAATCCTAAAAATACAGAGGGTCGCGCCCTTTCAGTACAGATACGGGAGCTTACGGCTAAAAATGCCGTGGGGATTACCTATAACTTTTCGCATTTTGACAAACAGTTCGATGATGACTGGCATATTGCAGGCATCAGCTATAAAAGGCTTACCAAACTGGGGTCTGTTATCGTAAGGGGAAATTACGCGAATAAGTTTGGTGAAAACGGTACGCAGCTGGAGGCAGAATTTTATCCAAGGATTTCCAAAATGTTTTACCTGTATATTGGGGGCGCCTATTCTGAAGATGTAGGCATCTTTGCAAAATACCGAACTGGGGTTTCATTATTTGCCAATCTTCCGCACAGTTTCGAAGGAGAAATAGGATACCGACAGCTTTATTTCAGTGACAATATCTGGATGTATACGGCATCAGTAGGTAAATACTATAAGAATTACTGGTTTAACCTTCGCGCTTATATTACCCCCGACCAGTCCAATATTTCACATTCGTACACAGCCACAGCCAGGTACTATACCAGCGGAGCCAACGATTATATTGCCTTAATGGCCGGAACGGGAATCAGCCCTGAAGAAAACCGAAACAACCTTTTGGAAAACAGTTTATACAAGCTTAAAACTTTTAAAGTAGGTGCGGAATATAATTTTACGGTGCGTAAAACGAACTTGTTCTCCGTTTCTGCTATGTACTTTAACCAGGAATACCTGCCTGCAACAAAAGGAAACCAGTTCGATATAACAGTAGGATACACCAAAACCTTTTAAGGTTTTGGTGCCTGTTTCATATATTTCAGTATTAAAGAATCGGGCATCAATGATTTTGATGCATAAAACCGGTCATTTTTTCTTTTAAACAGTTCAAACTGCTTTTTCACTTCTTTCACCGAAACGCCATCTCCTACTTCGTACTCCTGCATATCGGATCTGAGCTCAAATACCTGCCCGTCTGAAAGATGGTATTTACCGTAAATAAAGTCGATAAGCTGGTTTTTGCTTATCATCATCGGAATTCCGTCGTGCCCCGCAGCGGCGTCACTTTTGAGCCCTTTGCCTATCCATGTTACTTCGGAAGGCGTCTGTAATTCATAATTTTCACGATAATAGGCAAGAAGTGTGGGTGCAAGGTCAAAATGACTTACCGTCCGGTGAAAGCGTTTCGCTTCCTTGAGTAAAGGGGAATAAATGATAAGCGGTACATGGTAACGGTCTATTTTTTGCTCCAGGGGGATTTCAGGCATACTGTGGTCGCCTGTGATGACAAAAATAGTATTGCCGAAATCGGGCCGCTTGCTGAAACCGACGAAAAAGTTCTTCAGGGCATCATCCAGATTAAGCACCGATACCAGCTGTTTTTTATTCTGAAGTGCCCAACGCTTTTGTTTTTCGTTGAGTTTTGATGATCTTATGCGGGTATCGAACAACTGTTCGTAACGTTTTGAATCATTGATAAGGAAAGGGTTATGTGTGGATAATGTAAGTATAAAACTGAAATAAGGTTGTGATGAAGGTTTTTGCGTTTCGAGCATTTTACCGAATACGGCCTGATCTTCATAGCCCCAGCTCTCCCCGTTTTTCCCCGGTAATTTACGGTAAGGTGCTGCAAAGGATACTTCTTCAATTATGTGCTCTACCCCGCTGTATTCCAGAAATGGCTTCATCCGGTCAAAGGAGGCATTGCCGCCGTAATAAAAGCCCGTTTCAAAACCGTTTTTTTTCAATATATTAAACAGGTTGAAATGAGGCGGGATTTCATCAAGTTCCAGAAATCCGTTTTTTCCGAAAGGTAATGATCCGGTAAGCGTTGGGATTGCCGCAAAGGTTCTGCCGGATGAACTTAGGTTGTGCTCCCAGTAAAGGCTTTTTGCTGCGAGGGAATCAATAAACGGGGTAAAATTACCTACATAGCCTTCGGGAGAACTGTATGCATGCCCCAACCCTTCCACAACCACAAAAACCAGGTTCGGTTCGGAATCAGACCTGTTCATATAAACACCAAGAAAGTCGGGTGTATCTTCTGTATGCAAAAAAGGGAACGGTTCGTCTTTTACTGATGATGTATCTGATGCATCACTTGTCCACAGGGCGGTAACCTGTGGGTAGCCGTTAAGAAGATCTGTTGAAACAGAAGAAAGAAAATAGGCCCATTTGCTCTTTGCTGCATTTTGTTCGAATTCACTGAGCGTGCTTACTGCCAAAGTATAAAATACAGAAGACGGGATAATAAAGGCAAGTATTCCCGAAGCAATAAGTACCAGGCCTCCATAATAAGATTTAAAGCGCTGTCTTGATGCAAACCAGAAGGGCATCAGGGCTATGGCGAGCAGCAGACATAACAAGGCAATATTTTTAACGCTGAGCATACCGCTTGCCAGAAGAATTTCTTTTATTTCATCGGAAGAATAGTACAGGATATCGGCACCCAATATGTTCCTCGATTCTGAAAAATACAGAAACAGCACATACTGGCAAATAACGACAAAGGTGCATAGGGCAACGGCGACGACACGGGCCCATTTTTCCTTTATGAAATGAAGAATAAGGTAAATAATACCAGCAACCAGAATAAAGCGCAGTGCAAAAAATAAATTACTGAAAAAGAGTCCCTTGGTAAGAAAAGAAGTATAGGATGCCCCGAAACTGTAACGGTACCATAACCATTCTGCAATGATTCCTATAAAATAAAGCGATAAAAATACAAGGGAATAAACACCCCATTTCTCAATTCCTGTTTTCAGTTCTATAAGAACCCGTTTCCCAAAAGGCAGGTTGGGATCAAGTGTACCGAATCCCTGGCGGGTCATGTCCCCCCAGGAATGTGATTTTTTAAAATAATCTAAAAAACCGCGCGTTCCGGCTTTCACCACTATAAGGTGGAAATAGAACGGTTCTATAACGGCTGTTAAGATCATAGTAAGGAAATCTTTACGTTTTGTATAAACCTGATGGCTGATAAGATCGACAAGAACAGCATATATGGAATAAAGAATCCCTGTAGAAATAACGAGGGCAAACAATACAAGGAAAAACTGCCAGTTGATGATACCCAACACTAAGAAGATAAGGAAAATGATGTAGCCCGAAAACTCAACCAAAGGCCCCATAAACTCGAAAATAAACCAGTAAGGAAGGCTTAACATACCGAGTTTTCCATATTTGGGATTGAACATCAGTTTTCGGTGCTTCCAAAGCGTTTCCATGGTGCCGCGCATCCATCTGTTGCGTTGTTTTCTGAGAATATCCTTTGTTTCCGGAACCTCTGTCCAGCACAAAGGATCAGGAATGTTCACCACCTCGTAAGGTTCGTTTTGTTCTTCCATATACCGACGCATACGTACCACTAGTTCCATGTCCTCCCCTACAGTGTTTTTATCATATCCTCCGCAGGCAAGTACCGTTTTACGGTCAAATGCCCCGAATGCCCCGGAAATAAGAATAAGGCCCGAGGCCCGCGACCAGGCCATACGTCCCAGTACAAAGGCTCTGATGTATTCCAGTGCCTGTGACCGCCCAAGCCATGTTTTAGGCAGGTTTACATCGGTAACCTTGCCGTTTTCAATTTTGCAGTTGTTGGCAAGCCTTATGACACCACCGCATGCAATAACTTTTTTATCGGTCTGTTCCAGAAACGGTTTTGCGAGTTTGAGAATGGCATCCTGTTCCAGAATACAGTCCACATCAATACACACCAGGTAATCACCCGTGGAGATGTTAACGCCTACGTTAAGGGCATCTGCTTTGCCTCCGTTGACTTTATCTACTACTATGAGTTTCCTAAAAGCCGGGTTTTTACTTTTGTATATACCGCGTATTTCGCTGGTGGGGATCTCACCATGAACAAAAAAGGAAATCTGTTCCAGTTCGTATACGTCTATAAGCTTCTGCATTGAGTCGTCCCTGCTTCCGTCGTTTACAATGATAATTTCAAGATTATGGTAATAGAGCGAAAGAAGCGAACGTACGTTGTCTACAATTGTGAGGCCTTCGTTATACGCCGGGGCAATTAGGCTGAAAGCCGGGGCATTGGGATTTGCCGAAATGATGCTGTAATCGGTAAATGTATTTTCTTTTTTGTAGCGCAGTACTGCACCCAGTGCATAAATACCAACCCAACCGTAAATAAGGATTACGGCAGTAGAATAAAGCAGGTACAGCCAGATGACGATTTCGTATATGATGTTTGAAAATTCGATCATATCTTCAGTTGTAAAGCATGTTTAATGATGAGTATTACTTCTTCTGACGAACCGCAATTTCCGAGTTGCTCTGTAAGATATCTTTCTTCGCCAAGTGCATACAATGCCTCTGCAGCAGCAATTTTTACGATTGCAGCTGGGTGGTTATGCAGCTGCTCTTTAAAAAAAGTGGAACACCCCGGGTCTTTTGCCCTGTTAAGGGCTTCAAGTAATTCGAGCTGCACGGTTTCCGGCTGTATTGGAAATGAGGCAATAAGATCACCGGCCGTTGATGCGCTTTCGAGAGCCACCAGCGTATGGACAGCCTGTATTCGCACATCTTCAGAACTGTGATTCAGCAAAAAATGTACTTCCTTATAAAAAGAAAACACCTGAAATTTTTTAAGTAACCTTAGCGTGAATATGACGACGCTGTCGTTGGAGCTTTTAAGCCATTTTTCCATCATGATTTCAGCGCCTGGGGTAATTGAAGATAGCGACCGTAACAGGCGCAACTGCTGCCATTCAGATATTTTATGTGGATCGGTATCAAGAAAATGAAGTCCCTGAAATCCTTTAAAAACCACCATGGCGTATTGTGCTTCCTGATAGACCTGGGGAGACTTATGGTTCAGGAGTCCTTCTATTTCGGGCAGGGCATCTGCAACCTGCATAGTGGTCAGTTCCTGGATACCTCCGGCGATTAGATACGGTTTTCTCTGCCGTAACCTTACAAAAGCATCTTTCCTGAGGTCGTAATCATTAAAAATCTTTCTGATTTCAAGTCGGGCGCCTCCTGAAAACTTTTTTTCAGAATCCACAAGTTTTTCAAGGAAAAGGTTGCGGAACGAAGAAAATTTAAGCAGGCCGCCTAAACCTTTAGCTGTATCTTTCCGATCTTCTCCGTAAACAATTGCATCTGATACCTTTTCATCAATCAGGTCGGACCATTCGTGGATATTGCTGAGTTCCTTATACTGGTAAAAACTGTAAAATACCACTGCCGCAATCAAAATAAGCACGAGCAGGAATATTACCAGAAAAGTAAGGAAAAGATCGTGTACCGATATGCCTAAAATAAACAGCGTCATAATTTAGCAGTCAGTCTTTTTACTCTGAGGATAAGTTCATTGGGACTAAAGGGTTTTACCATAAAATCAGAGGCCCCAAGGTCGAAAGCGTTGAGCACAACATCTTCCTGTCCCATGCTCGAAAGCATGATGATGGGAATGTTGCGACCAGTTGACTTTACAGCGGAGAGAATCTCTATTCCAGATGCAAAAGGCATCATGATATCAGAAATAATGAGATCTACCGTTATATTTTTAACTGTGTCAATAGCATCTTTGCCGTTGTGGGCCGCTATGACCTCGTATCCTTCTTTCTGTAATTTATGCTCTATTGTTTTTAAAATCAGTTCATCGTCTTCTGCTACCAGAATCAACATAGGCTGTTTAATTTTTAGTTATCAACTGTTTTATTACTCCCAAACCAATGGTAATTTCGGAAATAATTTCCGTTGCCATAAGACCGTAATCCATGCTGTCGGATATTCTTCTTTCCCAGTCGGCGGTTTTTTGCGTAAGGTTGGACAGCCCTGCCGTTCCGGCTGTTCCCTTAAGTTTGTGAAGCAGGTTTTTTACTTCCTCCATATCCCTGTTCCGTGATGCATTATTAAGCATTTCTGAAGAAAGTTCCAGTTCTTTTACTACCAAATTTAAAAAGATTTTTTTAAAGTCTTCATCTCCTCCGATCTGTTCCTGCAGCATACCCATATCAATGTAATGTTCGGGGGTTAAGGTTTCATCTGTTCCGGGTTCAGGATCAGAATGCCGCATATATTTTTCAAGCATTTTTAAGAGGTCGGCCTGTTTCAGTGGTTTGGGAAGGAAATCACTCATCCCGGCATCCAGGCACTTCTCCTTCTCGCCTTTTACATTTCCCGCTGTAACCCCGATAATCACCACATCGCGGTAGCCTGCCAGCTGCCGGATCTGTTTCGTAGCTTCAATTCCGTCCATGACGGGCATCTGCACGTCCATAAGAATAAGATCAAACGAATTCTGCCCGCAGTGTTCCAATGCCTGTTGCCCGTTTACGGCTTCCGTAAGTTGCGCCTTTGGAGCAATAGACTGCATCATGCGTTGATTCAGTACCATATTTACCGGATTGTCATCTGCAAGCAGTACTTTTAACGGCAGGTCGGCCAGGTTGTTTTGCGCTTCTGCAACGCTGTTTTTTTCTGCAACCTCCTTTTTATTATGCTGAACAGCTCTTCTCAGTGTATTGTAAAGTTCCTGTGATTTGATTGGCTTAAGAAGGCAGAATGATTTATCGTCCTGGCGGAACGAAGTAAATACTTCGTGCTCCTCCGAAGAAGTATGCAGTACGATAAGCGGGATAAGCTGTGAATGCTCCTTGTAAAGTTCCTTGATTTTTTCAATAGTTTCGATCCCGGTGAGTACCGGCATGTGATAATCCATGAGTATAACGTCGAAACGTTCACCCTGCATCAGGATCTGCATGGCTTCGAGACCGTTGGCCGCAAGCTGGGAATCTATATTCTTGTAGGCCAGCATATGTTTAAGGATGATGCGGTTGTTTTCATTATCGTCCACAATAAGCACCCGCCCGATGTTAAGATCAGGATCTTCATCGTAAGTGTCATTTTCATACAGAACTTCTATATCAAAGAAAAACACCGAGCCTTTTTCCACTTCGCTTGAAAGCGAAAGGTTGCTTCCCATGTATTTCAGTATGTTGTTTGAAATAGTAAGTCCCAGTCCGGTTCCTCCGTAGCGTTTGCTTATGGAACTGTCTTCCTGGGTAAAGGCATCGAATATGCGCTTCTGCTTTTCCATTGGAATGCCAATTCCGGTGTCCCTTACGGCAAAACGCAGCGTGATGGATTTTTCATCGCTTTTAAGCTTTGCTATTTTGAGTTCAATTTCTCCTGTTTCGGTGAATTTTACCGCATTACCGAGCAGGTTGATAAGGACCTGTTTTATTCTGGATTCATCAATAAGTATGGTTTTAGGCAGGCCCTGTTCGATATTTAAAAGAAGTTCCAGATTTTTTCTTTGTGACTGATAAAGTACTACGTTTACCACCTGGCTTGCAAGATCGTAAATGTTGTACTTATCGATAAACAGTTCCATTTTCCCGGATTCAATTTTAGAGAAATCCAGGATGTCGTTGATGATATTGAGCAGGCTGTTACCCGATTCGTTTATATAATTGAGGTATTGTGTCTGCACATCGTTGAGGGGTGTTTTGAGCAAAAGATCCGAAAAACCGATAACACCATTGAGCGGGGTCCTGATTTCATGGCTCATATTGGCCAGGAATTCTGATTTGGCCTTACTTGCCAGATCTGCCATTTTTTTTGCATTGCTGAGTTCTTCATTTATTTTTACCGAACTCGTAATGTTCTGGGTAAAGATGACTACACCGCCAATGTTTCCGTCCGGTAGATGCCACGGACGTACTTCCCAGATAAAATGCTGCGGTTCTTCTTCTCCGACAAGATCAAATACCTGGTTTTCGTTTTTATAGGGCTTTCCTTCGAGGGCATCAAGATAGATTTTTTTACGTTCATCGGGAACATCCGGATAAATGTCAAACAGGTTTTCCCCTATAAGATCCTTGCCTTTGTAACGGAATTCGTCTTTCCATCTTCTGCTTACGGCCAGATAGTTCAGATCCTTGTCGAGCATGGCAACAGATGCCGGGATATACCGGATAAAAGACTGAAGCATGGCTTCTTTTCTGGCCAGCTCCAGATACATGTTTTTAGTGTCGTCAATATCCTGGATAATTCCGAAGATTCTGGTGCAGGTCCCGTTTTCAAATTCAGGGATTCCCTTTATCCGGACCCATATAAGAATTCCGTCTTTTCTCCTGAGCTGAAGTTCTTCATCAAACGAATTTCCCTGTTTTGCGGCCCGCTCAATAAGAAACAGGATTCTTTCCCTGTTTTCTTCTTCATAAAAACCGGTAAGAGATTCAAGATCCGGAACAAAATTCCGGTCTACTTTATGAATATCTTTTGCCGACTGTGACCAGAAAACCGTGTTGGATTTCAGGTTGATTTCCCATCCTCCTACCTGTGCAACATCACTGGTTTGTTCGAGTATTTTTTTAGTATATACAAGATCTCTTTCAAGCTGGATGCGTTCTGTAATATTGAGTGCGGTACTCATTACATAAGGTTGACCTTCTTCATTGGTTTCTACCATATTGTGGTACATCCAGTAAATTTCGCGACCGTCTTTTGCCCTTAAGATCAGGGTACCGTAGTCTTCTCTGGTAACGGCAATACGTTCAAGGTACTGTTCCAGAAACTGTAAATGTTTCGGTTTTACAAGATGTCTGAGATTAATTCCTTTCACTTCTTCTTTTGAAAGTCCCAGTGCTTCACGCCCTTTTTCATTCACATCAAGTATATTACCCTGCATGTCGTGCATGCTCATAAGGCCTATGGCATTTTCAAAGAAATTGCGGAATCTTTTTTCGGAACGCTCCAGTTTTCTTCTTTCTTCAATAACCTGGGTAATGTTTCTTCCGAAACAGAAAATTTCGGTCTGTTTCTGATTGTGTTTAATATTCCATTCAACAATAACAGGATTTGATCCGTTCGAGTTTGTGGTAGTGGTAAATACAAGCTCTTCGTCTGCATTAAAGCGGGCTTCGAACAACTGCTTTAATGCCGTATCCTGATTCCCTGCAACGGTTATAAAATCTTTGGAAATGGCTTCGTTCTTGGAAATACCGAATATGGATTCAAAAGCGGGGTTTACATCTTTAAGCTTGTATTCGTTGTCGAGAACACAGATGATATTGTTTGTTATGCCGAAGGTCTGGGAAAAATACTCAGCCTGGACGTTCTTTCTCTTTCCTACAAGCAGTTTCGTAACAGCGGCCCCGAGTTTTTCAAGTGAGACAATTTGATGCCGAGACAGGCTTTTGGGCTTATAATCAATTGCACACAGCGTTCCTAAAACAAAACCTTCTTCATCAATAAGGGGAACACCCGCATAAAAACGGATTCCGCCCTGCTTTATGAGGGGATTATACGATGATCTTTCGTCAAGCATCGTATCTTCTATAATCAATACATTACGGTCCATAATAGCATACTGGCATACCGTGTTCTGACGATCTACAAAATCAAGGTCAAGACCCACACAGCTTTGGATGCTCTGTGTTTCCTGTTCCATCATGGCAATAAGCGATGCAGGACAGTCCGTAATAAGGCAGGCAGCCTCAGCAAAAACATCTAGTTCAGGATCTTTTCCCAGGTTCAAAAGATCATATAATTCTAATCTTTTGATTCTTTCGGCCTCGTTTTCGGGAACCTTGTATGTACTCATATAAGCTATTGTTTAGAATGTATGTTTTATGTTAAATGCCGCATCAACATTGATCTTACAGATTGTCTTTTGGTCTATAAATATAGTATTTTTTTGAATAGTATACCGGTCTTTTTTAACTTTTAGATCATGAATAAACTGCCTGTTCTTAAATAACTGATAAAGGCAGTTAAGACAGTTGTAACGAAATCCAAACTATTAGTCAAATAACGTTTGTGTGATGAATAAATACGTATAAGGCAGCAGTAATTATTAGCTTAAAAATGACAAAAGCTGTTCTTTTAAGAACAGCTTTTGCTTTTTATAATTGAAAGATTATTTTTTGACCACCTTGACAAACTGACTGTTGTCTTTTGTCTGTATGTTCAGCATATAGGTTCCGGCACTTAGTGCACTGAAATCAAGCTGTACTTCCGGTTTCTCAAAATTACGCGTCATAACCAGGCGTCCGTTCAGGTCGAACACTTCCACCTTCGTAATCACTTCGCTGTAGTGAACGGTAAGCACATCGCTTACAGGGTTTGGATAGTATTTCAGCCTGCTTAGGTCGAAATCGTTCAAGCCCAGTTTCACAATCACTTCAATAGCCGTAGGCGCACTCGGACACCCGTTTACACCGATGATCACGGCATAGTACGTTGCCCCGTCTACAAGCGGCATGTTCTGAGGAAGTGCGTTGACTCCGTTCACTGCATCATCATATGTAAGGTACCAC
>Ga0308158_10000574_pt1 | contig 54461 bp, 55 predicted proteins | sample PhyBR2_FD_201038 | JGI IMG/M metagenome (GOLD analysis project Ga0308158, IMG submission 201038) | Phyllosphere microbial communities from UC Gill Tract Community Farm, Albany, California, United States - DLSLB.R2 | ecosystem: Host-associated > Plants > Phyllosphere > Unclassified | place: USA... | reverse complement strand
GCTGCAAGTGCGAGCCGCTGTGCTCAACCGCTTTACTCGACTGGGCAGGCCGGTTACGGTTCCAGTGTTGTAAAACTAGCTACAAATAGCGTTAGCTCGGCCTTCGCCCGATTTGCTCAACAAAGCCGTTTGCCTCAGCTTCCGCTGGCGGGATATAGCCGAGTGGTTCCATCAGCCGATGGTGATTGAACCACGATACCCATTCCAGGGTTGCCAGCTCGACAGATTGCCGGGTTTTCCAGGTGCGGCGATCAATCAATTCTGGCAACAGAGACATCAGTGGCCATGGCAATCTGCTGTTCTGGCGAGACGACTTGTGCCACTGGCGGCATCCTGCATGCCTGACCTGGCGCGCTGACCATGAGGTTGCATGCCAGTGAGAATGCAAGGGTGGTGCCAGTCCGATGTGCCACGGTGGTAGAAATGAATCGTGTCATGTTGCTGCGCCTTTTGCGATCATCCGGGAACCTATCGTATCAGTTGAGAATCACAAGCGGCCTTCACTCAATGGAAGTTCGCTAGAATAGCGCTTTCAAATGTGGAAGCATTGTCATGCGCGCCTTGCGATTTGTCTTCATCGCCGCCACCCTGGTGGCCGATCTTGCCAACGCCTCGCCAAGCTCGCCGCGCGACGGCGCGGACTTCACGACGTTGGCCGCACCTCAGCCGACCCAGGCCCAAGGCAAGAAGATCGAGGTCATCGAATTCTTCGCGTATCACTGCGGCGCCTGCAACGCGTTTGAGCCGACGCTGAAGAATTGGACCAAGCAGCAGGGCGACCGGATCGCGCTGCGCCGCGTGCCGCTGCCGTTCCAGGGGCCGGCCGATCCGGAAGCGCGCCTGTTCCTGACGCTCGAGGCGATGGGTAAGCTCGATGCGTATCACGGGCGCGTGTTCAATGCCGTGCACGTCGAGCGCAAGCGCCTGATGAAGGACGCCGAGATCATCGCGTGGGCGGGCGAGAATGGCCTCGACAAGGCAGCATTCATCGACACGTGGAACTCGTTCGGCGTCCAGACCAGGCTCAAACGCCTGAGCCAGATTGTCGACGCCTACAAGGTGACTGGCACGCCGACCATCGTCATCGACGGCACCTATCTCGTGTCGCCATCGCAGGTGCAGCAGGCGAACAGGATGCAGGATGCCGGTGACGTCATGGCGGCCACCGGGCAGGTGATGGATGCGCTCGTGGTGAAGGCAGCTGCGGCAAAGTAAGCGTCGGCCAATGAAAAAGGGCCTTGCGGCCCTTTGGTTCCAACAAACTCGCTCAGTCGCGGCGCTTGCGCGTCGTCTTGACCTTGGCGACCTTGCGGTTCTTGGCCGCCTGGATCTTCGACTTGACAACCTTCGTGCGGGCTTTTGCCTTGGCTTTCACACTGCCGGCGCTGGCCTTGATGCGCGGACCGCCCGTCGAGGCGCGCGCCGCGCGTGCGACGCGGGCCACGGGCGCGGCATCGCCGGTCATGAAACGGCGGATGTTCAGTGCGTCGAGCACGCGGGCCGACGAGGCGCCGGCGTTGAGCAGCACCAGCGTCGCCTTCTTGCCGGCTGCCGTGATGTTCATGATCAGGCAGCGGCCGGCTTCGTTCGTGTAGCCGGTTTTCGACAGGCCGATGTCCCAGCCCTTGGCGCCGACGAGGCGGTTGGTGTTGTGGTACTCAACGCCGCGGCCGTTGATGTCGATCATTTCCTTGGTCTCGGTGGTCATGCGCACGATATCCGGGTACCGGACCGAGGCAACGGCCATCTTGACCAGGTCGCCTGCGGTGGAGCGGTTGTGCGGCGACAGGCCGGTCGGCTCTTCGATCGTGGTCTGGGTCATGCCCAGCGCGCGGATCTTGCGGCGCACGGCCGCCTTGAAGGCTTCGTTACCGCCCGGGTAGGTGCGGGCCAGCGCGGCGGCAGCGCGGTTGTCCGAGGACATCAGCGCCAGGTGCAGCACGTCGCTGCGCGAGATGCTGGCGCCGACCGGCACGCGCGAGCTGCTGAACTTGACGCGGTCGACGTCGTCGCGGTCGATCTCGATCTGCTCGTTCATGTCGAGCTTGGCGTCGAGCACGACCATGGCCGTCATCAGCTTGGTCAGCGATGCAATCGGGACGACGGTGTCGGCATTTTTTTCAAGGAGGATTTTGCCGGTGTCGTTTTCAACGACGAGCACGGACTGGGAGCCGAACGGCACGGCGAATGCCGCGGCCGACAACGTCATCAGGGCCGTGGCGAACAGGTGTTTGATCATGTCTGTCTGGAATCTGGGTTGAGGTTGATGGAGCTGGGCGCCGGGCGGCGCGGATCAACATCTGTTTCTAGAGCAACTAGAAGGCAGGCAAGATAGCATCCATCCGCCAGGCATGTCTATGGTGCACAAGAAAATTCCCCTGTCTAAACCCAATTTTCTATCGAAATAGGGCATTGCAGGTGCATATTATTAATAGGGCATGTCGCACAGAAATGTCGATTGACGTGATCGGCGTGACCAAACGCAAACAGCCCTGCACATGGCAGGGCTGTTGTGAGGTGATGCGGATTACTTTGCGGTGTAGATCTTGTCGAACTCGCCTCCATCGTCGAAGTGGCGCTTTTGCGCTGCGCGCCAGCCGCCAAAGACTTCGTCGACCGTGAACAGGCTGATCGGCTTGTAGTTGGCCGCGTACTTCTTCATGACGGCCTCCGAGCGAACGCGCATGAAGTGCTTGGCGCCGATTTCCTGGCCCACAGGGCTGTACAGGAAGTTCAGGTACGCCGTTGCCGGCTGACGCAGCTTCTGGCGGTCGACGACCTTGTCGACGACGGCCACTGGCGACTCGGCCAGGATCGAGCTGGTCGGGTAGACGACTTCGAAGTCGTTGCCGAATTCCTTGCGCACCATGCTCACTTCGTTCTCGAAGGTCACGAGCACGTCGCCGATCTGGCGCTGGGTGAACGTGGTGGTCGCAGCGCGCCCGCCGCCGTCCAGGATCGGCACGTTCTTGAAGATCTTCGAGACCAGATCGCGGGCAGCGGCTTCGTTGCCGCCTTTCTTGATCACGGAACCCCACGCGCCCAGATAGGTGTAGCGGCCATTGCCGGCGGTCTTCGGATTCGGGATGATCACGGCCACGCCAGGACGCGCCAGGTCTTGCCAGTCGCGTACCTGCTTCGGGTTGCCCTTGCGGACCAGGAACACCATGGTCGAGTAGTAGGGCGCCGCATTGTTCGGGAACTTCTTGGCCCAATCTTTTGCCACCAGGCCGCGGTCGGCCAGCATGTCGATGTCATTGGCCTGGTTCATCGTGACGACCGACGCCGCCAGGCCATCGGCCACGGCGCGCGCCTGCTTGCTCGAGCCGCCGTGCGACTGCTTGACTTCGACCGTCTGGCCGCTTTGCTGCTTGTACGATGCGATGAACGCCGGGTTGATTTCTTTGTACAATTCACGGGCGACGTCGTACGACACGTTCAGCAGCTCGGGCCCGGCGGCGCTGGCGTGCAGCGGCACGGCGCTGCCGGCAGCCAGGACCAGCGCCAGGATCGAGCGGCGCAGCGTGTTCGGAGGGGTGATGCGCATAATGTGGTCTCGCTTGCTTGAAGTTGGAGTGACAGCGTGCATGTTCCCCGATGCGGCCGTCAAACGGAACAATACTTTCGTCATATGGTTATGCCCATCATGCGCTTGTCCCTGCCGCCAGCAGGGTCGTTGGCTTTCAGTGTATAGTCGAGCCCGTGTTAAGCCGGGGGCGCCAACTGTCGCCACCTCACGTCTTTGTACCGTATTTATGTTGATGATCGATGTCCACGCGTATTGAAATCCGCAAGGCGCTTCCCGCCGACGCCGCGCCAGCCTGCAATCTGCTGCGCCGCTCCATCGAGGAAGGCTGCCGTGCCGACCACCATGGCCAGCCAGCATTACTCGACGCCTGGCTCGGCAACAAGACGCCGGCCACCGTCGCTGCCTGGTTTGCCGCGCCCGCCAACTTTGCCGTCGTCGCTGAAAGCGAAGGGCGGATGGTCGGGTTGACGCTGTTGACCCCGGCCGGCAAGGTGGCGCTGTGCTACGTGCTGCCCGATGCGCTGCGCTGTGGCGTGGGCCGGGCGCTGCTGGCGGCGGTCGAAGAACAGGCGCGTGCCTGGAACATCAGCAAGCTGCATCTGCACAGCCCTGCTGGCGCGAGCGCGTTTTTCGAGCGTCACGGCTACAGCAATGCAGGCAAGGATAAATCCTGTTTTGGCCTCGATAGCGACCTGATGTGGAAGCGGCTCGACGGCGCAAGCGAAGGCAGCGCGCGCAAGCGTTTTTGCAACTGCAGCGACTGAGCGCTCGACGAACGTGCGCACTGCACGCCCGCAGCATGCTACACAGCGCCATCCATGATGAATACGCTATAGTACGGCCCATCGATATTCACGAGTTACACCAACGCATATATGGCTTCCCGCAGAGACTTCCTCCATCAGGGCGCGCGCCTTGCCGCCATCGGTGTCATCGGCGCGCCGCTGGCCGCCGCCGCAACCGACCTCCAGCCGCCACCCGACCTGTTCGATTCGCAGGCACTTGACCTCGATTTCTGGGTCAAGCCACGCACCTTGTCGGTGACGCGTCCGCAAAGCGGCGAGACGGCCAACGTGCTGTACTGGAAAGACGGCGAAGTCATCGAGTCGGCGTACCAGGAACTGTGCCATCTGCTGCGCGACGTGAACGGCAAGGCGTCCGCACCCATCGATCCGAAGCTGTTCGAGATGCTGTGGAGCACCCAGGCCTTCATCGCCCGTTTCGGCATCATCAAGCCGCTCGAGATTTTGTCGGGCTACCGTTCGCCGGCATCGAATGCACGCCTGCGCGAGCAGGGCATCCCGGCGGCGCGCCAGTCGCTGCACCTGGTCGGCAAGGCAGCCGATATTCGTATCGCCAACCTGAACGAAGAAGTGCTCGGCGGCCTGATCAAGAGCTTCCGTGGCGGCGGCGTCGGCTACTACTACCGCAGCGGTCCACGCGGTGGCTGGATCCATGCCGATACGGGCCTGGCGCGTACCTGGAAAGGCTGAGTTCGCGGCCGTAGCCCCGTGACGGGGCTGCGGTGTGCATGCGCTGCAACGGTGTGTGCCTGTTTGCTCTCCTGGGCTAGTATGGACAGCAAGTGCCGGGGCGCCGCCCCGGTGGTGTCCACGTCACTTTTCCAGGAGGCTCTGATGTCAACAATCAATACCCCGACCATGGATCGCCGTTCGATGCCCGATCGCCGCGTGACGGCGCGTACGCATGGCCGCTCCGCCATGTCTGCACTGGATTACATTGCGATGGCGCTGTTGATTATCGGTGGCCTGAACTGGGGCATGGTCGGCCTGTTCGACATCGACATGGTTGGCGTGCTGTTCGCGCCTGACTCGACACTCACCCGCGTTGTCTACGTGCTCGTTGGCCTGGCGGCGCTGTACTCGGTTGTCACGATGGCCAAGATGGCCGGCAGCAAGCGCCCGTAAGTGGTGATTCGCATTGGCCTGATCTCCGATACGCACGGCCTGCTGCGTCCGCAGGCGCTCGACTTCCTGCAGGGTAGCGATGCCATCCTGCATGCCGGTGACATCGTTGATCCGGCCACGCTCGAGCGCCTGGCCGGGATCGCTCCGCTCACGAGCGTGCGCGGCAATAACGACAGCGGTGCCTGGGCCCGGGCATTGCCTGAAACCGTCACCGTCACGTTTGGCGGCGTCGCCATCCACATGCTGCACGACCTGAAGGAGCTTGCCATCGACCCGGTGGCAAGCGGCGTGCGCATTGTCGTCACCGGTCACACGCACAAGCCGGCCTGCGTCGAGCGTAGTGGCGTGTTGTACGTCAATCCGGGTGCAGCAGGGCGGCGCCGGTTTACGCTGCCGGTGTCGGTTGGCGAACTCATCATCGAAGATGGAGACGCAAGCGTGCGGCTCGTAACGCTCGACATTCCATAATGTAGGCGCAGTCAGCGTTAAATAGAGACTAGTTTTGAACTGACGAGCAGTCCAATGATCCAACCCCTGTCCCCAGCGTCAGGAGTCGATCATGAAAGCGCCGCGTTTCAAGGGCTGGTTTGCAAAACTGCCTTCGCTGAACCAGCCCCAGCGCCGGCAAGTGCTCGATGCCCTGCACCCTGCAGCCGGGCTCGACCAGGTAGTCGCACTCATCAGTGAGGCCAGAGCGCCAGGCCGCTGCTGCCCCAGATGTGGCAATGAGCGCTGCTACCGGCACGGGTTCGCCAACGACTTGCAGCGCTACCGCTGCTGCGGTTGCGGTCGCACCTTCAACGACCTTACAGGTACGCCACTGGCGCGGCTGAGGCTCAAGGCCAAATGGCTCGCGTATTCTCAGACGCTGCTCGATTCACTCCCCGTGCGCAAGGCAGCAAACCGGGTCAGCGTACACCGCACCACGGCCTTTCGCTGGCGCCACCGCTTCCTGCATTGGGTCAAGCTCGACCGCCCCCCAGCGCTCAACGGCATCGTCGAGGCCGACGAAACATTTCTGCTCGAATCACAGAAAGGTTCACGCACACTTGATCGGCCACCGCGTCGCCGCGGCGGCCATGCTGCCAAACGGGGCATTTCCAGCGAACTGGACTGCATCCTGGTCGCGCGTGACCGTGAGGGGCGCACGGTCGATGCCGTCACTGGCCGCGGCGCACTGACGGCTGCGCAACTCGACCGTAACTTGCTGCCCAGGCTTGATAGGCAGGCGTTGCTGGTCAGTGACAGCCATGCGGCCTACCGCGCCTTTGCACGCAAGCACAGGATCGCGCACGAGACGGTCAACCTGCGCGCCGGTGTGCGTGCGAGGCGACTGGGCAATCTTGCTATTCACGTGCAGAACGTCAACGCATACCATCAACGTTTCAAGGCCTGGCTACAGCGGTTTCGCGGCGTGGCGTCGCGCTACCTGCCCAATTACCTGGGTTGGCGCTGGGCGCTGGATGGAGAGCGAATTATTTTGCCAGAACAATTGCTTCGCATTGCTATCAGCATCATCAACAGATAACACTGACTGCGCCATAATGTAAGCGTAACGGTGGCAAGCGTGGACCCGGCCCGCGGCGATTGAAATTGCCGTAAGATACGCCCCGTCCCCTTTTGCTTGCAGCACATGACCCTCCCGCCCGAACAACCACCCCGCTTCAAACCCCGCCCCTGGACCGCGCTCGAGACGCCGCAAGACGTCGAGCTCTGGATCGACGAGCACAACGCCGCCATGCAGGAACTCATTACGCCGCAGGAAACAGGCGTCGGCATCTGCTTCGCCATTGCCGAAGGCGGCCTCGTGCACATGCAGACGACGGCCGACGCCATCCTGCTCGACGTCGACAGCGACGCCGCCTGGATTGCGCCCCTGATCATGGCCGCCACCGGCGCCGAGCAGCCGCGCGGCCAGATCTGGGTGCTGCCGGACGATAAGCTTGTCCAGCTGATCCTGGGCTTGTCAACGCTCGTGCAGAGCACCACGTTGGTCACGGGCCACAACTTCGGACCAGGTTCGCGCCCGAGCTGGTAAGCCGCTTCAGTAGGGAAGCCCGGTCACGTCCAGCGGCAATTGCCAGACGGCGCCGGCGCCCGTGATATACAGCGTCTTGCCGTCAACCCCGCCGAAGGCGACATTGGTCACATTGGCGTCGACCCGGATCGTCGCCAGTTCGCGGCCCTGCGGCGAAAACACGCGCACGCGCTTGGGCGCATGTTCCGTCACGTAGAGGTTGCCATGGCAGTCCAGCGTCATGCCGTCGCCATTCTCGATGCCCTTGATCAGGTCCCGCCCGGCCTGCGGCACGCCATTTTTGATCGGGTAGGCGCGCACCGCGCCATCGCTCGCATTCACGTACAGCGTCTTGCCGTCGAGCGACAGGGCGATCCCGTTTGGATTCTTGCGCGAACCGTCGACCAGCGTCACCGCGCCATCCGTCCCTACGCGATAGATACCGGTCACCGGTTGACCGCCGGGCGCCGCGGCTTTCTGGTAATCCGGATCCGTGAAATAGATCGTGCCATCGGCCGCGATGGCGATATCGTTCGGTGAATTGAAGACCTGGCCCTGGAACTGTGAGGCGACAGTCGTGCGCTTGCCGTCCGTGAGATCGTAGCGCGACAGCGCCTTGTATTTGTGGGTGGCGGCGACCAGCGTGCCTTTGGCGTCGACCGCCAGGCCGTTGCTGCCCGCGTCCTCGATGGCCGTGGTGACGTCACCGCCCGGCGTGTACTTGCGCACGCGCGACGGAAAACCCTGGCTGAAGCTGAAGTCCGAAAAATACAGCGCGCCATTCGTCCATACCGCTCCCTCGTAGAGACCCGGTTCGCCCCGCGATGGCGTGATCGCAGCGATGCGTCCGGCTTTCAGCTCGCCCGACGGGGCCTTGCCGCTGCAACTGGCGGCCGGCGCGGCCAATACTGCTGGCGAGAGGATGGCGGCGACGGTTGCAGCAAGCATCAGGCGGACAAGCGGAACGCGACGGGTAGCACGACGGGGGGATACGGACATGGGCAACTCCTGACAAGGTGAACGGTGAATACTGGCGGTGATACCGCTATCATTTCAAATGAATCAATTGTATCCTTCTCTCCACAAGACGATAACATTCCCGCAACCTTATCGGAGGAGACAAGCATGATCGATTTACAACGGCGCGGCCTGGTCATGGCTGCAGGTGGCGTACTGGCGGCAAGCGCCGTGAATCCGGGCTGGGCCAGCACCGGCCGCAAGCTCGGCTACGCGATCGTGGGCCTGGGCGGCTATGGCCTGGGCCGGATCATCCCGCAGTTTCAGAATTGCCAGCACAGCCGCCTCGTGGCGCTCGTCAGCGGCGACCCCGCCAAGGCAAAGAAAGTGGCGCAGGAATACGGCGTGCCCGAGCGCGGCATCTATTCGTACAGCGATTTCGACCGCATCCGTGACAACCCCGACATCGACATCGTGTATATCTGCCTGCCCGTGTTCATGCACGCCGAGTACACGATCCGCGCCGCACAAGCCGGCAAGCATGTCATGTGCGAAAAGCCGATGGCCATCAACCCGGCTGAGTGCAAACAGATGATTGCCGCCTGCCGCAAGGCCGGCAAGAAGCTGATGATCGGCTACCGCTCGCGCTTCGAGCCGCACAATGTCGAGGCCATCCGCCTGGCGCGCGCTGGCGCGATCGGCACGATCCGCTACTTCCGCTCCGAGCACGGCTTTGTCGCGGGGGACGCCAACACCTGGCGCATGAAGAAGGCGCAGTCGGGCGGCGGCTCGCTGATGGATATCGGCATCTATGCACTGCAGGCGGCGCGCTACATGACCGGCGAAGAGCCGGTGGCCGTGTTCGCCAAGGAAACGACCAACCGCAGCGACCCGCGTTTCCGTGAAGTGGAAGACATGATCGACTTCCAGCTCGAGTTCCCGTCCGGCGCGATCGGCTCGTGCATGTCGATGTACAGCGCGAACCGCAACCAGTTCGTGCTGATGGGCGACAAGGGCCGCATCGAACTGGAACCGGCCACCGCCTACAGCGGCCAGCGCATGTGGGTGGGCCAGGAACGCAGCGACAGGACCGAGGTCAAACCCCCACCCGGACCGTACGCGAACCAGTGGGTTGGCCAGCTCGACCACATGGCGCAGTGCATACTGCAGAACCGCGAGCCGCTCGTGCCTGGCGAAGAAGGCCTGCGCGATATCCGCATCATCGAGGCCGTGTACCGCTCGGCGCGCGAACAGAAGCGGATCGTCGTGCGGTCCTGACCCTGGCCCATCCTGCTGCTTTTCGGTTATAACGTATCTTTGACCATACGGGGGCAGGGGAATGGCCGGAGGGATCGCGAACGGAAGGCGGCGCCGGGTGCTGGGGCAGTTGCTTGCGCTGCCAGCGTCAGCCGCACTATGCACGCCATGGGCCGGCGCGGCGGGCCTGGCAGACCAGGCAGGCCAGGCCGACCCACCCGGCCCACGGGGCACCCTGCGTATCGCGCTCGAGGGCACCTATCCCCCATTCAATTTCAAGGACCCGGCAAGCGGGCAACTGACCGGCCATGACGTCGATGTGGCGCGCACGGTTGCCACGCGCATGGGTCTCGAGCCGCAATTCGTGCTGACCGAATGGAGCGCAATCCTGCCGGCGGTGCGAGCGGGCAGGGTGGATGTGGCCATCAGCCAGGTGATCATCACGCCGCAGCGCGCGAAAGCGTTCGACTTTTCCGCGCCATATTGCTATTCGCAGTCCCAGCTCATCGTGCGCGAGAACGAGCGCGCTACCTACCGCACGCTGGCCGACCTCAAGGGCCGCACGCTGGGCGTGCGCCAGAACAGCGTGTTCGAGGAGCAGGCCAGGGCAGTCACGGGCATCAAGATCAAGCGCTATCCGGCTGTCCCCGAGAATCTGCAGGACCTGGCCTTTGGCCGCATCGACGCTTTGCTCGACGACAGCCTGCTGATGCATTACCTGATCCGCAAGACGCAGCTGCCACTCAGGGCCGGCGCCCGCATTGGCGCGCCCGAGCCGGTCGGCATCGCCCTGCGCAAAGGCCGTCCGGCGTTCCGGCTGGCGATCGACAAGGCGCTGCGCGAGGCGCGCTCGGATGGCACGCTGCGCGCGCTGTCGCTCAAGTGGTTCGGTCAAGACGCCAGCAGTATGCCACCATCCTGACGGGCGCAAAAAAAGCGCGGCCCATTTACGGCGCCGCGCTTTTGCGTGGCCAAAACCACGTCAGCGTTGTTTGTCCTGCTTGCCTTGCCAGTCGCTCTGCTGGTCCATTTGCCGGGACCCGCTGCCCGGCGAACCCTGGTCGCGGCTGGCGCGGTCGGCGTTCAGGTCATCCAGCGCCGGGGTGCCGCCTGATGCATGCTGGCCACCATGCTGCTGGTTCTGCTGTTGGGCACCGGCGCCTTGCCGGCTGCCAGTGTCATGCTGCTTGCCCTCCTGCGTGCGGCCGTCCTGCTGGCCGGTGGATTGCTTATTACCAGCAATATCCTGCTTGCCGCCTTGCAGATTGCCGCTTCGCAGATTGCTGTCCTGCCCCATGCCGGGGTTACGCTGCTTGCCCATATTGTCTGTGGAATCACCCATCGCTGTCTCCTGCCACTGGTGTGTGAGCGACCCATGCTACGCCGTTCGCGTCGACCGCCAATCAGCAGATTGGTGGCGATGTTGCAGGATGATTCTTACAAAGTCAGCAGTAAAAGCGGCAGGTCAGGGCGATCACATGTTTGGATAGTTCGGGCCACCGCCGCCTTCGGGCGTTACCCAGACGATATTCTGGGTCGGGTCCTTGATATCGCAGGTCTTGCAGTGCACGCAGTTCTGGGCATTGATCTGCAGACGGTCGCCGCCGTCTTCGCGCTTGACGTACTCGTATACCCCGGCCGGACAGTAGCGCTGTTCAGGCCCGGCGTACTTGGCCAGGTTGACGTCAACCGGCACGCTCGGGTTCTTCAGCGTCAGGTGGATCGGCTCGTCTTCGCGGTGGTTGGTGTTCGAGATGAACACCGACGACAGCTTGTCGAAAGTCAGCTTGCCGTCCGGCTTCGGATAGACGATCGGCTTGAAGTGCGACGCCGGCTTCAGGCATTCGTGGTCGGCATGCTTGTGGTGGAGCGTCCACGGCGCCTTGCCACGGAACACGATCTGGTCGATGCCCGTCATGATCGTGCCCAAGACCAGGCCTTTGCTCATCCACGGCTTGAAGTTGCGCGCGACGTGCAGCTCTTCGTGCAGCCACGATTGTTCAAACGCTGCCGGGAAGCTGGTCAGCTCGTCGCTCATGCGGCCTTCGCCCAGCGCGGCAAACGCCGCCTCGGCCGCCAGCATGCCGGTCTTGATGGCAGCGTGGCTGCCCTTGATGCGGCTCGTGTTCAAAAAGCCCGCATCGCAGCCGATCAGCGCGCCGCCCGGGAATACGGTTTTTGGCAAGGATTGCAACCCCCCTGCAGTGATCGAACGGGCGCCGTACGAGATGCGCTTGCCGCCTTCGAAGAAGCCGCGAATCGCCGGGTGCGTTTTATAGCGCTGGAACTCTTCGTAGGGCGACAGATACGGATTCTGGTACGACAGGCCGACCACGTAACCGACCGCGACCTGGTTGTTTTCCAGGTGGTACAGGAACGAGCCGCCGTAGGTATCGTTCGGCAGCGGCCAGCCGGCCGTGTGGATCACCAGACCCGGCTGATGCTTGGCCGGATCGATTTCCCACAACTCCTTGATGCCGATGCCGTAGGTCTGTGGATCCTTGCCCTTGTTCAGTTCGTACTTGGCCATCAGCTGGCGGCCCAGGTGGCCGCGCGAGCCTTCGGCGAAGAACGTGTACTTCGCATGCAGCTCCATGCCGAGCTGGAATTCCGCGCCCGGCTCGCCGTCACGTTTCATCCCCATATTGCCGGTTGCGACGCCCTTGACCGAGCCGTCCTCGTTGTACAGGATTTCGGCAGCCGGAAAGCCCGGGAAGATTTCCACGCCCAGCGCCTCGGCTTGCTGGCCCAGCCAGCGCACCACATTGGCCAGCGAAATCACGTAGTTGCCGTGATTGGCCAGTGCCGGCGGGATGGCGAATGCCGGCGTGGCATACGATTTGGTTTCGCTCAGGAACAGGACGCGGTCTTCGGTCACGGCGGTATTGAGCGGCGCGCCTTTTTCTTTCCAGTCGGGGATCAGCTCGTTGATCGCGCGCGGATCCATCACCGCGCCCGACAGGACGTGCGCGCCCAGCTCGCCGCCTTTTTCGAGCACGCAGACCGTGACTTCCTGGCCTTTTTCAGCGGCCAGCTGTTTCAGGCGGATCGCCGCCGACAGGCCGGCCGGGCCGCCGCCGACCACGACGACGTCGTATTCCATCGCCTCGCGCGGGCCGTATTGTTCGAGAAAGTTCGTTGTCTCTGTCATGGTTTTTTTGGGAAAGGGATGACGGTAATCAGAAAATAGCACGAGTGTGCGGGTTTTCGCGGCTCATTGCAATATCGCGGCCATTGTAAAGGCAATATTAGAAGGGACAATCGAATACCGGACATTTGTGGGATCATGATGCTTTCGCAACTCGTGATCGTACTTACATCGGGGAGTCGGACGTGGGCATTGAAGTCAATTTTGAAGGAAAGATCGCCATGGTCACCGGCGCATCGAGTGGCCTGGGCGCCCGTTTCGCCAAGGCCCTGGCGGGCGCCGGCGCGCAGGTCGTGCTGGCGTCGCGCCGCGTCGAGCGCCTCAAGGAGCTGCGCGCCGAGATCGAAGCCGATGGCGGCGCCGCGCACGTGGTGCGCCTCGACGTGACCGACCTCGGCAGCATCAAGGCGGCCATCGCCCATGCCGAAACCGAGGCGGGGCCGATCGACATCCTGATCAATAACTCGTCCGTATCATCGACCCAGCGCCTGATCGACGTGGGCGAGGATGACTACAACTACATCATGGACACCAATTTGCGCGGCGCGTTCTTCGTGGCCCAGCAAACCGCCAAGCGCATGATCGCGCGCGCGAAGGGCGATCCACGCAAGCAGCATCGCATCGTCAACATCGCCTCGGTGGCCGGCCTGCGGGTGCTGCCGCAGATCGGCGTGTACTGCATGAGCAAGGCGGGCGTGGTGCAGATGACCAAGGCAATGGCGGTGGAGTGGGGCAAGTACGGCATCAACGTCAACGCCATCTGCCCCGGCTACATCGCCACCGATGCGAACGAAGATTATTTCGAGACCGAGCAGGGCCGCAAACTTGTCGAGATGTTGCCGCGCAAGCGCGCCGGCCGGCCCGAAGACCTCGACGGCCTGCTGCTGCTGCTGGCCGCCGAAGAAGCCCACTTCATCAACGGCGCCATCATCACGGCCGACGACGGCATGATGGCGCACTAAACGCCAGGAACCACAGAATGAGTAGTGAGACTACCGCACCGATGCTGGTGCACACCATGCGCATGCCAATCCGCTGGGGCGACATGGACGCCATGGGGCACGTCAACAATACCAATTACTTCCGTTATATCGAGTCGGCCCGCATCGCCTGGCTCGAGCAGGTCGGTGGGCTGCCCGATTCGCGCGATGAAGGCCCCGTCATCGTCAACGCGTCGATGAACTTCCTCAAGCAGCTGACCTATCCGGGCGAGATCGAGGTACGCACCTTCATCGCGCCGCCGGGGCGCTCGAGCATCGAGGTGTCGCACGAAATCCGTTTGCTGGATGCGGACGGCGCACCGGGCGAACTGCACGCCAACGGTATGGCCAAGGTGGTGTGGGTTGATTTCAAGGTGGGCAAGTCGGCTCCGTTGCCGGCTGCGCTGCGCGGCGTCTTTCCGGCCGCGTGACCGCTGTGGTCTGTTTTGACCGCACCCGCCTCGCGCTTGAGGACATCGTCGCCATCGCGCGCGGCGCTGCGCGCCCGGTGCTCTCGTCCGACCCGGCCTTTCGCGCTTTCATCACGCGCGGCGCCGACTTCCTCGACCGACTGCTGCTTGAAGACGGCGCCATCTATGGCGTGACCACCGGCTACGGCGATTCGTGCACGGTGCCGGTACCGCTGGCGCTCGTGACCGAACTGCCGCACCACCTGTACACCTACCACGGTTGCGGCCTCGGCAGCTTTCTGAGCGCGGCCGAGACGCGCGCCGTGATGGCCGTGCGTCTGGCGTCGCTGGCAAAAGGCTTTTCGGGCGTCAGCATCGACCTGCTCGAACAGATCGTGCGTCTGTTCGACGCCGATCTGTTGCCGCTGATCCCCAGCGAAGGCTCGGTCGGCGCCAGCGGCGACCTGACGCCGCTGTCCTATCTCGCGGCCGTGCTGTGCGGCGAACGTGAAGTGCTGCGCGCCGGCATCCAGATGCCGGCTGCCGATGCGCTGCGCGAGGCCGGTATCGCGCCGTTGCGCCTGCGGCCGAAAGAAGGCCTGGCGATCATGAATGGCACCGCCGTCATGACGGGCCTTGCCTGCCTGGCCTGGGACCGCGCCGACTACCTGACGCGCCTCACCACGCGCATCACGGCGATGGCCTCGTTCGCGCTGGATGGCAACGCCCATCACTTCGACGAAACGCTGTTCTCGGTAAAACCGCATGCGGGGATGCAGGACGTGGCCGCCTGGCTGCGCACCGATCTGGCCTACACCGGCCAGCAGGAGCGCAACGGCAAACGCCTGCAGGACCGTTATTCGATCCGCTGTGCGCCGCACGTGATCGGCGTGCTGGCCGACGCGCTGCCGTTCTTTCGCACCACGATCGAAAACGAACTCAATAGCGCCAACGACAATCCGGTCATCGATGCCGAGGGCGAGCGCGTGCTGCATGGCGGACACTTCTACGGTGGCCATATCGCGTTCGCGATGGATAGCATGAAGAATGCCGTCGCGAACCTGGCCGACCTGCTCGACCGGCAACTGGCGCTGCTGGTCGATCCACGCTACAACGCCGGGCTGCCCGCCAACCTGTCGGGCATGGAGGGCGAGCGCGCCGCGCTGAACCACGGCCTCAAGGCGCTGCAGATCAGCGCGTCGGCCTGGACCGCCGAGGCGCTCAAGCTGACGATGCCGGCATCAGTCTTTTCGCGCTCGACCGAATGCCACAACCAGGACAAGGTCAGCATGGGCACGATCGCTGCGCGCGACTGCCTGCGCGTGCTGGAACTGAGCGAGCAGGTGGCCGCGGCGCTTTTGATCGCCGTGCGCCAGGGCGTGTGGCTGCGCTGCCGGCTCGAGCCGGAGCGGGTACTGCCGGCGCCGCTGGCGCAGATGCTGGAGCAGCTGGGCCAAGACATTGCGCCGGTGCGTGAGGACCGCCGGCTTGATGGCGATCTTCGTCTGCTGCTTGAGCGGATGCGCGCGCAAATCTGGCACCTGTATTCGTCTGATACATGGCGTTCATCATCGGCAAATGGTGTCAAGACATAACAGAAAATATTTCTTTTCGTTAAATAATGTTGTTATTGGTTATTTGGTGATTATTAGATAGAAATAGAAAAATTAATGGCGGTATATTCCCTGTCGACTCTGCTGAGGGTCACGGACGTTCTGAAGAGAACAGGTCAAATAACAAGGAATATATGGACCAGATTTATCGTCGTAACGCAACGGGCATATGTCTGACGGCGCTTGCATTGCTGACCGGCTGTGCAGTTCAGTCGCCTCAGACCCAGCTCAAGGAAGCGCCTCAATCGAACGCCCGGCAGAAGCAGGCGCAACTGGAAGTTGCAGTCGCAGCACCGGCACGTCCCACCCTGAAGCGCAAGATCGCGATCGGCCGCATTTCCAACGAAACGACCTACGGCAAGTCACTGCTGCGCGACAACGCCGGCGACCCGGTTGGCAAGCAGGTTGCCGACATGCTGAGCAAAGCGCTGACCGAATCGGGCGCTTACGTGGTTCTCGAAAGGACAGACTTCTCGAAGCTGGAAGAAGAGGCTGCGCGTAGCGGCATCAAACAGAATATGGTCGGCGTCGATGCACTCATCATGGGTTCATTGACTGAATTCGGCCGAAAAACTGTTGGTCAAAGCGGGTTCGTATCGGATACCAAGAAGCAGATCGCGTTTGCCAAGATGGATGTGCGCCTGGTCGACGTTGTTACTGGCCAGAGCTTCTTCGCAACGTCCGGCGCCGGCGAGTCGTCGACCGAAACCGGATCGACCTTCGGTTTTGGCTCGCGCGCTGCTTACGATGGAACGCTCAATGATTCCTCGATTCGCCAGGCGATTTCGGAAGTCGTCAACCGTCTTACCACTGAGCTGAGCAGCCGCCCATGGCAGACGTCGATCCTTGCTGTTGAGGGGAAGCAGTACTTCATTGCCGGCGGCAAGTCGCAGGGGCTGCGTCCGGGAATGATGTTCTCAGTTCAGACCGCCGGCAAGAAGGTCAAATCACCCCAGACGGGATTTGAAATCGCGCTGCTGGGCAAGGAAGTTGCCCAGTTGCGTATTGATACGCTGTTTGGCGATACCGAAATGACCGAAGGCGCCATTGGCAGTGTTGTCACTGGTTCGCTCCAGGGCTACAAGATCGAGGAACTGACGGTTCGTGCGAAGGACAATATCTGATGACGCCACAATTCCGAGCCAACGTATTCGCAGCAGTGCTGGCGGTTGTCTCCTTGAGCGGCTGCGTGCAAATGCCCACCGAAACGCAATCGGTGGTAGACCAGCGTCCGCAGATTTCTTTCCATCTCAAAAACGACGTGCAAGGGGCGGCGCGAGTCTTCGTAGACCGTCTTGATATGGGTGCAGCCGGCGACTATGCAGCAGGCAAGGGCGCACTGCGGGTACTGCCCGGTACGCACATCGTCGAAGTGCATCTCGGCGCCGAATCGCTGTTGAACGAACGCGTCTATCTGGCCGATGGCGTGTCACGTTCGTTCCGTCTGAATTAAAGGTCATCCATGATACCAATGCATAAATCGATGCTGTTTAGTGCCGCGCTTCTCATGCTCGGCGGATGTGCCCAGAAGGGCCTGTACGACTGGGGCGGTTACAGCGGCTTGATGTATCAGAACTATAAAAAGCCGGAGTCAGTGCCCGCGAATCTCGTCTTGCTGCAAACGCATGTAACGGCGCTGGAAGGGCGTAGCACCAAGGTCGCTCCAGGGCTGTATGCGGATCTTGGCACGCTGTACCTGCAAGCCGGCGATCGGGTACACGCAGTTGAAAACTACCGCAAGGAACGCGCAGCCTGGCCAGAGAGTGCCGGACTGATGGACGGGATGATCAGGAATCTGGTGAGCAAACCAGGCGAGGAGAAAAAAACATGAAGGCACTCTTTGCCCTGCTGGCAGCATTGCTGGTGACCGGTTGCGCCACGCCGGTGAAATCGGATCTGAGCGCGTTTCATGCGGCCAAACCACGCTCGATCCTGGTGGTGCCCGCGGTGAACAAAACGCTCAATGTCGATGCACCGAATTACCTGTTGACCACACTGACGGTACCGCTCGCTGAAAAAGGCTTCTATGTCTTCCCGGTACATACTGCACGTACCGTGCTGGAGCAAGAAGGATTCTACGAAGGCGATGCCATTCACCAGCAGCCGCCCCAGGCATTGGCAAACCTGTTCGGCGCCGATGCAATCCTGTATGTCACCATCAACCGTTGGGATGCGCAATATGCCTTGATTACCACGACGGTTACCGTGAACTTTGACTATCGTCTGGTATCCAAGGATGGAACGGAACTCTGGAAAGCGAACAAGCAGATGCAGTATGCGCCCCAGAATCAGAACGCCGGCCATCCTCTGGCCACGTTGCTGGTAGCTGCCGTGACGGCGGCCATGACCCGCGCAGATCCGAACTACCTGCCTCTGGCCATCATGGCAAATGAACAGGTCTTTAACACGGATGTGACAGCAATTCCTGCCGGTCCATATCGCTCAGTAAATTAATTAGCAACGCCGGTACGGCCGCCAGGCTGCGCCGGTGGCCGTACCGGCTGCATTCAGCCCGCACCCACCAGCTTGTGCACCAGCTCCACCGACGTCGATGCCGCGAACTTGCGCATCAGGCTGGCGCGGTGCATTTCAACGGTGCGCGGACTGAGGTCGGTCTCGCGCGCAATCACTTTGCTGGTCTTGCCCTCGACCAGCAGCGCGGCGATTTCGCGCTCGCGCGGCGTCAGTTGCGCCGTCACGGGCCGCTTCTCGCTGACATCCTCGAAGATCCAGACACCGGCGCCCAGGGGCTCGAGCGGGGACAGGGCACGGCCTGTCACGTGGCACCAGAACAGCTCGCCATTGGCGCGGCGCATGATGCGTTCGTCCGAGTAGCGCCCCTTCGCATTCATGATCGGGATGATGCGGTCGCCCGTGCGCAGGAATTCGTCCATCGTCGGATACAGCACCGAGAACGACGAGCCGGTCAGGTGGCCGGCCGGGTGGCCGAACATCGCCGCCAGCGCGCCATTGCAGGCCTGGATCACCCGGTCGCGCGAGATGCACATGCCCACTGGCGCGTGCTGGAAAATCATCTCGTAGTCAATCGTGTGCGGCAGGTTCATGTGAGGCGGATCAGGGCGGAGTTTGTTGGCGTGCAGGTGGCGCGGCATGGCGGTAGTTCTACGGTATTGTGCACGGGCTGCCGGTATTCTATGCTGAGACGGGTTCTCAAACTTATAAAAGGGACAGGTATGAATAAAGTGTATCCAGACGCGCGCTCGGCACTCGAAGGTGTCGTGCAGGACGGCCAGACCATCGCCGTGGGCGGGTTTGGCCTGTGCGGTATTCCGGAGGCCCTGATCGCGGCACTGCGCGACTCGGGCGTCAAGCAGCTCACCGCCATCTCCAACAACGCGGGCGTCGATGGCTTCGGCCTGGGCCAGTTGCTCGAGACACGCCAGATCAAGAAAATGATCGCCTCGTACGTCGGCGAAAACAAGGAGTTCGCGCGCCAGTTCCTGGCTGGCGAACTCGAACTCGAATTCACGCCGCAAGGCACGCTGGCCGAGAAACTGCGCGCCGGCGGCGCCGGCATCCCGGCTTTCTTTACCAAGACCGGCTACGGCACCATCGTCGCCGAGGGCAAGGAAACGCGCGAATTCCATGGTGAGCACTATGTGATGGAACATGCGCTGTTCCCCGATGTGTCGCTGGTCAAGGCCTATATGGCCGACCGCTCGGGTAACCTCGTGTTTCGCAAGACGGCCCGCAACTTCAACCCCAACGTGGCAACGGCCGGCAAGATCTGCATCGTCGAAGTCGAGAAGCTGGTCGACGTTGGCGAGATCGATCCCGACCACGTGCATACCCCGGGCATCTTCGTGCACCGCATCGTCCACAACCCGTCGCCCGAGAAGCGCATCGAGCAGCGCACCGTGAGCAACTAAGCGCAATCACCCGACGACAGAAACGGAGACAACAACATGGCATGGACTCGTGATGAAATGGCCGCGCGCGCGGCACTGGAGCTGGAAGACGGCTTCTACGTCAACCTGGGCATTGGCTTGCCAACCCTGGTGGCAAACTATGTACCGAAAGATATCGAGGTGTCGCTGCAGTCCGAGAACGGTCTGCTCGGCATCGGTCCGTTCCCGACGGAGGATGCGGTCGACGCCGACCTGATCAACGCCGGCAAGCAGACCGTGACGGCGCTGCCGGGCTCGGCGTACTTCAGCTCGGCCGATTCGTTCGGCATGATCCGCGGCGGCAAGATCAACCTGGCGATCCTGGGCGCGATGCAGGTCTCGGAAGAAGGCGATCTGGCCAACTGGATGATCCCGGGGAAAATGGTCAAGGGCATGGGCGGTGCGATGGACCTGGTGGCCGGCGTCAAGCGCGTGGTTGTGGTGATGGAGCATGTCGCCACCGCCAAGGATGGTTCCACCAGCCACAAGCTGCTGAAAAAGTGTGATCTGCCATTGACCGGCGTCGGTGTGGTCGACCGCATCATTACCGATCTGGGTGTGCTCGACGTGACGGCCAGCGGCTTGAAGCTGGTCGAACTGGCGCCCGGCGTCAGTGTGGATGAGATCGTCGCCGCGACTGGTTGCGAACTCGATACGTCGGCTGTCTGAGGCGCAACGACCAAGAACTGAAGGGCGCCGCGGGTCGGCGCCCTTGTCATTCTGCGCCTATGGCAGCGTCCACACATATTGTACCGGCGCCCAGGCCGCTACTGGCTTGCCCTTGGCCATTGCCGGCTTGAAGATGCACAACGCCAGGGCAGCCCGCGCGGCCTCGTCAAGCGACGCGTCGCCGCTCGACTGGTACAGGCGCGTATTCTGCACCTTGCCTTCGGGCCCGATCAGAATGCCGATGGTCGAGGTACCCTCGATCTTGTTTGCCAGCGCTTGCGGCGGGTAGACCGGCCGGCTGCACGACGTGGTGTCAGGTACGCCTTTCGTGGCCGGCACAGTCGTCAATTCCGTGGGGGCGGGCGGCGTCTGCGCGCAGCCGCCAAGTACGCCCATCAGGCTCAGGGCGGCGATCGATGTAAGGGTATGTTTCCACATGGCGTGTCCTCAGTCCTCAGCTTGTCGTCCACACGTACTGCACTTCGGTCCACTGTTCCTTCGGCGCGCCATTCACCGTGCCCGGCTGGAAGGTGCATTTGGCGAGCGCCGCGCGCGCCGTCTCGTCGAGCGACCCATTGCCGCTGGTTTTGCGCACCACGGCTTCTCGCACCTTGCCATCGGCTCTTACCAAGATCGCGAGTGTCACCGTGCCTTCGATCTTGGCCGCCAGCGCATCGGCCGGGTACACGGGCCGTGCACACGAATTGAATTTCGCGATCGGTATCGTCGTGTCGTTGTCGGGCATGGCAGCAAACGGATTGACCGGCGCCGTGCTCGTGCAGCCGGCCAGGGCGGCCAGGGCCAGGCCAAGTACCGGAAGCGCGGCTTTCCAGTTCAGTGCCTGCGTGTCGGGACGAACGAGTTGTTTGATGCGTTGCATGAGATTGCCTCCATTGGCCGCCTGGGCCAGATGCTGGGTTGAAAACTGGAATCGTTCCAGTTCGGATAGCGCAAGAGCCAGGCGCCGCGGTTCGCCCAGTTGTCTTGCTGCGATGGTGTCGGCAACCAGCTCCCGTTCGGCGCGGATGCGTCCGGAGATCCACCAGATTGCCGGGTGATAAAACAGCAGTGCCTCGACCACGTTCTGCAGCAGGTTGACGAGGTAGTCGTGACGCCGGATATGGGCCAGTTCGTGCGCCAGCAGCGCTTCGAGCAAGTGAGGCGGCATGCCGGACACGAGCGATGCCGGCACCAGCACCACAGGCCGCCACCATCCAAAGGTGACCGGGCTGGCCAGTCCCGTGACGATGCGCAGCCGCACCGTCCGTGCAATACCGGCGGCCTGCGCCATCCGGTCGAGCCGGGCTTGCCAGGCCGGTTCGCGCGCCTCGGCCGCTGCAGCGCGGTGCAGCCACAGCAATCCTGCGATCATCCGCAATGCGAGCACGAGCGCGCAGACGCCCCACGTGCCGACGACCCAGCCCAGGCTGCGCTCGAACACGGCGCGCCAGCTGTCGTCGAGCGGACTGGCCAGCAGGCCGCTGGCAAAGGTCGCCATCGGCTGGGCCGCCAGATCCGGTGTGCCGGCCAGGCGCGCCGCCAGTTCGGCGGCAGGCCAGAGCAGGCACAGCAACAGCCCGGCGCAGGCGACCGCATACCGGTGCTCGGCGCGCGCATTGCGTAGCAGGCTCATGGCCAGCGCCACGGCGCAGCCAATCAGCGCGCCTTGCCAGATGAATTCGACGAGTGTCCGGCCGATGCTGGCGACGAGGTGGGCGGCGGTCATTGGCCGTCCCCGTCCTTCAGCAACTGCTCGATCTCGGCCCGTTCCTTCTTCGAGATGCCGCTCTTGAGCGCCGCCAGCACGAGCGCCTTGGCCGAGCCGGCGAAGGCCCGCTGCATCAGGTCGTTGAGCAGATTGCCCTGCAGCGCATCGCGCGCGTGGACCGGGCTGTAGATGTGCGAGCGTTCGCGCTCGTCGCGGTCCAGCAAGCCCTTGGTGTGCATGACCTGCATCAGCCGCAGCACTGTCGCGTAGGTCACATCGGGCCGCTGCGGCAGCATCGCTTCATGGACCTGCTTGGCGGTGGCGGCGCCCAGCGGCCACAGCACTTGTAGCAGGTCGAGCTCGGCAGGCGTGGGCTTGGGCGCGTCGGGGGCGTGCGGCATGACATCCTCGGATAGGCAAGATGACCCTAGATTATCTTGTCTAGATCGAGTTGTCTACGATGATTTGTGCAGTCGCACTGCAGGCAGCTTCGTTCTTGGGCAATGCTGAGCGCCAAAAAAAAAGCCGCACCCCGTAAGGTGCGGCTTTTCGGCCAGTTACAGTGCTCTCGTTATGCCGCTTCGCGCACGGCCTTCATCGTGGTCTGATCTTCGACGATCACGCGGCCATGCAGGACATCGTCCATGCGCTTGACGTCGAGTTCGTTTTCCCATTTCGACACGACGACCGTCGCCACACCGTTACCGATGAAGTTGGTCAGCGCGCGCGCTTCGCTCATGAAGCGGTCGATGCCCAGGATCAGCGCCATGCCGGCTACCGGAATCGTCGGCACCACGGCCAGCGTTGCGGCCAGCGTGATGAAGCCGGCGCCAGTGATGCCCGATGCGCCTTTCGAGGTCAACATCGCCACCAGCAGGATGGTCAGTTCCTGGGTCAGCGTCAGGTCGGTGTTGGTCGCTTGCGCCACGAACAGGGCCGCCATCGTCATGTAGATATTGGTGCCGTCCAGGTTGAACGAGTAACCGGTTGGCACGACCAGGCCGACGACCGGCTTGGCGCAGCCCAGGCTTTCCAGCTTGCGCATCAGGCTCGGCAGGGCGCTTTCCGACGACGACGTGCCCAGCACGATCAGCAGTTCTTCCTTGATGTAGCGGATGAACTTGAAGATCGAGAAGCCGGTGAAGCGGGCGATTGCGCCCAGCACGATGAAGATGAACAGGGCGCAGGTCAGGTAGAACGAGCCCATCAGCTTGGCCAGCGGCAGCAGCGACGCGATGCCGTACTTGCCGATCGTGAACGCCATCGCGCCGAACGCGCCCAGCGGGGCGACCTTCATGATGATGTTGACGATGCCGAAGATGACGTGCGAGACGTCATCGATGAGCTTGGTCACCGGACGGCCGCGTTCGCCCATCATCGACAGCGCGAAACCGAACAGGATCGCGACCAGCAGCACTTGCAGGATGTTACCCGTAGCAAACGCATCCACGAACGTCGTCGGGATGATGTGCATGATGAACTCGGTCGTAGTCTGGGCATGCGCATTGGTCGTGTATTGCGCAATCGAGCTCGAATCGAGCGTGGCCGGATCGACGTTGAAGCCGGCGCCCGGCTTGGCAACGTTGGCCACGACCAGGCCGATGGCCAGGGCGAAGGTCGAGACGACCTCGAAGTACAGCAGTGCCTTGCCGCCGACGCGGCCGATCTTCTTCATGTCCTGCATGCCGGCGATACCGGCGACGACGGTACAGAAGATCACGGGGGCGATGATCATCTTGATCAGTTTGATGAAGCCGTCTCCCAAGGGCTTCATCGCGGTGCCTACCTCTGGGTAAAATACGCCCAGCAATACGCCAAGAACAATGGCGAACAATACCTGGACGTACAGGATTTTATAAAACGGCTTCTTCATGGCAACTCTTCAACGAGGTTGGTAGTGATGCCATGGTGGCGCATTCATCCGGTGCGGGCTATTGTGGAAATCCGCATGCTGCACTGCAGCAGTGCAGCGTGAAAATTTTCGCACCCGGAGTGTGCATGGCCGGGCGACAAGCCCGGCCGAGACGGGAGAATTGTTACTGAGCAGCCCAGCCGCCGTCCATATTCCAGGCCACGCCGCGCACCTGGTTTGCCGCCGGACTGCAGAAGAACACGGCAAGCGCGCCCAGTTCGTCGGGCGTAACGAATTCGCCGGATGGCTGCTTCTCGAGCAGCAGCGCCTTGCGCGCCGCGTCATTGTCGAGCCCTTCGCGGGCGGCGCGGTCATCCACCTGCTTCTGGACCAGCGGCGTCAGCACGAAGCCGGGGCAGATCGCATTGCACGTCACGCCCGTCTGCGCCGTTTCCAGCGCGGTGACCTTGGTCAGGCCGACCAACCCATGCTTGGCCGCGACATAGGCCGACTTCTGGCTCGACCCCACCAGGCCATGGACCGAGGCCAGATTGATGATGCGCCCCCAGTTCTTTTGCTTCATGCCGGGCAGTGCCAGGCGCGTCGTGTGGAACGCCGAGCTCAGGTTGATGGCGATGATCGCGTCCCAGCGTTCGGCCGGAAAATCTTCGAGCGCCGCCACGTGCTGGATGCCGGCGTTGTTGACGAGGATGTCGACGCCGCCAAATTTATCGCTGGCATATTGCATCAGCGCGGCGATCTCGGCCGGCTTGGACATGTCTGCATTGTGGTACGCCGTCTGCACGCCGAATTCGGCGCCGATATCGGTGTAGAGTTTTTCGATCTGCTGCGCGTCGCCGAAGCCGTTGAACACGATATTGGCCCCCTGTTCGGCCAGCGAGCGTGCGATGCCCAGGCCGATGCCCGAGGTCGATCCGGTGACGAGAGCCGTTTTACCGTTTAGCATGGTCGATGTCATTGTGTCCTCATTGGTAAATGCCCGTTGGCGAGCGTATGGGGGGAACTCCCTCAGAATTGGTAGAATTCTAACCGTAACGCCTCCCGCGCGCGAAAGCCGCCAGGCGCCTTTCATGATTTTCTTATTCCGGAGTCGCGATGTCCGAGCCCAGATTCAAGAGCGTCCAGTGCATGTCGCCTGCCGGGTTGCACCGTGTCGCCTACAAGGAATGGGGCGCGGCGGACAATCCGAAGGTGCTCGTGTGCGTGCACGGCGTGACCCGCGTCGGGGATGATTTCGACGACATGGCGCGCGCACTGTGCGACACCTGGCGCGTCGTGTGTCCCGATATCGTCGGGCGCGGCCGCTCCGACCGGCTGCGCGATCCGGCTGGCTACCAGGTGTCGCAGTACGTGGCCGACATGGTGACGCTGATTGCACGCGTGACTGCCGGTTCCGACAATGAAGACGTCGCCTGGTTCGGCACCTCGATGGGCGGCTTGATCGGCATGTCGCTCGCGGCACTGGAAAACTCGCCGGTCTCGCGGCTCGTGATCAACGATATCGGCCCGGCGCTGGGCGGCGAGGCGCTGCAGCGCATCGGCGAGTACATCGGCCAGGACGTGCGCTTTCCGAGCTTTGCCGCGGGCGCGGATTACATCAAGGCCGTCTCGGCCACGTTCGGGCCGCATGCCGACGACGAGTGGCACAAGCTGGCCAGCGACGTGCTGCGCCAGGACGCCGACGGCCGGTGGCGGCGCCACTACGACCTGAACCTGGCGCAGCCGTTTCGCAGCATGACGGTGGAACGCGCGGCCGAGGACGAAGCGGCATTGTGGGCGGCCTGGGATGCCATCACGTGCCCCACGCTGCTGGTGCGTGGCGAACAGTCCGATCTGCTCTCGCGCGCCACGGCGCAGCAGATGACGACACGCGGGCCCCATGCGCGCCTGGTCGAAATTCCCGGCGTCGGCCATGCGCCGACCTTCGTGCACGCCGACCAGATTGCCATTGCCCGCGATTTTTTAACCGGCACGGGATCATGACGATCCGGCCTGAATCAACCTTTATCGAACAGAAAGACATCATGGAAATCAAACGACTGCACGTAGGCAAACGACTGTCCGAAGTCGCGATCCACAACGAGACCGTGTACCTGGCCGGCCAGATCGCCGAAGACACCACCCAGGGCATCGATGGCCAGATGCGCGAAGTGCTGGGCCACGTCGACCGTTTGCTGGGCGAAGCGGGCAGCGACAAATCGTGCATCCTGTCCTGCAACATCTTTATCTCGGACATGGACAACTTCCCTGGCATGAACGCCGTCTGGGACGAGTGGGTCGCCCAGGGCCACACGCCACCGCGCGCCACCGTCGAAGCGAAGCTGGCCAACCCGGCCTGCCTGGTCGAGGTGTGCGTCATCGCCGCGCTGCGCTGAGCGCATGGTCTCCACCGCACTGTTAGGAGATACCAAGACCGGCCTGGTACAGGGGCTGAGCCCTGAGGACTGCGTGCGCGTGCACGCTGCGCTCGACTACGCATTCGGCGCCTACGGCACGCGTCTGGCCGGCTCGGGCCAGAGCGCGTTCGAATTCTCGCTCGGCGCTGCCGGCACGCTGGCGTACCTGAATACCGATGCCGAAACCCGCATCGCCGGCCTGGTGTTCGAGCTGGCGCTGATGAACCCGGCCGTGTTCACCGACCTCGAGGAGCGCTTCGGCGCCGGCGTCGTCGCGCTCGTGCAGGGCGTGCATCAGCTGATCCGCCTGCGTGACCTGACCGCCGGCGGCGCGCCCGTCGGCAGTGGCAAGAACGCCGCGCAGCAGGCGGCGGCGCAAAACGAGACGCTGCGCAAGATGCTGCTGGCGATGGCCACCGACATGCGCGTGGTGCTGATGCGCCTGGCCTCGTGCGCGGCCACGCTGCGCCACTTCGCCGAGCACAAACGGTTCGACGATGTCACGCGCGCCTATGGGCGCGAGGTGCTGGATTTCTACGCGCCGCTGGCCAACCGCCTCGGGATCTGGCAACTGAAGTGGGAGCTGGAAGACCTGGCGTTTCGCTTCATCGAACCCGATACCTACAAGCGCATCGCCAAGATGCTCGAAGAAAAGCGCATGTCGCGCGAGAGCTTTGTCGCTTCGTCGATCGAGCGCCTGCAAAGCGAGCTGGCATCGGCATCGATTCCGGCCGACGTGTCGGGCCGGCCGAAGCACATCTACAGCATCTGGAGCAAGATGCGCGGCAAGGAGCTCGATTTCACCGAACTGTATGACGTGCGTGCGTTTCGCGTGATCGTCCCCGACATCAAGACCTGCTACACGGTGCTGGGCGTGATCCACAATATCTGGACGCCGGTGCCGAAGGAATTCGACGACTATATCTCGCGCCCGAAACCGAATGGCTACCGCTCGCTGCACACGGTGGTCATGGCCGAAGACGGCCGGCCGCTCGAAGTGCAGATCCGCACGCAAGAGATGCACAACTTTGCCGAATACGGCATCGCCGCGCACTGGCGTTACAAAGAAGAAGGGGGCTCGAACTTCAAGAGCCAGCAATACGACGAAAAGATCGCCTGGCTGCGCCAGCTGCTGGCCTGGAAGACCGACGTGTCCGATGCGGTCTCTGGCCAGGAAGAACTGCAGCGCGAATGGGTCGAAAAACTCAAGGCCACGACGCTCGACGACCGTATCTTCGTGCTGACGCCGCAGGCGCGGGTGCTCGAACTGCCGGTGGGCGCGACGCCGATCGACTTCGCGTACCACCTGCACAGTGATGTCGGCCACCGCTGCCGCGGCGCGCGCATCGATGGCGTGATGGTGCCGCTCAATACGCAACTCAAGAACGGCCAGACCTGCGAAATCATCACGGCCAAGGGATCGAGCGGCAACCAGGGTCCGTCGCGCGACTGGCTCAGTCCGGGCTACGCGGTCAGCAGCCGCACGCGCTCGAAGATCCGCGCCTGGTTCCACGCGCTGGACCAGGCCGAAACACTGGCCCATGGCCGCGCGCTCGTCGAAAAGTCGCTCCAGCGCGAAGGCAAGACGGCCGTCAACCTGGAACTGCTCGCGCAGAAGCTGGGCTTTGCCAAGGTGGACGAACTGTTCATCGAAGTGGGCAAGGACAAGTTCAGCCTGCGCCACGTCGAAGCGGCGCTGCACGATGGCGACGAACCGCCGCCCGTTGAAGAACCGAGGTTCGACAACAAGAGCCGCGCCTCGAGCGTGGAGCAGGGCGCCAAGTCGGGCGTGCTGGTGCTGGGCACCGAGGGGCTGATGACGCTCTTGGCCAAGTGCTGCAAGCCGGCCCCGCCCGATCCGATCATCGGCTTCGTTACGCGCGGCAAGGGTGTCTCGATCCACCGGCTGACGTGCAAGAACTTCTCCGAGATGCAGGCCAAGTCGCCGGAACGCGTCATCCAGACCGAATGGGGTTCAGCGGGGAACGAAACCGTTTATCCGGTCGACCTGTTCATCCTGGCGCAGGACCGGCAAGGGCTGCTGCGCGATATCTCCGAAGTCTTCTCGCGCGAGAAGATCAATGTGATCGGGGTGAACACGCAAAGCGCCAAGGGCCAGGCGCGCATGATCTTCACGGCCGAAATCGGGTCGACGGCGCAGGCGCAGAAGGCGCTGGCGGCAATCATGGAAGTGGGTGGCGTGATGGAGGCGAAGCGGCAGTAGCATCATCCCCCTGCGCGGCGACGTGACGTAATCATTTGTCACCGACCCGCGCAGCCTGCCGCAACCGCAGTATCATTCAGCCCATGCCGCGCTCGCTTCCTTCCACCGCCCATCCCGAACTCTGGTTCGCGCACGCCAAACGCTACCTGCGCAGCTGGTGGTACATGATCCATCTGGGTGCGGTCGCCATCGTGCTGGCGTTCTCGCCGTCGACCTGGCAGCGCGAACGCTTCCACGCCACCGCGCGCCACATCCACGCCAGCACCTGGCAGGTACTGCCCTGGTTCACGCTGGCCGCATGCCTGGTGAGCCTCGTCATCATCCGCATCGTGCTGGTCACGGCCAAGAGCTACGGCTTGTCGGGCTTTGCGCTCGAGATGGTGGTGCGGGTGCTGGTGCTCGAACTGATTCCGCTGTGCGCGGCGCTGTTCGTCGCGCTGCGCGCCAGCATGGCGTTCGACGCTTCGGCGCTGGGCCTTGCGCGCCGCGCGCTGCCGGCGCGTGGCGCCAGCGACGATGCGCTGCGCCGCATGCGCAGCGACCTGGTGCCCCAGTTGATCGCCAATGCGGTGGCGGTGCTGACGCTGGCGCTGGTCACGTCCATCGTCGTACTGCTGCTGGCCTACCTGAATGTCTACGGCGTTTCGCCGTGGGGCCTGGGCGACTATACCCGCACGGTCGGGCGCGTGTTCGCGCCGGCCGTCACGGCCGGCTTCGTGCTCAAGACGGTGCTGTTCGGCCTGGCCGTGGCGCTGATTCCGACGGCAGCCATCCTCGAATTGCAGCGCTACCCGCGCCGTCTGGTCTCGACCGTGCAGCCGGGCGCACTGCGCCTCTTGTTCGTGCTGATCGTGATCGAAGCGGCCTCGCTTGCACTGAAATACATCTGATTGACAGGACCCACATTGACATGACGGACCAGATTCCCGATACCGCGCTTCCCGACGAACCGAAGCACGTTGAAACCAAGGCCGTGATCCTCCTCGTTTTTCTGGGGCTGATGATCTGTGGCTTCGTGTTCTACGTGATGTACGCGCGCGGCGTGTTCGAGCCGACCCAGCGCCTGACGCTCGTGGCCGACGATTCGACCGGCGTCATTCCCGGCATGGACATGACCTTTGCCGGCTTTCCGATCGGGCGCGTGCGCCAGGTCGAGCTGGCCGATACCGGCAAGGTCAATATCCTGGTCGACGTCCAGAGCAAGGACGCCAAGTGGCTGCGCGCGTCCAGCGTGTTCACGCTGGAGTCGAGCATCGTCGGTGAAACCCGGCTGCGCGCCTACACGGGCGTGCTGACCGATGCGCCGCTGCCGGCCGGTTCGACCCGCACCGTGCTGCGCGGCGACGCCACCGCGGAGATCCCGCGCATCGTCGCCACGGCGCGCGGACTGCTGGAAAACCTGGAAACGATGACGTCGTCGGGCTCGGACGTGAACACCAGCCTGTCGAACCTGTCGGCCGTGACGGGCCGCATGTCGGGGCGCTACGGCGTACTCGGTGGCGCCCTCGGTGGCGATGAAGAAGCGAAGAAGCTGATGGAAGCGCTCGACCGCGTGAATCTGATCCTGGCCAAGGCCGACCAGCGCGTGTTCGGCCAGGCCGGCGTGATGGACGATGCCCAGGCGGCCGTGCGCCAGCTGGATGTCGTGCTCAAGGACGCGAGCGCCACACTCAAGAAAGTCGATGCGGTGCTGGTCGAAGCGCAGGCCGTTGGCGCCAACACGCGCGAAGCGACCGAAGACCTCAGCGCACTGCGCGGCGACGTCGACGCCAGCCTGCGCAAGGTGAATCGCCTGGTCGAGGAAATCAACCGCAAGTGGCCGTTCGCGCGCACCAATCCGGAGATCAAGCTGCCATGAAGACCATTCCATTGTTGATCGCTGCAATGCTGGCCGGCTGCGCGAGCAAGCCGTTGCCGCCCGACTGGCAGGCGAATGCCAAGGGTGCGCTCGACGCGTCCGTTGACGACTACCTCAAAGGGCACACGGCCGCGTCGAATGCCGAGTTTCGCGAAGCGCGCGCCGAGACCACTGCCACCGGGCGTGCCGACCATGTGGCCCAGGTGGAGCTGGTGCGCTGCGCTGCGCAGGTGGCCAGTCTCGTGTTCGAGGATTGTCCGGGTTATGCCGCGCTGGCTGATGACGCGACACCGGCGCAGCGTGCCTACGCAGCGTATCTGGCGGGGCAGTGGGATGGGCTGGAGGTGGCGCTGCTGCCCGAGCAGCATCGGGCCGTGGTTGCTGGCGGCGCGCTGGAAAACATCGCCGATCCGCTGGCGCGCCTGGTGGCGGCTGGCGCGCAGTTCAAGGCGAGCCGCATCACGCCGGCGGGGATCGTGCTGGCGGTCGATACAGCATCGACCCAGGGCTGGCGCCGGCCGCTGCTGGCGTGGCTGGGTGTGCAGGCGCAACGCGCCGAAGCCGCGGGCGACACGGCCGCGCAGGCGGCGATCGAGCGGCGCCGCAAGCTGGCCGGCGGCCAGTAGATCTTAACCCCTTAGCGCAGCGCCCACGGCAGCGTGTTGTGGATCGTCGTCGCGGCAATGGCAGCCTGACCGGTTGCCACCGTGATCTGGTTCAGCCCGCGCGTGACGTCCCCGATTGCGTACAGCCCGGGCACGGCCGTGCGGCAATGGTCGTCCACCGCCAGCGTGTCGCATTCAACCGTTTCGGCGCCCAGGTTGGCCGCCAGGGCGGAGCGGGCATTCTCGCCCAGCATCGGGTAGAACACATCGCATTCGTAGGATTGCCCGTCGCGCGTGTGCAGCACCGGTTTAAGGTCGTCGGTCAGCGTGACGCCGGCCAGCGGTGACGCGATGTGCTGGACGTTTGCTGCCTGCAGCTGCGCATGCTGGTCGGCGTCGACCACCGACTCGTCGGCGCGCTCGAACAGCAGCACGTCGCGGCTGAAGCTGCGCATGAAGAGGGCGTGGCCGACCGGATTGACTTCGGCCGTGGCGACGGCGATGCGCTTGTCGATCACGTCGTAGCCGTCGCACACGGGGCACAGGCGCACCGCGCCGCTGGCGACGGCTTCGTCCCAGCGTTCGACCGGCATGCCGACATCGGCCACGCCCGTGGCCAGCAGGACCGTGTAGGCGCGCATTTCGGTGACGTCGTCCTCCGGGCTCGTGCAGTCGGCGATGAACAGGCCATCGTCGATGCGCAGGTTGCTGATTTCGCCGGGAATCACGTGGCCGCCGTACTTGCCGAGCTGGCAGCGCAGCTGGTCGAGCAGCAGCTTGCCATTGATCCCGTCCGGGAAGCCGGGGTAATTGTGCGAGACGGGAATCCAGGCCAGGCGGCTGTTGCCCTTGTCGACCAGGGCGACATTGCGGGTGAACCGGCGCAGGTAGATGGCGGCGGTCAGGCCACCTGGCCCGCCGCCGATGATGAGAGTGTCGAATACGTTCGGTGTAAGGTCCATACATGCATTATGTCGCCGATTGCCTTAACGGGCTATCGGCGCACGCGCTCGCCTCTAGTGGGCCTGTGCTTACACGAATAGTGGCAAGTCGATGTTGACCGCCGGTTTCACAGCGATTTGCCGCCGGCCGCTTCCGGTTGCAGCGTCACGTGGTCGATGCCATGGCGCGCGCGCAGCATCGCGCGTACCGCTTCCAGCACGGCGGGCCATTGTTCCAGGCTGCGGATCTCGATGTGACCGATCAGCGCCGGGTGGCCAGGCGACATGTCCCAGACATGCATGTCGTGCACGGCCAGTACGCCCTCGACGGCGGCCATGTCGGCGCCGACCTGCACGAAGTCGATCGCGTGCGGCACCGCCTCCATCAGAAAGTGGTACGACTCGCGCAGGATGCCGCTGGTCGAGCGCAGGATCAGCAGGGCGACGAAGATCGACAGGATCGGATCGGCCCGCAACCACCCGGTGAAATAGATGATGGCGCCGGACGCGATCGCGGCCAGCGAGCCGAGCAGGTCGCCCATCACATTGACGAGCGCGGCGCGCGTGTTGATGCTGTCGTTGTTGCGCGACAGGATCCAGGCGACGAGCAGGTTGATCGAGGCGCCCAGCGCAGCCACGACCAGCACGATGCCGCCCTTGACGGGCTCCGGATGGATCAGGCGCTGGATGGCTTCCCAGCCGATCCAGCCCACCAGGGCCAGCATCACCAGGCAATTGACGAATGCCGCCAGGGCTTCGGCGCGTACGAAGCCGAACGAGTGGCGCGCCGATGGCGGGCGCTTCGCGATCATCTGTGCAAGCAGGGCCAGACCGAGGGCGGCGGCGTCGGTCACCATGTGGCCGGCGTCCGAGATCAGGGCCAGCGAGTTCGACACGAAGCCGGTGATCACCTCGATCAGCGCGAACAGCAGGGTCAGGCCCATGGCGAAGGCCAGCGCCTTCTGGCTGCGCGCTTCGATGGAGTGGGAGTGGCGTGCGTCACCGTCGAGGTGGGCATGCAGGTGGGAAGGGTCGTGCGGCTCGTACGTCATCGCCATGCAATCAATATGGGGCAGGAGCAGCAGTGTAAATCATCTGGCGCTTCCGCAGCATGACAGCCTGGTCAGCAATAAATTTGGTGCGAGGGTTGCGGTTCCTGAATCAGGTCCCTATAATGGCGGCATCGGGCGGTTAGTTCAGCTGGTTAGAATACTTGGTCGACATCCAAGGGGTCGCAGATTCGAATTCTGCACCGCCCACCAGAACATCAGTAAGAGCGAGAAAGGCACCACGGTTATGACACCGCGAACTACAACGACGTTGTGGGGGAATCGCTAGACGCGAAGGGGTGTGCTTTTGCTTAACACAACGAATCAACGCGGCTAGCCCGCGTTTTTTTTCGTCCAGATTTTACTATCCTTGATTCTTGTTATTTAACGGCGCGCGGCGCCACGATTGGAGTACAGCATGTTGAACGTCCGACTTCCCGATGGTTCCAGCCGCCAGTTTGACGGTCCCGTGACGGTGGCGCAGGTAGCGCAGAGCATTGCCCCGAGCCTGGGCAAGGCGGCGCTGGCCGGCAAGGTCAACGGCAAAGTGGTCGACACGTCGTTCCTGATCGACGCCGACGCCGATCTCGCGATCGTCACCGATCGCGACCCTGAAGGCCTGGACGTGATCCGTCACTCGACCGCCCACCTGCTCGCGCACGCGGTCAAGGAATTGTTCCCGGAAGCGCAAGTGACGATCGGCCCGGTCATCGAAAACGGCTTCTACTACGACTTCTCGTACAAGCGCCCGTTCACTCCGGACGACCTGGCCGCCATCGAAAAGAAGATGACCGAGCTGGCCAAGAAGGATGAGCCGGTCACCCGCAAGGTGCTGCCACGCGACGAAGCCGTCGAGTACTTCAAATCGATCGGCGAGCACTACAAGGCGGAAATCATTGCCTCGATCCCGGCGAACGAGGATGTCTCGCTGTACACCGAAGGCAGCTTCACCGACCTGTGCCGCGGCCCGCACGTGCCATCGTCCGGCAAGCTGAAAGTCTTCAAGCTGATGAAGCTGGCAGGCGCCTACTGGCGCGGCGACTCGAAGAACGAGATGCTGCAGCGCGTGTACGGCACCGCCTGGACCAAGAAGGAAGACCAGGAGCAGTACCTGCACATGCTCGAAGAAGCCGAGAAGCGCGATCACAGGAAACTGGGAAAGCAATTGGACCTGTTCCACTTTCAAGAGGAAGCGCCGGGCCTCGTGTTCTGGCATCCGAAGGGCTGGACGATCTGGCAGCAGGTCGAGCAGTACATGCGCCACAAGTACCAGGTCGCCGGCTACAGCGAAGTGAAGGCCCCGCAGATTCTCGACCGCACGCTGTGGGAAAAGACTGGTCACTGGGAAAACTACCGCGACAATATGTTCACGACCGAGTCGGAGAACCGTTCGTACGCGTTGAAGCCGATGAATTGCCCGGGCCACGTGCAGATCTACAATTCGGGCATGCGCTCGTACCGCGACCTGCCGCTGCGCTTCGGCGAATTCGGCCAGTGCCACCGCAACGAGCCGTCCGGCGCGCTGCACGGCCTGATGCGCGTGCGCGGCTTTACCCAGGATGACGGCCACATCTTCTGTACCGAAGAGCAGGTCGAGCGCGAAGTCACGTCGTTCCATGCCCAGGCGATGGCCGTGTATGACGACTTCGGCTTTGCCAATATCGACGTCAAGCTGGCGCTGCGTCCCGACAGCCGTATCGGTTCGGACGAGGTCTGGGACCAGGCCGAAGAATCGCTGCGCTCGGCGCTGCGTGCCTGCGGCGTGACCTGGACTGAGTTGCCGGGCGAGGGCGCGTTTTATGGTCCGAAGATCGAGTACCACCTGAAGGATAGCCTCGGCCGTCCATGGCAGGTCGGCACCGTGCAGGTCGACTTCTCGATGCCGGGCCGCCTTGGTTCCGAGTATGTGGCAGAAGACAACACCCGCCGCGTGCCGGTGATGCTGCACCGTGCGATCGTCGGTTCGATGGAACGTTTCATCGGTATCCTGATCGAAAACTATGCTGGCGCGCTGCCGCTCTGGCTGGCTCCGGTGCAAGTGGCGGTGCTCAACATCTCGGATGCGCAGGGCGATTACGTGAAAGAAGTCGAGGCCAAGCTGCGCGCCGCAGGCCTGCGTGTTCACGCTGATTTGCGCAATGAGAAGATCACCTATAAAATACGTGAACATTCCGTCCAAAAACTGCCGTACATCCTCGTTGTTGGGGATAAAGAAAAAGACGCGAATACCGTGGCTGTGCGAGCCCGAGGCAATGTCGATCTGGGCGTGATGTCCGTCGATGCACTCGTGGAACGTCTGGTGGGCGAAGTCGCCGCCAAGACGAAGTAACTCCGGCCAAACTTCAATACGTTCAAAGGAAACAACATAGCTACTGACAAGAATAATCGCATCAATGGCGAGATCACCCATCCCGAAATGCGTTTGAACGGCGTAGAGAACGAGCCATTGGGCATCGTTAGTCTCGCCGACGCGTTCCGCATGGCCGAAGAACTGAACGTCGACCTGGTCGAGATCGCGCCAAACGCGGTCCCGCCGGTCTGCCGCCTGATGGACTACGGCAAGTTCAAGTATTCGGAGCAAAAAAAGGCGCATGAGGCGAAGCTCAAGCAGAAGATCATCCAGGTCAAGGAAGTCAAATTCCGTCCGGGTACCGATGATGGCGACTACAACATCAAGTTGCGTAACCTCATCAAGTTCCTGGAAGAAGGCGACAAAGCCAAGATCACGCTGCGCTTCCGCGGTCGTGAAATGGCCCACCAGGATATCGGTATGCGTGTGCTCGAGCGTCTGCGCACGGATCTCGATGCAGTCGGTCAGGTGGAGCAGTTCCCGAAACTCGAAGGTCGCCAGATGATCATGGTGGTCGCGCCGAGGAAGAAGAAGTAATTCTTCGCCGGGAGCATCCAGAGCCGGGTCCGCGTTGCAGGCGTTGTCTGCAGCCCGGCCCGGCTTTATTGCGTCCGTACGCCGGGTGTCGCCCACTGCCTGTCTTTCTTGCAGTCAGCTATCCAAGCGTGAATAAGCTGTGCTACAATCTTCGATTCCTGTTTGCGACAAGCAGGTTGTAGCAGGCTCTGAGTCTGCTGCAAAACAAGTGAAAGTAGGCATCTAAGAGCAGCGTCGCTGCCACCTGCAATCCTGTTACATATGAGACTGTCCGCGAGGGCAGATGACTATGCCAAAAATGAAAACCAAAAGCAGCGCGAAGAAACGTTTTCGCGTGCGTCCAGGTGGTACTGTGAAATCGGGTATGGCGTTCAAGCGTCACATCCTGACCAAGAAGACCACCAAGAACAAGCGCCAACTGCGCGGCACCCGCAACATCAATGCAGCAGACGTCACGTCCGTCTACCGCATGATGCCATCTGCTTAATCTCACACTAAGGAGCTACTATGCCTAGAGTTAAACGTGGGGTTACAGCACGTGCCCGTCATAAGAAGGTTCTTGACCTTGCCAAAGGTTACCGCGGTCGTCGCAGCAAGGTATATCGTGTTGCCAAGCAAGCAGTCATGCGCGCTGGCCAATATGCATACCGTGACCGTCGCAACAAGAAGCGCGTCTTCCGCGCACTGTGGATCACCCGTATCAACGCGGCATCGCGTTCGCACGGCATGACCTACAGCGTGTTCATGAACGGCCTGAAGAAGTCCGCGATTGAACTGGACCGTAAAGTCCTGGCCGACATGGCTGTGCATGACAAGCCGGCATTCGCCGCGATTGTCAGCGCCGTCAAGGCCAAGCTGGCTGCTTGATTCGTTAAGCTGCTAAGCAAGTTGGTGCCGCGCCCCTCACCGGGCGTGGCGCACAAAGAAGCGGGGCAAGGTTCACACCTGTGCCCCGTTTTTGATTCTGGCGTCTCCCGCCAACGAAAAACAGGAAAAGAACAAGCATGAACCTGGAAGAACTCGTCGTCGCGGCCCGTGCCGATTTCGCGGAGGCGCCAGACGCCGCCGCGCTTGAAAATGCGAAAGCCAAGTACCTGGGCAAGACCGGCCAGGTGACCGACCTGATGAAGGGTCTGGGCAAGCTCGATCCCGATGCGCGCAAGGCGCAGGGCGCCCTGATCAATGCCGCCAAAGAACAAATCGAACAGGCATTGACCGCGCGCCGCGATGCGCTCGCCGAGGCGCAGCTGCAGGCGCGTCTTTCCATGGAAGCCATCGACGTGACGCTGCCCGGCCGTGGCCGCTCGAAGGGTGGCATCCACCCCGTGATGCGCACCTGGGAACGTGTCGAGCAGATCTTCCGCTCCATCGGTTTCGACGTGGCCGACGGCCCCGAGATCGAAAACGACTGGACCAACTTCACTGCACTGAACAGCCCCGAAAATCACCCGGCCCGTTCGATGCAGGACACCTTCTATATCGACGGCAACGACAGCACCGGCAAGCCGCTGCTGCTGCGCACGCACACGAGCCCGATGCAGGTGCGCTATGCCCGCACCCACACGCCACCGATCAAGGTCATCGCACCGGGTCGCACCTACCGCGTCGACAGCGACGCGACCCACTCGCCGATGTTCCACCAGGTCGAAGGCCTGTGGATTGGCGAGAACATCAGCTTCGCCGATCTGAAGGGCGTGTACCTGAATTTCGTCCAGGCCTTCTTCGAGACGGACGATCTGCAAGTGCGCTTCCGCCCATCGTATTTCCCGTTCACCGAACCGTCGGCCGAGATCGATATCGCGTTCGGCTCCGGTCCGCTCAAGGGCCGCTGGCTCGAAGTCTCGGGCGCCGGCCAGGTGCACCCGACGGTGGTGCGCAACTTCGGGCTCGACCCGGAAAAATTCATCGGCTTCGCGTTCGGCTCCGGCCTCGAGCGCCTGACGATGCTGCGTTATGGAATCAGCGATTTGCGCCTGTTCTACGAAGGCGACCTGCGCTTCCTGAAGCAGTTCAATTAATTCGACGCTGAGGCACAAAGATTATGCAATTCTCCGAAAACTGGCTCCGCTCGATCGTCAATCCGCAGATCAATTCAGATGAGCTGTCCCACCTGCTGACCATGTCGGGCCTCGAAGTGGAAGAGGTCGAAGCGGTCGCGCCGCCGTTCTCGAACGTGGTCGTGGCCGAAGTCAAGGAAGTGGTCAAGCACCCGAACGCCGACCGCCTGAATGTATGCCAGGTCGATGTCGGCACCGGCACCTTGCTCAATATCGTGTGCGGCGCGCCGAACGTGCGCGCCGGCATGAAAGCGATCTGCGCCAAGGCAGGCGCCGTGCTGCCGCCAGGCGCCGATGGCAAGCCGTTTGAAATCAAGGTTGGCCAGCTGCGCGGCGTCGAGTCGCAGGGCATGATGTGCTCGAGCAAAGAGCTGGGCATCTCCGAAGAAAGCAATGGCTTGATGGAACTGCCGGCCGACGCGCCGGTGGGCCAGAGCATTCGCGATTACCTGGGCCTGGACGACCTGAAGTTTACGATCAAGCTCACGCCAAACAAGGCCGATTGCCTGTCCGTGCTGGGCGTGGCGCGCGAAGTAGCGGCGCTGACCGGTGCACCTTTGATGCTCGAGCCGACCCGCACGGTGGCGGTCAACAGCGACGAGATCCTGCCTGTGAACGTGTCGGCGCCGGACCTGTGCGGCCGTTTCGCCGGCCGCGTGATTCGCGGCCTGAATGCGCGCGCCGCCACGCCAGAATGGATGAAGCGCCGCCTGGAACGCAGCGGCCAGCGCTCGGTGTCGGCCCTGGTCGACATCTCCAACTACGTGATGCTCGAAGTTGGCCGTCCGTCGCACGTGTTCGACCTGGCCAAGATCCACGGCAGCCTCGATGTACGCTGGGGCAAGACTGGCGAGTCCCTCAAGCTCTTGAATGGCAACACCGTTGCCGTCGACGAGTGGGTCGGCGTGATCGCCGATGAACAGCAGATCGAATCGCTGGCCGGCATCATGGGTGGCGACTCGACCGCCGTGTCGCTCGACACCACCGATATCTATCTGGAAGCAGCATTCTGGTGGCCGAACGCCATCCAGGGCCGTGCCCGCCGCTTCAACTTTTCGACCGATGCCGCGCACCGCTTTGAGCGTGGCGTCGACTACGCGACGGTGCCCGAGCACCTCGAGCGCATCACGGCGCTGCTGATTGACATCTGCGGCACGCCCGACAGCAAGGTCGGCCCGATTGACGACCAGATCGTCAACCTGCCACTGCGTGCGCCCGTGGTGCTGCGCACCGCGCGCGCCGCGCAAGTGATCGGCGTGCCGCTGACCGACGCCGTGATCGCCGACATCTTCACGCGCCTGCAACTGGGCTTCGTGCAAGAAGAGGGCGTATTCCACGTGACGGCACCGACCTACCGCTTCGACATCGAGATCGAGGAAGACCTGATCGAGGAAGTCGCGCGCGTCTACGGCTTCGAGAATATTCCGACCCGGCCGCCCACCGCGCCGAGCGCGATGCTGATCGAGCCGGAAAACACCCGCTCGCTGTTTGCGATCCGCCACCAGCTCGCCGACCTGGGTTTCCAGGAAGTGGTCAATATGAGCTTCGTGGAAAGCACCTGGGAGCAGGATTTCGCCGGTAACCTCGAACCGATCCGCCTGCAGAACCCGATCGCCAGCCAGCTCAGCGTGATGCGTTCGTCGCTGATCGGCAGCCTGGTCGCCAACGTGCGCTACAACATCAACCGCAAGGCTGGCCGCGTGCGCGCGTTCGAAGTCGGCGGCGTGTTCAAGCGCAACGCGTCGGTCATGGATGGTCCGCTGACGGTGGCCGGTTACGACCAGCCAAAGCGCGTCGCCGCAATTGCCTACGGCCCGGCACTCGACGAGCAGTGGGACGTCGCCACGCGCGCCGTCGACTTTTTCGACCTGAAGGCCGATCTCGAAGCATTGTTCGCGCCGCGCCAGCTGCGTTTCTCGACCGCGGAACACCCGGCGCTGCACCCGGGCCGCTCGGCCACCGTGACGCTGGACGACCAGCAGATCGGCGTGATCGGCGAGCTGCACCCGCGCTGGCTGCAAAAGTATGATCTGCCGCAAGCACCGGTCGTGTTCGAGGTCGATGCTGAAGCATTGCGCGGTCGCATCGTGCCGGCCTATGCCGAGATTTCCAAGTTCCCGGGCGCCACGCGCGACCTCGCGCTGGTGGTAAAACAGGACGTGCCGGCCCAGTCCGTGCTCGACGCTTTCACTGCTGAAATCGCAGTAAATCCTATGGGAAAGATCGTGCAAGCCGTTGTTTTGTTTGATGAATATCGCGGCAAGGGTCTCGAAGCGGATGAAAAAAGCCTTGCTTTCCGCTTTAGCTTGCAAGATACTCAATCGACACTGCAGGACGATGCGGTCGACGCCATCATGGCGGCGGTGCTCGCCACTGCTTCAACCAAACTGAACGCGAAGCTGCGTGCATAATATGCATTTCCAGGCTGACAGCACACGGCTCCCAAGCCGTGTTGCTGTCGCCGCGGCATCGTTTGACTTACGGGCAGGGCCTCAAAATTAACAATAACGACGTTGATTCGACCGTGTTCCAGGAAGCCCTCGTGGCCGACCTGGATCGTGCAATGCTGGTGGCGCGCGTGCGTAAAGAGGCAGAGCAGTCATTGCCCACGCTGACCAAGGCCGAGCTGGCCGAACTGCTGTTCGAGCAGGTCGGGCTGAACAAGCGCGAAGCCAAGGACATGGTCGAGACCTTCTTCGACGAGATCCGCAATGCACTCGAGCGCGGCGAAGCCGTCAAGCTGTCGGGCTTTGGCAATTTCCAGTTGCGCGACAAGCCGCAGCGGCCTGGCCGCAATCCGAAAACCGGGGAAGAAATTCCCATTACGGCACGCCGCGTCGTGACGTTCCACGCCAGCCAGAAGCTCAAGGCCATGGTCGAAGAAGCCGGGCCGGGCAATTCGGGCTCGGGTTCGATGGCGCGCGCAGCCTGATTAAACGATGAACGACCGACCAAACAAGACCGAACTGACCGTGCTGCCACCGATTCCGGCCAAACGTTATTTCACGATTGGGGAAGTCAGTGAGCTGTGCGGCGTCAAACCCCATGTGTTGCGCTACTGGGAGCAAGAATTCACCCAGCTCAAGCCTGTCAAGCGTCGCGGCAACCGCCGCTATTACCAGCACCACGAGGTGCTGCTGATCCGGCGCATCCGTGAATTGCTGTACGAGCAGGGCTTCACCATCAGTGGCGCCCGTAACCGGCTCGACCATCGCGCCACGGTGGTGGCCGAGCTCGACGAAGAGCGCCTGCGCGACGCCCCACCGGCCATCGATGGCGACAAATTGCGCGCCGGCTTGCTGGATATCCTCGATCTGCTGAAACACGGATCGCAGCCAGCGCCTTAGTGCAGGCCAATCCACCACGCCATCGGCCAGATTGCCGTAATAGATTGCGCCGGTTCGCTCGGGACCCCGCAGGCAGCGGGTCGTCGCCGGGTCAAGCACCACGTTTGAATCACTCATGCATTCGTACCGCTGTTGAAGGCAGGCCGCGGAGTGTTAAAATGTCACTCGCGCGATGCTGAATGACACGCATCAACCGGGCGGAGCAGATCCGGCACTTTCCTGCGCAAGGAAAATTTAAGGGAAGACAATGATACGCGTTGCCATTTGTGACGATCACCAGATAGTACGAGCAGGTTTCAAGCAGATTTTTTCGTCGTCGGGCGACTTTGAAGTCGTGGCCGAAGGCGCTACGGGCCGTGAGGCATTGGATATCGCGCGCCGCGAGATTTGCGACGTGCTGCTGCTCGACATCGCCATGCCAGACCAAAGCGGCATCGACATCCTGCGTACGATCCGTCAGGGCCAGCCTAATCTGCCGGTGCTGATCCTGTCGGGCTATCCCGCGCAGCAATACGCGCTGAACCTGTTCAAGATGGGCGCGAACGGTTACCTGAACAAGGAATGCGAAGCGGACGAGCTCAAGACGGCTGTGCGTACGGTGTTCCAGGGCCGGCGTTATGTCTCCTCGACGGTCGGCGAATTGCTGGCCCAGAGTTTTGACCGCGACCCGAACACGGCGCTGCACACTGAACTTTCCGATCGCGAATTCCAGGTGTTCCTGCGTCTGGCGAAGGGCGCGACCGTGTCCGATATCGGCAATGCGCTGTCGCTGTCGATCAAGACCGTGTCGACCTACCGCACCCGGATCATGGAGAAAATGGGCCTGCAGTCCAACTCTGACTTGACCTACTACGCCATGAAGAACAATCTGCTCGACTAAGAGCGCGCTGATGATTCCTGTCAGATTGATTCCATAACGCGCTTCGGCGCGTTTTGTCATTGGGGCGGTGGTAAAACAAGTTCAACAGTATTCACCACCATCAGATGCAACAAATAGTTACGTCGGGCCATTTTGCGGCGCAACAATACGTCCTTACAGGTAGAATGCGAGGCCGCGTTGTCAGCGTGAAAGGATGTCTGGATGTATTTTTCTACCACCTGGGCGGAGCGCCCGGCCCGTCGTCTTCCTCTTCACAAGTCTGTGCTGTGCCTCGTCTGCGTGGTGCTGCTTGTGCTCAATGGCATATTCCTGCTGCGCAATCTCGATGATTTGCGCGATGCCAATCTGCTCCAGGCGCAGACCGCCCAGGTCTCGGACGAACTGCAATACCTGAATCTTGTCGTCACGGATGCCGAATCTAGTCTGCGTGGCTATTTCCTGTCGAACGATGCGGTCTATCTGAGCCCGCTGCGCGGCGCGCCGCAGCAGATCGATGCCCAGCTGCGCGCACTCGGCGTGCTGCTTGCCGATAACCCTTCTCAGACCCGCAATCTGGCGCAACTGCGCTCTCTCGTCCAGCGCAAGCTGGCCTTGCTGAACCAGTCCCTGGAAGTATTCCGCAACGGTGGCCTGGATGACATTGTCGCGATCGCTGCGTCTCCGGACGAGCGCGCAGAGATGGATGAAATCCGCCTGCAGGTGGTCATCATGGCCCGTGAACAGAACGAGTTGCTCAAGGCGCGCACTGCCGGGTTTTATCAGCAATACCGTCATGCCGCGCTGTTTGGCGTCGGCATCAATGTCGCGGCCATCATCATCCTGCTGCTCTTTTACAAGCTGGTGGAGCGGGCCTTCGGAGCGCGCCTCGATGCCGAGCACGCGTTGCAACAGACGAACGACGGCCTTGAGCATATCGTCGCGGAACGTACTGCACAATTGTCCGTGCTGTCGCGCCACCTGATTCGCGTGTCGGAAGAAGAAAAATCACGGCTTGCACGCGAACTGCACGACGAGATGGGCGCCAACCTGACGGCAATCGGCATTGACCTGGCCACGGTCATTGATCGCTTGCGTGCGAGCGAGCCGGATCTGATGGACAAGCTTGGCCGCGCGCGCCGCACGCTGGTCGATACCGTGCAGCTCAAGCGCCGGATCGTCGAGAACTTGCGGCCGAGCCTGCTCGACAATATGGGCTTGTCGGCGGCGCTGCAAAGTTACTGCGCCGATTACGCGCGCGTCACGTCGCTCGATTGCGATGCGCTGATCGATCCCGACGTGGATGGTGCTGGCCCGACACAGGCGATTGCCTTGTTCCGCATCACGCAGGAAGCGCTCAACAATATCGCCAAGTACGCAAAGGCGCGCAATGTCATCGTCAACCTGACGCGCGAGCCCACTGGCTGGGGCCTGGAAATTACCGACGATGGCATCGGCATCCCTGATGGCATGTTGACCGGAACGAAATCCCATGGCTTGCTTGGCATGCGTGAGCGCGCCTTGCTATTGGGCGGAACGTTGGTGGTAGAGCGGGGAGTGAATGACGTTGGAACGTGTGTTCGCGCCTTGATTCCGGCATTGGCACCGGGCGGCAATGAGGTGGCGGCTACTGCTTGCGCACCGCCGGCCCTGACGCACGGTGCAGGGCCGGAATATCAGGATTCGCTACCGCACAGGGCGGCGAACCCGGGTTGACTGCTTAGCGTGCGACGTCCGACAGCAGGCGGTCGTATTCCGACTTGGCGACCTTGTAGCATTCGCCAGCGTAGTCTTCCAGGCCAGCACGGTCGAGCACGGTGATATTACCGCGACGGTACTGGATCAGGCCTTCATCTTGCAGCTTGCCGGCGGCAGCAGTGATGCTTTCGCGGCGCACACCCAGCATGATCGAGATCAGTTCCTGGGTCACTTTCAGTTCGTTGCTTGCTGAACGATCCAGACGGTCGAGCAACCAGCGGCACAGCTTCTGTTCGATCGAGCTGTGACGGCCACCGACAGCGTTCTGTGCCATCTGGGCGAACAGGGCGTTGGTGTAGCGCATCAGCAGCTGTGGCAGGGCGCCGCCGCGGTTGAAGGCGTCACGCAGATACTGGGTGCGCAGGCGATAACCGTAACCGGCGCTTTGCACGACAGCCGAGCAGGTAGCGCGCTCACCCATGAACAGCGACACACCGACTGCACCTTCGTGGCCGACGACCGCGATTTCGGTCGTGGCGCCATCTTCCATCACATACAGCAGCGACACGATTGCCGTTGTCGGGAAATACACGTATTCCAGTTTGCTGCCATACTCGAACAGTTCTTTACCGAATGGCATCGCCACCAGTTCGAGGTGGTCGAACATTTCTTCGAGATCCATGCGTGGCAGTGCTGCCAGCAATTCATTTTGTTGGGTGCCGCTGTAGCTGACGATCGGTTTAGACTGGGACTTCATTGCCTCACTCGTGGCAGGGGTCTGGCTTTTTGCTTTTTGTGTGATACCAGCAAGTTGAGTGTTGTTCATTTTATGTCCTCTTAGGTCTATCGTGCGTCGGGTGCAAGTCAGAAGGCGTATGGTGCTTGCCTCGTTGCGATGTGTGTACTTTACGTCCACCGTCTGTTGCCGCACATAAGACAGGTAGTCGCCCCGGTGTAGGTTGCAAGCATCATCACGTGTCAGCCCAGTCCTACTGGGAGAAATGCCTGTTTTGCCCCGAAAAGCCGTTGTATTTTGTTACGGAAACAAAAAATAACGCATAATTCGGGGTGCCGACGGTGATGTTCATCGTCCACAAAACAGGGTATTCCTACAAATGCTGCGCATTGAGCCGCGAATCGGACTACACATCGGGCTGCATATCTTGCTGGTTGAAGACGATGCCGTGCTCGCCGACGGTTTGCTGCGCGCGCTCAACGCGCAGGACATGACGGTTCACCTGGTGCGCGATGGCCTCGCCGCTGACACCGCCTTGCAACGGACCGAGTCCATCCCCACATTCGATGTCGCCGTGCTGGACATCGGCCTGCCAGGCATCGATGGTTTCGAAGTGGTGCGCCGCCTGCGCGCGCGTGGCGGCGCAATCCCCGTCCTCCTGCTGACTGCCCGCGATGCTGTCGAAGACCGCGTACGCGGCCTGGAAACCGGCGCCGACGACTATCTGGTCAAACCATTTGCCACTGCCGAACTGGTCGCCCGCATCCGCGCACTGGCCCGCCGGCATGCACCGCCGTCGTCCGTCCTGACCCTGGGCCGCCTGAGCCTGGACAGTGCTACCCGCCGCGCACGCATCGGCGAAGGCGCGATTGAATTGTCCGTGCGCGAGTGGGGCGTGCTCGAATACCTGCTGCAGCATGCTGGGCGCGTTGTCTCCAAGCAGCAGATCCTCGACGCCATCCTGCCCTGGGGCGACGATGTCACGCTCAACGCGGTGGAAGTCTATGTCTCGCGTCTGCGCCTGAAGCTCGAAGGCGCCGACGTGACGATCCGCACCATCCGCGGCTTCGGCTACCTGCTCGAAGCGTCGTGATGATCGGGGCCTCCCGGTGAACAGCATCCGCCTGCGCCTGCTGAAATGGCTGCTCGGGCCGATCCTGCTCGTCAATCTCGTGCTCGCCGCGCTCGTCGCGGGCCTGGCCTGGACACCCGCCCAGGTGGCGTTCGACGCCGGTCTCATGGATACGGCCATGGCACTGGCAGGCCGCGTGGCCGCCGGCGGTGCTGCCAGCCTGCCGCCCGTGGCCCCTGCTGCGACGGGTGAGCGCGCCTGGTTCGTGGTGCGCGATGCGCGGGGCCGGCATCTCGAAGGAAATACGGGGTTTCCGTCATTGCGGCCCGGTGCGCCGGCGTACGACGCCGACATCGATGGTGAGCCGGTGCGCGTCGTCGCGCTGGCCGTGGCCACGCCGGCCGGAATGCGTCACGTCGGCGTGGCCCATACGTTGCGCCAGCGCCTCGAGGTACGCGCCGCCATCGTGCGCTCGCTCGTCGTGCTGGTCTCGCTTGGCACGCTGACGCTGGTTGGCGTCGTCTGGCTCTCGGTTGGCAATGGTTTGCAGCCGCTGGCGCGCATCCGCGCCGAGCTGGCCAGGCGTGGACCGGGCGACCTCGCGCCCATTCCCGGCGACGGGGTGCCGTATGAAATCGCGCCGGTGGTCAGTGGCTTCAACGACCTGCTGGACAAAGTCGAGGCCGGCGCGCGGGTCCAGCGCGATTTTCTCGCCGATATGGCGCACCAGCTCCGCACGCCCCTGGCCGGCGTGCAATTGCAACTCGAATGGCTGCATGCCCGTCACGCGCAGGATGCCGACACCGTGGCCTCGCTCGCCATGATGGGCCTGGCCAACGAGCGCATGATCCGCCAGGTCAACCAGTTGCTGGCGCTGGCGCGGGCGCGGGAAGGGCGCCCGGGTGACCATGCCGGCCCGCTCGACCTCGCGCTGCTGGTGCAGGAATCGATCCAGTTCTTCGTCGACAAGGCGGCGCGCAAGGGGATCGATCTGGGCTTCGAGCTGGCACCGGCGCCAGTCACGGGCGACGCCTTCCAGTTGCGCGATCTGATCGACAACCTGGTCGACAACGCGCTGCGCTATACGCCGGACGGCGGACAGGTGACGGTCGGTTGCGGGGTAGATGGCGGGGTCACGCAGTTTGTCGTGGTCGATTCTGGCCCCGGCATTCCTGCCGCCCGGCGCGCCGCCGTGTTCGAGCGCTTCGTGCGGCTCGATGACAAGTCCACCGGCAGCGGCCTGGGGCTGGCGATCGTGCGCGATATCGCACTGGCGCACGGCGCGTCGGTCCATCTGACGGATGCCGAGGGCGGCGGCGCCAGCATCGCGGTCCGTTTTGCTGTCAAGGAAGCAAACGCCAGTCGTTAAAAACGGCGAATCTGCGCAGTTGTCAGGGTTTTGTCAGCCTTTCCTCAGGGAAATGACAGGAAGCCGGGTTATCATTCCTTCTGGAAACATTACAGATCGATATCCGGCCAGGAGCAACCCCATGCAGCATCGTCAATCCGGCTTCACCCTCGTTGAACTCATGATCGTCGTGGCGATCATCGGCATCCTCGGCGCCATCGCCATGCCGTCCTATACGAGCTACGTCACGCGTGCGCGACTGGTCGAGGCGCACAGCGCGCTGGCCTCCACGCAGCCCAAGCTGGAACAGTTCTGGTCGAATAACCGCACCTACGACAAGTTCGGCCAGGTGCCGGCCGACACCGCCAACTTCACCTACGCGCTCGAAGACGCCGACGTCAGCGGCTACCTGCTCACGGCCACCGGCCGGGCAGCCGCCGCCAGCTTCGTCTACACCCTGGACCAGTCCGGCAAGCGTGCCACCACCGGTGTGCCCGACGGCTGGACCAAGAGCGACAATTGCTGGGTCGACCGGAAGGACGGCTCGTGCACCCAATGACCCGACCAAGCTGCTGCGCGCGCGATGCCGGCTTCACACTGGTTGAAACCATGGTCGTGCTGGCGATCTTCGGCATCCTGATGGCGGTGGGCGTGCCCAATATGCGCGCCTGGCTCGGCGCCACCACCAGCACCGGCGCCGCCCAGTTCTATGCCGAGGGCTACACGGTGGCGCGCAGCCTGGCGCTGTCCAACAACGCACGCAGCCGCCTGGTGTTTACCGAGAATGCGCAAAGCGGCCAGCGCGACTGGCAGGCCGACGTCTGCTTCCCGATTGCCGGCGACGATTGCACGGCGGCCAGCACGCGCTGGTCGGACGTCGACAAGCCTGCCGTCGTTCCCGACGGTGTCGCCGTCAAGACCAGCTCGGTGTTTCGCAGTGCGGCGTCGCTGCCGCGCACGTCGGCGCTGACGGTCACGCCCGATGGCGACGCCGATACGGCCTATTTCACGGCGCTGGGCTGGATCGACACCTCCAAGCCGTCACTGACGCGGCTGGACCTGACGCCGGCCGGGGACGCCGACGACTTTCCCGCCAGTGCCGTCGTCGTGACACTGGCCGGGGCCGTCGTGACCTGCCGGCCCAACGCGAACGCGGGCGATCCGCGCAAGTGCCCATGATGCCGCGCCGTCCACCTTCCATCTGCCAAACGGCGCGCCGTCCCGGGCACGCCGGGCAGCGCGGCGTCGCGCTGCTCGAAGCGCTGATTGCCATCCTGATCCTGGCCATCGGCCTGATTGGCACGCTGGGACTGCAAGTCAATTCGCAGGCCGCGCTGGCCGAAGCGAGCATGCGCGCCGAAGCGACCATCGCTGCGAATGAACTGATTGGCGTGATGAATAACGACCTCGACCATCTGAGCGACTATGCGGTTGCCGAAGACGCCACCCCTGGCGCGCGGCTGCAGGACTGGCATGCGGCGCTGGCGGAGCACCTGCCCAATGCCAGCGTCATCGTCGCCGTCACCCCGGCCGCTGGCACGAAACGCACGGCAGTGGCAGTGGAAATCCGCTGGCGCCGCAACGAGACGGCGCAGCAGAACCGGCACCGGATCGTCACCTACCTGTCGAGGTCGGCATGAACATGCGCATCCAGCCCGCACTGCCACGGGCAGCCGGCTTTTCTCTGGTGGAACTGATGGTCAGCATCGTGATCGGCTTGCTGGCCGTGATGTTCGCCACCCGCATGATGACCGATTCCGAGAGCAACAAGGATGGCGCGCTGGGCGGCTCCGAATCGATGCAGAACGGCATGATGGCGATGTTCTCGATCAGCGCCGATGCCGAACAGGCCGGTTATGGCCTGAATGACCCGATCCTGGCCGGGTGCGACACCATCTTCAGCGACAGCAAGGAATTCACGATGACGTCGGCCCTGCGCGGCGCCGCGACCGTCTACCCGCTGGCGGCCGCCGTGATCGTGCATGGCAACGCCGGGCCGGACCAGCTGACGCTGTATTCCGGCAGCGCGACCAGCGGCACGGCCACCGTGCGCCTGACCACGAACTACAACGGCGGCAACCAGATTGCCCTGGACCGCACGCCGTACGGCTTTGCGGTCGGTGACGTGATCGTGGCTGCGCCCGAAGACAGTGTGGGCCAGTGCGCGCTGGCGCAGATCTCGACACTGAATCAGGATGCGCCATCCATCGGCTTTGCCAGCACGGCCGATCGCTTCAATACGGGGGATCTGGGCCGCACGTTCCCCGGCAGCGCCACCCGCGTGTTCAATCTGGGGCAGGCTGCCAATCTGCCGTTTCATACCTGGCTGGTGGAGGGTGGGGTTCTGCGCCTGCGCGCAACCAACCTCGGCAGCAGCGGCGCAACGGCCCAGGCCGTGGCCGACAATATCGTCTCTCTCAAGGCCCAGTACGGCTTCGACACGCGCGCCGTGGCCGCCTTCGATCCGGAGCTGGGCATGCAGGTGCGTGAGTGGTCCAACACCATGATCGATGCCGATGGCGATGGCGTGAAGGGTGGCGCGGGCGACTACCAGCGCATTGCCGCGCTGCGCATTGCCGTGGTCGCGCGCAACAAGCGCCCCGAGCGCCCGGCCAACGGCGGCGACTGCAGCACCACGACCGAAGCCCTGAAAGTGTTCCAGACGAGCCAGCCAAGCGGTATCGCTGCGGTGCCGGTCACGCTCGACCTGGGCGTCAAGGACGACCCGATCGACTGGAAATGCTATCGCTACCGCGCGTTCGAGTCCGTCGTGCCGCTGCGTAACGCGAGCTGGAGGCCTACCGCATGACGTTCCGAATCGTTTCGCGCCGCCAGCGCGGCGTTGCCTTGCCGGTCATGCTGATCATGATGCTGGTCATGCTGGTGACCAGCATTTACCTGCTGCGATCGAGCAATACCACGACGCTGGCCGCGTCCAACCTCGCGTATGACGCCACGCTCAGCCGGGCCGTCGACCTGGGCCTGCACACCGGGTTCCAGTGGCTGCGCGAGACCGCGATCGCCAAGCGTTCCGACCTCGACGCCGACAATGCCGGCAAGGGGTACGTCGCCAGCATGGAAGACACGGCCCTGAACCCGCGTGACAGCGCATTCTGGAAGGGCAGCGTCGAGCTGGAGGATGCCGACGGCAACAAGATCAAGTACGTGATCCACCGCCTGTGCAAGGCGGCCGGGCCGTTCAATAACCCCAAGCCGAAGAACAGCTGCGTCCAGACCGCCGCCAACACCGTCAAGCTCGGCACGACCGTGGCGATCGGCGAGAGCCTGGCGTCCGATGCGCCGGCGTATGCCAGTTCGCCGCAGCTGCACTATGTCATTACAGCCCGCCTCGATGGTGCACGCGGCGGTAACGTGATCAACCAGATGGTCGTGCTGATCGGCGCCTGATGGCGCCCGCGCATCGCCGTTCGAATGGATATCGCATGAAACAGTCTCTCACCACCATCCTGGCGCTGCTGGCCCTGTCACTCGGTCTCGGCGCCACGCCCGCACTGGCGGGGCCGACCTCGCTGGCGTCCATGCCCCTGATGAGCCTGACCGGCAGCGGGACGGTCAAGCCGAACCTGATGCTGCTGTACGACGATTCCGGCTCGATGGCGTACACCTACACGCCCGACTACGTCAACGACAACACGACCTGCCGCGCCAGCAGCACGCTGGCGCTGGGACTGCGCGAATGCGCGGTCGGCGACGTGCCATATCACACGCCGCAGTTCAACCGCCAGTACTACAACCCGGACATGCGCTACAAGCCGCCGGTGAAGGCCGACCAGAGCTCGTACCCGGAGCAGAACCGGGCCACGACAAGTGGCTGGACAAACGTCACCACCGACGGCTTCAGCCTCGAGTACCGGGACCTGGCCGGTGCATCCTCGCAAAAGACCAATCTGGTGACGGGCTTTCCCGACCTGGAATGGTGTGACAGTACCGGCGAATGCCGCCGCAACGTGATCGGCTACACGTATCCGAACCGCACCTACACCAGCCCGAACGCCGTGACCGGCAACGCCTATTACTACCGGCTCAACGTCAACGAATACTGCAAGGACAGCAAGCTCCAGAACTGCGTATCGACCGCCGTGAACGCCGTCGCGCCCAGCACGACCTACAGCAAGCCGGCGCCGGTGCGCTGGTGCGACAGCACGAGCCTGACCAACTGTCAGGCCAAGTACGTGGGCACCTACAAATACCCGCGCTTTGGCGACCCGAACCGCCCGGTCAACTGGTACAGCACGATCACCATCAACAATTCCGGGTCCGACAGCACGCTGACGCTGACCAGGGTCACGTCGGCAAGCACTGCCGGCGTACAGGAAATCACCAACGGCGCGATGACCGTGACGGGTGGCACCAACACGCCCGCCGAGCAGCTTGCGCTGGCGGTCGCGCTGGCCAAGTCGATCAATGCAAAAATGGGACTGGCACGGCCGTTCTATGCCTGCGTGCTGACGGCATCCGGCACGGCGCCTGCGTGTTCCGACTTCGGCATCACGCTGCCGGCGGCAAACATGCTGGCCGTGTTTCCGATTGCCTGCCCGCGCACGTCCGACAAGAATGGCTGCCAGGTCGTCAGGGAAGGCAGCCGCACGGCCGAAGAACTGATCGTCGAATCGGGCGCCCGCGTCACGGCGCTGCTGCAGTTCAGCGGCACGGCCGGTGACGGCACGCGCAGCGTACTGACCAATCTGCGCTTTGCGGGGCAGACCTGGTTCAGTCGCGGCCTTGAGCTGACCCGAAGGGGCTCGGCCGCGCAGATCGCCACCCAGCTCGCTAACGAAATCGGTACTGGCGGCACCGTCAAGGCGTACGTCGGCGGCAACGGCATCACGCCGCAGTGCGCGGCGGCGCCGTCGACGGCCTTGTGCCTGGTAGGCCCGCTGTCGGCCAAAGGAACGGCTGCCACCATTGGTGCGATCAACAACCGTGCTTCGCTCGCGTTCACTTCGGTGGCAGCCGTCACCGACCAGGTGCCGACCTCGGTCTCCGGCGTCGATACCGGCGTGTTTACCCGCACCGACATCGTGGCCACACGCGACGCCTATCCACGCACCGAGGCCCGCACCGATTGCCGGGCCGAGACGTCCTGCACCTACGACGAGGAAATGACCAACTTCGCCAACTGGTATGCGTACTACAAGTCGCGCAACCAGATGATGAAGACGGCCGTGGGCCACGCGTTCCAGCCGCTGGACAAGGATTACAAGGTGGGCCTGGTGGGCCTGCAGCGCGCCGCCAACCAGACCGACTACATGGGCAACGACCAGATCCTGTATCCAAAGCCGTTTGCCGGGAGCGAGCGCACGGCCTGGTACAAGGCGCTGTATGAAATGAACAGCGCTGGCGGCACGCCGGTGCGGCTGGCGCTGAACGAGATGGGCAATATGTTTGCCAACAAGGGGATCTTCAAGCAGGCGCAGGGCGCCGAAGTGATCGAATTCCCCTGCCAGCAGAATTTCACGTTCGTGACGACCGACGGCTACTGGAACGGCGGCAGCGTCACCGACGTCGTCAACAACGACAACAAGGACGATCCGGCGCGCTTCTGTACCCAGGACACCGGCTGCGTCGATACCAGCGCGCAAGGCAAGCCGTCGCTGGCCGACGTCGCGCTGTACTGGTACAACGGCGGCCGCAACACGATCGCCCCGGCCCCCAAGGACAATTCGCTGCGCCCCGAACTGGAGGGCGACGTCGGGGTCGTGGCCGGCACCCGCAACAAGCGCCTGCACATGCGCACCTACGGCCTGGGACTGGGCGTGGACGGCGTCATGACCTACGAGCCGAAGTACGATACCGCGCGCACGCCGGGCGGCGACCTCGACAACATTATCAACAAGGTGGGCACCGGTTGCCCGTGGACGACTGACGGCGTATATCGCTGGCCCGACCCGGTGGTCGACAAGGTGGCGCTGTCGGACACGTACCAGTCACGCGTGGACGACCTGTGGCACGCGGCGATCAATGGCGGCGGCAAGTACTTTGCTGCGTCCGATCCGCAGCAGGTGGTCGAAGGGCTGAACGAGGCCCTCAACGACATCCGCCAGGCGACCGGCGCGGCCGCCTCGGCCGCCACCTCGACACCGAACATCACGCAGGACGACGCTGACATCTTTTCGTCGACCTTTACCACGGTGAAGTGGACCGGCAACCTGGCCAAGCGGGTGCTCGACCCGGTCACCGGCGAAGTCGTGAAGAAAGTGATCTGGAGCTCGTCCTGGACCCTCGGCCAGCAGGTGGCCGCCGCCAGCGACACGCGCACGATCTGGTACCGCGATCCCATCAGTGGCACGCGCAAGGATCTGGTGTACGCGGACATGGGCGCCGACCGTGCCTGGTTCGCCAACAAGTGCTCGCTGCTGTCCCAGTGCGCCAACCTGAACAGCACGAACCAGGCCATCGTCAACAATGGCGAGACGATCGTCAACTGGCTGCGCGGCCACCAGCAATACGCCAACAACGTGATCCTGCGCGGTTATTCCGCCCCGAGCGAGAACGAGGTCGAACCGGACAAGCCGGCGCAGCCGGTGGTGCTGGGCGACATCGCGTCGTCCAAGCCCGCCTATCTGCGCGGCGCGCGCAAGAGCTACGTGGCCGAAGGCTACGACGCCTACAAGGTGGCGCAGGCCGGACGCAAGCCGACCGTGTTCATCGCGGCCAATGACGGCATGCTGCATGCATTCGACGCCGTCAAGGGCACCGAGATGTGGGCCTACATGCCGCGCATCACGATGAAGAAGCTGTACCGCCAGGCCAGCGTGGGCTATGCGACCGAGCACCAGTTCACGGTCGACGGCTCGCCCGAACTGGCGGACGTGCAGATCAACGGAACCTGGCGCACCATTCTGGTCGCGGGCCTGAATGCCGGCGGCCGCGGCTACTATGCACTGGACGTCACCGATCCCGATGCGCCGGCGCCGCTGTGGGAAATCTGCGCCGATGCCACCGTCTGCGCCGGCCCGCTGCACCAGCCCGAGATGGGCTTCACGTTCGGCAATCCGCAGTTCGGCACCATCAAGGACGGCAAGGATGCCAACGGCAACGACAAGCAGCGCTGGGTGACCTTCCTGACCTCGGGCTACAACAATATTCCCGATGCGGACGGCGTGGCCGGCGGCAGCGGCAAGGGGATCCTGTTCGTGGTCGATGTCGCGACCGGCCAGCAGGTGCTGAACCTGGGCGACCGGGACATTACCCACGCCGAGACGGGCCTGTTGACGACCGGCTCGGGCGGTATCGGCTCGAGCAGCGGCGTGGCCGATCCGTCCGGCCTGGCCAAGATCACGGCGATCACCGCCAACCCGAACACCGATCCGCTGGTGACCTATCTGTACGGGGGCGACAACTTCGGCCAGATGTGGCGCTTCGATTT
>Ga0308158_10000572_pt1 | contig 54607 bp, 68 predicted proteins | sample PhyBR2_FD_201038 | JGI IMG/M metagenome (GOLD analysis project Ga0308158, IMG submission 201038) | Phyllosphere microbial communities from UC Gill Tract Community Farm, Albany, California, United States - DLSLB.R2 | ecosystem: Host-associated > Plants > Phyllosphere > Unclassified | place: USA... | reverse complement strand
TCACTCCATGTTTCTGTACCGTTGATGACCCCGCTCCAAGGCAGCTGAGCTGTTGTCACTCCAGTAGGGCAGTTGATAGTGAACTGAGTTGTTGTGGTTGTGGCTGGAGAATCAGGAACTTCAGGCAACGCTGGGACTTCTGGAGTCGGAGTTACAGGGGTGGTTCCAGTATCTGTGCCAGGAATGGTTCCTACAGGTGATGAACCATTATCAATGGTTGGGTTGACAACAACAATACCGTTAGCATCAGTAATACAAGGGAAAGACCCTGTGAAAACTTGTGCTTGTTTGTTACTGTTCAACGCATAGAATGTTTTGCCTGAAGCAGATTTCGAGTAGGCATGGTAATCTGTGCCGTCAGTAGTAGCAACAGTACAGTAACTTGGGTTTGAAGACAGTAAATTATTTGAAACTAAATCCATTGAGCCACCGAAGCTATTCTTTTTACCACCTACAAGATTCTGGCTTGGGTCAGAAGACAGGCCGTAGAAAGCATTTTGAGCGGCATGAACAGAGTCAAGTTGCTGTTTAGCTGCTTTGTCTTGGGACCAAGGAATAACGGCGAAGACGGTTGCAGCGATAACACCACCAATCAGACCAATGACGATGACACCAACCATGATCGAAGCAAGATCGATGGCTGCACGAGAAGATTTCAGAACAGAGTAAAGCTTAAGCATAGTAAGGGTAGTCTTTCAGGGGATGGGAATGTCAGAGCTATTTGGCATTCTTTTGTATTTATCGGTAAAAGATGTTTTCTGTTGGCAATGATAAACTAAACGGAGTGGAGTTTTCGAAAATTTTCGAGAACTCCACTCCGTTTAGTTAGTACTGCTTATCCCGCGATTTTGGTTACACGGTAATCATCAAAAGTTGTTGTGTTAACAGTTGGACCGTTAGCGCTCTTGTAGAATATATTGCTGATAACCACAGTCTGGGTTTCTGTGATGGTGAATTCAAGAGGAGTAGTGGTTTTAGGGCTAAAACCAACAATGTTTGTATCCACCAATTTACCTGGTACTTGTACTCTCATCAATCCACCACCACGAGAATCGACCCACATGGTAACGCGGTATGTTCCTGGTTTCAGATTAGGAAGAGTGATGTTGAAGTTTGGGTTGTTAGAGAAACTTGCTGCTACATCGTTGCCCACTTTTGAACCAGCACCTGGGTAAGGGAAACTTGGAGCTTCACTTGGGGAGGAGAAAGTTGCCCCTGGGTAGATGTAGTTTTGTTCAGCTCCTGATTGCAAACCTGTACGGGTTCCACCAAAGATTCCACCTGCACCCATGTTGTCCCAAATGATTGTTGAGTTCTGGTAAGCGTTAATGGAAAGGTTGAAGCTTGCTTTGCTGCTTCCTGCTGCATTTGTTGCAGTAATTTCACCACGGAAGTAGCCCTGTACAGTTGGGGTTCCAGACATGACTCCTGTGTTGGCGTCCAAGGTCAAACCTGTTGGGATGTTAGTTCCAACATAGGTTACAGCAGTTTTACTGGTTGCGGTGAAGCTGTAGCTATATGCTCGACCAGCTTGACCATCTGGCAAGTTAGTTGCAGATGAGAACACAGGGGCAGTGTCAGTAGGTGCAGGAGTTGTTGTACCTGGGTCTGTTCCAGTTCCTGTGCCTGGTGTGGTGCCTGCTCCTGGTGCTGTGCCTACTGGCGTGGTTCCATTATCTACAGCTGGGTCAACAACAGTAACTGGCTTTCCACCGATGTCGGCAGTAATGCAGGGAACGAGTCCTTCAGTAAGAACCTTGGCTACTTTGTCACTGTTCAATGCGTAGAACCATTTACCTGACCCAGATTTAGCGTAGGCATGATAATCCTTGCCATCTACTGTAGAAACAGTGCAGTAGGTAACATTTGAAGTCAAAAGACTTGCATTGTTGAGCTCAGCTGAATTAGCGAAGCTATTCTTCTTACCGTTGGTTAAGTCAGTTGATGGGTCAGAACTGAGACCGAAGAATGCATTCTGAGCTGTGTGAACAGAATCAAGTTGCTGTTTCGCTGCTTTGTCTTGGGACCAAGGAATGACAGCAAACACGGTTGCAGCGATAACACCGCCGATGAGACCAATAATGATAACACCAACCATGATCGAAGCAAGGTCGATGGCAGCACGCGACGACTGCATTACGGAGCGTAATCTAAGCATGGGAAGAGAGAACTTTCGTAGGGGAATTAATAGATACTTATCTATGAATATCGGGTATTTCTCTTTTTTTGCCCGTAAAATAGACAGTCACAAGGATTGTTTTACCCCGAAATGGGGACACTGTAACCTGTTTGAGGGTCAAAATTAGCATAAATATTATAAATTGTCCCCCTAAATGGGGACAAAACTGGGGTTCTCATCCAATATGGATTATTGTTAGTGAAGAAACGCAACTGGGACTCGACCCGCAGTTGCCATATTGTAGGGAAGCAAAATGTTCATAGTTCCAACTGCTATTAGTACTGCCGCCCAAAAGACCCGCAATCGTCTTACTTCACGTAAAACACAACGTGAACAAACTCTTATTGAGAATCAAGCTTTTTTGGAAAAGCTAAAACTAAAGGATAGACAAAAAGATGCTCTCCAGCTACTGAGCCATAGTTGGAGAAAAGCAAGCTTAGAAGAAGTTGCCACAGCTCCTTTAGTTTTGGGAGGAGCAACTGACTTCTGGCATGAACGAGGCTGGTGGCCTTTTGTTGATGTACAAACCAATTTTCTCCGATGGGATGATGGTTCTCAAAAGACCATCCAAAGGACCCAGACTCAACTACCTATGAAATATTTGGGTTCGATAATGATGAACGACCGCAAAGCTGAAGTTTTCTACGGAGTTGTAGTTGAAGATTCTTTACAAATACTCTGGAGACTTCGTGGTAGTTTGCTTTGCAAAAAAGTTGTTGACCAGCATGAATGGTTGCAACTTGACGAACACGGAGAAGTGTTAACTGGTTGTTTTGCCGTTATTTTTGAAGACAGTAATGGTCCGAGTTGGGTGATTCGTAAATCACTCATGAAACAAGTTTCGCTTGCTGGAATGTTCCCTGGAACTTTAGATTCATCAAACCCTGATTGGTCCCAAGAGCAGCTTTGCTGGGATATGATCCCGCATGTTCCGACAAAGCTTCTACCTGATGAACCAATTTGGTTGACAGAAGAAGTTGCACCACCTTTGCCGTTCACAAAGTTTGTTGCACAGTTCCAGCATGGTGCCGGCGATGGTGTATTTTGCAAACACGACGAAGAAGGAAGTCTCTACCTTTTTTGGGACGGCCAAGACGAGTTTAGGTTAGTTTCTCAAACACAGTGAGTTTGGGGTGGAGGCTGTGCTGCTAAATGTAAGACAACTGCACAGCCTCCACCAATGGTTTAGGCTGGCGTGCACACTACTTTATAAGTGGCAAAACAACCAGGATGGTTTTGAGACCATGAAGGGTCTGACAGGGTGTTAATACAAAGATACCAAGGGTCTCTTTGTGGTACTTTAACTCGCTTACAAATGTTGACTTGTGTGGTTGATGGAGCAGCTTCAGCTACCACAGCGGTAGCACTGAAGGGAATTGCTAATCCCCCTCCCAAGAAAAGAGCTACAAGGCTCAGGTTTACTGTTTTTTTAGTTATGTTGTTCATGAGAACGCTTTCGTCACAATGCATGGGTAGTACTCGGTTATAGGAGATACCTCATTATTGCTTGGAACAAGCATTCACTTGGATGTAACTGTGCAGTTTGGTAAGAGCATACTTGTTTAGCAAAAGAAGTGCGATTTTACATTTTACATTATATCTGCTCATATCTAAAATACTTTATCCTATCACCCTTCTTTTCACCTGTTTATGTCCTTGACTTCCCACCATATTGATGTTATAGTTGTTTTTGTTCACGAATAGTTCTCCTTGAAGTTGTCTATGTTTACGATAAAAAAGGAGAATAACTAATGAATGATGTAATCAACAGTAACAACTTAGTATTTGTTGACAGCCTTGAGCTGGGAGATGGATATGACTGGGCAACCATGGAAGTGTACTACTCTTCGGAGAAGAACCGCTTCTTCTGGTTGTCAGGTTCTGGATGTTCTTGTACTTGGTTGTGGGAAGATGTGAGTTCGCTTGCATCTTTGTGTGACGGTTCACGAGGAGATGCGGCACGGGCTATGCGTCAGTTCGCTGAGGCGTACCGTTACAAGGAGCCTGCTGCTTTAGCTACAGCAGCAAAGGGAGTTCTCGAATTCCGCAAGTAGCTAAAACAGTTATGGTCCCAACAGGAGCAATCTTGTTGGGACCATAACTGTTTAATGATTTAGAACAAAGTACGAGAAGCTGTCTCTACAATTTCCAGCTCTTTCAAAGCCGCAGCAGCTTTACCTAACGAATCACTTGTAGGAATGTTTACCTGCCAGGAAGCAAGCAAGAACTGGTTAGGGTCATAGCTTGATGGTTGGATGACACCAGTCAGTTCAAAAGTACGGTAATGCTGGTCATAGAACACAGCACGCACAGTATCCCCTGCTGTCAACTGGGAAATAGTATCTTTCAATGCTGCAGTGTCAGGAGTTTTTGCTGGCTTGTTGTAGTCTCTAGTCATTAGTTTTCTTTTCAGGAAGTGTGTAACCAGTTTATCCTAATTCTGGGTTCATGCAGGTTTCTTGGATTTCACGCAGCTTGAAACCAAGCAACTGTACGAGCAAAAGCACCATGGTTAGCCTGAGTAGGCTCCCACATACTGGTCTGGATAGCTTTCTTCAAAGCCCACAACCAGTTTTCTGTATTGCTGTATTCAAGGGCAGGGGCAAGGTTACGAATATACTCTTCGGCTGCACGAGCGTTCAGGAAGAGCTGGAGGTCAACTTTACGCTGTTCACGGATAGCATCCACCTGCTCTGTAAGACTGTTCAGCTGACTTTCGATTGGAGCCCTTTTCACTGCCGCCTCAGCAGCAATGTTGAAGAAAGCTGCTCGGAGAGCTTCCACCTGGACAGCATGAGCACCTGCGTTCTCCGAAGCATCAATTTTTGCCTGAAGTTTCTCTTTCTTTAGGTCTTCTGTTTTTGCAAAAGCCTTCAACTTCTCCTGAAGCGGAACCATCTGAATGGTGAGCTTCTCGATGGTCTGCACAGGAGTCTGATATGTGCGAAGAGTCGCATTGTAATCAGTTTGAATGCTCATCTGCAAAGTTCTGAGATGCTCAATAGAGAAACTACCGCTGATGGTTTCAGGGAGTAGGATGTAGCCATAGTTAGCGAGGGCGTCACGGATAAGTGTATAAGTATATGCAGCTACTTCTTCAAGGGAGACTTCATTCTGCAGAGGTGCAAGTGTGTCACCAAAAGGCAGGCGAATGGTTAAGGCTTCCTGGAGTTCATCAGCAATATTCATATAGTAATCTTAGCAAAAATATTACCTAAAAGCAAGTAAGGATTTGCAGCAGCGAAAGCCGGAACATCAGACTGTATTTTCACACATAAACCTGGTAGAATGTCAATTATGAAGCTTTTATCTCGTGACGCTTTCCGCGTTCAAACCTTGGACCGTAAAAACGGTCTTTGTTGTGTACCCGATTGCGGGGATAAAGCCGTTGACGCTCACCATATTCTCAACCGCAACCTGTTCATCGAAGATTATGAATTTGGTGGATACTTCTTCGAAAATGGAGCTCAGCTTTGCTCAAAACACCACTATGATGCTGAACTTACGTTAATTACGGTTGAACAGCTTCGAACCTGGTGCAACATTGCGGACCCTGCTATCCCTGCGTTACTGGAGACAGATGTGGTTTACGACTGCTGGGGCAACGAAGTAGCTGAAAACGGTTTCCGCATTGGTGGTCCTTTGTTCGTTGAAGAAGGATGCCAGAAAGCATTGAAAAATGCTAAACTTCTATGGAAGTTTCTTTAACCCTCAGGAATAAACTTTTTCTTAGTAGGACTTTTGATTTGGGTGTATTGCTTGGCTAAAGCATACTTTCCATTCAGAAACAAAGCATGCACTTTCATGTCACGCACCAGTTGGTCTTCAACATTGCCAAGAATGTCTTCTAATCCATCTTTCATTGATGAAAGCTGAGTATTGAGTAAAGCATCCAGTTCTTTACGGTCACTCCTCTTAGCAACAGCTTTTTCGAACATCTTGACAGCATGGGGAAGGTATTCACTCAGAATAGTGTCTTTGTTGTGGGAATCTTCAATGCTTAGATCAGTCTCATCATCCAACTTGTTTGCTAACAGTTCAATCTGAGTTATAAGATTGCGTTCGTTAAATGACAGTTGCTTGCGGTATTTCTCCCAAACAGTGGCTACCGTAGTGGGCTTGGGTGCTGTTTGTTCCTTTTTAGCTAAAACGGGCTTTGCTGTGACTGGCGTAATCGCTTTTTGTTCTACTGCTTCGATCTTTGCAGGCTTGACCGATTTGACTGGTTTCGCGGAATCATAGAAGAATCCGTTCATGATCGCTTTACTTCCTTTGAATATCAACAGGACAAATAAAGGAAGTGCGACCATTGGCAGAATCATCCATAGAACGTTCAGCATTTGGTCAATTGATTCAGTAAAAGCTTGATCTACTGAGCTGTCAATGATACTTGGCTGAGCGTATAAGGTTGTTGAAGACATAAAGCCATATTATCAAAGAATACAACTCTGAAGCGGTTTGGCTGAAAGTTAAAGGAAGCAGCCCCAGACCTTGTAGGGGAAGTCTGGGGCTGCGGCTTAGGGGCTGTGTAGATTAGCCGGCTGTGTTTACGGTAATCTTTGCGATACCAACAAGCATGTCTGCCTGGATAGCGTCAGTTCCGAATGCATCATTCAGAAGAGGTGCTGCATCTTCAGAGATGAGAACACGTGTTCCTTCAAGAACAGCTGTTCCGTCATCGTTAGCCTGAAGAGGCATCAGAGTGGTTCCGTCAAGGTTGAACAAGAAAGCATCTTCTGCAGCTACTTCACCGTTTACTGTGACAGTACCTGTAAGGCGTGATGTTCCTGGGTCAATTACGAAGTCTGTCAATTCGACAACTGTACCACCTGCAGTAAGGGAAAGACCTGAACCATCGTGGTCAATTTCACCCTGAACATATGGACGGTAGTCCTCTGCTGGGTCGTAGTACTTCACGTTACCACCGGTAATTGGGAAAGCCAATGTACCGTCAGTAAGAGTAGCTGTTCCAACTGTGCCTGGTGCTACGCCAAGGCTGGTGAGAGCTGCAAGGAAGTCAGCATCTACTGCAACCTGGGTGTCTACACCGCTGGAAAGGTTAGGGACTTCAGCTACTGGTGTTGGAGTTGCTGAAGCTGAGCTGGATGAGCTTGAGCTTGGGGAGCTGGTGTTGCTTGATGTACCTTCATCGCCCATTGAGCAAGCTGAGAGACCGAAGATGAGTGCTCCTGCAGCTGCGACTCCGATGATTGGTTTAGCTAAGTTACGCATGATGTTATCCTCCATATTTGTGCGGATTTTGCTTTGTAACTATAGTTCGGTACCCTCCTTGAAAAGGGTTGGTCGCATTCAGGAAACTTTAAGGTTGCAATAATTAGGTCATTGCAATAAAGAACCTCATGTATATCTTCTTACTGTTGTAGTGATGTATAATAGAGTATCATCAAGTGACTTGATGAGATTTTCACACTTAAGAAGAAACCGATAGCGTCCATATGAATTTAGAGCAAGTCAAAGCAGCGGTCAATGAAGCTGACACAGTGTACATTTTAGCTGGAGCTGGTCTTTCAGCAGAGATTGGAATTCCTGTATACTGGACAGGAGACCACGCTCGTTATGGTGAAACAAAATCTGAAGAAGGTTACACCGCGTTAGAACATGCTCATGGTCCTTTATGGAGTTACGACCCTGACTCGCAGGTTGAGTATTTCAAAAAGCTCTATGCTTCAATCAAATCCATCTCACTTGACAACAGCGTGTATTCGAAGCTGTTGAAGTTGGTAGAAGGCAAAAAGTATTTTGTCGTTACATCAAATGTTGATTCAGCTTTCATCAACGCCGGTTTTGACAAGAAATCAGTTTTTGAAGTTCATGGTTCTTATGCGATGAGCCAATGCCTCATCGACCCTCTTCATGGCATTTTCCCGTCCAAAGTCGGGGAAGAGACTTTCTGTGTAAGATGCGGCATGATTGCCCGGCCCAACGTTATGTATTTCGATGACCTTTGGTTCAACCCTGACCGGGCTCAACGCCAGAATACTGCCAGTGGGGACTTCTTCGAATATGTGGCTGCTAAGAGCAAAAAGCCTGTCATCCTTGAACTGGGAGTAGGAACAACTGTTCCCCGTATCCGTCAGATGGCTAACCGTATGTTCCGTGATTTGAAGAAAGCTCCGTACATTCATGTCAACTTAGAACCAGAACCTGAGTTTTTATTCTCTGGAATGGTGACAGTGCCAGCACCTGAAGTGTGGATTCAGGACAATGCTGAATCAGTTATAGATTACTGGAGTTCGTGAAACAAAGAAGGAGGAGATGCAAACTGACTGCATCTCCTCCTCCTTCTTCTTTACTTACAAGACTTTACGCCAGTGTTCTGGTTTGTACTCCCCGACTTCTTCGTTCGTAATAGGGTTTTCAAACAGCTGCAAATCACTAATAATAGCTAAAAGGTCCCAAGCTTCTGTAGGACTATCTCCCCACGACATTCCACCAGAGAATACTCGGGGCTTATCGTATGAGATGAGAGCTGTTTCTTGGTCATCGTAGTATTCGAGAACAAAACTGGTCACTGAATCAGAAAGATACTCTTCAAATTTTTCTTCATCCACGTTCCCCTCTTCATCAAGAATATCAGCAGTCTCAGCTGACATTGACTCTAAGAAATATGGATAAGATTCTGCTTTGAATCGAGTCAAAGCAACATCATATGCGACGGATGCGTTTATGAGAATTTCATATCCGCCTTCCTCATTTTTGCGATGAGGAGCTGCAGGTGAAATCAGCAGAAAATCAGAACTCATGATGGTTTTCCTAAATAGTGTAGTGTTTGTGTGTACCCCTATTTTACCATAAAAGTCCTGGTCAGGCAAACTTTAGGTGGCTCAATAGTCCTTGATGGTAATACCCAATTGCTTGGCTCTTTCAGTCAACCATCCTTCTTTCCAGTCAGCTACTGTGCAAGGAGAGGAAGACGAATCTGCTATTTCTTTAGAGTAGCCTCCCCAAGATAAGACTCTACAGCTTGCATCAGCTTCCACTGCTGCGACGGCATCAGCGTTTTCACCGTAACCTTCAAGTTGAATGGAACGCATTGTGTCGTAGCTGTTCCACCATTGTAAGAAATGGGAGTATTCGTGGGCTAAAACAAACTCTCTTGTAGCTTCGCTGGTGCCCACTGGGGACCAGTAAACAAAGACAGTTTTACCATATTGAGGATTATAACAACCAGCAACAGCTCCTTGAGCCATTGCATTCTCTTTCAGATTCTTCACCCCACAGTTGTACTCTGGGCTGTCAGTGAAAACAACTTTCATGTCGCTGTCACCATCTTTGTTCATCCAAGCTTCAGCATCTGGGTAAGCCGCCAAAAATGGTGTCACTTGAGTGCTATTCGGAATAGTTGCTGGAAGAGGAGATACAGTATCTCCATTTTTCCATTTCAACTCATCCTGAACAGGAGGCTGAACAGGAAAAGAAGGAATGGAGGTAGGAGGAGTATCTACAGGCTCTGTGGTTTCTGGCACTTCTTCATTCGGGACAGGTACAGGCGCTAAAGTGATTGGGTCTGTCGGAGGTACAGAGGCTTCCGCATCCACTGTCTGTGCAGTAACAGCTGCACTCTCTTGCATCTTGGAAAGACCATACAAACTTCCCAGCAGAATAGCTGGCACTAAAATAGCTGTGACTGTTGTTACTACAGCGTTTCGTCTCCTGCGAGGTTCTTCTGGTTCATTGTCATCTGAATTTTGAACTGCAACAGGACCTTGTTTCAGAGCAAGAAGACGTTGTACTTCTTCATCCCATAAACGTTTTTCTTCCAAGGCTCGCTCTTTCTGAGCGCCAGGAGGTAAAGCATTGGCGTAATCAGCCATTTTGTTAGCATACTGCTGTGCATGCTTTACATCCATGTAGTTTTGTCCTTAAATGTTCAAGCTCTCACATAGCATTATCCGCTATGTGAGAGCTTGAACTCAGTTTTTAGCTATTTATCATCCTGTAGAGGGTTCTCGTACTCCATATTGCTGAAATCGTCAAGCATTTTCACCAATAAATCAACGCTGTAGCCTAACAGTGCATGAAAGTCGAGCCATTCTTCCTGAGTGAACTCGCCTTCTTTGAACATTGCACTCAACGTACCCATGTTGACAGGCTCATCAGGGTGGTCTTCGTTCCTGTCATAATCTGCTCCACCGTCAAATACAGAGCTGGTGAAATAGCTCACCCAACGCTTCTGGGAAACTGACATGAACTTACGAACAACAGGGTTACCCACAAACCTCTGCGTGCCATGCTCATCGATGTAGGTGTCATAAGCCTTACCGTTGAATGTGACAACAATGATGTTGGAATCTTCAGTTTCAGACTCACCTTCAAACTTATCAGTCAAAGCATCAGCGATGACATCAAGCTCTTCGCCATCCATGATGTCTGAAATGACATCACCTTCTGCATTCACAGCAAGGTCGATGTCACCATGCTTCATGTAAGCTTTGCTCAAAGCGTCAACGTCTTCGTTGCGAACTTCCAAATGCTTTTTTGCTGCAGCATCTTCGATAACGTGTTTGACGTTATCTTCATTTTTCTCAGTCATCTAAAGCTCCACTTCGGTACCAATCAGGTGTTTCTACTCGCAAGTGCTGGAAATCGCTTAGGTCACAGAAACCACCGAGGCTATAACCAAACGAAGTGTAAAAAGTCAACCAGTCATCATCAGAGAAAACTCCATTGGCTCGATACTCAGCAATTTCATTCAGAGTGAACGGCTTACCATCAACAACCATACGGTTTTCTGACATGAGCTTCATGAAGAAGTTGAACACAGTCTGAGTCTTGAAACGAAGAGTGCCATGCTCATCAACGAATGCATCAAAATTCCTGTCTCCAACTTTCACAGGCACAACTTCAGCCTGGTCTTCGAAAGCTTTCTTCGGGTCAGGTGAATAACTATCGAAGAGGTTATGCAGTTCGCTTCTAATCATCATCATTGTGAACCAGTCAACAAAATCACTGGCTTTACCCTTCGTGGGGTGTACTGCATCCTGAGCAGCACCATGCTCAAGATAAGCATCCCGAAGATACACGATGTCTTCAGTCTCAAGACCACTATCTTCGTAGACATGCTTGGAAAGAATTTTGTCAATCGTTTCAGGTGTTTTCTGCATGTTTCCATCCTAACTGAATACCTTTTGTTTGTCAACTGTGGTACCCTGTGACTATGACTACACTTATTTTACCAGCTAATCCTTTATCAGGTAAAGGATTTGATGAGGAGTTCCAGAAAGAAGCAAACGCAGTCCGTTGGGAAGATGACTTCCAGGTTGCTTCAGTGGACCATGATGCGTTGACCCGCCGTGGAAAAGTGACATTGCGAGTTCCTCCTACTGCTGCCACATCTGCCGTGTATCGTGGTTGGATGTTGAACACTGAACAGTATGATACGTTCTACAAGCAGGCAAAGATTAGTGGTTTGACTCTTGAAACGACACCTCAGCAGTACCGTACAGCTCACCGCATTGATGGCTGGCTGGACAACTTTAGTGACTTGACGTTCCCTACTTTCTTGGTCCCTGAACATAATGTTGAAGAGAAGCTTGCTGAACTTATTCCTCATCTCGAACCAGGTAAGTATTTCATCAAAGATTACGTCAAATCTCAGAAGCATGACCCTAAGCTGAGTGTTGCAAACAGCGTGGAAGATATTCAAACTGTGGTGAATAAGCTTATTACTGAGCAGGGTGAATGGTTCACAGGTGGTGCAGTAATCCGCAAGTTTGTAGAGCTGCCTGCAAACAGAACAGAAATTCGTGGTTGGTGGAAAGATGGCGAATGGCGTGCTTTCACTCCCCATCCTGATTTTGTTGATACGGTAGGTGACACTCTGGATGAAGTTCCTGCTTCATTCATTGCTGAAGTAAGCGACCGACTGAACGAGTTAAACCTGAGGTTTGTGAGTGTAGATTTCACACCAACTTCAGACGGTGACTGGCTGGTTGTTGAAATTGGTGACGGTCAGGTTTCAGGTTTCCCCTCCAATATTGATGAAGAAACAATTGCTGAAGTCTTACGCTGACTTCTGTTCCAACCGATGATGTCCATGTATAGCTTGTTTTCGAAGGAGAAGGTAATGTTTGGCAGACTGAAAGCGTTTTTGATTGAACTCTTCGCTACTGATGATAATTCAGAGGATAGAGTGGATAGTTCTTTTGTTCAGTATGCTCAGGAGAGCCGGCTGACCAAAATGGGTTACCATCAGTATGAAGCTTAAATAGTTGGACCTCCAAGAAACCAATCTTGGAGGTCCAACTATTTTTAGTTATGCAGCTGAAGCAGCTTTTCTTGCTTCATAAGCAGCTCGTTGTTCTTGACGTTCAACTGCTCGTTCTTTGGCTGTGGGCTTGAGCTTGTAAACAGGTTCTTGAGTCTCAATTTTCAGCTGGCTTTGACGAATCTCTTCTTCAGCACGAGATTGCTGCTCTTCCAAGGTCCGCAGAGCTGTACGTTGGTGTTCTTCGATGCTTCGTTTGGTCTTAGCCAAGTCAGCCTGCAACTGTAACTGCTCCTGTGCCAGTTTGACAGGGTATTCTTTGTTGGCTTTTTCAGCAGCAGCTCTGACAGCTTTGCGAAGCCATTGAGATACACGAATGGGGTCATTCTTCAGGTATGCGAATGAGACAGAGTAGGTTCCTTCAAGGCGGAAGGAAGCAGCTTTGAACTGCAAATCCATCTCATCCATAAGTTCAATCTCCCCAGCGATGATTGCTTGTGTGATGTTTTTTCCATCAAGCAATACAGCATAATCGCTGGTTTTGACAGCAGAACTGAACGTGAATTCTTCAGGGATAGGAAGGGTGAGTTTTCTTCTTGTGTCTGATAAGACAGACAGGGTGTAACTCAAACGTTCTTCAAGTTCGTTCTTTGATTTGAAGTAGCCTGTGACTGCTTCGGTGAAAATGCGGTTGTTACGGGTGTTGCTGGACATGATAGTCTCCTAATAAGTTTTGATAGTTGATGTGGTTTAGATTCTTCAACTATCCATTAGGATGTGTCCAATAGGGCAACCTACTCGTCAGGTTTTACTCCGGCCATTTGCTTCACCTCTTTCGTTACGTGTTCTTCTACTATATCGTACTCTGTCTTCCAATCCTGGTTATTTGAGAAAAATAGTTTTTGACCGTTCAGGTTAAACGAATAATGACCTCACCTTGGTAGGTGAGGTCATTATTCGTTTGTGTGCTTAGATGACAGTAATCTTCTTCACTTTGTAATCGCTTGCACCAGAGCCAGAGTCTCCAGAGCTGAGAAGAAGATATTCTCCCTGAGCGTCATTGAACTCGTTCTGATAATCAGAAGTCTTCAATAAGCCAGTTGATACGTAGTCAGAGTTAGTTGCATCACTTGGGTCGTAGTTGATGCCTTGAATAGTGTCATAAGTAGAGACTGAGGTAAAACCGTAGTCAGAACGATGGTAAGGGTCGGTTGAGTCACCAAGGAAGACATCAGTTGAACCGTCTTCGTACTCGACAGTCAGACCAAAAGCTTTACGCTCAGGGTCAGGAGTTGGGTTTCCTGCCCTGTTGAGCATTTCATGCATGTTGAAACGGTCGTTGGGGCTGATGTTCTTTGAACCATTCAACTTATCGTTGATAATACTGATCGCTGCACCTGTGCCATGCGTTCTGCATGTCGCTGGAACTTTTGCACGACATTCCTTTGCCATTAGATTACCTTTCTTCGAATCTAATCACATTCCTATCATCCAGATGCTGATGATTTGACACTTTCCTCCAACGGGTTAAGCCGATTTACTAACTGAGATTTCTCTTGCTTCACCCCCGAAGTAAAAGTTTTGGCTATCTGATTGGTTTAGGTTCTGGTATGATTTCTGATAACGTTGTTATTCAATCGCTTTTGATTGTTATCCTGTTCACCGTAGGTGGTGGTGCTGGTGCACTGCTTGCTGCATTTATCTTCAGGCTGTTGGGTAAAGTTGACAAAGCTGAAGATGAACTGGACAAAACAAGAAGCATTCAGCGTCGGGTCTACCAAGTTGCCATTGATGCTCTGCGTGGAATGAAAGCCACTACAACTGACGAACTCTACAAAGCCAACTACCGTGCTTTCCGTGACGCTATCACAGATGCTGAAACTCTACAGATGGAATCAGCTGGTGTGTGGAGAGCTCAGGCTTTACTTGACACCCTGACCCATCGTACCCAGCCTGATGATGAAACCAAAATTCGTATCGATAAAACAGAACAAGAACTTCGTAAGTCTCTTGAAGCTTTGATTGATGAGGAAGAGAACGCTGGTAAAAAGCGTAAAAAGAAGAAAAAGAAGAAGTAACAGCACAACACACATACAACCTAAATAGTTATGGCCGCCAGATTCAGTTCTGGCGGCCATAACTATTTACTGTGCTTGTAACCACATGTCAACTTGGTTGATTTCTTTCTCCGTCAAACCTAACGAACCGTTGGTTGTTAAGTTTAGATAGCTACTCGGGTCAATCTCATGAACTATAGACTTCTCGAAAGTTTCACGGTTCCTTTTGATTCGGGAGAAATACGGAACATCATCACCTAAATAGGTTGACACGTTAGCGAAATCATCAATCCATACAAACTTAGAAGGACTCGCCTTCTGGTCGTCAGAAATAGACCAGCCTTTGCCAATGTGAGGGTATAAATCACTACCATTCACTTGCCATTGCAGGAACCCAACACTTTTGATACCAAGAGCCTCATCAATAGCATAAGGTGCATTGTGCTTCCAAGCAGTCAACCAGACAAAATCAACATCATCACGTTTCGACCATTCAGCTAACTTCTCTGCCACAAATTTGTTGTACACGAACAGTCCGGTCATCACAGGAGGAGCATCTGGGTAATACGTGTAGTAACCGCGTTTTGTGTCGTAGATGGTTATCTCGTTGCTACCATCAAGGCGGTCTAATTCTTCAAAGGTTTTGATGACGGGCATGACAACACCATCAACGTCGCAGTAAATACGAATAGGTTTTGTGTATTTTGCTGCAGTTACTTCCATAGTTTCTGCAAAAGTTAGGTACTCTTCCCAGGTTGTCAAACCATCAGGGTTGAGTTTAAACTTTTTGACCATAGCCTGTCCTTTTCTGCTCCTCAATCCATTCATCAATCCGTGTAAGCTCAGGGATAGTCAGGCCTGAATAACTCTCTGTTGTTACAGCCAAGTACCTGTCAGGGTGAATGCGATGGGATACAGTTCGAATTCCTTCTGCAGTTTCATCATCGTCGTCTTCAATAATGTAGTCCACTGAAGAGAAGTAATTCAAACCTGGCTCGTAGTAGTCGTTTACCTTGTTTGCAAAGTCATCAATCCACACGAATTGGGAAGGGCTATCCTCTTGCTCGTTTCGGATAGCATGACCTTTACCTGCATGGTTATAGTCACTTCGTCTGAGATTCCAGGGAAGGTGTCCAACGCTTTCGACACCAAGAATTTCATCCAAAGCAAAAGGTGCGTTGTGCTTCCAAGCGGTCAACCAAACAAAATCAACATCATCACGCTTAGACCATTCAGCTAACTTCTCAGCAACAAATTTGTTATAGACGAACATGCTGGTGTTTGTCTTGGTTGAGTCCTCTGTAATAGGATTCAGATATACATGTTCGTATGTAGTGATTTCGTCTTTGCCATCAAGGCGGTCATACTCTTCTTGCCCAGCAATAAAAGGCATGACAACACCATCCACGTCACAGTAGATGCGGATGGGCTTGGTGTAGCTTCCAGGCTTGACAGCAAGGCTCTCTACGATAGCTATATATTCTTCGAGAGTAGAATAGTTCATTGGGATTGTTTTCTGCATGGGTTCTCCAGTTCACTTCAATAGTATCAGATAAAGCAGAGGCAAGCAACCAGCCCGACCTGTAGTAGGTCAGGGAAGCGTGAGGATGAACGCTACCGCCGCTAAAGGCGTAATGACTCCACTGATCCATAACATGACCTTAGAGAGCTTACGTGGACGCTCAGCACTGCGGATCAACATACCTCGCAAAGCTGCGATGAGAGCGAAGAAGAACAGGAAACCTGAATAACCGAATCCTGTGAGTAGTGACAGTCCGATGAATCCTACATCACTGAACATCAGACCGTAATCTACTCCAACTCCCCATCCGTCAGCTTTACTGAGAACAACGATGAGTATCATGTAGAAAACAGGTGTAAGCAACATAACACCAATGCCCACTGCACCTAAAACGAAACTAACTATACCTGCCCAGTCTTTTAGTTTCTTAGATGCTGTCATGTAGGTCATATAAAAGTTATCGGATGTCTGCCAAAAACCGTCTTGAGGACACAGTAGCTCATTTTTTGTGACACATTAGAAGAACTAATGTGTTCTTTATTGATTAAACAGTAAAACTGTGCGATAATTGTTTATGTCGAGCTTGTTACACGCAAGTTCCGTTAAGATTACAACGGGGTGAGTCTTTCATAAGAAGACTTACCCTTTACTTATGCCAACAGCGTTTACCCAAGGAGAAAATTATGTTCAGCTGGCTCAAACCAACCCCATCCATCAGTAACGAAACACAGCTGGTCATTGATGACGACCGCCGCCGCATGCGTGCTCGTCGCAATTATGTTCGCCATGAGGAGAACCTTGCCTATGGTTCACCAAGCCGTGAATCCTTCACCCGACCAATTGATATTATCACACGATAAGTTTCAACAAAAAGAAGCCCTGCAGAATGAACTGCAGGGCTTTCCTTGTTTAAACGTTATAAAGTAAAGTCTCTCAACACTACATTATCCAGGTCAATGTTGTCCGTAAAAACAAATTTGGTAAACCCGTCAGCTTTGAGTAAGTCCAACTGCCGGCGAGTGTTGTTCACTTTACGAACCAAGCTTACTCGGTAACCTTCAGCCACAAGCTTCTGAGACAGCTGGATGTTCTCCAACTGGTTTTGTGTATAAATTAAAGCAACAGACGGTTGAGCTTCAGTTTCAGAAACATTTACCAGGTCAATGATTCGTTCAAATCCTAAGGAGAAACCAACAGCAGGAGTTTTCGGACCAACAGGTCCACTGAGCATGTCATCATAACGACCGCCGCCACCCAAAGAACAGCTTTCTCCTGGAGTAGAGATTTCAAAAATCGTTCCAGTGTAATAGCCCATGCCTCTTACAAGAGTTGAATCAAAGACAGCAATTTCTTCACCCATCAGCTCATTCACCGAGTTGATAATTGCTGCCAGGTTGCTTTCCTTATTCAAGACACTGACTGCAAGGATACTGTATAGAACAGCATCTTCATCACCTAACTTAGCAAACTCGGCAAGCATTTTCTCTTTCGGCATTTTGTCCATCTTATCCAGAAGAATCAATGCTGAACGCTGCAAGTCTTTTGGAATTTTCGCTGCTTCAAGAGCGTCATTCAGAACAGCTCTGTCATTCACACGAATAGTGAAGTCAGTTACACCTAAAGCTTTCAATGTGCGAGCAGTGACCGTAATGAGTTCTACCTCAGCATACATAGAAGCATCACCAATAATATCGATGTCACACTGAATGAACTGGCGGTAACGACCTTTCTGAGGACGTTCAGCTCTCCAGACAGGAGCAATCTGGATAGAGCGGAAAACTTCCGGAAGCTTCGCCTTATTATCCTCGTAAAAACGACTCAAGGGAACCGTGAGGTCAAACCTGAGACCCAAATCAACCAAGTCATAAGTAAGGTTAGTCTGTTGCCATTGCTCTGGTTTGAGTCGGCGTTTGAGGACTTCGAAAGTCATTTTTGTGTTATCACCGCCGTCACTTGATCGTAGACGTGACACATCTTCCAATGCAGGTGTCTCAATTTCATCGAAACCATAATTTCGGTATGACGAACGTATTGTGGAGAGTACTTGCTCTCGTTTCAGCTTTTCCTTAGGGAGGAAGTCCCGCATGCCTGTGACCATAATAGATCAATCTTATCCTATTAAGGTCCTACAAGTCAAATGAACCTGAATGTTATCTGAACAAAAACTAAGAAAATTAGTTAGACAACCGATACAACTTTGCAACCCCATTAGAAAGGAACAGAACCATGAAAGTAGGAGCAGGTATTTTCCTGATGGCTGTAGGTGCAATTCTCGCCTTCGCCGTGGCCGACAACTGGGATGTCATTGATTTGACTCTCATTGGTTACATTTTACTTGGAGCTGGTTTCCTCGTGACAATTCTTGGCATCGTCTTTGCCACCCGTTCACGTAAAGCCACTACAACCACCCGGTCAAACGTTGACCCTGTTAGCGGAGAAGGGGTGACTCAGAGTGAGCGTTCTATCAACTGATAAAAAGACTGTGAAAGATGCACGTAAAAAGCTTCCTGATACAACAAAAGTGCAGAAGCAAGCCAAGAAAGGCTACGATTCTTTCATCAAAGCTCTTCCTGATGAAAAAGCTGTTCGTAAACACCTGAAGGCGTTCAAGAAGAATGTTCCAACTCAGAAACAGCTTTCAGCTTTGAACAAAAAGCTTGCTAAGAAAGTAGCAAAGAAGAAGTCCCCAAGCAAAGCCCCTTCAATTCTTGGCGGCTTGGCTCTCATTGGTATTATTGTTGGACTTGTCTACTTTGTAGCTAAAATGTCCGCAGACAAAGAACTTTGGGCTGCAGATGAGAATGAGAACGAAGACTCATTTGATTCAGAACCTAAAGAGTAACAAATTGTTTTGAGATGAAAACAGCCCCGCAGCTTTCAAAGTTGCGGGGCTGTTTTGTTGGTGTCACTTCATTTGTCGTAAGCTGAGTCTTCTGGAGAGTTCCAGTCTTCAGCCCACTGCTTACTCACTGCAGCACGGATATCAGCATCCTCAGAAGCATCAATTGCCGCTGAAGCTTTCACAGCTTCTTCCTCAGCTGCTTTTAGCTCAACTTTCGTCTGCTCAACACGGGCAGAAGCCATGTCAAAATACTTCTGCGAGTTGTCAATACCAATGAAACGGCGCCCTTCGAGGAGAGCAGCTACTGCAGTGGTACCTGAACCAATTGCGTTGTCCAGCACCAAGTCATTAGGGTTACTGTAAGTGCGAATCAGATACCTGAACAGCTCTAAAGGCTTCTGAGTAGGATGACCACCTTTGATGCGTGGGTTAGAGAAAGTCATTACGCTTTTCGGAAGACGCGTTCCTTCATTCTTTGTCTCTGAAGGTCGTTGAGCGTTATACCCTGGACCTTCAAAAGTTGCCTTGCGTTTTGCATGGTAAGGCTTACCTTCGGTCATCTGGGGGTTGTACACTGGCGGTTTTTTGTAGAACACCAGGACGGACTCATGATTACGTAAAGGCTGCTTATGAGCATTCAGCTGACCAGAACCAATGGTTTTCTGCCAAATCCATTCATATTTGAACATTTTAGGGTTACTCATCACCAGAACAGAAGAGAACGGCTGTGTTGCGGTGAGAAGAATAGCTCCGTTTGGGCGGATGATGCGCTCGTACTGCTCCCACATGGGTTCTGTAGGGATGATAGTGTCCCATGCATTGCGAGACACCTCATATGGAAGGTCAGCAAGGATCAAGTCAACAGACTGGTCAGCAATGCGAGCCATCTGTTCGAGCGATTCACCGAACAGCAGCTGGTTTTCTAAAGGATGAGGGAAGAGGGCAGGAGATGTCATACTCAGATAATTCTATCAGACTCAGCTCAAAGGGAATGGTTTTGCATAGGAATCCAACCAACGCCTGTAATGAGCGTCTGTGTCCAGGGCTTTGAATCGAATCGCATATTCAACATCAACGTTGTTATTCGCTCCAGTAGTACCATGAGCTTTCGTCCAGTTTGTTGCTTCAAGTTCTTTTGTCATGTCTTCTTTAGTGATAACAAACAGCTCACTTTTCCCAGTCACTTTGTCAACAATGACCATATGGTAATCGTCAATTTTGTGATGAGGTCGAATCTGAACAAAGTTGACGTTCCTTTTCGTTCCTTCTTCAGCTGCAGACACTTTGAACTCTGTATACTTCTTTGTTTTCAGGTTCAGAAAATCCCCACGAGCATCAGCTTTCGGAACCGACTGATGACCTAACTGATGGATGTAGTTAGCTTCAATCATTGGACCGTATGATTGAGAAGGAAGGTAATTCACTGACCATTTGGCGAACTGGTTCCAAGAGATTGTGCTGTATGTTTTGTTCTTCTTGATGATTAGCAGTTGTTTCTTGATTTCATTACGTTGGATGTTCAACGACTCCAAGTTTTCTGCAAACAACTCATCATAAGTTTCATAGTCCTGCTCCTCTTCAAGAAGAATGGAACCTCTAACCATTTCGTAGCTTGCACGTGAGTGGTAGTAAGCATCAAAGTTGCCTGCTTCTTGGGCTTCTGTCATTGCGGCTTCTAATACTGCAACAGTTCCATGGTTACGGCAAATTGAAGGGTCTTTTGCTTTACAAACAGTCTCAGTGGGGAAGGATAATGACATACTAAATCACTATCAACTTTGTCCCAGTTTGACTACGTTATACGATAGGGAAAGGTTTCGAGTAGGTTAACTTCCAGCGGTCGTAAACCGTATCGCCAACAACAGCCTGAAAACGAATTGCATACTCTTTGTTTAGGTAAGTGTTAGTCTTTTTGCTACCATGAGCAAGTGAGCTTCCAGTGAGGAGAATCTCCTGCTTCATCTGCTCTTTAGTAAGAACAAACAGTTCGCTGTCACCTGTACTCTTGTCTACAACGACAATATGATAATCATGAATGTCATGATGAGGTCGAATCTGGACAACATTCACAGCACGACCTGTAAGTTCATCCGCAGCGGTTACCTTGAACTCCGAGTAGTGGTTCGTGACAGGGTTCATAAAATCCCCACGCTCGCTTGATGAAGGCACCTTTGTCAGACCAAGCTTGGTGAGGTACATCTTCTCAATGATTGCACCGTACGACTGAGCAGCAAGATGCTGGACAGCCAGCTTTGAGAACATCTTCCATGTTGTTCGAGAGTAATCACCAGTGCGATGAATTTTACGCAGCTGATGAGCAATGGCAGCAGACTGCTTGCGATTATCAGTGAGAGTCTGACCGAAACGTCTCTCCAAAGCTGTGAAATCACCGTTCTCTTCGACCATAATAGTGAAGTCAAGAACTTCAAGCTCTTTACGGTGCAGGAAGTAGCTATCGTAATCCTCTGCCTTCATTGACCTTGCAACAGCAGCAACTAACTCCTCACGCTTACTATGATAAGAGCAAGCGGAGGGCGTCACCGCCTTACACAGGGGTTCAATGAGAGCTTCGGTCATACCTTTACTATAGCAAGCGACACAAGCCTTGTCAAATCGTTTCTATATAGCATCACAGGAAGCGACTGATGTCAATGTCAACGCTTTGCGTCTTCTGTTGTGTAAGAGGCGTTGTTGCTGTTACTGCTGGACCCAAGTTATCTTTCTCCGCAATTTCGCGGTCCTCCGCCTGATACAGGTCCTCAGCAGTCAAAGCCCCAGCAGGAGACAGACTCTGCACTCCAGTGCCTCCAGCAGCCAGCTGAGGCTGCTGAGACACCTTTCCTTTGACTACCTGACGCAGCTGTAACAAAAGCTTCTGGTTAGAAGGATGAGTGTAAGAACCTTCACGCTTAGGATGAATTGGAACCATTTCGTTGTTCTTATTAGAAATAGCAATATGCCAACCATCAGGAAGTCTTACCAACTGGGTAACAGCTGCAGCAAATGTGCTACCAATTTTTACCTGACCAAAATGCTTAGGAAGGTTGTCATGGTCGTGAACATCGGAGAACATGTCCAGCCACTGAGGGTTAGAGCTTTTGATTTCGTACTGATCCGCTAACCATTTACGGATGAACTGTAAACGGTCGTTAGTCTCGATTTGGTCAGAGTTGACCATCTGGTCAATGGTGGTGTAATTGGTCATGGTTTGCTTTTGCCTTTTCTATTCGCATCCGTATCAACTACAGTTTACATGTTTTCATTCCCAAAACTTTCCTTTGGATTTGCTTTGAGAATGTTGTGAACTGTCTGTAGCGTGACATAACTTATCTATTACAACACGATAATTAGATTGCAGTTACTTTTCCAGGTTGAGTTACAGGTGAGTACTGTTTTTGATGGGTCCTGTAACACAGACAAGTCCCTCACCTGGGTTTCATTTCTCTTACCAGGTGAGGGACTTGCTTTTTAGCTACTTATTCTTTTTGTCTTTGTTAGCTCTTGCGAGCAGGTGCCCAATTCGACTCATAGCTCCAGCATGAGGCATGTTCCACTCAAATTTCTCTTCAAATGAAAGTTCTGCAAGAAATTGAGCCAAATTTACAGCCCTGATGCGACCAGGCCAGAAAACATTATCAAGTGTTGCTTCTCCATTATTGGTTGGCATAAACACAACAACGGGAATGATTTTGGCTTGAGGGAAATGGTACTTCATGGCATTAGTCGCCATTTCCATGTTGCGTGACATGGTTTTTGTTTCACCCACCTGGTTGCCAGTACCATTATCCTCACAGAACAGTTCATTACCTTTTGCATAGTAACGAACATCCCCTGATTTATAGTTTTTCAAGTCAACCAAGTAAATTGTGTTGGCTGTAGCTAACACGCAGTCAATGTCAGTGCCATAAGGTCCTGGTTTGAATGACTCCTGATCTGGAACAGGTACAGACCAAACAGTTGCGAAATTCCCAATCAGTCTCACTTTGCTGAGAGCTTTGGCAAAGTTCTCTTCACCTTGCACACCAAGACTAATGTTGGTCTGTGTCATTCCTGTAGCGTCATGAAGACCTGCTCCAGGGACCCCTGTCATTGTCGGGAAATTAGGGACAGGTATTGTTTCAAGAGCCTCGGGTTCAAACCCAGTGATTCGACCTTTGGTACTTGTTCTTTCCGAATATCCTTGCTTTTCTGGACTAGTATCATCTCCAGGTTGTTTGGGTGCAGCTGGAGTACGAACTTTAGTTGAACCCGAACCATCTGCAGGTACCAATACTGGTCGTTTTCCAAACAACTGAACCAGAGGGAACATTACCAGAGTTTTGTTGAAGCCAAAAATCATTATTACTGAGATGAGCAAAGCCACAAGAGGAGTCTCATCGTTGTATCTTCCATTGAACAAGAATACACCGGCAAGAAGCATACGCCAGGTGAGCATCCATGTCATTTTGACAAGGTTGAAAAGTTTTATGAGCATAGTTTTCCTGAGTCCGTCACTGTGGGTTCGTCATTCTGGCAAAATTATCGACCAGCATAGCAAAAGTAGAACTAATAAAGAGTTCCACTCTTACCATACTATGCATTTTGGTATTACCTCACTGTTTTGTGGGTAATAGTAAATCTTATCCAATTGTAAGAGATAGTCTAAACTCGAACCATGTATGTAAAAACCAACCAAGTGAAACCTTTTGCAGTTTCCTTCATTCCTGATACTTTCCAGATTCGTGATGGCATTTATGTCTGGCCAAACTGGCCCACAGCTGACCAACAAGTTGAATGGAAGCAGGCAACTGTTCATGCTTACTGGTATGACATCAAACGTGGTCAGAAAACAGCCTGCTATGGTGTAATGCTTATCAATGTCGCTTTAGATGTCATTCGCAGCTATGACAAAGACCCTGAACAGTTGACCTATGACAATTTCCTGGCAACGGCAGCAAGCAAATACCAATCCATCAATGCACAACGAGTTGGCTCTTTCTACCGTTACTCACATGATCCTGTAACACGCCTCACCCGAGGAAATTACTATAAAGAATACGGTGTCGAACCCGAAGCTGATTATGACCAAGACAAACTGGTTCAAATGCTTGAAGTCGATCTACCTGAATTTGATGGTTTAGATGGCTGGTATGTTCTCAACAGTAAGCTTCCAGTCCGAGCCGTAACAAAGAAGTAGCCTTATGTATATGAAACGAGAAGAGTTCCGTGACGGAATGATTACTTTCATTCCTGAAATAACTGTGATACGCAACTGGAATAACATTGATCCTATCTGGTCAGAGTATTTTAGCGTTCTACTTCATGGCTATAAATATACCAAAAACAACCGTGGTTTCTTTCCAGTATTTGGAGTAGCTGAAATTGTACTCAACAATGCAACCATGCAAGCTTTGGGAACAACTGCTGAAGAACTCACCTACGAAGAAGCCATCTAACTTGCTGATTATCCTCGATGGATCACAGTAGCAAAACTTCAAAACGGTCTTCTGACGCCAAAACCTGGTGCCAAACGCTGGCCTGACAGTCTACGAGAATGCGATCCTGGAATACTTGAACAGATGGCTGAAGTAGGAATGGATGTTCCTGAAGGAACAGATGGTTGGTACACTTTCTCTAAAGTTCAGAATGATCTGAAAAGGCAAACTGTTATTCCTGTAGTTATGGCTCAACCATAAAAAGTGTAGAGTCAATTTTCACACTAACCCAGTTTCGAAAAACTGCTCTATTTGTGTTACCTGCTAAACTTCAAAGCATGAATACAATGACAGAGAATAGTGTTTCTCCAGATAGAGAAACAATTAGGTATGGGACAACTCCTAACAATTCTGAGTTGGCTAACAAGCCTACATCAATAACATACTGGGTAACCTTTGCCCTGGTTGTTATCTATGCGATGTCCTTAGCTGGTTCTGTCATATCCTACTTCAGTACAGGCCAACCAGAACAACTAATCACTACAAACTCTGACTACATCACACTGGTTCCTGCAATACCTTCCACCCTTACCTACGTTTTTGCAATCATTACAAGCATCAGTTTTGTGTTACTCTTTTTGTCAACAATAGCTCTTTCGATGGAACAAAAAGACACAGGTGAGACAAACCCTATTCGTAATTTTGTTGTGTACCACATGATGGGATTAGGTGCAGTCGCAATGGTCAGTCTAATGGCATTTTCCTGGGGCAATTCAGCCCAACAACCCAGCTCTGTAGAAAAATGGGTTACAGCCAACTATAATTTGACTTCAGACAATCCTTTTGGAATTGATACCAACTACATGCAATCAGGAAATACTCAACTGTTTTCCTCCACAGATGGAAACTATGTAAAATACAAGTTCACCGAAGATGATAACAAGTACTATTTTCAGCAGGTAAAGTAATAGTTCCTATAAGTAGGCTATAAACACATGTATAGACAATTCCCTAACCACAAAAACAGTAATTTAGCTTTCATCCCTGAAAGCTACAATTTGGTATGTGTACACGAAGCTGACAATGTGTTACAGAATCAGTATGTCGCCCAAATTCATGCCTACCGCCACATTATTAAAAATGGTGTCCACTCAGCAGCTTACGGAATGTCGACCGTTCGACTTTCCAATCAACTACTGAACCGCATCCGTAGAACAGTTGAAAGTCTGAGCTATCAAGAAGTTCTGGATTTAGCTTCAACTTACAATATTGGGTGGACTGCAGCTTACACTTTATCCCCGCAGCAGCCAGCAAAGATAGGTCGAGCGGTAAAGAAATACCCAGAATTACAGCAAGATTATGATGTAGGTGTTCTGCATTCAATGCTTAAAAACCCACTGGAGGTTCCGCCTAACACTGATGGCTGGTACCGAATGAACTGGCAGCCAAGTGAGCTTGAAACAGCAATCCGAAATACTTGGATAAGACACATAGACCCAACAATGGACCCTCGTTAGAAGAAGACTTATATGTATATCAAAAGCAGTCAAGCAAGAAACACAAGCCTTGCCTTTGTTCCCGAAAGTTTGCAGCTTTCATACTCATTCAACAATATTAACTTTGTCCAAATTAGAGCCTACCGCCATATGATTCGTGGAGAGAACCATACAACAAGCTTCGGGCTTGCCACTCTCTACGTAGGTAATAGATTCCACAAACATCTAACAGAGCTCACCTATGAACAAGCTTTAGATGTGCTATCTATAAGCCAAGCTTTATGGGATACCTTGCATAGTTTTAACGGGGAAATCTTCAAAACATCAGCAGTTGCTCGCAAAACACCTGAACTGAACGAAGATTACGACCCACATACGCTCACCCAGATGAGAGCTGACTGCACCTTCATGCCAGAACATTTGGACGGGTGGTATAAGAAGTCCGCTGCATTAAGTAATTTTGAGAAGGAACTTCTCGCCACACAAGGCGACTAATTCTTTTTAGCACTTTACGGTTACCACAGAAAGGGCATCCCGAGCTATTTTTAGCCCGTTCTACAATACTAACTTCCCATTCATGACCTACCTGGTCAGCCATACAAACTTTTCTACTCGAATTCACCGAAATCTTGAAGAGTCAGCCCTGTATTCTTTGTAGGATGACATTCAGTAGTAATTTCACTTGGTAATGTAGTCATAGTTTTCTCACTACATATATCAGCTGGTAGCCTTTCGCTTACAGAGTAATCGTTCAATTTCTTCTCAGGAAGTTTTTGTGGTAAGCTAACACTATTCCAGAAACCAGCTATATGCTGCTACAGGAATTCACTACGATAGAAAAGAAGGCATAGTTTGGCAGAGTCAAATACACCCGCGTTCCCATCACCCGTTTTTGATCGACTCCTCAAAGATCGAATCATCTGGCTCGGAGAGGATGTGCGGGATGACAATGCAAACGAAATCTGTGCAAAACTCCTTCTCCTTTCAGCGGAAGACTCTGAGAAGGACATCTACCTTTACATCAACTCCCCTGGCGGTTCTGTAACTGCCGGTATGGCCATCTACGACACAATGCAGTTCGTACCCAACGACATCGTTACTGTTGGTCTGGGAATGGCAGCTTCCATGGGTCAGTTCCTTCTTACAGCAGGTACGAAGGGTAAACGATTTGCTACACCTAACCTTAGGGTTCTTCTTCATCAGCCATCTGGTGGTTTTGGTGGTACTTCGAGTGACATCCAAACTCAGGCTAAGCTGATTATTGACATGAAGCACCGCCTTGCTGGTATCACTGCTGAGAACACTGGCAAGACTGTTGAGCAGGTGAACCTTGATGGTGACCGTGACCGTTGGTTCACTGCTGAAGAGGCTCTGGAGTATGGTTTTGTTGATTCCATCCAGTCGAGTGTGAAGAAAGTTAACGCAGTTGTTGAAGCTGCTGATGAGGAGAGTAACTGATTATGAATACACCTAACATTGAAGCCCGTTACATCCTGCCTTCTTTTGAAGAGCGTACAGCTTATGGCATGAAGCAGCAGGACCCTTATGCCAAACTGTTCAGTGAGCGTGTTGTCTTCTTGGGTGCCCAGGTTGATGACGTTTCTGCGAATGATGTGATGTCTCAGCTTTTGGTTCTTGAGGCTTTGGACCCTGATTCTGACATCACCATGTACATCAACTCTCCTGGTGGCTCTATGACTGCTCTGAGTGCGATTGTGGATACAATGGAATACATCGGTCCTGATGTTGCTACTGTATGTTTGGGTCAGGCTGCGTCTGCTGCTGCAGTGATTCTTGCTGCTGGAGCTCCTGGTAAGCGTGCTGCTTTACCTAACGCCCGTGTGATGATTCATCAGCCGGCTACTGAAGGTACTCGCGGTCAGGCTTCTGATATTGAGATTCAGGCTGCTGAGATTTTCCGTATGCGTGCTTGGCTGGAGAACAGTCTTGCTGGTTACACTGGTCAGGACATTGATGTTGTTCGTCAAGATGTTGAGCGTGATAAGTTCTTGACTGGTCAGCAGGCTCTTGATTATGGCATTGTGGACATGATTTTGCCTTCCCGCAAGAAAGCTCGTATGTTGCGTGCAGCATAATTGAATAGTTTCAGCCCTTCAATAGTTGTTATTCTGACTATTGGAGGGCTTTTTCTTTGCTATAACTGGTTTATCCTGTTTTGGACAGCAAGAAGCCCCTCAACTAAACAAGCTGAGGGGCTTCTGAGTGTTAGCAGAATGAACAGGTGTCACAGAGGTCAAGATGGTCAGGAATGATGAGCCAACCTTTTTCTTTCTCCAGATAAGCTCTGGCGTAACCAAAACGCGTTTCAGCAGAATCTGTTTCGGCTACCAAGAAATCCCCTGATTCTTCTTTACCGCAGTCGTCGCAGAAAACAGTAATGTGTGCTGGATATGTTACTACTGCATCAGGCATTTGCTCCTCCTTCACTGTCCCAGTTATCTTCCTGTTCTCGAAGAATGCTTTCTTCAGCAGGAAGCATTCGAATCCGAGGACGTTCACTATGAGGAATAACTTTGTGTGCTCTCAGCATACCTCCATGCTTGATGATATCGCGGACACTCAAACCCTGGAAAACAAGACGAGAGGCCAGTTCTTCTGCAAGCTTTACTGCTTCAGGAAGAGGAAAACGAAAGTTCTCAATGAACTCTTCAGTGCGTGAAGAAGGAAGAGATTCATAAGATTCGTTGAGGTTCGCATCGAAGGCTTCATTCAGATACATCACAGCGTAACGTCCTTCTGAACGTTTCACAATGTTTACAGAGAAGTAACGCTCTTCATCTTCGCCACGAATTTCTTTCGGAATCGCGGTAACAGTGAACTCTGTGACTGTCTCAAGGAGCGGAGCCAGCTCATGGTTTTCAATGTAAGACAGAATGCTATTCATTCGAACTCTTTCAGTAGATTTAAACTATGATTCTATTCTATCACTAATGAAGCTTATAGTCCATTGTCAGTTACTGGTGATACTATAAATCTCTCCTTGGTGCCGGATTTTGAAGTCTCCATAACCTGCATCACTTAGTCCTCCCACATATTCAGCGAATTCGGTGAGGGATAGGAAAGTTTTGTCATCAATAAGGATACGAGCGTTCGGACCAATCTCTGCTTCTTTTTCGTTGCAGATGAGGACAGACCCAATGAGGTTTGAAGAAAGTACCAAGTTGAGCCATTCTTCGTCCACCACATCTTCTGTCTGGGCGGAGTAACCTACAACCCGATGTTTGACTTCATTCCATAAAGCATCGATGCGGATTAGTTCGTTGTTTCTTTCAACAGCTAAACAGGTAAGAGGGTTGTAACCACTCCAACCTTCAGCCTGCTTTGCTGTTACTCCATGAGTGAAGATTTCATGTGCGATGGCTTTTATTGCTTCACGAGGTTCATAGTGAGCATCACGATATTCAACATCGCTTGGGCTTCTAAGGATGACAGATTTGCTTACCATACGATGAGTAACATACAAAGGTTCCCCGATTCGAAGTTTGCCGGCTTTGATGAGGATGTCAAACTTTTCTTCACATTTGAGATGGGAAGGGTTTGGTACCGTGAACTCTGTTTCTGCTGAATCCAAAGTAGCTGGTTCTTCAGTTGTGAGCTGTGTTTCAGGAGCGATAATACCTAAGCTGCGTGCAATTTCTTTGATATCTGAACCAGCTAACCCAAGTACTGCGATTTGGTGTTCGACAATGATGCGAGCAACTGAGTCTGCATAGGCTCCGTTGACGTTGGATGGAATTGTTACACCGTGGGACCAGTTCTGGTTCCCTGCATTCACCACACCAAAACCGAGTTCTTTCATCTTGTAAGCACATAAGGCTTCAATTGTTTTGCGTGTTTCTGTATCCCAGGGTTCACCTAAACTTTCAGCCATGCCGATGAGAGGATATTTGATGGTGGGTAACCATGGGGACTTTTTGTGTGTCTGGTTATACCTTGCCAAAGGAGTGTCACTGGTTTCTCCAGTGTAATGGGTCAGGTTGTGCAGGTAGTCTCTGTCGTCATAAAAGTAAACAACACTGGAAACATCTGATGCGTTGCGAGGTTTCAAGTACTTGATGTCTTCCAAACGGTAGACCATTCTAACTATGATGTCAGGGTCAGGAAAAGACCTTCGCTCTTCGAGCAGAGCTCCACCGTTGCTTAATTTTATGATACTCACTGTTTAACTCCTGAAAACGTGGGGATTTGTTTCGGTTATCGGTGAACGTTGTCATATTGGGTAAAGTTTTATCGAGGAATATGATAAAACTGTTTTTAGGAGTAGGTAGAGGTCACTGAACCAAAGCAAGAAAGCTCCACGACCTAAACTTTATTGGCTGTAAGGAGTTATCACGATTATCGCTGTGTTGACAAAGACTATACATCCGAACACTGAGTACCCAATCCAGATGACCCAAGCAAGAATGGTTTCAAACCGAAGAAGAGGAGAAGCTGTTTTGTGCATGAAAGCACTCTGTTCGGCCATTATCATGACTTTAGGGTAAACCCAGAAAGCATTCACGATAATAGTGATGGGAGCTAAGAAAAGCAAAGCAATGAGAGCAAGAATCATGCTGCCGTTTGCTGCAATATTTTGTGTAACAAGAGCTGCAATTGCCCACCAAATTCCTATGCCTAATAGAACAAGATGGAGAAGAAAAGAACCCATTTGGGAAAGCTCAACACCGTTGGCCGCTGTATTGGTTAGCTCTTGGTTCCCTGCTGGATATTCACCTGTGTTGATCTGCCGGCGAATTTTAGCTCTCCGGGTTAGGATAACAGGCATAGCGACAAGACCGTAAAGGAGTACGACTCCTAAAAGTATCAATGCAAAAAACACGATAGCAACCTTCTTTAGAACGATGGGTTCTTACAGAGGTTGCTATCGGTTTTGTTTTGAAGTTATGAGAACTTATGTCAACTGCCAGACACCTGTTCTGCCTTGTGTCAAGGTCAACAGGATGGCACCTTCTTCAGCAGGTTTGAAGGGGTTGGGGTTTTTGTAGGAACGGAAAGGTCGAGGCTCTTCAGTAGTGCTGCTGCCTGCTGTCTGCCGGGCTCGGTCACGCATGCGGCTATGCACTCCTCGAAGCAAGTCTTCGATGTTTGAAGTGTCAATATCTGGGTTCATGGGTAATTCCTAACCATTGGATGCTTTGAGATAAGCATATCATAGCGTTTCTGAATCACAAAATCCTTGAAAAATCAAGTAAATGAGAGTCATTATTTCTAAGATGTTAGAATTGAGAAGTGAAATCAACTGTATTGGTGAACAGACGCCACTGTTCCGATATTGAAATGGATACAGTTCGAACAGGAAGAAGACCCAATTATGGTAGCAGTAGTTACATCTAACAACATTTACAGCCGAGACAACCGAGCTCCTGCACCTGCTGTGCATGAAGATGACGGTACGAACTTCCCTTGGCGCATGTTCTTTGATGAGAACCAGCGTATTGTTGATGCTGACACTCTTGCTGAGTGCTTAGATTACCTCATTGTTGGTTATTCTGTGCTGAATGATGAAGAGAAAGCAGCTGCTCGTGAAGAGCTTGCTGGTCGTGTGCAGCAGCTTGCACGTGCAACCATTGTTTCCTCCATCACTCCTGAGCAGGCTGAGAAACTTGCTGACTGGGAATGGAATTTGTTGAACTTCGGTGACAACAACTTGCAGAACCCTTACGGTTGGGGTGATGGCACTGGTGTGATTGGTGAAGCTGATGAAGAGAAGATTGATGAATGGAACAGCATTCACCCTTTGGTTCTTGTCGACACAAAGTACAAGCCTTTCACTGAAATCTTCCCACCTTTGTCTGGTGAAGGTGACTACGAAGAGGTGAAGAACCTCATCTGGTTGCGACCTAATGACGAGTTGGGTTTTCTGCGTTCATTGTCACGCATTGGTTACATCACTTTTGGAGCTCCTTCAGCTGTTGTCGCTTTGGAAGTTGCACGTAAGAACTAAAGTTTGAGAAAGAGAAAGACCCCAACCAAAACGGTTGGGGTCTTTCTTGTTTGCTGTTACCAGCTAACTACACGCTCTCGAACGTGTTCAATCCAGTCACCAATTTCGATGACAGGAAGAGATGCCTGAACATCTGCTGTCATGCTCCTGCCTGCAATGTAAATCCAGGCTTTACGCTTCTCGCCTCCGAGAGTGAACTCGTGAAGGATTCGGTCGTAGTGGTTCCGACCATAGTCTTCCCCGTGGTAACCTTCAAGAGAGTCCAACCGCTGCATGGTGTCTTCATACTCATCAGACTTGATGTAGATGAGAGTAGCAGTGATGGTGTTCTCGCCACGAGTAATGTAAGGGAACCCTGTACGGCCGTACATGGTGAAGCCTTCAAGACTAATGTCCTGCTCGCTGATGGTGTGACCCTGGAGGATGTAGTTATAGTTATGACAGGTAGGGCGAAGTGTTCCGTAAACAAGAACAGGATACTGTGCTTCAGTCATTGAGGTTAATGACCTTTCTAAATAGGTAGACATAATTGCGTATGTTTCTATTTTACCAGATGCTATAGTTGCTGTCAAATCATGTATTTTGGTTACCGAGTTTTACTCAAAAATGATTACCAGAAACGCAGATGTCTTTACACATTGCCGATAGTCATATAAGAGCAATCCTCTAACAGAAAGAATAAATATGTGTAATGCTATTCGTGATGGTGGGCAGCGTTGTCCAGTCCATCAGCACCACAACATTGCAGCTATCAAAGCAGCCTCCCATTTGAGTGGTTTGACCCGTCTGCAGACTGAGCGTTTATTCGCTGAGCTCCGCCGTGAAGGTCGTAACGCTGAACCTTTGACTAACCGCCTCCGTGCTGGTTCTTTACGTCGTATCCGTAACTCTGTTGCTGGAACTGATGTTGCTGAAGCTGTAGAATCCGAAATCGAACGATCACGTCAGCATGACACTGAGATTGACCCTGCAAGTGGTTATGCTCAGCGTGCTTTGTTGACTCGTTCCCGTGAACGTGCAGCTGCTTTGAATGCTCGCTTCGCTGAAGTTGCAACTCGTACTGGTTACACCCAGGAAGAAGTAGCGGCAAAGTACAAAGAATTCCGTAACGCTGTAGACACCAGTCGTGGTTCAGCTGTTCCTGCTGAATACGACCAGAACACTCGTCGTGCAGCAGTTCTTGCTAACCTTCCTTACGACCGTGCATCTGTTGTAGCTATCGAGAAGTTGAACACTCTTGCTCCAGCTGAAGAAGGTCGCCGTGTTGCTCTGCGTCCAGCCCCTGAAGGCTCACACATCAACTCCTACGGTTACGATGAAGGACGTATGGAAGTTGTCTTCAACAGTAACACTGACCGTATCTACGCTTACCAGAACGTTCCTGCTGAACTGTGGAACCGTTTCTCTGAAAGCGAATCACCTGGACGCATCTTCGCTCGTGAAATTCGTGGCGTAGGCGACTACCAGTACGCTTCTGAAGCAGCAGCCGAAGCTGACGCTCACCGCGTACGTTGTGGTTCCTGTGGACAGTTCCGTGCAGCTGCTCACTCCTGCCCTGAGCGTGAACAGCGTGAAGAGATTGCAACTACCCTTATCACTGCTGGCCAAACCCCAGCTGAAGTTGCAACATTCATTGCAGAACACGTTGACACTCCTGAAGATATCCAGAACCAGGCTGCAGCAACTTCCGCTTTCGAAGAGTACCAGACCGACCTCGCTGCTGGTGTCTACGAAGCTTACGATGCAGAAGTTGAACCAGCTCCAACAGCTGAAGAAGTTGCTGCTGAAGCTGAAACACCTGTTGAGGATGCTCAGACCACTCCTGCTGCAGAAATTCCTGCCTACGACTTGAACGCTACGAACGGTTCAATTCTTACTGACCAGGACACTGGATACCTCAACCAGGTAGGTGTTGATAACGCTCCAGAAGCAACTGCTAACTACGTTTCAACAGTAGAAAACCAGCGTGAACCAGCAGCTTTGTCAACAGAAGCTATTTCTGTTGGGTCTGATGAGCTTCTTTCAAGAGTTCAAATTGCCAATAGCATGGACTCTTTGAACAACTACTACTACTGGAACCGCGAAGAGCTTGAAACCCATCTTGGTGCGGACACAATTGCTGAAATCGACAGCTCTCCAGAACACATTTACTACGTAGTTGGTGTACGTGAGGAAGGCGGAACTCCTGAAGTTCTTGCCAGCTACGACTCCCGTTACTACACTGGTAACTCCAACAACGCATGGGGAACTTCTGCTGCTAACTACCGTATGACTTACGGCTACAACATCACTCGTAGAGGTTTCAAAGCTCCTGAGCAGACTTTTACTGAAGAAGAAAGAGATGCTTTAGTAGAAACTGAAACTACTCAACTTGCAGGTTTGGTTGAATCTGGTCAAGCTGTTCGAATTGAAGGTACAACTTCTGAAACTCGCAAGTATGTTGTAGACGGTAACAAAACTGACAACCGTTCAAAGCTTTATGTCCGTATGGGTAACGCTACTGCTTTCAAACGAGCTATTCGTGAGAACAAAGTAGTAATCATGCCTGTTTCCATGCGTCACCCTTACGGCGTCAACTCTGTTGACGACCAGGGCTTCCATGTTGAAGCACGCAGCAACACTGAAGTTAAGGGTGAAATCGCTGTTCGCCGCAACAGTGAAGGTGTCATGGAAGTTATCAGCACCGAACGTAAACTTCGTTGTAACTGCCGTGACTACCGCCTGAAGTACTACTGCCAGCATGTAAACTATGCTCAGCGTCACTTTGCTAACGTTGCACAGCAGATGGTTCCTGTTCCTCGTGCAGCTGTACCTGAAAGCGAACGTCCTCACCGCTTATTGACACAGGCTTTGCATGACCGTGCAGACACCAGAGTTGTTGAGCCAGAGAACGAAGCTCCTTACATCAGTTTCGGTACAGAACTTTCTGGTGAAACTCGTTCAGGTAGCTACTGGCAGGCACGTAACTACGGTGAAATTCCAGCAGACTTACGTCCGGCAGACCCAGACAACATCACTCCTGATGAAGCAGCAAACTTGCAGGGCTTCAGCACCACTGTTGGAAACATCACCAACTTCTCTGTTCCTGTTGGTCCAGGTCAGTTGCGTACTGCTTTGCGTCGTGGCGATGTTGAAGTTCCTATTAGTATGAACTTCGGATGGCGTGGTTCTGTTGTTACCGGTTCACTTACCTTCAACCAGAACAGCTCTGCTGATTTGGAAGATTTGACTGTTCGTACCCGTAGCTTACGCTGTACTTGTGCTGCCTACCAGGAAAACTACGACTGCGAACACGTACGTGCTGCTGCAGCTATGGGTCGTCCTCTTCTGGGTATTGGTTCTCGTAGTATCACAAGTAACACTCCAAACTCAGTGTATGTTGCTGAGAACCGTTACCGTAACGAGATGCGTGCACAAGCTGAAGTTGCTGGTTACATGGCTCGCGGTATGTCTCGTGAGGAAGCTCAGGCTGAAGTTGCTGCTGAACTTGCTCGTCGTCAAGCTGAACAGGCTGAGTATGAAGAGCGTCGTGCCCGTGAGCGTGCTGAGTATGAAGAGCGTCAGGCTGCTGCACGTAGAGCTGAAGTTGAGCGCATGCGCTCAATGAACGCTGATGTTATCGCAGGTAACGAAACTTACCGTGCAAGCATGCTTGCACGTTGGGAAAATGTTGAAGAAACTTATGCAGACAACCCTAAGCAGTTCTTCGATGACTACCAGGACACATTACGTCGTAAGCGTGACGGTGAAGAAGTAATTCCTTTCCGTACAGAAAACGTTACTGACGGTATTTGTGCTGATGAGCCTGGTGCTCGTGCATTCGGTATCGAACTTGAGTTCGACATCAAACGTGGTGTGAATAAGTCTGAAGCTTTGCGTAAGATTGGTCAGGAGCTTCATGCTGCTGGTCTTACCACCACTTCACAGCAGACTCGTTACCACTCTGCTCGTTCAAGCGGTTGGGCTAACTGGTCATTCGAGCAGGACTGTACTGTGGACGCTGAAATTGTTTCTCCTTTGATGAAGGACACTCCAGAACACTGGGAGCAGCTGAGAAAAGTTACAGAGATTGTTAACCGTAACGGTGGTATCGCTACCACACGTACAGGTTCTCACGTTCACGTGTCAACTGCTTCTTACGAAATGTCCAGCGCTAAGCATGCTGAGCTTCTTCGTACAGTGAACAACAACGAAGACAACTTGTACCGTTTGGCTGCTAACCCTGCAACAGGTAAACACCGTGGAACACGTTGGTGTGCACCTAACGCTACTGACATAGCAAATGACATTAGTGATGACGTGGCAGATGGACACCAGGTTCTTGGCTACAACAACAACAGTCACGGTGTTGGTTTGAACTTCGAAGGAACAGCAAGCACTACTTACAAGAAGTCAAACATCGAGTTCCGTATGTGGGACGGTACAATGGACCCTGCTGTTATTCAGCAGCAGGTTGCCATTTCCGCCGCTATTACAGACTACGCAGAGCGTAAAGTTATTGTGGACAAAGTTTCTAAGAAGCCAGCTGCTGGCGACCGAGTAACTATTGGTACCAGCAAGCGTAAAGAAAAAGCTGTTCTTACTGCTGCTAACACAACAACTCACACAGAGGAAACTTTCAAAGAGTCCAGTGCACAAGCTGCTGAGTTCTTTGATAAATTGTTCCGTCGTAAGGAAGACCGTGCTGCTGCAGCGTCATTGTTCGCTGCAACTAACTGGCAGTCATAATAATTGAATAGAAGAAATCCCCCTGGCAGGTTCTGTCAGGGGGATTTCTCATTTCTCCAACTTCAGCATAGGAGACGCCGGCTGAAGGCTTTTCGCTTCCAGGAACTCCAGATGAGCTTGCATCTGGCTTAGCGAATGGGCAGTATTCTTCTGAACAATGTTACGAACCTGATTTTCAATCAGAGTCAGCTGCTGTACCAGAATGTTAGCTGCCTGCTCAGTCACTTCAGGGGATACATTGCTGAGTCCATTGAAAAGCCGTAACGCTTCTGGGATGTAGGAGTTCACAACCTGCTCTAACGTGAAACTATCTTCAACAGAGTTCTCTTGCTGCTGGGCAGTTGTAAGCAGGGATACAAGAGAGTGTAACCTGTCGTTAGCTTCTTTGTGGTTCAAGTCAATGACAGTTTCAGTGTCTACACTTTTCTTTCTGGAAGGTGCCAGAATCTGAGGCCAGTAGTTCAAATGGTCTCTCATCAGTTTTACAATGTATTCATTGAACTCATCCACCAGGTAAGAAGGCTCTCCGTAATCCAGCATCTCGGTCCTCATGTAACTAATTTTCTGAGGAAGACTTCTATGAATGACTTCCCACAGAAGGAAAGCCTGAGGGTCCTTTAACTGCTGCCTATCAATAGTAGGAAGGCGTGTGAAGAAGTTTTGTAAAGCACTCTTACATCTCTTCTTCCATTTGTCGTCACCGAAAGCTGCTTGTCCGATGCGAGCTTCGAGAGTCTGATGAATTTCTTTAATCTCTTCGGGGGAAACTGTCCTAGTCCAAAGAACAGCTGTTTTGAACTCATCAGATGTAGATGAGTGTTGCTGTTGTTCAGCATTATTCTTCTTAAACCAGCTCATAGCTTCCATTGTACCAAAAATACAACCTCTTTACAACCACACAATTTATCTGAGAGTTTTCTGGGAGTATGCTGTTTTGGCTAAAGTCTGGGCGTAATGACCGAACTACTTAACAACACATACTACAGTGTTTTACGGTAACAAAATGGAGGAACCACAAATGACTACCACAGAAACAACCGACAAGAAAACCAACACAGTAGACAAGTCAATTGACGTAAACGTGCCAATTTCAACTGCCTACAACCAATGGACCCAGTTTGAGTCTTTCCCTCGTTTCATGAACGGGGTTGAAGAGATTACCCAGACTGATGACACTCACAACCACTGGAGAGTCTCCATTGCCGGGGTCAAACGAGAATTTGATGCAGTCATCACAGACCAGCATCCTGATGAGAAAGTCGCTTGGAAGAGCGTAGACGGCACAACCCATGCCGGTCAGGTTACTTTCCATCGTATTGATGACAATACAACCAGGGTAACAGTCGAACTGGAATGGAAACCAGAAGGATTGGCCGAAAAAGCCGGAGCTGCTCTACAGCTGGATGATGTTCAAGTCCAGCAAGATTTGAAGAACTTCAAGGAGCTCATTGAAGACCGAGGAGCAGAAGAAGGAGCTTGGCGAGGCGATGTGGATAATAAATTTGGCACAGTAACATGATAGTTGCGTAAGTAAGGGGAAGAACCAGATTGGTTCTTCCCCTTACTTCGTTAACCCTCTTTACAGCATAGGGTCATCGCTTTCGAAAATGGTGAATGTTGTTGCTTGGTCATTTTTGTCAGACTCAGATAAAGCATACAAGCCATCTTTTTGCAAGACAGCTGCATAGTTGCCTTCCACCGTAGTTTCAGTAACAACACTCCACCCTTCAGCAATCATATCTTCTGTCCATGCCTCAGCTTCTTCAACTGCATAAACAGGAGCGTACAATGAAGACATACTTGTCTCTTCATCTGTTTCGACTAACTCAATATCCAGCTCTGGAGCAGGGTAGCCACTCCAAGTGTCTGGTAGGTCCATTGCCGCGTACTGAGGCTCTGACGGAGCTGCAGTGGCTTCTGAAGAGGCTTTGGGGCTTGATGTAGCTGAGTTGTCTGATGTTGTGGTGCAAGCAGTTGTTCCGACTGCTATAAACAGCATTGCTGTTACACCTAATATGCGTACAGTGTTCATACCTTTTCAACCACCTTATCTGCTAACCATAGCGTAAGTTTCTTCGCAACATTTTGGTCACTTACCGATGCAAAAAGAGAGTCCGTACTGTCAAGAACCTCAAGGTATCCAAAAATAAGTGTCTGCTGCACTTGTGGGAGCTTCAGTTTCTTCAAAGCTTTACGAACCTTTTTGCCAGTAGCGTTATCTATAGCTTTATTAATTTCTGCGACTTGAGCATCTTTTTCTACTAGCCAGGCCATATGCCAAATCATACTTACTCCCAAGAATTCGACTCCTTCAGAGGTAAGGTCACCCTCTTGAATGAATTCAAATACTCCGAACAGAACATCCATTGTATTCTCATCTGCACCATCAATCATAGGAACTAATCCCCAAAGATAGATTTGAGAAAGATAGCGTTTTGCTTGATTCTGATAATGAATGTCAGCTAAAGAACCAGAAGGGAGACTTTCAGAAATCTGCACACTAATGGAAGCCATGTTATACATGTATTTCCAGCTTTCATACAACTCGCGGTTCTTTTCCAAATACACTTCGCATGGAAGATAAACGCCAAGTTCATAATCTTCGATAGCTTCAAAAGGATACTCTCCTTCTGTTGGATTGTTAGCTAAAGTTTTTGGGTAATTCACACTTGTAGCGGTGAGAGAAGTGCCTAAACACTCGTCTACAGTCTGATAAGTAGGGGCTTTTTCCGCTGCAGCAGCTGGAGTAATAGATATCCCCAGCAAAGCCATAGTTGCTGCACCAGCAACGGCTATCTTCATCATCTTCTTCATAGAATCGTTTCTTTGTAAGGTTTACTCAACAATACCAGAGAAACAAATTGCACCTCTTTTGCGACCAGTGTTGCGTTCCAACAGCTCATCTGATACAGTGAAACCTATAAGTAACCCATCCGAACAAAAGGAAAGATAGAATGACTATCAAAGACACCCTCAAGGCTGACCTCACTAAGTTCCTCAAGGAGCGTAACGAGCTCGGTAAGACCACCCTTCGTGGCGTCCTCGGTGCTGTGGAGACTGCGGAGAAGTCCGGTAAGACTGCTGTTGAGTTCACTGATTCTCAGGTTCTGGAACTCCTTGGCCGTGAGGTGAAAAAGCGTCGTGAGACTGCTACCATCTACGCTGAGGCTGGTCAGGTTGAGCGTAGCGAGCGTGAGACTGCTGAGGCTGACCTCATCGCCAAGTACCTTCCTGCTCAGCTTGACCGTGAGGCAATTGAGACTTTCGTAGACAACGCTGTTGCCGAGCTTGGTGCTGCTGCAAACATGGGTAAGGTCATGAAGCTTGTCACGCCTTTCACTAAGGGTCGTGCTGACGGCAAGCTTGTCAGCGAGATTGTTCGCAGCAAGCTTGACGTGTAAGTAAAGTCAAGTAGAAGGGCGGAAGAACTGATTCTGGTTCTTCCGCCCTTCTTTTGGTATCATTAGGATATGATCCCTTCAGACTACCGACGTAAAATTTTTGGTGACGCCCAAATCATCAATTACAATGTCGGGTTTGAGTTCATCATGTACACCTTAGAAGTCTCTAACGCAATGATGGAGACATATGATGCTTTAGAACCAATGGAGACATTCCAAGTTACCCATGTTGTTCCCCTAGAGAACGATTTGGATGATGTCACTTCTTGGCTATCCACACCAACAGCAAAACTCATTGAAGCGGCTTGGCGTGAAGAAGAAAAAGATTTGATGTTTGAAAAGCAAGAAGATACTCATATGGTGTTGTTGTCTTTAGGAGGATACGCTGTCCTCGTTCCTTTGCCAATGTATGGTTTTTTCGATCTTATAGATAACACCGATAGCTAAATCATGACTGTTCGTGTAATTGATTTGTTCGCTGGTATCGGTGGTTTCCACCAAGCATTCCATAACCTCAACACTGAAGTTGTGTTCTCCTCTGAGTGGGAACCTAACGCTCGTAAAACGTACCAAGCTAACTTCGAAAAACTTTCACCTAAAGTGTTTGAAGGCAACAACTTCGCAGGTGACATCACCCAGGTAAACCCTAAGAACATTCCTGACTTTGATGTCATCTGTGGCGGTTTCCCTTGCCAGCCATTCTCCAATGTTGGAAAACGGCAAGGTTTTGCTGATGAAAAAGGCCGAGGCAATCTGTTCTTCAATATTGCTGCAATCATCAAAGAGAAACAACCAAAAGCCTTCTTCCTTGAAAATGTCCGTGGTCTTCTAAGCCATGACGGTGGAAACACTTTCTTAGCTATTCAGAAAATCATCGAAGAGCTGGGTTACTCTTTCCACTGGAAACTTATCAAAGCTTCTGATTTCAATGTCCCTCAGCATCGTCCTCGTGTGTTCATGGTTGGTTTCCGTAACGACATTGACGACTCCAACTTCTCCTTCCCTGAGTCTGTACCTTTGACTAACACAATCAGTGAAGTGCTTGGAGGTGTTGTAACTACACCTGCTGGTAAAGATAGAGCAGTTGGTTTCACCCTTCGAGTAGGTGGGCGCCGCAGCGGTATACATGACAGGCGTAACTGGGACGGCTATGTTGTTGATGGTGTGGAGAGATTCATCACTGTAGATGAAGGACGCAGAATGCAAGGGTTCCCTGAAGGATTCGAGTTCCCTGTCAGTGATGTTCAGGCTTTCAAGCAGTTAGGTAACAGCGTTGCAGTGCCGGCAGTGCAAGCAACAGCTTCTCAGCTGCTTGACATCATCCGACACAGTTGACGTTACCTTGCAAATACGGTACAATCTAAAGTATGTGGTGGAAAACTAAGCAGACTAACGAGCTCGCAACTCATGCTCTGGAGATGGCTAATGCCGTCCAGAAGCTTCCTGTTGTTGTTACTGTTGCTGATAAGTTCCGTAAAGGTCAGGTAGATAACAGCATTTACGACCTGAGAAATGCATTCATTCGTCTTCCTATCAGTCCGACAACCCGCCAGCGTTACGCCAGCAACCGTACTTACATTTCTTTCCAGGCTCCTTATCCTCACCGACGTAAAACCGTCAGTCTATTTGACTTTCTCATAAAGAAGCTTCAGACGGTGGATTTTGTTCGAGCGGATTCTCGTGCTCTTATGCGTATTGTCGATATTCTGAATGAAGAAATTCCTCGTAAAATTCGTGAAGCAGAAACTGAGTACACTCTGGAAGGTTGGAGTAACGAGGAGAAGAACAACAAAGATGTTGATGATGCTATCGAGCGTGCTATTGCTGAAGCTACTGCCCTTCCTTCCACTCTTTCAGGGCTTCATGCTGAAGTTCAAGACGAAGCAGGCAACATTCTTGCCTCCGACATTACTTTCCCTGACATCAGTATGTATTCAGAGCTTGAGGAGCTTTCTGCTGAGCTGGAGGCTTTGAAGCTTGATTGGGAGCATGCTCATTCACTTCCTATGGAAACAGAAGATGAGTTCACCATTGAGCAGGTAGCATTGTCTTATCTTCCTGACGCTCTCGTTCTTTTCGAACGATTCCGTCGCAGGACTAAAGATGAAACAAATAACCGAGCTAAGGACCTTCTGTTGGAGCAGGTGAAGCTCATTCGTAAGCAGGTGACGTTTGTACTGGAACAGCATACTGAAGACAGTTTCAGTCAGATGGAAGCACATATGAACTTCCTGAAAGCTAAGAACGACCAGCTTGGTCTGTGACCTTGGGGGAGTAAAGCCTCTACACTTGATTTAGTTCAGTCAAGTGTAGAGGCTTTACTATTTCCCTAATGGTAAAGACCCTGAGTTTCTAACTGAATGCAACCCGAAAAGGTCCATCTTTTTCTTCTGTCTGAAAATCACTGTAGCTGTTTGATCTTCTCTGTAGTCCCAAACTACCAGAGGTCTTTTTGTTCCTGTTATCACACCATTACTGTGTTCTTTAACGTAATGCAAAGCCACATCCATGTTTTGTGCGTAACAATACAGAATTATCTTATGATATTTAGCTTGTTTGTGCAGTTCAGCCCGTAAAGCTATTCCGTATTTTCTTCCAACTGGTAAAGCGTAATGATTGAAGAAAGCCCATCTGTCTGAACTTTCAACACGAACACTTAAACCTGTTTCATGTCGTTTCGAATGGAACACATGAATGTTTTTACGGAAGTTATCGACAAACATTTGGACAACTGACATACCAACTAAGGTAAACACTGCTAACATTTCAGCTATAATCAAGTTGGATTTGAAACTTTGAAGAATGACTACTTGTAACATGAGTAAGAATACCAAGTTCAACCCGTATTCATTGATGAATAGCCGGCTGGCTTTGAACCTCTGTTGAGGCTTATGCATTACAGATAAAGGTCCAAGTATTGTTGAAAGATGGAGCAGTACTCCTTGTTTAGCAAGTTGCAATGTGTGAGATTGGTTCATGCCAACTGCTTCTACTGGGACTATGCTCATAACGAAGATATTGGCTGATTTCTCATGTTTGCGAGGAATTGAAGATTGTGTTATGATTGACTCACTCAACGAAAGGAAAAACCTAAAATGGGTTTGTTTGATTTTGCTAAAAAGGCCACAGGTTCGGACCAGGCCACGAATTCTGCTCCTGCACCTGCTGCACCTGCAAGCACCGGCGGCATCGACCTCGGTAAGAAGAGCGGAAACATCTCTCTTGCCAAGGGTCAGCGTGTCACCATTGACAAGACCCCTGTCATCCGTGCCCGTGCCACATGGGACTCAAACACTGACTATGACCTCTACGCTCTTGTTCTTCTCAAGGACGGCACCCAGCTCGTAGTTTCCACCTTCGGTTCCAAGGAACAGCCTACCCCCACTCCTACCGTCCTGAACGGTGCTGTTCGCCACTTGGGTGACGTTGGTCGTGGCAGCAAGGGTCAGGCTGAGGAAATCATCGAAATTAAGATGACTGATGACATCGTGAGCGTTGTTCCTGTCGCTTACTCTGCTCAGAGTAACGGAACTGGTTCGTTCCGTAAGTACAAGGTGTCCCTGAGCATCGACAATGGTGCTGGTACAGAGGTTAGCATTGACGCCAAGAGCGCCAGCATGAACCCTATCATCTACTCCCTCGCCATTGGTGCTATCCGCAACACTCCTCAGGGTGTTGTTATCGAGCACCTGGAGAAGTACTCTAAGACTGGTTCCGAGAACCGTCCTGCTTTCCGTAACGGCGAAGTGGTCATGGACGCTGGAGCCCAGAACCTCTACAAGTAAGTAGTAATATAAGTAACGCCCCTCAGGAAATTCTGAGGGGCGTTACTTATTGGGTTTACTGCTGGGTGTTTTCTTCCGTAGCAGCAGGGTCAGTTACTTCAACAGTGAGACCGTAGTTTCCACCAGTGTTGATATCCTCACCAAGTTTGACAAGAGAATCGTAAGTGATTCCTTCATCAATTGCACCGTAGGCAATTGTAACTTTCTTGTCAAGGCTAATAACAGAAATTTCGTTAGTAGCTGTGAATACTTCTTTACCGTATTGGAGGTTGAACTTCAGAAGGTTATCGAAGTTGTCCATCTTACCGTAAACTGCACCTGTCTGGCTGTAACTGTTCCCGCCAGCTTCTGGGAGATTGATAGCAATGACATCAATGTTTTCAGCCAAGTATTCTTCAACGATGGCTTTAGTTGGAGCTACTTCATTCTCTTTCGTGGTGAAAGTAGCAGTGATTGAAGAGTCTTTTTCATTAGTGATGTCACGAGGAGCAATCTGCAGGTAAGAACCTTCATTGTCTTCGCGTGTCTTCAGTGCTTTTTCAATAAGAGCTGTAGTTTTTTCATCTTTCAGCTCATCCTGGCTAAAGCCGTATAGCCCAATGTATCCTTCTGTTACATCCAGCCCAATCTGGTAGTAGACTGTGATGTCCATGTCAGGAAGACGTTTTTGAATATCTTCGAAGTCAGCTGAGGTGAGGGATGTCGTGATGATCCCGATTGAAGCACTGTCAGCTTCAGCATTCTCATCCGTTTGAGCGTTCTGATCTGTACCAGCGTAGGTTTGGACTTTCACCTCTTTGAAGTAGTCAGCCCCGTCAAATGCTTTATCGAAATCAGCTTGAATAGCATTCGTTGTTTTCGGTGTGCTGTTTACGGTAACCAGCACACCTGCTACGATAGCCCCTGCAACAGCTAACAGTGCAACCACTGCAAGGATAATCTTGTGTCGTCTCTTCATGAGAACCTTTCATTTGTCTTGATGTTATATAGGCTATTGGGTTTGGAACACAGCTGTGGCAGTAAGGCTACCTGCTGGCACTTCAGTGAAACCAGCGTCATGGACTACTGCATCCGCTTCCTCTTCTTGAGGCATTTTGGAAACCTTCTTCACTGTAACAGCTAAACCAGACTCAACCCAGGCTTGCACTTTAGCGTCATTTGCATACATGAAGAAAAGCTGAACAGCATGGCCCACCTGAGCAACCAGTTTACCTGTTGACATGTTTAAAGACTCAGGCACGCTGACTGCGAGATAAGCGTCAGGAAGCTCTGTACGCTCTGTCAGGTCCTCAGACTGTAGACCAGTCACCTGGAGCTTCTTCAGCTCTGTTGGCTGCTCTGAGAGGCGTACAGGGGCGAAGACGCGAACTTTAGAGCCGTTGTACTCAGCTTCAACAAAAGGAACAGCTGTGTTACCAGTTTTGTCCCAAGCTGAGTTGCGGGCTCGTTTGACAATCTTCCGAATCCGACCAGACATCCAAGTTGCAACAGCAACACGAATCAATTCGTCTTCGTCTAACAAGATTTTTGTCAACGCCAAAGAAGACGCCTGCAAGACATCTCTTTCTGCCGGGAGCTCACCAAGTTCGTTCTTGGTATCATTTACGACAAAAATCATTGCATAAGGGTCGTCATCATCCTGGGTTGTCCAAGACGGAATTTCCTGGTTACGCAAATGTGCGTAATCTACTTCAGCCATAATATACTCGTCTCTCTTTTCGTTTCTATTCTACTATTTTCTGCTTTATTCAGCAAAGACTATCAAAATGTGAGGGAATCAAGCCTTCTGCAGACTTGATTCCCTCACATTTTAGGATTCTGTTGTCATTTTCAACGCTGGCTGCGGACCAGGCTGAGCAGATGTGTTGTAGCCAGGGTCAATAGCAATTTGAATACTGTCAGACACCTGAGTAGTCACAGTGTTGCGGTCAGGGTTGACTTTGGATGCATCCCGGAAACCTTTTTCCGTTGGCCACCAGCGATTACCCACAAAGTTGTATGCAGTGGTATGACCATGCACCTGGATGAAAGGCATTGATTCCTCATCCTTCCAAGACTCCCATACTTCTCCAGTCGACAAAGCCCACACAGGACCAACAGGAGTCCATGGTGTATTTTTCGCCCCGTGGAGCATTGCACCTGGTTTGGTTACAACTTTGATTGGAAGGTTGTTGATGTCATCCGCAATCTTCATGACATCTGTTTCGTTCTTCAGAATAACATCCCAGAACTCCTTAGTCACACCAGCATGAGTGAACAAAGCACCTTTCCCTGGAATAGGGTAAGGGCGTGCAGATTTTGTCAGCTCATGGAACATGACAGGACCTTCCACAGCGTAAGCCACTTTCAGGAGCTTCTTACCCAGCCAGGAAGCCAGAATCCGCTGCGAGTCAGCTGGAATGACATTGCCCCAGAAGAAAGGAGCTCCGTCGATGTACTGGAACTCATGGTTACCCAGAATCTGAATCCACTGACCAGGGTTAGCTTCCATCACCTTGTCAACAAGAATCAACACTGCAGGAGAAGAAGGACCTTTATGGATAAGATCGCCAGTATGGATGACAATGACATCTTTAGGGAGCTTGTGGGTTTTAGGGTTCATACCAATGGCTTCTAAACCAGCTTTCAACTGCTGATAATGACCACCAGTGTCACCAAACACATGATACGTTGTCATTTCACCACCATCTCAATCTCTTTTTGGTCAAAAGTTTTCATCCTACTATTGTACCACAGTCAGTTGATTACAATAAGGCTTCTTTGTTAAACAGTTCTTCAAGGATACTTCGAGGCTTTACAAGCAATCTGGCGAAGTAGACCAACATTGAACCAGAGACGCCTTCAGTCTTAGGCTTATGATTGTCAATCATGTATTTTAGCTGCTCAACAAGTTTTTCTGATTCAACTAAACGATACGGCGACTTGTACCAGTTTTTATCCCTGGTGACAAACACTTTCTCTTGAGCAATGCATACGATCCCCATGACTTTAACATCTTTAGGTGTTTTCTTCCGCCATGATTTCAACGCATAACCAATCTTCACTCGACCTTGAGGGAAGTACACGGTTCCTCGCTTGATGGCACCTTTTTCTGTCACCGAATACTTACGCTGAGCTTTCCACCGTTTCGAGTCAATGACAACCACTAAATCTTTGTACACAAGAATATGGTCAGTGTCACCGTTTGATTCGGGCCAGGACAGAGAGTGGAACACGAAAACGCCAGGGGTATCAGCAGCGAACTTATCAATAATTTTTGCTGTATGCTTTTCGCCTTCAATACCAGGAGCAAGAGAGGCTTTCATCCTGTTACCATCAATACCCCATGTCAATGAGGAAGCAGGGACGCCAAATACTTTCTGCCCTGACCGAAGCAGTGTTTTTATCTCTTCGTTGCTGTTGTATAGATAGTCAGGCTTGAAGTCAAGTTCAAACTCTTCTTCAGGGTTGTCTTTCTTGTTCTGGATGTACTCATCCAAACGAGGTAACTCTTCAGGCATTAATTGCTTTTCTTCCAGCCCCAACGCTTTTTCTTATCTGGAATCTGCGTTGTTGTGGGGTTCAAGCTGGAAATCAATTCGTTCCAGTGTGCTTCTTCAAAATCTGACAGGTCGGTGGTAAGACCAAGCTGGGAGTCAGGACTGTTCTTACGAGCAAACTCAACCTGCTGGCCTTCTTTCTCTTTGTACTCATTGAAGACACCTTTGAGCGGTTTTTCTTGCCTGGTGAAAGAGTTAATAATGCCAGTATGACGGAAGTAATAGCAAAGGGCACTACCGATGAGAGCAGTGAAAATGAAAGGACCTAACATGCCTCCAGCGTCTCTTCCTACCGGGATTAGCCACAGTGCAGGTAAGGCGTAGCAGAGGAAGACTTTGAACCAGTTGGGTATGACTACGGTTTCGTAGTCATCTTTGAAGAGTTCATTTTGGACAAGCGAGTCAAATGCTTCATCATCAGTCATTTTCATTAGGCTCCTATAGCACAGTCAGTTCAATAACTGTAACATTTTTCTGTTCGGGGGCGTAGAAACCAGTGGAATCATACTCAGCTCTAAAAGCCACGCCCGGAGTGATTCTATCTACAGTAAATCGGCTTAAAGGGGAAAGAACAATTTCCTTCTCATTTGTTGTCAGTGATGTCACAGCGTAGTCCTGCTTCACACCTTTGATGACCAGCACTGCCGGCTCTTCTTCTCCTGCAAAACGAGCAGCGATAACTGGGTCTGTTGAAGTGGACAAGAAGAAAGGAAAAGAAATCTCCTGCCCTTCCACATAATCTGAAACAAACTGCTGACGAGTGCCACGGTACAGCACAGGAAGCTCTGCAGTAAGGGTTTTACGACCAACCGCAGCATGGATGTTATCAATGATTTCCTGGTAGCTTTCCTTCGTCTTCCTGGACTCAATGATTTCCTGGTTCAGCATAAGCTGGTTGATTTCTTTGTATCCGGAAGATGTGTAGAACTCCACAGCATGGAATTCGTTTGCAGTCAACGCTGTCATGAAGATGTTGCGGAGTTCCACGTACTGTGTATCAGGAACTGTCTTGCTGAAAACCGTCATTTGATAAAGACGCTTTCTTGTAGTGATGAACAAGGAAGTGTTGCTTGATGTTCATCTTAGCATGACATTTGGTTTTTTACAACTGCTTAGGACAGATAGGGACCAACAGGCTGATGCTTTCATCTGTGGATACTGAGAGTAGGAAGTTGTCTGCTGGAGAGATGTCGAAACTTACAACAGGAGCAAAAGCTAATGTTTTGGCTTCGACCTTTGCGATTACTTTAGGAGTGAGTTGAGGATGTCTTACTGAAGGGTTATAGGTAAGAGTCTTGATACCGTCACCTGGTTTTTTATCACTAATGTCTACCCAGTTGTTATCTGAGGCAAGGATCAATGTGCCTTCTAACAGTGTAAATTCTTCACCTGAGAATAATGTCACAGTAACAACTTTGATTCCTTCTGCTTCGTCATCTGGGGTTACATCCAGGATATGGGAAGGAGCGAAGGTGCCTTTGTTGGTGAATCGAAGTACAGTGTCTCTGTTATCAGCCTCGTCCAGGATGTCATCCAGAGTACGAGTCTTACCGTCAGTGTTGACAATACTGGTTTCAGCTAAAGCAAAGAATTGGGGTTTCATGGGGTTGTTTTCTTTCATGGTTCAAAATGGTGATGCAGGTTAAGGGAGAGGGGAGAGGAAAGCCATATATGCTCTTTCCTCTCCCCTCTCATGCTTACCCTACATGGTCAGAAATTAGTTTCTGTTCTTTTCAGTTGTCACAACGTCGTCGTCATCTTCATCGAGTTCATCGAGAAGCTCTTCGTTGGAAACTTCTGTTGGGTCAACTACAGTGATGTCCTCTTCGTCGTCTTCAACTACTACAGCAGCAATAGCAACTTCTTCGACTTCGCCGTCAACTTCAACTTCGACAACTTCCACAACAACAGGGTTACTTTCGTCTTCATCTGCATCTACGTCAGCATCCTCTTCAGCTTCAACGTCGCCGTCTTCGCCTTCAAGGTCAACAGCTGGGTCTTCTGCGTCAACATCAACGTCTTCAAAGACAACTTCTTCGTCAAGTTCGCTTCCAGCAAGAGCTTCGTTCGCAGCAAGCTTGTCCAGCTCACCCTGGAAGAAGTCTGTCAAAGTGCGACGAGTAGCAAACTTGATACCTTCAAGGTGCTCAATCTGCTGGGTCAAGTCAACAACCTTGAGCTCTGCATTCTCACGAATCTTCTCTGCATCTGCACGAGCAGACTCAACATGCTCGCGTGCAAGACGTGAAGCGTTCTGAAGAAGAGTTGAAGCCTGAATAGCTTCTTCTTCTACAGTGTCAGCAGCTGGGACGGCTGCAGGAGCTGCTACAGCAACTGGAGCGTTCTCCAATTCGACTACACGAGCTTCAGCTACCTCAACACGACGCTCAGCGTCAGCCAAACGAGCTTCGAGGTCTGAAGTGTCAACAGAATCAGCAGACTCTGTACCTGCTTCAAGTGCAGCAACACGTTCGTTAGCTTCCGCTAATTCACCCTGAGCTTTTTCTGCAACTTCAACGCAGTAGTTCTGGTACTCAATAATTTTCTTGAGTTCTTCATAGTGGGTTGTCAACCAATCATCGACAGATTCTTCCAGGTAACCTCCACGACGGGAGATAGGGAACTCTGGAACAGCGTTGTCAGTGATTTGCTGAATCTTCTTCACTTCATCAGTCATTGTTATCTATCCTTTTTCTTTCCTTGTAGGTTAAGCACTATTTGCTATCGGCGCTAAAACATCAAACTTGTTGATATTTGACTTTCAGTGCTTGTTGTTCTTGCATGATTTCCCAGAGCAAACTCTCATCTGCGACGGAAACACTGTCATTAGAAGCAGCAGCAATGCGAGCATTCAATGCTTCAACTGCTTCCATGTATTTGATTCTCAAGAAAGTGTCCATCAAGCGGGTAAGTTGGACAGTTTCTTGACCTTCAGCTACTTTCAACTCTGTAAACATCAAAGGGTTGTCAGCTGGAAGATTAGCGATGATATCTGTTGCTTTTTCAGGATCAGCAAATAGCTGAGCTGAAAGCCTCTTCTGTGCGAAGATTTTAGACATCTCAGTAGGGTACTGCAAGAAAGCAGCGAAAACTTTGTCATCAATCGTTAACTCATGTTCACGGTTTTGGTTCTGCTGTGATGACTGGTTTGAGTTATTCGAAGGCTTACGAATTACTTCCAGCAACTGCGAATAGGGTACTCCAGACCAGAATGAAATCTTACGAACATAAGCATCATGAGCTAACGGGTCTTTGATAAGAGCCAACGTCGGCCTGGCTGCATTGACAAAACCGGTTCGCCCCTCAGGAGTTGACACATCCCAGTTATTCTTTTCAAGCTTCAGAATGAACTCAATCATGCTGACTGAGTTGTTCAAGCGAGAGATAAGCTGCTCATCCCCGTATTGTAAACGTAAATCACATGGGTCAAGGTGAACAGTTTTTGTATCACTCAGAGATTCTTCATCAGTGTCAGGGACTTCCAACGATAGGTCCACAACATAGCTACTTAGCTGAATTTCTGGAATTCCGTTGAAGACTTTTTTAGCTGCTTCGATACCAGCATTGTCAGGGTCGAAAGTGAAGTAGAACTTGAACTGATTACCTTTCTTGGTAACTGTTGCAGCTAAACGTTCAAGCGTGTCAGCATGAGCTTTCTGGAACGCAGTACCGCAAGAAGCGACAACATTTTTGATACCCGCAGCCTGCATTGCCATCACATCAGTCTGACCCTCAACAACAAACACTGCTCGCTCATCAACAATTGCTTTACGTGCAAAGTTCAGACCGAGAAGAGCTTTGGACTTGTTGTACAGTCTTGTCTGAGGAGAGTTCAAGTATTTAGGAGCTTTACTACTTTTATCTTCGTAGATAATACGCCCAGAGAAGCCAATCGGTCTTCCTTCAACGCTGTAGATTGTCCACATTAATCTATTACGGAACTTCTCACGTACCTCGCCTCGGCTGATGGTGGCTACACGGTTGGTGTCTTCGTTGCCCATGATTTCGGTTTCTTTAGCCAAACCAGCTTCAACAATTTCTTCTTTGGAGAAACGGTGAGAGTAAAGAAGCTTCATTAGACCAGTGTTCGGAGCCCATCCAATGGACGGGTCTGTTTTGGCGAACTCCAGAAGGTTTCTGTCAGCAAGATTCTGTTTAGCCGGATGCTGGTCAGGCAAATTCAGGAAGTTTTCATGAAAGAAGTCAGCAGCGATTTTTGTCATGTCTTGGTAACGCTTCAGTTGACGGTACTGCTCGTCATCTTCATCATTGGTTACTTTGACACCAACCTCGTCAGCAATGTACTGGACTGCTCCTGCGAAAGAGAGCTGTTCCATGTTGCGAACTAAGTCAAAAACATCTCCTGTTTCACCACAACCGAAGCAATGGTATCGCTGGACCGCAGGGCGAACGTTGAAGGATGGTGACCGCTCAGCATGGAAAGGGCAGAGTCCCAAAAAGTTTGCTCCGCTAATTCGTAGTGCAACACCACGCTTTTCCAAGAAGTCAACAATGTCGGCTTTGTTTCTGACTTCATCAAGGGTTTCTTTACTAAACATTTCCTTCTATTCTAACAGTTAATGGGGGTTAGGCATCAAAACTTGGTTTTGATCGTTGCTTTACGTGGTCGGTGTTGACGGTCAGCCCATTTACCGTTAACTATCGCCTCTATGCGAGGTTTTAGGATGTGCGAGTACACACTGTTTTCGTCGTTGCTGCAGAGTATGAACTTGCGAGAGGATGTTGGGTCTTCGTAGTTCAAATCCAAAACAGCATGACCTGTTGTTCCTGAGCCGGCGAAGAAGTCCATAATCAAAGCATCCTTTGGAGTCATCACGTCAATGATGTGTTTCATGAACTCCAAATCTTTAGGCTCTTCGAAGGAAGCTTCTTCTCCCAAGATTTTCTGTAACAACTTCTCTGGAGAACGAGAAGGGAAACTGAACACTGAACGAATTACTTGGTCGGGAGTGTCTTTCAGGTAAAGCTTTTTGAGAGGCTGCTGGCTATCAGTAGTTCCCCAAATAATCTGGTCAGAGTCGATGAGTTCACCAAATGTGTCCTCACTTACTCCCCAGCCTCGGGTAGGAACTGATACAGGATTACCTGTACTCGGGTTGATAACTTCGTAATACAGTCCGTTTCTGGGTGCGGACAAATCAGAGTATGTGTACAATCCTTTACTGTCTGCATTGTAGAACTGCTTCAACCGTTGTGGAAAGTTTTGACTTTTTAGCCATTCTTTTAGTTCATCGGTTATCGATTCGTAGTTCTCACCATGTTTGAGACGCAATTTTCGTTCTTGCTTGCGTAAGATGTCTAAACCTTCACGCTTTTTACGCCATTTTGTACCAGATTTGAGTAATACAGGCAAAGATTTTGCGTACAGCAAAAGATATTCATGGGAAGATGACACTAATCTTGCGTTGTTAATGACACTTCCTGTATCGATTGTGACCATTCCGATGAAGTTGTCTTCGCCAAAGACCTCATCCATGAGAAGACGTAAACGAGGTTGGATTGTGTCATCAGCTGATGCAGCAATGAAGCCTGTGTTTTTCAAAGAAGGTCGGGAAGCAGCTAACCTGATCCGCATGAAATCAACCCAACGTTCATGATGTTTCCGGCGGTTAGGTTTTGGTGCTTTGTCTTTAGATAAAGAAGCTGTTTTACTGAGATTCTTAGGTGGATCAATGTAGATGAAATCCACTTTACCTTTTAGATTCTGTGCATTCTCAGTCAGGAAAAGAAGGTTTTCTGACTTGATAACAGAATGTTCGAGAAGAGCTTTTTGTTTCAACGTCATTGTTGCTGCTTATCATTAGGAATACCGATTTCGTTTAAGGATGAAGCATCAGGAACAATCTGGAACTCCCCTTTCACACGAATGATTTTCACAGGTGGAAGGCTGTCTTTGTCAACTTTGGTAACAGAGGACTCTGCAAGGATAGGCAAAGGAGCTGTAATCTTAGAACGGTCAATTTCATACACAGTCCCACCAAGCTCTTCATCATTAGTCTCGGTAATTGCATCCAAAGGTAATTCCGCAGTAATGGGTTGACCTTTAGTAGCCAAAGACATCAAAAGAATACTGCTGTATGTTGTTCCTACGTTATCGTAAGACCCGTACTCTACAGCAATCTTGTCAAATAGTTCAGGGTCTACTTCCGCGAATCGTTTGAAGATTACATCACGAACAGCATCTGTACTTTGCCCTGAAAGATTCTGCTTCTTCAAGTCAGCATAAGCAGCACTAATTTGCTCGTTATCAAGAGATGTTGCTTCTTTCACATACTCAGAATAGAAGCTGGCTACACTCTCTTGTTTCTGCTGACTCAAGCCTGAACAACCTGACACTGAGAACATCATGGCAGTAACAGCTACCACTCCAACTAAAGATCGTACAGTCTTTCTAAACATTGTTCTATCTTACTCCTAAAACAGTTTCAGCCCCTGAATAAAAGGATTCAGGGGCTGAAACGTATGCCGTTGTGGTTATCTACCGAAGATTGTTGGCACTTCAGTCGATTTGCTTCCAGAAGCGTCACGTTTGGCGTTTACTGGAGGTAGAACAACCTTCGTTCCTGTTGCATCAGTGGCAACAATGTCAGCACCAACATATGCTGCCATCAAGCCATTTTCACTTTTCAGCATGGTGTGTGAACGAACTCCACCAGTTGCTCGACCTTTAGCTGGGTAAGCTTTGAAAGGTGAAAGTTTCACCGTCTGACCTGTAACAGTCAAAACGTTAGCAAAAGGAACTTCTTCAGCGGTAAGAAGGTTAGCAGCAAGAACAGTCTGACCAGCAGCCAGTTTGATACCTGCAATTCCACCACCCTTAGCACCTTGTGGACGAATCTTGTCAGCTGGGAATGTCAGCAAGGAGGAGTCAGAGGAAAGGAGGACGACTTCTGAGCCTTCGACCTTCTCAACCCAACGGGCGACAACAATCTCATCACCAGCAGCAAGGCTAATGAGTTCGAACTCATCACTGCGAACAGGGTAATCAGGGGTGGTGATTTTCACTGAACCGAGTTTAGTAGCAAAGAACGTTCCCACTCCTGCTTTGATAGTCTCATCCTCAACTGGAGCAATAGCGATTACACGCTCATTCTTACCCAAGCCAGGAACGGAAACAGAAGAAGAAGCAGGCTTGTTTTCACTCAGGTGTAGAACATCTGTTCTGTACCCTTTACCTGTGTTAGTGATGAAGACTACTTTGCCTTTCAAGTGTGTTGGAAGTGCAGCGACAACAGGGTTAACTTTGCTACGGCCAATCGGCTTCACATCCGCTACTTTGCTACCAGCTACACGAACAATTGAGCCGTCAGCATAGACACCTACAACGCTTGGTGCATCTTCAACTTCGAAAGCACCAGCACTTACTACAGCTTTGCTTGCTTCCAAATGTTCAGCCAGAGAACCATCTACCAAAACAGAACGACGTGGAC
>Ga0308158_10000571_pt1 | contig 54643 bp, 43 predicted proteins | sample PhyBR2_FD_201038 | JGI IMG/M metagenome (GOLD analysis project Ga0308158, IMG submission 201038) | Phyllosphere microbial communities from UC Gill Tract Community Farm, Albany, California, United States - DLSLB.R2 | ecosystem: Host-associated > Plants > Phyllosphere > Unclassified | place: USA... | reverse complement strand
AAGGAGGGAATCAGGTCCATCGGGCCGGGGCGGTACAGCGACACCAGTGCGATGAGGTCTTCGAAGCGGTCGGGGCGCGCGTCCTTCAGCAGGCGGCGCATGCCCGAGGATTCGAACTGGAACACCGCGCCGGTGTTGCCGTTGGCGAAGATGTCCTTGTAGGTGGCCACGTCGTCCAGCGGCAGCGCGGTGATGTCCACCGGCGGAATGCCAGCGCGTTCGTGGCGCTTGTTGATCGCCTTGACCGCCCAGTCGATGATCGTCAGCGTGCGCAGGCCGAGGAAGTCGAACTTCACCAGGCCGATTTCTTCGACGTCGTTCTTGTCGAACTGGGTGACCGGGTTGCGGCCGCGGCCGCCTTCGTCGTGTTCGGCGAACAGCGGGCAGAACTCGGCCAGCGGCTCGGGCGCGATCACCACGCCACCGGCGTGCTTGCCGGCGTTGCGGGTGAGGTCTTCGAGCTGGCGGGCCAGGTCGATCAGGTCGCGGACGTCGTCTTCGTTCTGGTAGCGCTGGATGAGCTCCGGCGACGCCATTTCCGAATCCTTGCCTTCGCCCATGGCGTCCTTGAGCGAGATGCCCAGGATGTTGGGGATCAGCTTGGACACGCCGTCGACCAGGCCATACGGGAAGCCGAGCACGCGCCCGGAGTCACGCACCACCGCCTTGGCGGCCATGGTGCCGTAGGTGATGATCTGGCTGACGCGTTCGCGGCCGTACTTGCGCGCCACGTAGTCGATGACTTCGTCGCGGCGGTCCATGCAGAAGTCGATGTCGAAGTCGGGCATCGACACGCGTTCGGGGTTGAGGAACCGCTCGAACAGCAGGTTGTACGGGATCGGGTCGAGGTCGGTGATCTGCAGCGCCCAGGCCACCAGCGAGCCGGCACCGGAACCACGGCCGGGGCCGATCGGGATGCCCTGGTTCTTCCCCCACTGGATGAAGTCGGCCACGATCAGGAAGTAGCCGGGGAAGCCCATCTTGATGATGGTGGCCAGCTCGAATTCCAGGCGCTCGAAGTAGTCGGCGCGGGTCTTGCCTTCGGCCAGCGGGTTCTTTTCCAGGCGCGCTTCCAGGCCCTTGCGCGATTCGCTGCAGATCCAGCTGTCGAGCGTTTCGTCTTCGGGCACCGGGTAGTTGGGCAGGAAGTAGGTGCCCAGGCGCATTTCGATGTTGCAGCGTTCGGCCAGCGCGAGGGTGTTGTCGATCGCGTCGGGAATATCGGCGAACAGCGCGCACATGTCGTCGGCCGACTTGAGGTACTGCTGGTCGCTGTAGTCGCGCGGGCGCTTGGGGTCGTCGAGCACGCGCCCGGAGGAGATGCACACGCGCGCTTCGTGGGCGGCGAAATCCTCCGGCTGCAGGAAGCGCACGTCGTTGCTGGCGACCACGGGCAGGCCACGCTGGCCCGCGGCGAGCAGGGCGAACTGGTTGAAGGCTTCTTCGCCGTCGCGCCCGGTGCGGGTGAGTTCCAGGTGCAGGCCATCGCCGAACACGCGCTGCCAGTCGGCGAGCTGCTGCTCGGCCAGGTCGTGGCGGCCTTCGCCGGCGAGGCGGCCGGCCAGGCTGTCGCGGCCGGCCAGGGCAAACAGGTTGTGGCAGCCGGCCTTGAGCCAGTCCGGATGCACGGCCACGCCGCCTTCGGGGCGGTGGCCTTCCATCCAGGCGCGGGTGAGCAGGCGTGAGAGGCTGAGGTAGCCGTCACGATCGCGGCACAGCAGGGTCATGCGCCACGGGGTCATGCCCTCTTCGGCGATCATGATGTCTGCGCCGGCGATGGGCTTGATGCCCACGGTTTCGGCGGCCTTGTAGAACTTGACCAGGGCGAACAGGTTGTTCAGGTCGGTCACTGCCAAGGCAGGCAGCTTGAGTTCCACCGCGCGGCTGAGCAGGTTGGCCTGCTTGGCTTTCTTCGGGTCAGCCTGATCCGGCTTCGCCGGGACACGGATGGTCGAATCCGCCAGCGAAAATTCGGTGTGGACGTGGAGATGTACGAAACGGGAAGTGGACATGCCGGGCCAATGTAATGCCCGGTCAGGGTAGCGGCGCGGGCCTGACCGAACAAGGCTTGACAGGGGTGTAACAGGGGGCGGGGTGGGTTGTGGGGTTCAGGTTGGTTTTTGTTTTTTTCGAAGCTGAGGTCAAGTTCAAGTTCAAGTTCAACGCAACGGCAACGGCAACGGCTAGAAGCCCGGTGTGCGGGTGCCGAAGGGCCGGGGCGGGGGAGGCAGGGTCGCGGGACACGCCGCAAGTCCCGCTCCGCGGCCCGGCCCAGCCGCTGGCGGCTGTGCGTTCGGGCGCATGCGAGGCAGTGCCTCGCAAGCAATGCGCCCCCACCCGTGTAGCAACTGTGTTGCTGGAGGGGACTTGGCCCCTCCAGCAACACAGTTGCTACACGGACGTACTTGCGGCGTGTCCCGCCAGCCCAACCGTACCGCCCCAACAGTGAGCCACCGGGCCCCCGGCTGTGGCAGTTGCAGTTGCAGTTGCATTTGAAGTGGCTCCGGCTCCCGCCTCGGCCATGCGCAGCATAAAAAAAACCTACACCACCTCAAAACAAGCGCGAACCGGCGCAAAACTCCGCCGATGCTGCGGGCACGGCCCGTGACTGCGCAGTGCCGCCAGGTGCGCAGGCGTTCCGTACCCCTTGTGCTGATCGAACCCGTATTCCGGGTGCTCCTCGTGCAGCGCCAGCATGAACCGATCGCGCGTCACCTTGGCCAGAATCGACGCCGCCATGATTGCCCGGTCCAGCGCGTCCCCGCCCACCAGCGCCTGCGCCGGACAGGGCAGCCCCTTCGGCACCACGTTGCCGTCGATCCGCGCGAACTGCGCCACGTGCGACACCCCCTCCACCGCGCGCCGCATCCCCAGCATCGTCGCCTGGTAGATATTCAGCGCATCGATCTCGCCCACCTCCACCATCACCACGTGGAAGGCCAGCGCACGGTCCTGGATCTTGTCGAACAGCTGGTCACGACGCAGTGCCGTCAACTGCTTGGAATCGTCCAGCCCGTTCAACCGCGGCCGGTCCGGGCAGAACACCACCGCCGCCACCGCCACCGGCCCGGCCAACGGACCGCGACCGGCCTCGTCCACCCCGGCCACGTAACGCGGTGCCACCGTGGCCAGCGCCGCCCCGTCGAACAGTGCCATCGACGCGGCTGCTGCGTGCCGCCGGCTCATGCCGTCGCCTTGCGCGCCAGCAGCTCGGCCACCGCATCGGCCGCACGCGCCGACGCATCCTGGCGCAGTTGCAGGTGCAGCTGCTGGTAGGTGTCCTGCAGGTCGATCCCGCGCTGCGGATGATCGAACCACTGCAGGATGGCTGCGGCTAGTTTGTCCGGCACGCAGTCGTGCTGGATCAACTCCGGTGCCAGGTCCTTGCCCGCCAGAATGTTCGGCAGTGCGAACCGGTCCACCTTGATCAGCCCCAGCGCCTTCACGATCCGGTAGGTCAGCTCGGCCACCCGGTAGCCCACCACCATCGGCCGCTTCACCAGCATCGTTTCCAATGTCGCCGTGCCCGACGCCAACACCACCACGTCGGCGGCGATCATCGCGTTGCGTGCGTCACCATCGAGCAGGTGCGAGTACGCCATCGGCAACGCCGAGCGCGACAACTGCTCGCTGATCAACTGGCGGCAGGCCGGGTTGGCGGCCGGCACCACCACGTGCAGGCCCGGAATGCGTTCGGAGACCTGCCAGGCGGCTTCGAAGAAGACTTCGCCCAGCTTGCCGATCTCGCCCAGGCGGCTGCCCGGCAGCACGGCCAGCACCTTCGCATTCGATGGCAGGCCCAGCGCCATGCGCGCCTGGTCGCGGTCGCTGTGCAGCGGAATATCGTCGGCCATCGGGTGGCCCACGAAGCGTGCATCGATACCGTGCCTGGCGTAGATCGGCGGTTCCATCGGGAAAAGGCACAGCACCAGGTCGGCGCTGGCCCCGATCTTCTCGGCGCGCTTCTCGCGCCAGGCCCACACCGACGGGCTCACGTAGTGCACCGTAGTGATGCCGCGTTCCTTCAGCCAGCGCTCCACGCCGAGGTTGAAGTCGGGCGCGTCGATGCCGATGAACACGTCCGGCTGCCACGCCAGTGCGCGGCGACGGAACTCGCCGCGCAGTTTCAGCAGCCGGGGCAGGTGGCGCAGGATTTCGGTCAGCCCCATCACGGCCAGTTCGCTGGCGTCGAACCAGGTCTGGCAGCCGGCGCTGCGCATCGCGTCACCGCCGATACCGGCGAACTCGGCCTGCGGAAAGCGCGCCTTCAGTTCGCGCACCAGACCGGCACCGAGCAGGTCGCCGGAGGCCTCGCCGGCCACCAGCGCGATCCGCACCGGCCGGTTCGACGTGATCGACGCGGCCGCGTTGTCCAGCGCGCCGATCACCGCCGCCAGTTCAATGACCTGGGCGGTGGTGCCCGCTGGAGTGTGCCCGCCAGAGGCCGTCATCGCAGCAGCGGCCTCTCGGCGTGCTCGATGAAGTCCAGCAGGTCCTTGACGTCGGCGCTGTGCGCGGCCTGTTCGGCCAGCTGCATCTTGGCCTCGGCCAACGGCAGGCCGGCCACGTACAGGGTGCGGTAGGCGCGTTTGATGCTGGCGATGCGCTCGGCGTCGAAACCACGACGCTTGAGCCCTTCGCTGTTGATGCCGCGCGGGCGGCCCAGCGAGTCGCTGCCCACCATGGTGAACGGCGGCACGTCGCCATTGGTCAGCGCGCCCATGCCCAGGAAGGCATGCGCGCCGATCCGGCAGAACTGGTGCGCGCCGGCGAAGCCGCTGATGATCACGTAGTCGCCCACGCTCACGTGGCCGGCCAGCGTGGTGTTGTTGGAGAACACGCAGTGGCTGCCGACGTGGCAGTCGTGGGCCACGTGGGTGTAGGCCAGCATCCAGTTGTCGTCGCCGACGGTGGTGATGCCACCGCCGCCTTCGGTGCCGCGGTTGATGGTGACGAACTCGCGGATGACGTTGCCGTCGCCGATCACCAGTTCGGTGCGTTCGGCGCGGTACTTCTTGTCCTGCGGTTCGCCGCCGATCGCGGCGTGGCCGATGAAGCGGTTGTTGCGGCCGATGCGGGTCGGGCCGTGGATCGAGCAGTGCGGACCGATCACGGTGCCGGCGCCGATCTCGACATCGGCACCGATCAGAGTGAAGGCGCCGACCTGCACGTCGTCGGCCAGCCGCGCGCCTTCCTCGATCACTGCCGTGGGATGGATCCGTGGTGCGTTGTCAGTCATTCCTGCCTCCGTGGTGGCTCAGCCCTTGGCGCCGGCGCACATGACTTCCGCGCTGGCCACGACTTCGCCGTTGACCCGGGCTTCGCCGTAGTACCAGCCCATGTTGCGGATCAGGCGCTTCATCTGCACATGCAGCATGAGCACGTCGCCGGGGACCACCTGCTTGTTGAAACGGGCGTTTTCGACCTTGACCATGTAGAACAGCTTGGACTGCGCGTCACGCCCCAGCGTCAGCTGGGTCATGACGCCGCCGGCCTGGGCCAGCGCTTCGATGATCAGCACGCCGGGCATGATCGGGCGACCCGGAAAGTGGCCCTGGAAGTACGGTTCGTTGTAGCTGACGTTCTTCTGGCACACGATCTGCTTGGTCTCGACGTCGAGTTCGACGACCCTGTCCACCAGCAGGAACGGGTAGCGGTGGGGGATCAGCTCCTGGATCTGGGTGATGTCGATCGGAAGCTGCAGCGTGTCGTTCATTCTTTCTCCTTGCCGGCAGCGAGGACCCGACGTGCGAGGGCGTCCAGCTGCTTGAAGCGCGCGGCGTTCTTGCGCCACGTGCGGTTGTCGGTCAATGGGGTGCCGGAGGAGTACTCACCCGGCTCGTGGATGGAGTTGCGCACCACCGACTTGCCGGTGATGACGACCTTGTCGCAGATTTCGAGGTGGCCGACCACGCCCACGTGCCCGCCAAGCAGGCAGTAGCGGCCGATCTTGGCGCTGCCGGCAATGCCGGTGCAGCCGGCGATGGCCGAGTGGGCGCCGATCTGGACGTTGTGGGCGATCTGCACCAGGTTGTCCAGGCGCACGTCCTCGTCGAGGATGGTGTCTTCCAGGGCGCCGCGGTCGACGCAGGTGTTGGCACCGATCTCGCAGTCGTCGCCGATGCGTACGCCGCCCAGCTGCGGCACCTTGATCCACTTGCCGGCATCCATGGCCAGGCCGAAGCCGTCGGCACCCAGTACGGCGCCGGGATGGATGCGCACGCGCTTGCCGAGCTTGACGCGGGTGACCAGGGTGACGCGGGCGATCAGTTCGCAGCCGCTGTCCAGGGTGCAGTTCTCACCGATGATGCTGCCGGTGCCGATGATGCAGTTCTCGCCCACGACGCTGCCGGCGCCGATGCTGACGAACGGGCCGATGTGGGCGCTGGCGGCAACCTGGGCGCTGGGGTCGATGACGGCGCTGGGATGGATGCCGGCCGGTCGCGTGGGGGCGATGTCGAACAGCGCACCGATCTTGGCGAAGGTGGTGTACGGGTCCTTGGCGATCAGGGCGCTGCCGGGGGCGGCCTCGGCGTCCTCGGCGCGCAGCACCACGATGCCGGCCTGGCTGTCGGCCAGCTGGGCCCGGTAGCGCGGGTTGGCAAGGAAGGTGAGCTGGCCGGGGCCGGCATGGGCAAGCGTGGCCACGCCATGGATGGCGGTGCTGCCGTCGCCATGGACCTGCAGGCCGAACTGCTCGGCGAGTTGCTGGGCGGTGTAGGTAGGAGTATTCACGGCGGAAGTTTACCGTGTGGCGCAGGTTCGGTCATGGGGGCGGGGGCTTGCCTACCGGCGGACTATCGGCCTTTGCCCAGTGGCGGGTCGCAAGCGCGACGGTAGTGCCGGCCGCTGGCCGGCTCCGCGCGGTGGTTGAAGGGCCGCGCCGACCAACGGTCGGAAGTTACCGGCGTGCCGGATCGGGTTTCCGTGGAGCCGGCCAGCGGCCGGCACTACCCACGGCGTGGCCGATTCCCCAATGAACGAAAATTCCGACAATGCGCGGCATCGCGCGGTACGCCTGATGTCGCCCCGTTTTGTTGAAAGAGGTGAGCCGGTGGACGCTGGATCTAGAAACTGCACAGGATAGTTGTCCGCTTCGGCGGCATTATCCGCGCGTGGTGCTGCGTGAGATTTAATGGGGGATTTCGAGGGGTGTGTCTTCGTAGGCTGCATTCCACTTCGGGTGAGGATATGGCCGATTGGATAGATTCTCCTAATCAGCCGAGACTCTCAGTGTCTCCGAAACAAGTGGCGCGTCACTTTGTTGGCTTCTGCGCGTCGCTAGGATCGTAACTGCGAGTTAAGTGCTCGCTTTCAATGGAGTGATATATTGATGAAGTCATGCATTCTGGGGTTGTCGCTCTTCTTTGGAGTTGGCAGTGTATCTGCAGGTGATCAATTCGCACCCGGCCCACTTCCCGGTGCTGTCGTGCAGCGCGACGCCACATTGGCCGTTCCGCCGGGCGTTGAGCTTCGACACATATTCAGGGTCTATCGTCAAAGAACCAATGCCCGTGTCACGATGCATTATTGGCCGGAAAGATGGGAGGACATTGGTTGCGCGGTGGAGGGGACTATTGGATTCGTATCTGCAGTGCCATTCGAAAACAGTGTGCTTATTCGAAGCGGCTTTGGTCCGAGTGAATGGAATTACTTCACTTCCTCCGACCCTAAGTGCGAAGCAGAGAATGGCGGTGTATGGGCCCCGGGGACTGGGATATAGGGTATATCTCTACGGTTCATTTGCCCGGCACTACACCCATGTACCGATGCGTCTTCCAGTGGCGGGGAAAATGGCGGCACTTTGATAGCCTTGATCTGAACTGTGAAGGCGTTGAAGGCGTCAGGAATGATGGCCCCCTCGGATACATTTTCTTGTAAGTTAGCCGCCGCCCGGTATCGCGCTGGGCGGTAGTGTTTTTCGTTGTGATCCCGAGATACTTGTTCCCTGGAGCCAGCGGTCGCGTGACCTTTTGAGGGGCGGCGGCGAGTGCTGTGCCGTGCGTAACATCTATCTTGTAGTTTCAGCTCGGGTGGTGTCTCCCGCGGTTGATGCCTACACAGGGAGTGAAGGGTTCTCGATGCGAGAGTGCGGCGGCTGAACTCTAACTTTCCCTTCGCTCAGTCAGGTCGAGAGCGGCGGGCGTTGCCAATCGTATTTTTCATCCACACGAAAGCGCCGGGCGAAGCCCGGCGTTTTCGTGGTTCTTCTGGTGGGCAGCCGGCTTCTGATGAAAGGGCTGAAGTCGTGGGGGTGAGTGATTCACGGTCAGTGGCCTGCTTCGCAGGGAACTCGAATCCATGTTGAGCTACGTGCTGAACGAGGATCGGGACGGCGTATCAATCAACGCGCCAAGCCGGCTAGCGGTCGGGCCCAGCCGATGGCAGGGTCCGACTTACGGGAAACGAAAACGCCGGGCAAAGCCCGGCGTCTCGTAGCGCATCTGGTGGAAAGGCCCCCTTCTGTTAAGGGGGCCGCGCCAACGGTGCGGGGGATAGAAAGCAATGTGGGCTCCAAGGTTTGCTACGCAAACCTTGGGCAATTCAGCTTCGTCGGTCAGAACTGACCGCCGAACGTGAACTGCAGACGCTCGATCTCGTCGCCGTCTTCCTTCTTCAGCGGGAACGCATAGCTGATCGAGATCGGGCCGACCGGGGCGCGCCACAGCAGGGCCACACCGGTGGACACGCGCAGTTCGTTGGCCTTGAAGTTCTTGCTGCCGTCGTACACGTTGCCGAAGTCCACGAAGGCCGAGATACGGGCCGACGGGCTGTCGAACAGACGCGGGAAGTAGGCTTCGACCGAGCCAACGGTCTTCACCGAACCACCCAGCGGCTGGCCGTTGTAGTAGCTGTTGTTCGCCTCCGAGCGCGGACCGAGCGTGTTGTCCTCGAAGCCGCGCACCGAGTTGGTACCGCCGGCGTAGAAGTTCTCGTAGAACGGCAGGCCGGTGGCGGTAACGGTCTTCACGTAATCGGCCGAGGCGGAGTTGCAGTCCACCGTCTGGGTCGGATTCGGGTTGGCCGCGGTCGGTGCGGTGTAGCAGAGGTCGCGGGTGATGTCCTTGCCATAGCTGTCGCCGTAGCCGATTTCGGCACGGGTGTTGATGACCAGCGACGGGATGATCGGCCAGTACTTGGAGAACTGGTAGTTCAGCTTGTAGTACTCGATCGTCGAGCCCGGCAGGGTGGTTTCCAGGCCGATACGCTGGTAGGTACCGCGGGTCGGCATGAAGTAATCGTTGCGGGTATCGCGGGCCCAGCCCAGTTCGGTGCGCCAGGAGTGGAACGTCTTGGTGCCGATGGCATCGATGTAATCGATGATCGACTGCGGCGTCGAGCCCTGGTAGGTGTTGATCTGGTTGCTGTCGATACCGACCATCAGCGAGACCGTGTCGTTCTCGGTGATCGGCACGCCGAACACCATCTGCGCCGAACGGTTGGTGCTGTTGTACTGGGCGGTGTTGAAGTCGGAGTAATCCAGTTCGCGCCAGGACAGGTTGTAGCCCAGCGACACGCCGTCATCGGTGAAGTACGGGTTGGTGTAGCTGAAGCCGTAACGCTGCAGGTAGCTGCGACAGCTGCACCGAGGTGGTCATGCCGTAGGACTGCGAATAGCCCAGGCCGAACACGAAGCTGCCCGACGTGGTTTCCTTGACGTTGTAGACCACGTCGACCTGGTCGTTGCTGCCGGTGACCGGCGGGGTCTCGACGTCGACCGATTCGAAGTAGCCCAGGCGCTGCAGGCGGATCTTGGAGCGATCGATCGCGGCCTGCGAGTACCAGCTGTTCTCGAACTGGCGCATTTCACGACGCAGCACTTCGTCGGAGGTGCGGGTGTTGCCCTTGAAGGTGATGCGACGCACCTGCACGCGCGGGCCCGGCACGACCTGCATGTTGATCGCCACGGTACGGTCGGCGCGGTTGCTGGTCGGGATCGGGTTCACCTTGGCGAAGGCGTAACCGATGTTGGACAGCGAGTTGGTGATCGCTTCCGAGCTGAATTCCAGCAGCGCACGCGAGAACGTGTCGCCGGACTTCTGGATCACCATGCGCTCGACATCTTCCTGCGGCAGGATGGTGTCGCCGGTGACCTTGATCTCGGAGATCTTGTACTGCTCACCTTCGGTCACGCCGGCGGTGATGAACATGTCGCGCTTGTCGGGGCTGATCGAGACCTGGGTGGAATCGATGCTGAAGTCCACGTAGCCGCGGTCCAGGTACCAGGAATTGAGTTTTTCCAGGTCGCCGGACAGCTTTTCCTTGGAGTACTGGTCATCGCGGCGGTACCACGAGGCCCAGTTGTGCTCCTTGGACTCCCAGGTTTCCAGGATGTCCTCGGACGCGAACTTCTCGGTGCCCACCAGGTTGACGTGCTGGATCTTGGCGGCTTTGCCTTCCTTGATCGCGATGGTGATGTCCACGCGGTTGCGGTCCAGCGGGCTCACCGTGGGGGTGATGTCCACGTTGTATTTGCCGCGGTCGTTGTACTGGCGGCGAAGTTCCTGGGTCACGCGGTCCAGGCTCAGGCGATCGAAGGTGCCGCCCTCGGTCAGGCCGATGTCGCTCAGGCCCTTGAGCAGCTGGTCGCTCTTGATGTCCTTGTTGCCGGTGACGGTCAACTTGTTGATCGCCGGGCGCTCCTTGACCGTGACCACCAGGATGTCGCCCTGGCGATCCAGCTGCACGTCTTCGAAGAAGCCGGTCTTGTACAGCGCACGAATGCTCTCGCCGACCTTGTTGTCGGTCAGGGTTTCGCCACGTTCCACCGGCAGGTAGGTGAACACGGTACCGGAGGTGATGCGCTGCAGACCATCGACACGGATGTCGCTGACGGTGAAGGGCTCGGCTGCCTGGGCCAGGGCGGGCGCGCCGAAACCGGCGGCGAGTGCAAGGGCAAGCAGGCGGCGATTGGGGAGTCGCGTCATGTCACGTCCGGTTGGAGTCGAATGCAATGTTGCGGGATGCCGGCGCATAAGACGACGACAAAAGGGAAAAAGTTCATCGCGCGGCCAGGCCGAGGATGTCGTTGTAGAACGCCAACCCCATCAGCCCGGCCAGCAGCGCCAGCCCGACGTACTGGCCGGCAGCCATGGCGCGCTCGCTCAGCGGGCTGCCCTTGACCAACTCAATAAGGTAATACAGCAGGTGCCCGCCGTCCAAGATGGGGATGGGCAACAGGTTGATGATGCACAGGCTCAGCGACAGCAGGGCCAGGAAGAACAGGAACCAGTCCAGCCCCCGCTGGGCCGACACATTGGCCACGCGGGCAATGGTGACCGGGCCGGAAATGTTCTGCAGCGCGGCGTTGCCGGTGACGATCCGGCGCATCATGCCCAGCGAATCACCGGCCATGCGGGCGGTTTCACGCAGGGCCACCGGCAGGGCCGCAAGCGGCCCGTACTTGAGCTCGGCGTCATAGGCCGGCGCGCTGGACTGGGCAAAACCGATCCCGATCTGCCAGGTGGGCTGGCCACGGCCGTCCTTGCCTTGGCGCGGGGTGATTTCCAGGGCCAGGCGCTCGCCGCCGCGCAGCACTTCGATCATGCCCGGGCCGCCGCGCTTGCCCAGGGTGTGGATTTCGGTGAACACCTGGTCGATGGCGTCGATGCGCTGGCCGTCCACGGCCACGATCAGGTCGCCCGGCAGCAGTACGCCCTGGGCAGCCGAGTCGGGCACGACTTTTTCCACCAGCGCCGGCTGCAGCCAGAACTGCCAGGTCAGCCCGGCCAGCACCGGCACGCGGCGCTCGTCGAAGCCTTGCGGCAGCTGCGACAACGGCAGCACCCGGGTCTGTACCCGGTCCTGCGCGTCGAGCACTTCCAGGCGGGCGTCGTGGCGGTCCATGGCGGCGGTGGTCAGCGCCATGCTGGCCTGCCCGGCGGTGACCACGCTGCGGGCGTCCACGCTGATCAGCCGGTCGCCCGACTGCAGCCCGGCGGCCTGGGCCATGCCGCTGGTGCGGCCGATGGTGGGGGAGTAATCCTGCTTGCCGAGTACGAACATCGCCCACAACAGGGCGATGCAGAGCAGCAGGTTGGCGGCCGGGCCGGCGGCGACGATCGCGATGCGCTGCCACACGCTCTTGTGGTTGAAGGCCTGGTCACGCTCGTGCGGGTGCACCTCGACTTCGCGCTCGTCGAGCATCTTCACGTAGCCGCCGAGCGGGATGGCCGCGATGGCGAACTCGGTACCGGCGCGGTTGCGCCGCATCCACAGCGGGCGGCCGAAGCCGACCGAGAACCGCAGCACCTTCACCCCACAGCGGCGCGCCACCCAGTAGTGGCCGAATTCATGGAACGTCACCAGCACGCCGAGGCTGACGATCATCCACCAGACAGATCCGATGAATTCACCCATGGTGGACAGCACTGGAGAGAGGCGGGAAGGGCATTCAGGCGTGGTCGATGGCGGCTTGGGTGATCAGGCGGGCGCGCTGGTCGGCAGCCAGCAGGACCGCCAGTGTATCGGCGGACTCGACCGACAATGTTGACAGAGCGTTAGCCACCAGCGCCGGAATGGCAGGGAAAGCGACTTTTCCCTGGAGAAATGCTGAAACAGCCACTTCATTGGCGGCATTGAGGATGGCCGGCGCGGTACCGCCGGCCGCCATGGCCTGCCAGGCCAGGCCCAGGCAGGGGAAGGCGTCGTTGTCGGGCGCCTCGAAATCCAGACGTCCCTGGGTCAGCAGGTCCAGCCCGCCGACCCCGGATTCGATCCGCTGCGGCCAGCCCAGGCCCACCGCCAGGGTGGTGCGCATGTCCGGCAGGCCCATCTGGGCCAGAGTGGAGCCGTCGACGAATTCGACCAGCGAATGCACCAGGCTCTGCGGATGCACCAGCACCTCGATGCGCTCGCCCGGGATGCCGAACAGGTGGTGGGCCTCGATGACTTCCAGGCCCTTGTTCATCAACGTCGCCGAATCGACCGAGATCTTCGGTCCCATCGACCATTTCGGGTGCGCCACGGCCTGCGCCGGGGTGACCTGGCCCAGCTCGGCGCGGCTGCGCCCACGGAACGGGCCGCCCGAGGCGGTCAGCAGGATCCGGCGGACGCCGGCGCCTTCCAGGCTGGCATCGCGCGAGCGCAGGCACTGGAAGATCGCGCTGTGTTCGCTGTCGATCGGAATGATCTCGGCCCCGGCGGCGGCGGCCTGGCGCATCAGCAGCTCGCCGGCCAGCACCAGCGATTCCTTGTTGGCTAGCAGGATGCGCTTGCCCGCCGCAGCGGCGGCCAGGGTCGAGGACAGCCCTGCGGCGCCCACGATGGCAGCGACCAGGGTGTCGCATTCGGCACTGGCGGCGAGCTGGTCCAGCGCAGCGGCGCCGGCGTGCGCCTGGGTAGGCAGCCCGGCATCGCGCAGACCGTCACGCAGCGCGGCGAACAGGGTGTCGTCGGCGATCACGGCATGATCGGGCCGATGCTGCACGCACAGTGCCACCAGCGCCTCCACCTGGCGCCCGGCCGCCAGGACGCTGGCGCGATAGCGGTCGGGGTGACGTGCAATCACGTCCAGCGCCGATGCGCCGATCGAGCCGGTGGCGCCGAACACGGCGACCCGGCGGGGAGCGGTAACGCTGACCATGTTCAGAATCCGAAGATTTCCTTGCCCAGTGCGAACACGGGCAGGGCGGCGAGCACGCCGTCGATGCGATCCAGCACGCCACCGTGGCCGGGAATGATGTGGCCCGAGTCCTTGGCGCCGGCGTGGCGCTTGATCAGGCTCTCGTACAGGTCGCCCAGTACCGAGGCGAACACGGTCACCACGGCGGTGATGACCAGGCCCAGCACGTGGGCAGTGTCGATGCCGGCCATATAGCCAAAGCCCAGCGCGACCGCCAGGCCGGCCACCATGCCGCCACCCAGGCCTTCCCAGGTCTTGTTGGGGCTGATCCGCGGGGCCAGCTTGGTGCGGCCGAAGGTGCGGCCGGCGAAGTAGGCGCCCGAATCGGCCGCCCAGACCACGGCCAGTGCCGTCAGCAGCCACAGGTGGCCGTTGTCGCCGCTGGCATGGATCAGCACCAGCGAGGCCCACGCCGGCACGATGGCCAGGGTGCCGGCCAGCAGCTTCAGCGCACGCGCGGGGCTGCTCGGGCTGGCCCCGAAGGTGAAGAAGCGCAGCCACAGCAGCGCCATCAGCCACCAGCCGATGCCGACCAGTGCGGCGATCTGGTACAGCACCAGCGAGCCGTCGCCGGCCCACACCATCAGCACCATCAGCAGCAGGTTCAGCACCAGCAGCACGGTGCGGGCGAGGGTGTCGTCCACGTCGGCCAGCTTCAGCCATTCCCACAGGCCGATCAGGAACACGGCGGCGGCGGCGGCGGCCAGCCACTGGGTGGGCAGCAGCAGGATCGCCGCGATGGCGACCGGCGCCATGATCAGCGCGGCGATGACTCGGGTCTTGGTCATGGGGTGGACGTCTCGGTGGCCAGGGCGGCGATCTGGGCGCTGGTCAGGCCGAAGCGACGTTCACGGGCGGCATAGGCGTCGAGCGCCTGCTGCAGGACAGCGGCGTCGAACTCGGGCCACAGCACGTCGGTGAACCACAATTCGGTATACGCCAGCTGCCACAGCAGGAAATTGCTGATGCGGGTGTCGCCGCCGGTACGGATGAACAGGTCCGGCGGTGGCAGGTCGGCCAGGGCGACCCGGCTGGACAGCATTGCTTCGTCGATCTGTTCGGGCAGCAGGCGCCCGGCGGCCACCTCTGCGGCCAGCTCGCGCGCGGCGCGGGCGATGTCCTGGCGACCACCATAGCTGGCGGCGATGTTCAGGGTCATGGCGCGGTTGTCGGCGGTGCGCTGTTCGGCCAGCTGCATGCGGCTGACCAGCCCGGCGCCGAAGCGTTCGCGTTCGCCGATGAAGCGCACGCGCACGCCACGCCGATGCAGCTCGTCCACTTCACGGTCGAGCGCATTGAGGAACAGCTTCATCAGCGCGTCGACCTCGTCGGTTGGCCGGCCCCAGTTCTCACTGGAGAAGGCAAACAGGGTCAACGCGGCGATGCCGCGTTCCAGGCAGAAATCGATGGTGCGGTTGACCGCGCGCGCGCCGGCCCGATGGCCGATCAGGCGCGGGCGGCGCCGCTTCTGGGCCCACCGCCCGTTGCCATCCATGATGATGGCAACGTGGCGCGGGATGGCCGCAGGGGTGCTGGAGGTCGGGGCCTGGGACATGGGGCTCAGACCGCCATCAGTTCCTTTTCTTTTTCGGCCACGACACTATCGACGTCCTTGATCGACTTGTCGGTCAGCTTCTGGATGTCGTCTTCGCCGCGCTTCTTGTCGTCTTCGCTGATCGCCTTGTCCTTGATCAGGCTGGCGATGGCCTTGTTGGCGTCCTGTCGGATGTTGCGGATGGCGATCTTGGCGCCTTCGCCTTCCTTCTGCACCTGCTTGCCCAGCTCGCGGCGACGTTCTTCGGTCGGCGGCGGCAGGTTGAGGCGGATCACGGTGCCGGCCACGTTAGGGGTCAGGCCGAGGTCGGAGGCGTAGATGGCCTTCTCGACGTCCTTGATCATGGCCTTGTCGAACAGGGTGATGACCAGGGAATGGCCTTCGGACACGCTGATCGAGGCGGCCTGGTTGAGGGGGGTGTCGGTGCCGTAAGCCTTGACCGTGATGCGGTCCAGCAGCGCCGGCGAGGCGCGGCCGGTGCGGATGGAGGTCAGGGTGTGCTTCAGAGCATCGATGCTCTTGGCCATGCGCGTCTGCGCGTCCTGCTTGATATCGTTGAGCATCGCCCGAATCCTGGATGTAACTGGTAATCGGACGATTATAGGCGAATATGGGGGTGGCCCGCCTTATCGGGGCCGGCCGTTGGCCGGCACCCGCAGCTCAGCGTGCCCGGCGGGGTCGGCCGCAGGCCGACAGCCGGGATGACTGCGTCGTTCAGGCAGCCTGGTCGCGACCGCGTACCAGGGTGCCGATGTTGTCGCCGTGCAGGATCTTCAGCAGTTCGCCCGGCTGGCCCATGTCGAACACGCGCAGCGGCAGGTCGCTGTCGCGTGCCAGGGCGAAGGCGGCGGTGTCCATCACTTCCAGGCCGCGGCGGATCACTTCGTCGTAGGTCAGGCTGTCGAAGCGGACCGCGTCGCTGTACTTGTTGGGGTCCTTGTCGTACACGCCGTCGACCTTAGTGGCCTTCAGCAGCAGGTCCGCGCCGATCTCGATGGCGCGCAGGGCAGCGCCCGAATCGGTGGTGAAGAACGGGCTGCCGACGCCGGCCGCGAAGATCACCAGCCGGCCCTTCTCCAGATGACGGATGGCGCGGCGGCGGATGTAATCCTCGCACACGTCGTTGATCTTGATGGCGCTCATCACGCGCGCCTTGGCGCCGAGCTTTTCCAGCGCGTCCTGCATGGCCAGCGCGTTGATCACGGTGGCCAGCATGCCCATCTGGTCGCCGGTGACGCGGTCCATGCCGCCAGCCGCCAGGCCGGCGCCGCGGAAGATGTTGCCGCCGCCGATGACCAGGGCCACTTCCGCGCCGGCCTGCTGGGCTTCGATGACTTCACGGGCCAGGCGGTTGATGACCTTGGGGTCGATGCCGTAGTCCTCGTCTCCCATCAGCGCCTCCCCGGAAACTTTCAGCAGGATGCGGCGATAGGCGAGACTGGACATGGTGACCTCTGGATGCGTGGAAAACGCGGGAATTCTACTGGAAGCCGGGTCTGCCCGTGCGTTTATTTTGCTGCGCTGCGGCGCAGTCCCCGGGCCCTTCCCCGCTGGGAAGGGGCATCCGGTTCACGCCGGGGCCGTCCCGGGAGAGCGTGCGATGACGCGGTTGCGGCCCAGGTTCTTGGAGCGGTAAAGCACGTCGTCGGCCGCCTTCAGCAGGTCCTGAACATCGGCGAAACGCTCGTAGCCGCCCTGCGTGGCGACCCCGGCCGAGAAGGTCACGAACAGGGGGCCGTCGGGCACCTCGGCCATCGGCGTATTGACGATGTTGGCCAGGACCCGGCGCACCACCTCCAGGGCAACCGGCTCGGTGGTGTTGGGCAGCAACGCGATGAACTCCTCCCCGCCGAAGCGGGCCACGGTATCGCTGTTGCGCAGCTGCTCCTGCAGCTTGCCGGCGAACACGCGCAGCACCTGGTCACCCATCAGGTGGCCGTGGGCGTCGTTGATCTTCTTGAAGTCATCCAGGTCGATGAATGCCACCGACAGCGGCCAGCCGTGGCGGGTGGCGCGCAGGAATTCCTGTTCCAGCACGGCCTCCAGCTGGCGCCGGTTGAGCACGCCGGTCAGTGCGTCGCGGTGGGCCTGTTCGGCCAGCCGGTTGGCGCGTGCTTCGAACTCGTCGGCGCGCTGCCGGGCCTGGGCGGCGTCCTGCATTTCGCGCAGGTTGCGCAGGGTCGCCAGCTCCTGGGCGTGGTCGATCAGCTGCTGCACGCGTGACGGCGACAGCAGCGGCGTCTCGAACAGGGCGCTGATGTCGGGCAGGGCGTCACTGATGCGGGCCAGCACCTGGTCGAACTGGGCGCTGTCCAGCTGCAGTCTTTCGTGGACCAGGTGCAGGGCGTGCTCGCGCGCGGCGTCGGCGTCGGCGCTGAGCCAGATATCGGCCACGGCACCGGACAGGGCCACGCAGGTCTGGAAATTGTCTTCGGCCGTGGCGGGCGATTCGCTGCGGGCGATGCTGTCCACCAGGTAGCGCGGCAGGTCCCACTGCTCGGCCATCAAGGCGCCGACGTCGGCATGGGTGCACTGCAGGTGTTCGCGCTCAAGCGCGACCAGCGCGTCGTTGTCGGCAGCCTGGCGCAGCAGGGGCAGGTAGGTGTCCGGCTGGGCCTGGGCCAGCACCAGGATGCCCAGGTCCTGCAGCAGGCCGGCCAGCATCAGTTCTTCGGCCTTGCGCAGGCCGCGGGCCTGGCCCAGCAGGCTGGCCGCCAGGGCGCTGAGAATGCTGCGCCGCCACGCACGTTCGCGCAGGTGCTGGCCGTCGCCGGGTGCGGTGAGGCCCTGGGTGACGGTGAAGCCGAGCGCGAGGCTGACGGTGGCATTCAAGCCCAGCATGGTCAGCGCCTGGCCGAGGTTTTCGATGCGGCGGCGGCTGGCATACAGCGGCGAGTTGGCGATGCGCAGCATGCGCGCGCTGAGCGCCATATCGATGGCGATGATGTCGGCGGCGGTGGTGATGTCCGCTTCCGGATCCTGGGCCAGCTCGATGATGCGCAGGGCAATACCGGGCGGCGAGGGCAGGTTGCGGCAGAGCGCCAGGGCGGCTGTCAGCTCGGGAGGCATGGCATGGCTATTGGTGTGTTGAGGCAAGAATACATGGAGTGCGTCACAGATTTGGGCGTTGATACTTGCGTTGGCGGATCGATTGGGCGTCGGCACTGCGTTTGCCGATGCGCCACGTGCTGCAGGACCAACGGGCAGATCGCGGCGGGCGGGGTCATCGCGCCCTTGGTAACACATTCCCCGGCGCAGGGGGAGGGGCGCTACCATGCGCGCTTCCCTTGCATGGATGACGCACGACATGGCCGTAAAGACGTTGCAGGAGTTTTTGTCCACCACCCAGGAGAAGGATGTCAGCGCGGATGCATTCGAGCTGGAAAGTCCGCACATGCTGGAAGTCCGGGTGGACGGGATGGTCTGGGCGAAGGCCGGTTCGATGGTGGCGCGCAAGGGCGGGGTGAAGTTCACCCGGCAGGGGCTGCTGGAGCAGGGGCTGGGCACGCTGCTGAAGAAGATGGTGAGCGGCGAGGGGCTGCAGTTGATGAAGGTGGAGGGTCAGGGGCGGGTGTACCTGGCGGACGCGGGCAAGCAGGTGACGTTGCTGCGGCTGGCGGGGGAGTCGATTTTCGTGAACGGCAACGATGTGCTGGCGTTCGAGACGGGGATCGCTTCGAAGATCACGATGATGAAGAAGGTGGCGGGGATGCTGTCGGGCGGTCTGTTCAACATTCAGTTGAGCGGGCACGGGATCGTGGCGATGACGTCGCACTACGAGCCGATGACGCTGCCGGTGAACGCGCAGACGGGTCCGGTCTTCACCGATCCGAACGCGACGGTGGCCTGGTCGGGGTCGCTGGTGCCGGAGATTGTGGCGGACGTTTCGCTGGGCACGCTGGTGGGCCGGGGCTCGGGCGAGAGTCTGCAGATGCGCTTTGCCGGCGAGGGCTGGGTGGTGGTGCAGCCGTACGAGGAAGTGTCGTTCCAGTCCAAGGGGTGAGGGTGGGTTGATGGTTGTGCGCTGGCGCGCGGCTTTTTTACGGCGACGTCAAGGTCAACTGCAACTGCAACTGCAACGTCAACTGCGGCGCCGCGGTGCTGTGGGCTGGGTCGGTGCGGGTGGGTTGGCGGGACACGCCGTGAATCCATCCCTGGAGGCTCGTGGGCGCCATCCATGGCGCCCAACGGTCCCGCCAACCCACCCGCACCAACCCCCGACAGTGTGCGGGTGCGTTGGGAGGGCAGCAGCCGGCGGCCAGTGGGGTGTCGGTTTGCTGATGGTTGGTGGCTGGTTAGTGGCCGGCAGTTGGCCGGCCGGCGGGTAGGTAGATGGTGGGTGGATAGATAGGTAGGAAGATTGGGTGGTGAATTCATTGGGAGATTGGGGGGTAGAGCCGACCGTTGGTCGGCTGCTCCAAACCACCCAATACCCACCCCAAATAAAAAACCATCCAACCCATCCAAACAAACCAACCAACCGCACCCGTCACGCCCCAATAAACAGCAAAAACACAGCCCCGCTGTTCCCCATCCATCCGTTAGCGAAACAACGCCGGGGCTGGCAGGCTTACCCCCTGCCGGGACCGTTGGGCGCCATGGATGGCGCCCACGAGCCCCCAAGGATGGGTTCACGGCGTGTCCCGGCAGGGGGTAAGCCTGCCAGCCCGCACGGAAGCGCAAACAGCAAGGAAACCAGCTCTGCGCTTTGGCTCTGCGCTTTGGCTCTGCGCTTTGGCTCTGCGCTTTTGCCCTGCGCTTTACGCTTCGAAAAAAACCACCACCCACAAAAAAACCCGACCGAAGCCGGGTTTTTTCGTAGAAGCAGATCAATCCGCCATCACCGAAGCGACAGCGTGTTGGATCAGGCCAGACCGGCCTGCTTCATCACTTCGGCGGCGTAGTCTTCCACCACCTTCTCGATGCCTTCGCCAACGGCCAGGCGCTTGAAGCCCACCACGTCCGCGCCGGCAGCCTTCAGCACCTGCTCGACCGACTGGTTGGTGTCCAGCACGTACGGCTGGCCGTACAGCGTCACTTCGTTCACGATCTTGGCGATCTTGCCGCTGATGATCTTTTCCAGGATGTCGGCCGGCTTGGACTTGTCCTTGTCGGTCATCTTGGCCAGCTCGATTTCCTTCTCCTTCGCAACGAACTCGGCCGGCACATCGGCCGCCTTGTTGTGCGGCGGGTTCATCGCAGCCACGTGCATGGCCAGACCACGGGCCAGCTCGGCGTCGCCGCCGGCCAGTTCAACCAGCACGCCGATGCGGCCGCCGTGCACGTAGGCAGCGACGTTGTTGGTCGATTCCAGACGCACGATGCGACGCACGTCGACCTTCTCGCCAACCTTGGCAATCACCGCGGCGCGGGCTTCTTCGATCGTCTCGCCGGTCGGCAGCTTGGCCGCCTTCAGCGCGTCGATGTCGGCAGCACCCGAGCTGAGCGCGGTGGCGCCGACAGCCTTGGTGAAGTCCAGGAAGTTGCTGTCCTTGGCGACGAAGTCGGTTTCCGAGTTGACTTCCACCAGCACGGCCTTGTTGCCGTCCTGTGCAGCCACGATGATGCCTTCGGCAGCCACGCGGTCAGCCTTCTTGTCGGCCTTGGCCAGGCCGGACTTGCGCAGCCATTCGGCCGAGGCGTCGATGTTGCCGCCGTTTTCGACGAGTGCCTTCTTGCACTCCATCATGCCGGCGCCAGTGCGCTCGCGCAGTTCCTTGACCAGGGAAGCAGTGATTTCCACGGGATTTCCTCACGAAAGAAAGGGGTTGGGCCGGCATGGTGGCCGGCCCGTGTGACAGTGTCCTGTCGTCGCGCCATCGGCAGCGGACAGGAACGGTGGGCGCGTAACGCCCACCGTGGGCCTGGATCAGGCCTGGGCTTCGCCAGCAGCCGGAGCGTCGGCGGCGGGAGCGGCAGCCTTCTTGGCCGGAGCGCGGCGGGCCGGCTTGGCTTCTTCGCCAGCAGCGGCTTCGCTGAACTCTTCTTCACGGACGGTGGCGGCGTGCGGCGCGGCAGCCTTGCCTTCCAGCACGGCGTCGGCGGCGGCACGGGCGTACAGCTGCACGGCACGGATGGCGTCGTCGTTGCCCGGGATCGCGTAGTCGACCAGTTCCGGATTGTAGTTGGTATCCACCACGGCGATCACCGGGATGCCGAGCTTCTTGGCTTCCTTGATGGCGATGTCTTCGTGGCCGATATCGATGACGAAGATCGCGTCCGGCAGACGGTTCATGTCCTTGATGCCGCCCAGCGAGGCTTCCAGCTTGTCGCGCTCGCGGCGCAGGCCCAGCACTTCGTGCTTGACCAGCTTGTCGAAGCTGCCGTCGGTTTCGCCGGCTTCCAGTTCCTTCAGGCGGGCAACCGACTGCTTCACGGTACGGAAGTTGGTCAGGGTGCCGCCCAGCCAACGCTGGTTCATGAAGGGCATGCCGCAACGCTCGGCTTCTTCACGGATCGACTCGCGGGCGCTGCGCTTGGTGCCCAGGAACAGGATGGTGCCGCGCTTCTGCGCAACGCTGGAAATGAAGTTCATCGCGTCATTGAAGAGCGGAACGGTCTTTTCCAGGTTGATGATGTGGATCTTGCCGCGGGCGCCGAAGATGTACTGGCCCATCTTGGGGTTCCAGTAACGGGTCTGGTGGCCGAAGTGGACGCCGGCTTCCAGCATTTGACGCATGGTGACCTGAGGCATTGCAGTAACTCCTGATAGGGAACCGGCCGCCACGGGTGATAGAGGGCGGTCCGCCGCGAGGCGGATGGTTCCGGGGTTTGGCTTCCCTGTCGCTTCCGTGACCGAACTCCTTGCGGAGCACCCCGGCACGGATATGGGCGGCAGGTGTGAATTCACCGGTGACGTCCGGTGTTGACGTATTCCCGCGCCAGGGCAGCAGGGATCCGGTCGATTATAGCTCGGTGCCGGGGGCAGGCGCAATCACGGCGGGAAGCAGGGCCTCGGCCGCATCGTTGAGCCGAGCCCGGAACCGGCCGCCGGCGTAACCATCCGGTCGCGGTGGGAGTTCCCAGCGGCGGGCACTGCGCGGGAGCACATAGCCGGCCAGGCCGTCGATCAGCGGTTGACGCCGCCCCTGGGCATCCACGAACACCAGGTCGGCCAGGCCGGCATGGCCGTCGCCGTCATTATAGAGGTGCAGGCGTGGGGCCGACGGGCTGCCCTCAGTGCCGACCTGCAACCGTGGCACCGGCGGCACCGGCCGGTCCGGCTCCACGAACACCGGCAGCGAGTAACGTGCATCGCCGACGCCCGTGTCCGGGCTGATGACCAGTCGGTAGCCCTGCTGGACGGCGGCGGGCACGGCGCCGAGGCGGACCACGCGGACCCGCTGGCGCTGGCCCGGCGCGATCTCCAGCCGGGCAGGGCTTACCGCCAGGTCCGTAGCGGGCACCAGCTGTTCCTGGTCGCCCGCCTGTTCCCAGCGGTACAGCCGGGCCTGGCCGGACCAGGGCGCACCGTCCGGGTTGGTCAGCCACAGCTCGGCGTGGGCCGGACCGGCCGGGACCGACACGCGCACCGGGCGGATCTCCAGGGCGTGGACGGACCACGCCGCCAGCACGCCGAGCGCGAGTGCCGCGGGCCGTCGCATCAGTACGTGACCGTGACCAGGGCCGGCTGCCCGGGGCGTGCTGCCTCGATGGTCGGGCTGAGGGCGGTCACCTGGGCCGGCACCGGCTGGCGGCCGTCGCTGCGCTGCTGTGCGGGGCGGCAGGCGGGTTCGCCGGGCGTGCCGGGGCGGCTGCAGTCGGCGACGATCCGCGCCCCGATCCGCAGCCCGGCGCTGCCGCCGGTGGCGGGGCGGGCAGTGGCGGACGATGCGGCGGCACACAGGGCCAGCAGGCCGGCCAAAGCGAAGGAGGGCGATCGCGGGGGCATCGAACATCGCACGACGGGGGATGCGACCGTTAACGGCCGTGATTGCAGCCGCTTGAATAGATGTGTCGACTAGTTCAATAAGTGATAGTGACGGTGATCACGTCGTTGTAGCTGCCCTGGGCCGGAATCGCGCCACTGGTCGGCGGAGCCCGTCCGTACACCGTGAGCGTCTGCGCCGCGCCGTTGCCGGTGCCGGACCGGGTGTCGGTGTTGAGGGTGTTGCCCCAGCGCTGCGAGCGGGCCGGGTCGCGGTACAGCTCGTAGGGAATGTAGTAGACGCTGCTGTCCGGCGCGGTAAAGCGCATGCGCCGGGTGGTGCCCTGCGCGCTCTGCCCGTTGTCCAGGCCGATGCTGTAGGCGGTGCGGTTGATGCAGGTCAGGCCGATGGTGGAGGTGCGGTCCAGGTTGGCGGTGATCGCCCCGGCATTGCTGCCGAAATCCATGTCGGTGGTGACGTAGGTGCTGCACTGGGGCAGCACGTTGGCGCTGACGGTGAACGGGAAGGCGCTGTCGGCGGTCTTGTGGCCGCTGACGCCACTGGCCGTAGTGCACAGCGCCGGCGGCTGCGCGGTGCCGATGATGCTCTCGTTGTAGGCGTATTCCAGGCTGACGTTGGCGGCGGTGAAGCTGCTGGCGAGGCTGCCGGCCGACAACACCTGCGCGGCCGGCACCTGCCCGTACACGGTGATGGTCTGGGCGCCGCTGCCGCCGGTAAGCAGGGGCACGCCGTAGCTGAGCGTGACCACCGCCGCGGGCGGCGTCCCGCCGGGCACCGCGCCCCATACGGTGGTGCGCCCCGCATTGGTGTACAGCTGGAAGGTCATCGGGTCGGCGCTGGCGTTGGTCATGCTGCGGGTCGGCAGCAGGGTGCTGCCGGTACTGCCGGTGCCGATCTTCAGGCAGGCGCGCACGCTGGCGCTGCCGAGGACGCTCAGTGCGGCGGTGGTGCAGGTGATGGTGAAGCTGGTCATGGCATTGGTCGCGGTATTGCATGGGCGGGCTGACCTGTAGTTCCGTGGTGGGCAGAAGCTGGTCCTGGCCGCTGTCCTGGCGCCACTCGAACACCCGCACCTGCACCTGGACCGGTGCGGTGCCGCTGTTGGTGAGCCACAGCGCGTCGGCGTTCTGGCGCGGCGTGAGCTGCAATGACGTAGGGGCGACCTGCAGGCTTGCGGCGGTGGCGCTCCCCATCAGCAGCCACAACCAGCCAAGGGCCGCGTACCCGAACCGCCACGGGCATCGCCCTGCGGAAATCGGCATGGCGCGGACCCTCAGTAGGTGATGGTGGCGGTGATGGTGTCCTGGTAGTTGCCCGCAGCGGCGTTGTTGACGCTGGGGTTGGCGATCTGCCCATAGACGTTCAGCGTCTGCGCCAGGCCGGTGCCGATGCCGGCGGCCGTGTTGGTGCCGGTGGTGGCGCCCCACACGTTGGTGTGCGCGGCATCGCGGTAGAGCTGGTAGCCCACGAAATTGTTGGCGGTCACGCTGGCGTCGGTGTTCTCCATGCGCCGGGTGGTCACGTCATTGGCGGTGCCGGCGTTGGCGCCTGCATTCAGGGAAACCGTGTACGGGGTCAGGGCCGAGCACTGGGCGGTGATGGTGCCCTGTGCGTTGGACGGGGCGGTGGCGGTGGACAGGGCCGAGCCAAAGTCCACGTCGGTGGCCGCTGCGGCGGTGATCGTGCACGCCTTGGTGATGATGATCTTGACGTTGAAGGTGGTGGTATCGGCCGCCAGGGCGGGCGCGGCGAGGCTGGCAACGGCCAGGCTGAGTACGGTAGTGCGGAGAAATCGCATGGGCATGCTCCTTGGACAACGGTCCTTGCTGAACAACACGATGCTGCCGGACTGCTACTGCTTCCTGTCCCGGTTATAGGTTCTATCTTGTTTCCGGACCGTGCATATATGGCCCAATCAATGGCCGTTTTCGGCACAAGGTCTTATTCTGCGATATGCATCACGCTTGTTCAGTTACCTGACCAGGGGTGGCCCAATCCCGGCTGTCCAGCGTTCCACCCGATCCCGTTCAGATTGGTCCCGGATCGGCGATAATGGGCGCCATGAGCGTGAATCTGAAAACCCCCGAGGAAATCGAACTGATGCGCATCGCCGGCCGCCTGGCCAGCGAGGTGCTCGACATCGTCACCCCGTATGTAAAGCCCGGCGTGACGACCGAAGAGCTGGACCGCATCTGCCACGACCACATCATCAACGTGCAGAAGGCCACGCCGGCCAACGTCGGCTACCGTGGCTTCCCCAAGACGGTCTGCACGTCGGTCAACAACGTGATCTGCCACGGCATTCCGAGCGAAGCCAAGGTCCTCAAGGACGGCGACATCGTCAACATCGACGTCACCGTGATCAAGGACGGCTGGCACGGCGACACCAGCCGCATGTACTACGCCGGTACGCCGTCGACGATGGCCAAGCGCCTGGTGGACACCACCTACCAGGCCATGTGGGCCGGTATCCGTGCGGTGAAGCCGGGCGCCACCCTGGGCGACATCGGCCATGCCATCCAGACCTTGGCCGAAGGCGAGCGCTTCAGTGTCGTGCGCGAGTACTGCGGCCACGGTATCGGCAAGGTCTACCACGATGAGCCGCAGGTGGTGCATTACGGCCGTCCGGGCCAGGGCCTGGTGCTGCAGCCGGGCATGACCTTCACCATCGAACCGATGATCAACGAGGGCACCCGCTACAACAAGGTGCTGCCCGATGGCTGGACCGTGGTGACCAAGGACCGCAAGTTGTCGGCACAGTGGGAGCACATGATCGCGGTCACCGAGACCGGCGTGGACGTGCTGACCCTCTCGCCCGGCGAATCGCAGGTCTGAGCATGTTGCCGGCGAGCCCGATGCTGGACGCGCCGGCAGCGTCCGTCACCGACCTGGACTGGTCGGCGCTGGCGCGGCAATCGCTGCAGCAGACCGACGCGCGGCTGTACCGCCGCTTCGACCAGGGCGACAACATCGAGCGCCTGCTGGCGTTGCGCGCGCGTGCGGCCGACCACCTGATCCGGCTGGCGTGGCAGCGTTGCCTGCCTGCCGGCAGTGGCCTGGCGCTGTTTGCCGTGGGCGGGTACGGACGAGGCGAACTGTTCCCGCGCTCGGATATCGACCTGCTGGTGTTCGGCGAACCCGCCCACCAGCGCCAGCACGAATCCAGCCTGGCGCGCCTGTTTGCGCTGCTCTGGGATTGCGGGCTGCCGGTCAGCCACGCGGTGCGCTCGGCCGCCGAGTGCATCGATGCCAGCGCCGACCAGACCGTGATGACCGCGCTGATCGAGTCGCGGCCGCTGCTGGCCGATGAGGCGGCACGCCTCGCGCTGAAGGCCGCGGTCAACACCGACGGACTGTGGCCGCCGCGCGAATTCTTCCTGGCCAAGCGCGAGGAACTGCTGGCCCGCCACCAGCGCTTCGGCGACACCGCCGACAATCTGGAACCGGACATCAAGGACGGCCCGGGCGGGCTGCGTGACCTCAATACGCTGGGCTGGATGGCCCTGCGCGCGTTCGGCGTGCGCGACCTGGAAGCGCTGGTAGGGCTGGGCCACCTGGGCGCCGACGAAGCGGCCGCGCTGAAGCGCGAACGCTGCGCGCTGGCGCGGCTGCGCTTCGGCCTGCACCTGGTGGCCAACCGGCCCGAAGAACGCCTGCGCTTCGATTACCAGAAAACCCTGGCCGCCCGCCTGGGCTTCGAGGACGACCTCGAAAGCCTGGCGGTTGAAAAAATGATGCAGGGCTTCTACCGCAGCGCCAGCGTGGTGCGGCGGATCAGCGACCGACTGCTGCAGCGCTTCGAGGAACAGTTCGACGGCGAAGCGGTGCCCGAGCCGGTCAGCGTGGGCTTCTCGCTGCGCCGCGGCTACCTGGCCGCCAACGACGCGCGCTGGCCGCAGGGCGACATCGAACAGGTGTTCGCGCTGTTTTCCAGCTGGGCCTACAACCCCGACGTGCGCGGCCTGCATTCGCTGACCGCGCGTGCGTTGGCCGAAGCGCTGCCGGAGCTGCCGGCCTACACCGATGCCAGCGTCGCGGCCCGCGAGCAGTTCATGGCGCTGCTGCGCAGCCCGCGCGCGGTCGACACGCTGGCACGCATGGCACGCCTCGGCGTGCTGGGCCAGTGGGTGCCGGCCTTCGCGCAGGTGTCCGGGCGCATGCAGTTCGATCTTTTCCACGTGTACACCGTGGACCAGCATACGCTGATGGTGCTGCGGAACATCGGCCTGTTCGCCAGCAGCCGCGCCGACGACCGCTTCTCTATCGCGCACGAAGTGTGGCCGCGCCTGCGCAAGCCCGAGCTGCTGCTGCTGGCCGGGCTGTTCCATGACATTGCCAAGGGGCGCGGTGGCGACCACTCCGAACTGGGCGCGGTGGATGCGCGCGCGTTCTGCCAGGCGCATGCGCTGAGCAGTTCGGACACCGAGCTGGTGGCGTGGCTGGTGGAACAGCACCTGCGCATGTCGGTGACCGCGCAGAAGCAGGACATCTCCGACCCGGAGGTGATCCACCGCTTCGCCACGCTGGTGGGCAGCCGCGACCGCCTGGACTACCTGTACCTGCTGACCTGCGCTGATATCGCCGGCACCAGCCCCAAGCTGTGGAATGCGTGGAAGGACCGGCTGCTGGCGGACCTGTATTTCGCCGCACGGCGCGCGCTGCGCGACGGCCTGGAAAATCAGATGCCGGCCGCCGAGCGGGTTGCCGAAGCGCGTGATTCGGTGCGTGCGCTGGTGCGCGAGCGCGGCTACGACGACGCCACCATCGATCGCCAGTTCGCGGTGATGCCTGACGAAAGTTTCATCCGCCTGCGCCCGGAGCAGCTGGCCTGGCAGGCCGCCGCGCTGGTGCCGGTGAAGCCTGGCCAGACCCTGGTCAAGGTGCGCCGGATCACCCCGGACGACCACGCGCTGGAAGTGTTCGTGCAGTCGCCCGACCGGGATGGCCTGTTCGCCGCGATCGTGATGACGCTGGACCGCAAGGGCTACGGCATTCACCGTGCGCGCGTGCTGGACGGCCCGGTCGATACCATCTTCGATACCTTCGAAGTCACCCCGGCCGACAGCTTCGCCGACGGTGACGCGCCGCGCCTGGAGGCGGCGCTGCGCGATGCGCTGGCCGGTGACCTGACCCGCCTGCGACCCTCGCGCCGGGTGATTCCGCGCCAGTTGAGGCATTTCCGTTTTGCGCCGCGCATCGAGTTCCGCGACGGCAGCGATGGCAGCCCCGGCACCCGTTTCAGCCTGATCGCGCCCGACCGCCCCGGCCTGCTGGCCGACGTGGCGTTCGTACTGCGCAACCAGCGACTGCGCGTGCACGACGCGCGCATCGCCACCTTCGGCGAGCGCGCCGAAGACATGTTCGTGATCAGCGATGAGAACGACCACCCCCTTACCGAATCTGCCAGGCAGCAGCTGCACGACGCGATGCTCGCGTGCCTGGACCCCGATCGCAACGCCGGAGACCCCCACTGATGGCCACCAAGCCCGCCAAGAAGACTGCCGCCAAGACCGCGGCAGCCAAGAAGACTGCTGCCGCACCGGCCGCTGTGAAGAAGCCCGTTGCCGCCGCCAAGGTGCCGGCGGTGAAGAAGGCCGCTGCGAAGAAGGCCCCGGCCAGCAAGGCCGCCACCCCGGCCGAGAGTGCGGCCAAGCGCAGCGCCAGCCGCGACGCCACCATTGCCCGCAAGTCGCTGCGCAAGCCGGCCACGCCGGGCGTGCAAGAGCTGAAGTTCGGCATCGAGAGCGCCTTCGAGCGCCGTGCCACGCTGACCCTGCATGAGCTGGAAGGCTCGACCAAGCCGCTGGTCGGGCGCGTCATCGACGGCCTGGAAACCGGTGAGTTCCGCGTTGCCGAGCCCGATGGCCACGGCGGCTGGAAGGTCAACGAGTGGCTGAAGAAGGCGGTGCTGCTGTACTTCCGCGTCAACGACATGGCCGTGGTCGATGCGCGTCCCGCACCGTTCTGGGACAAGGTGGAATCGCGCTTCGCCGGTTTCGACGAGGCCAAGTTCCGCCGCGTCGGCGTGCGCGTGGTGCCGGGTGCGATTGCCCGTCGCGGCACGTATTTCGGCAAGGACGTGGTGCTGATGCCAAGCTTCACCAACATCGGCGCCTACGTCGGCGAGGGCACCATGGTGGACACCTGGGCCACGGTGGGGTCGTGCGCGCAGATCGGCAAGCACTGCCACCTGTCCGGCGGCGCCGGCATTGGCGGCGTGCTCGAGCCGCTGCAGGCCAGCCCGACCATCATCGAAGACCATTGCTTCATCGGTGCGCGTTCGGAAGTGGTGGAAGGCTTCGTGGTCGGCCATCACAGCGTGATCGGCATGGGCGTGTTCCTGGGCCAGAGCACCCGCGTGTACAACCGCGCCACCGGCGAGATCAGCTACGGTTCGGTACCGCCGTACAGCGTGGTGGTGTCCGGCCAGCTGCCGTCCAAGGACGGCTCGCATTCGCTGTACTGTGCGGTGATCGTCAAGCAGGTGGACGCCAAGACCCGCAGCAAGACCAGCGTCAACGACCTGCTGCGCGGCTTGGCCGACTGAGTCCTGCCATGACCACCACCGTGTATGGGTTGAAGAACTGCGACACCTGCAAGAAGGCCACCAAGTGGCTGGACCGTTTCGCGGTGCCGTATGCGTTTGTCGACTACCGCGAAGCGAAGCCGACACCGGAAACGCTGGTCGACTGGGCCGGGCAGGCCGGCGGCTTCGCTGCCTTGGTCAACAAATCGTCGACCACCTGGCGGCAGTTGCCGGACAACCGCAAGGCGGCCGCGTCCGATGCCGAGTGGAAGCTGCTGCTGCGCGAGCACCCGCAGCTGATCAAGCGCCCGGTGGTGGTCACCGCCGACGGCGTGATGACCCAGGGGTTCACCGACAACGGCTTCAAGCAGCGGTTCGGGGTCGGCGCGTGAGCGATGTGCTTGCGCTGACCTGCGACCTGATCGCACGGAGGTCGGTCACCCCCGACGACGCCGGATGCCAGCGGTTGCTCGGCGCGCGGCTGGCGGCTGCCGGCTTCCACTGCGAACACCTGCGCCTGGGCGAGGTCGACAATCTGTGGGCCACGCACGGGCAGGGCGCGCCGGTGCTGGTGCTGCTCGGGCATACCGACGTGGTGCCCACCGGGCCGGTCGAGGCCTGGACGAATGATCCGTTCGATCCGCAGATCCGTGACGGCGTGCTGTACGGGCGCGGCGCGGCCGACATGAAAGGCAGCGTGGCCGCGTTCGTGGTCGCCGCCGAGCAGTTCGTGGCCGCCCATCCGGAGCATCCGGGCACACTGGCTGTGCTGCTGACCAGCGACGAGGAAGGCGACGCCATCGACGGTGTGCGTCGCGTGGCCGACATCTTCCGCGAACGCGGGCAGGCCATCGACTGGTGCATCACCGGCGAGCCGTCCTCCACCGCAGTGCTGGGCGACCTGCTGCGCGTGGGTCGCCGCGGCAGCCTGTCAGCGACGCTGACGGTGAAGGGCGTGCAGGGCCATGTGGCCTATCCGGACAAGGCGCGCAATCCGATCCATCTGGCCGCTGCGGCACTGGCGGAACTCACCGCACGGCACTGGGACGATGGCTTCGAGAGCTTCCCGCCGACCAGCCTGCAGGTCTCCAACATCCACGCCGGCACCGGTGCCAACAACGTGATTCCGGGCGAGCTGCATGTGCTGTTCAACCTGCGCTACAACCCGCACTGGAACGCGCCGATGCTGGAACAGGCCATTGGCGCGCTGCTGGATGCGCATGGCCTGGACTACGCGCTGAAATGGCACCGCAGCGGCGAGCCGTTCTACACCCCCGAAGGCACCCTGCGACGTGTGGCGCGTGAGGTGCTGGGCGCGTTCGCCGGCGCACCGCCGGAAGAAAGCACCGGCGGCGGCACCTCCGACGCGCGCTTCATCGCGCCGCTGGGCGCGCAGTGCATCGAAGTGGGGCCGGTCAATGCCAGCATCCACCAGGTGGACGAGAACGTGCGGGTGGCCGATCTGGAACAGCTGCCGGCGCTGTACCAGCGGCTGATTGAGCGCTTGCTGGCCTGAGGCCGGCGGGTGGAATCCACCGTCGGACGATGGCGGTCGTGCCGGCCGGGGCGGCAGCGGGCAGGAACCGAACGTGGGTCGGTTCGTCCTACGCCACGATCAAGCCGAACGCGGCCAGCGCTGCGGCGGCCTGCCGTTGCGAAATCACCGCCTTCTTGAACAGCTTGGCGTCCATCACGTTGAGTCCGCTGATGTCGGTACCGCGCAGGTCGGCGCCTTCGAACCGGGTCAGCCGGGTCTGTGCGTTGCGCAGGCTGCCGCCGGTGAACACTGCATCGCGGAAGTCACAGCCGGACAGTTCCGCATCCGAAAAATCCATGCCCTGCAGGTCGGCCTTGCGGAACGAAAGCCCGCGCAGGTCGGCACTGACCAGCAGGCAATCGCGGAACTCCAGCGCCCAGCCGGTTACTTCCTGCAGGTGTGCGCCGGTGAGCTTGCAGTCGTGGAACTGCACCGAGGACAGCGTGGCGCGACGCCAGTGACTGTTGTTGAGATCGCAATGCGAGAAGCGCGCATCGCTGAGCAGCGCGGAACTGAAATCGCACTGCCCGCCGCGGCATTTCAGCCACTGGCTTTCCTCCAGCGACGCGGCCAGCCAGTTCGCACCGGCGACCCAGCACTGGTTGAACTGGAAGCCGTCCATGTCCAGGCGCGAAAAGTCGCCGTGGTCGAAGATGCAGCCTTCGAAGACGGCCGCACGCGGATGCGCGGCAATGATCGTCTGCATGCGCGCGCGGGTGATGGTGTCGTCGCGGAAAAGGGCGGTGGTCATGCGGGCATTCTCGGTGATGGGCGGCGCAGGCGGCAGTCTTGAAGGCAGCGGCGGAGTGTGTACAGACCTTCCAGCGCGGAATACGCGGTAGAGCCGACCGTTGGTCGGCCGCCGTTGATGCCGGCACGTGCAGCCGACCAGCGGTCGGCTCTACCGGTCTGGGCGGGCAGCCGACCAACGGTCGGCTCTACCGGTTTGGGCGGGCAGCCGACCAGCGGTCGGCTCTACCGGTCTGGGCGCGCAGCCGACCAACGGTCGGCTCTACCGGGTCGGGGTCAGTCGAAGGTCCAGAACGGCGCTTTGATCCGCTCGCGCCAGTACGATTCGCCGGCCAGGTAGAACTGCTGGGCCTCGGCTTTGGCGAACCAGCCGGCAGCGGCGTCCAGGTCGCGGGTCACGCCCGCGCGGCCGCGGCCGAGCAGCAGCCCGCTGAAGTACTGCCCGTAGACATTGCCCTGGTCGCCCGCCTGCCGATACCAGCGCAGTGCCTGGTGGCCATCGCGGGGCAGGCCGCCCATCCCGGTTTCGTACAGCGTGCCCAGGTCCACCTGGGCATCGGCGTCGCCGCGCCGTGCGCGCCGCTGGATGTCGACCACCCGCGGGTGCAGCGCACCGTCCTGCGGCGCGATGGCCAGCGGCAGCCGCGACGATTCGGAGGGCATGTGGTTGTAGATCGTCGCGCGCAGGTCCCAGCGCAGCGCGCTAGCCGCTTCGCCCCGCTCGCGATGGAACCGGGCCAGCATCAGCATGGCCATCGGGTTGCCGTGCCCGGCTGCGGTGCGGTACCAGCGCTCGGCCCGGCGCGGCGAGGCGCGCAGCGCGGTGCCCTGGACCACGTTGGGCCCGTCGGCATGCAGCAGCTCGCCGTCGGTCCAGATCCGGCCCAGCGCCTCTTCGGCCTGCGGGTTGTGGAACGTCCACGGCGTCGCTGCCGCGGCACTCTCGTACCAGCCCACGGCGCGCGGGTCGTTGAACCGTTCATAGGTGCGTGCGGCTTCCCAGGCGCTGTCAAAGCGTCCGTCGGCGGCCTTGGCCTCCACCTCGTGGACCAGGGGGGCAGGAGTGCGCGAGGGCGTGCTGGCGCAGGCGGCCAGGAGAAGGGTGAGGGCGGTGCCGCCCAGGCGTGGGGCGATGCGTCCGATGCGAAGGGTCATTCCAGCCGGGTCGTGCACAGGGGGGGGCGTGATTATCGCCCCCGTCGGCTGTACCGGCGCGGTGCCGGGGCGCGCATGGTTGCCATCGCAACAGTTGCACGGGCGCTAAAACCCGGTTACGGTCGATCCATGTCCTCGTTCCTGGCCACCGCCGTCACCAATACCAACCGCAGCAATCTGCGCGCGAATAATCGTGCGCGGCCGATGCGGGACTGCGATCAGGGCTAGTACACGTACCACGCCCGGACTCCAGAAAACCCGCATCGTCCGATGCGGGTTTTTTTATGGCCGCTCGAACGCATGCACCCCGTGTATTCCCCCATCATCAGGAGTTGTTCCCATGTGTTCGATCTTCGGTATTTTCGGCCTGCAGGCCGGCGACGACCTTCCCACCCTGCGCCGCCATGCGCTGGACCTTTCCCAGCGCCAGCGCCATCGCGGTCCGGACTGGAGCGGGGTGTACGTCGATGCCGGCGCCATCCTGGTGCATGAGCGGCTGGCCATCGTCGACCCGGCCGGCGGCTCGCAGCCGCTGCTGTCGGCGGACGGCCAGCTGGCCCTGGCGGTCAACGGCGAGATCTACAACCACACCGAACTGAAGGCCGAGCTGGCCCAGCCCTACGCGTTCCAGACCGGTTCGGACTGCGAGGTGATCAATGCGCTGTACCGCGAGGACAGCCCGGCCTCGTTCCTCAACCGCCTCAACGGCATCTTCGCCTTCGCGCTGTGGGACCGCGACCAGCAGCGCGTGCTGATCGCGCGCGATCCGATCGGCGTGGTGCCGCTGTACTGGGGCCACGACAAGGACGGCCGCCTGGTGGTCGCCTCGGAGCTGAAGTCGCTGGTGGACATCTGCGCCGATGCCGCGCAGTTCCCGCCGGGCCATTGGTACGACAGCGCCACCGATACGCTCGCCCGCTACTACGAGCGCCCGTGGCGTGACTACGACGCGGTGGAAGGCGTGGAGGCCGACCGGGTGGAACTGCGCGAAGCCTTCGAGCGCGCAGTGCACCGCCAGCTGATGACCGACGTGCCCTACGGCGTGCTGCTGTCCGGCGGCCTGGATTCCTCGCTGGTGGCGGCCGTGGCCGCGCGCTACGCACGGCACCGCATCGAGGATGGCGACCAGAGCGAAGCGTGGTGGCCGCGCCTGCATTCGTTCGCCATCGGCTTGAAGGGCTCGCCGGACCTGGCCGCCGCGGCCATCGCCGCCGAGGCGTTGGGCACCGTGCACCACGGCTTCGAGTACACCTTCGAAGAAGGCCTGGACGCACTGCCGGAGGTGATCCGCCACGTGGAAACCTACGACGTCACCACCATCCGCGCCTCCACGCCGATGTTCCTGCTGGCGCGGCGGATCAAGGCAATGGGGGTGAAAATGGTGCTGTCCGGCGAGGGCAGCGACGAGATCTTCGGCGGCTACCTGTACTTCCACAAGGCACCCAACGCACGCGAATTCCACGAAGAGCTGGTGCGCAAGCTCGATGCGCTCAACAACTACGACTGTCTGCGCGCCAACAAGTCAATGATGGCCTGGGGCGTGGAGCCGCGCGTGCCATTCCTGGACCGCGAATTCCTCGATGTGGCCATGCGCATCGACGCCAAACACAAGATGGTCGGGCAGGGACCGCAGGGCGCACGCCGGATCGAAAAGGCGGTGCTGCGCGAAGCGTTCGAAGGGTACCTGCCCGAGTCGATCCTGTGGCGGCAGAAGGAGCAGTTCAGCGATGGCGTCGGCTATGGCTGGATCGACGGGCTGAAGGCGCACGCCGAGGCGCAGATCAGCGACCGGGTGATGGCCGCGGCCGACAAGCGCTTCGTGCACAACCCGCCGCAGACCAACGAGGCGTACTACTACCGCCATGTGTTCGAGCAGTACTTCCCGACCCAGGCCGCGGCGGAAACGGTGCCCGGTGGCAAGTCGATCGCGTGCTCCTCGCCGGCGGCGATCGCCTGGGACGCCAGCTTCGCCACGATGGCCGATCCGTCGGGGCGTGCAGTGGCCGGGGTGCACGAGCAGGCGCTGGCCTGATCGCACGCGGCAGGGCTGGCGGGAATGCCGCCAGCCCGTAGAATCGCTCCGTCAATCGATGGGGATCGGGAATGGAAGCAGATACCACCGGCGGCATGCGCCGCGGCGGGCTGGCGTGGCGGTACCTGGGCTGGGTGGGGTTGCCGTTGCTGGTGGGCCTGGGCCTGGCGCGGTACGCCGGCCCGACGGTGGCGGGGCAGGTAGAACGGGCGCAATCGTCGCTGGGCGCCGACTGGGCCGCGCACCTGCACGCCCCGCTGGGCCTGTTCCTGATGCAGCTGCTGGTGCTGCTGCTGGTGGCCAAGGGCGCCGGCTGGCTGTTCCGGCGCTTTGGCCAACCGGGCGTGATCGGCGAGATGGCCGCCGGGCTGATGATGGGCCCGCTGGTATTGGGGGCGCTGTTGCCGCAGGTGCACGGCGCGCTGTTCCCGGCCGCCTCGCTGGGGTCGCTGGGGCTGCTCAGCCAGCTGGGCGTGCTGATGTTCCTGCTGGTGGCCGGTGCCGAACTGGACCTGGGCGGGCTGCGCGGTCGCCGACGGTTTGCGTTCGTGGTCAGCCATGCCGGTATCGCGGTGCCGTTCGTACTGGGCGTGGCCCTGGCGATCTGGTTGTACGGCGCGCACGCGCCCAGCGGGATCGGGTTTACCGGCTTCGCCCTGTTCGTGGGTATTTCACTGAGCATCACCGCGTTCCCGGTGCTGCTGCGGATCCTGGCCGACCGGGGCATGACCAGCACGCCGTTGGGCCAGACCGCCATCGCCTGCGCCGCGCTCGGCGATGCCACCGCGTGGTGCCTGCTGGCGCTGATCGTGGCGGCCGCTCAGGCACAGGGTTGGGTGCCGGCGGCGCTCAACCTGGTGTGTGTGGTGGTGTTCGTCGGTGTGATGCTGGGCCTGGTGCGGCCGTGGTTCTCGCGGCAGACGATTGCAGCCGGCCAGGAAGGCCGCTGGCTGCTGGTGATGCTGCTGATGGCGCTGGGCTGCGCGCTGGTCACTGAAATGCTGGGCATCCATGCGCTGTTTGGCGCGTTCGCCGCCGGCGTGGCGGTGTCGGGCAACGCCACCCTGCGGCATACGGTGGCCACCAAGGTCGAACCGTTCGCGGTCACGCTGCTGCTGCCGTTGTTCTTTGCCATGACCGGTCTGCGCATGCGTGCCGATGCGCTGCAGGCCAGCGACTTGCTGCTGTGCGTGGTGGTGATCGCGGTGGCCACGCTGGGCAAGCTGTTCGGTACCTGGAGCGCGGCGCGCAGCGCGGGCATGGGCACCCATGAGGCGTGGAAGCTGGGCGCGTTGATGAACACCCGCGGCCTGATGGAGCTGATCGTGCTGAACCTGGGGTACGAACTGGGTTTCCTCGGCGACCGCCTGTTCGCGGTGCTGGTCATCATGGCGCTGGTCACCACGGCGATGACCGGGCCGTTGTTGAGCCTGATCGAACGTTGCCGACGCTGAAGCCGGCGGTATGCGGTGCCACCTCGCGGTAGAGCCGACCGTTGGTCGGCTACGCCGTCACCCTCCGGCGACCCCGTCATTCCCGCGTCGGCACCAACCTGAGCGTATGCACCGTCGCGCCGGGCAGGAACGGTGTCGGCGTGCCGTTGACCCAGTCCTCGTGCCCCACGCCCCAGAACGGTGACAACGGGTGCCCGCTCTGGCCGCCGGGCATGTGGATGATGCCGTCGGCTTCGTGCCCGGGTGACACCACCATGCGCTGCGAGGCGCCAAACGCAGGGCCCTGCACGCGGGGCATGTCGCGGTCGCCGGGCAGGGGGTCAGCCGGCATGCACAGCCACGGCCGGGCAACGGCGGGCAGGGCGCGGCTGACGGGGTGACAGATCGCGGCAGTGTTGCGCTCGCCCCAACTACGCTCGGCCAGGTTTGGTCCCTGCGCGGCCAGGTCGGCCTCCAGGCGCCGGGCGGCGTCGGCCAGCAGTGCTTCCCAACTGGCATACGGTGGTGGCAGCAGGTGCGCCGGGCGTTCGTTGACCAGCGGCCAGAGCACGCCCTCGATCTGCGCCAGGCGCGGCTCCAGGTAGGCATCGCCCAGGCGCTGCTTCGCCGGTGCCAACAGGCCCGCCGACACGCTGTCCAGCACCATGCCGCGGAAGCCGCGCGTGATCCGGTAGCTCACAGACTCGGCAGCGGCGTGCCCGTCCCAGTGCCGGCTGGCCTGTTCCAGCCGCTGCAGCGCCGGGTCGTCGCTGTGTTCCACCACTCGGCGCAGCAGCGTCCACCAGCGCTGCAGGAACACGGCGCGGTCGTCGAGTTGAATGGCCAGCAGGTCGCGTTCGTCGAAGCGCTCTTTCGCCAACAGGCCGTCGCGGATCTGACGCCCGCGCGCCCCCAGGTCATAGCCGCCGTTGCCTGCCACTGCCAGCGCGCTGCCATCGAGCACGCGCCCGTTGGCGGTCCACAAGCGGTGGTTGGCCGGGTCCACCAGCGCCGGCGAGGCGTCGCTGCGGATCGGCCACGGTGCACAGTGTGCGGCCACCGGCGTGGCCGCGCCGGCCGGCGGGCAGTCCGCGCTGCGGTCCGGGCGGGCCCCGATCAATCGCCAGGCGATGCGGCCCTGGCGGTCGGCCAGCAGCAGGTTCTGGGTGGGGATGCCGGCACGGTCGGCGATCTGCAGTGCATCGTCCAGGTTGCCCGCGCGCGCCATGTCGGCGAAGGCCAGGCGCACCGCGCCGGGCAGCTGTGCGGTCCAGCGCAGTGCCTCGCCGCTGCCGTCGGGACGCTCGTGCAGGATCGGCCCCCAGGCCGTCTCGCGCACGCGCAGCACGGTGTCCGGCTGGCCGGCCACGCGGATGCGTTCGGTGTGGGTGGTGATGCCGTCGAGGGTGCCGGGCGCATGCGCTGGTACGTGCACGAAATCGGCGTTGTCGATGTAGCTGTTGGTGAACCCCCACGCCACGTGGCCGTTGCTGCCCACCACGATCGCCGGCAGCCCGGGCAGCGAGAAGCCGCTCACGTCGACCGTGCCGCCCGGCGCCTGCGCGTCGGGGTAGCGCAGCCGCACCCGGAACCACAGCGCTGGCGCACGCAGCCCGAGGTGCATGTCATCGGCCAGGATCGCGCGGCCATCGGCGGTGAGCGCACCGGCCACGGCGAAGTTGTTGCTGCCGTGCACGTCCGGGTCGGCGTGCCCTGCGGCGCTGGCCGACCGCGCGCTGGCGGGCGTGCGCAGGTCCACCGCATCCGGTCCCGGCAGCACCGCATTGCCGCGTGGCACGCCGAACAGCGGTGCATCCCACTCGCTGCCGTCGCGGCTGAGCAGGGCGTAGAGCGCGGGCGGCACCACCGCGCGGATGCGCGCCAGGGCCAGTTCGGTCTGGTTGGTGGGGTCCTGCAGGTCGGCGTACATCGCCAACCCGGTCAGCACGCTGTCCTCGGCCAGCCAGGGGGTGGGCCGCTGGCGCAGCAGCAGGTAGGGCCAGGGCCGCACCCGAAGGTCGGTCAGGCCCTGGTTGACCCCGGCCACATAGGCCTGCCGGGGCAGGGGATCGGTGCCGGTGGCCTCGGCCAGGTGGGCGTGGGTACGTGCGCGCAGGCGATGAACGCGCATGCGCTGGTCGACCGGCACGGCGGCCGGGCCGAACAGCTCGGCCAGCTCCCCGGCGGCGCTGCGCCGCATCAGGTCCTTCTCGAAGTAGCGTTCCTGCGCATGCACCAGCCCCAGCGCCCGCATCGCGTCGGCCTGGCTGGCCGCGTCGATGGTGACCACCCCGCGTGCGTCGCGGCTGACGGTGGCCGGCGCCTGCAGGCCATCCACCGGCAGCGGGCCGTCCAGCTGCGCCAGGCTGCCGCGCAGCAGCCACCACAGCGTGGCGATGAGAACGACGCCGAGCAACAGCGACAGCCACAGCCACAGCAACCGCGTAAGCCAACGACGCATGCAGCATCCCCCGATGGTGGTCTGCGTTGGATTGTAGGGGCTGTGAAAGCCACGTGGAGGCCGCTGCAAGCGCAACTGCAACTGATTCCGATTAGATCATTGGAATTCTGGATGGGGCACCATGCGCGCATTGATTGATCAGGAGCACCCCCACATGAAAGGCAACCCGGACGTGATCGCGTGCCTGAAGGAACTGCTGCGCGGCGAACTGGCGGCGCGTGACCAGTACTTCATCCATTCGCGCCGCTACGAAGACCAGGGCCTGATGGCGCTGTACGAGCGTCTCAACCACGAGATGGAAGAAGAGACCCAGCACGCCGACGCGTTGCTGCGCCGGATCCTGTTCCTCGGTGGCACCCCGGACATGCGTCCGCATGGCTTCGAGCCGGGCGTGACCGTGGAGGAGATGCTGCAGAAGGACCTGGACACCGAATACAGCGTGCGCAACAACCTGGCTGCCGGCATGAAGCTGTGCGAGCAGCACCAGGATTTCGTGAGCCGCGACATGCTGCTGGTGCAGTTGAAGGACACCGAAGAAGACCATGCCTGGTGGCTGGAACAGCAGCTGGGCCTGATCAAGCGGATCGGGCTGGCGCTGTACCAGACCAGCAAGATGGATGCGAAGGGTACGGCCGCGCACTGACGCGCTTACACGCATCAGCCCCACGATGTGCCACGCACATCGCGGGCCGCGGCGTATCACCTTCCACATCCCTGCGCCTGTCGGCGCACCCCCTTGGACTCCAGGGGGGCTGTTTCTCCAGACGGCGTCCTGGATGCGTGACGATCCAGCGCCCCGTCATCGGGTTCTGCTCGCCAGCCAGCGTTCGCCAGCACGCTGCAGAAGCCATCGTCCGCCCGCCAGCATCGGCCAGCCAGCGACGAACGAAAAAGCCGGGGATTTCCCGGCTTTTTCGTTTTCCGGACACGTAGCGTAGTGCCGGGCTCTGCCCGGCAACCGCGCAACGCGCGGCAGATGCAGCCGGGCAGAGCCCGGCTCTACGCGGTAAGCGCGCAACGTGCGGTTGCAGCCGGGCAGAGCCCGGCTCCACGGTCCTGTGCGGTTATTCGACCGCCAGCCCTTCCACCTTCTGCCAACCACGCGGCAGCAGGTGGCCACGGGTGGCACGGGAACCCAGGTAGGTTTCCAGGTCCTTGAAGGACAGGTTCATGGTGCGCGTGCCGCTGCGTACCAGCAGGGTGTTGGCCGGGCCCACCGACACCACCGCGACCACGCGCTCGGTGGCGAGCTTGGCCTTGGGGATGTCGATGATCTTGTTGCCCTTGCCCTTGTCCAGTTCCGGCAGGTCGCTGGCGGCGATCGCCAGCAGGTTGCCCGAGCTGGTCACCGCCACGATGCGATCGGTTTCCGGGTTGGCCACCACGGCCGGGGTCAGCACCCGGGAGCCGGAGGTCAGGTTGAGCATCGCCTTGCCGGCCTTGTTGCGCCCGGTCAGGTTCTCGAAGCGGGTCACGAAGCCGTAGCCGTGGGTCGAGGCCAGCACGAAGCGGGTGTTGTTTTCCCCGCTGGCCAGGGTCAGGAACTGGCTGCCGGCGGCCGGCGAGAAGCGGCCGGTCAGCGGTTCGCCATTGCCTCGCGCCGAGGGCAGGGTGTGGATCAGCGTGGAGTACGCACGGCCCTCGCTGTCCAGGAACGCCACCTGCTGGGTACTGCGCGCCCGCACCGCGCCCAGCAGGGCATCGCCGTCGCGGTAGGACAGCGTGGACGGGTCCATGTCGTGGCCCTTGGCCGCACGGATCCAGCCCTTCTCCGAGAGCACCACGGTCATCGGTTCGCTCGGCACCAGCTCGGTTTCGTCGATGGCCTGGGCCGCACCGCGCTGCACCAGCGGCGAGCGGCGGTCATCACCGAACTTCTTGGCATCGGCAGTCAGTTCGTCGCGGATCAGCTTCTTCAGCTTGGCCTTGCTGTCCAGGATGCCCAGGATCTTGTCACGCTCCTTGGCCAGCTCGTCCTGCTCGCCGCGGATCTTCATTTCTTCCAGGCGGGCCAGCTGCTTCAGGCGCGTTTCGAGGATGTACTCGGCCTGTTCTTCGCTCAGGCTGAAGCGCGCGATCAGGGCCGGCTTGGCCTCGTCCTCGGTGCGGATGATGCGGATCACTTCATCCAGGTTGAGGAACGCCACCAGCAGGCCGTCCAACAGGTGCAGGCGGCGCTCGACCTTCTGCAGGCGGTGGTTGAGGCGGCGGGTGACGGTGGTGGCGCGGAACTGCAGCCATTCGGCGAGCAGCATCTTCAGGTTCTTCACCTGCGGACGCCCGTCCAGGCCGATCACGTTGAGGTTGACCCGGTAGCTGCGCTCCAGGTCGGTGGTGGCGAACAGGTGGCCCATCAGCTGGTCGGCATCGACGCGGTTGGAGCGCGGCACCAGCACCACCCGCACCGGGTTGGCGTGGTCGGACTCGTCGCGGATGTCTTCCAGCCACGGCAGCTTCTTGGCGCGCATCTGCGCGGCGATCTGCTCGATCACCTTCGACGGCGATACCTGGAAGGGCAGCGCGTTGATGACGATGTTGGTGGATTCCTTGAAGTACGTCGCGCGCGCACGCACGCTGCCGTAGCCGGTCTCGTACATGTTCCGCAGGTCGGCCGGCGCGGTGATGATCTCGGCGAAGCTGGGGTAATCCGGGCCCTTCACGTGCTCGCACAGGTCGGCCGAGGTCGCGTCCGGGTCGTCCAGCAGGTGCAGCAGCGCGCTGACGATCTCGTTGAGGTTGTGCGGCGGCACGTCGGTGGCCATGCCCACGGCGATGCCGGTGGTGCCGTTGAGCAGCAGGTGCGGCAGGCGGGCCGGCATCCAGGTGGGCTCTTCCAGGGTGCCGTCGAAGTTCGGGGTCCAGTCGGTGGTGCCCTGGTTGATTTCGCCCAGCAGCACCTCGGCGATCGGGGTCAGCTTGGATTCGGTGTAACGCATCGCCGCGAACGACTTGGGATCGTCGGTGGAACCGAAGTTGCCCTGGCCTTCGATCAGCGGGTAGCGGTAGGAGAACGGCTGGGCCATCAGCACCAGCGCCTCGTAGCACGCGCTGTCGCCGTGCGGATGGTACTTACCGATCACATCACCCACGGTGCGCGCGGACTTCTTCGGTTTGGAGGCGGCGTTCAGGCCCAGCTCGCTCATCGAATAGATGATGCGGCGCTGCACCGGCTTCAGGCCGTCGCCGATGAACGGCAGTGCGCGATCGAGCACCACGTACATCGAATAGTCCAGGTACGCCCGTTCGGCGTACTCGCGCAGGGGCAGCTGTTCAAAGCCGTGGAAGGCGGGGCGGGCAAGATCGGTCATGCGGGATTGTTACCTGTGGCAAGGGACGGCGACGGCTGTCGCCCTCGCAGGCGGTCGATTATCCGGATGCGGCCGGGGATGCCAAGCCGCGCGTTGGATTGAGGGGCTGGCCGCTGCGTGCCAGATAGCGCCCGGGCGGGCAGCCGAAGTGCCGGCGGAACACGGTGACGAACGCGCTGGGGCTGCTGAAGCCCAGTTCGTGGGCGATGTCGGACACGCTGCGGCCGTCGGACAGCCGGCGCAGGCCGTCGGCCAGGCGGGCCTGCTGGCGCCACTGCGCGAAGCTGAGCGTGGTTTCGTCGCGGAAGTGGCGGGTCAGGCTGCGCGGCGACAACCCGGCCCAGTGCGCCCACTGTTCCAGGCTGCGACCGTCGGACGGGTTGGCGATCAGCTGCGAGGCAATCCGCAGCAGGCGCCGGTCCTGCGGCATCGGCAGGTGCATGCGCTGGCGTGGCGCGTTGCGGATTTCATCCAGCAGCACCTCGATCATGTGCTGCTGGCGCAGGTTGGGCGCGGCGGCGGGCGCCCAGCGGATCACCCGCATGGCCAGCGCCTGCAGCAGGTCGGAGATGGCCACCACGCAGGGCTGGTCGGGCAGGTCATGGGCCATGTCGGCCGACACGATCAGGCCCCAGCCACGCAGCGGGCCGGAGATGCCCACAGTGTGGGGCTCGCCCGGCGGCATCCAGCCGGCACATCCGGGCGGCAACGACCAATTGCCATGCCGGGTGCGGATGTTGAGCAGCCCGGCTTCAACGCTGATCAGCTGGGCGCGACGGTGCTGGTGCCAGTCGATCTCGCGGTCCAGCCCACGCGCACTCTCGATCTGGAACCCCAGCACGGCCAGGCCGTCGTCGCGTTCGAGCCAGTCCAGCACGTCGTGCCGCACCTTGGCGGGAGGGAGGGTGTTGGCGTCCTCTGGCCTGAAAACGTTATTCATTGTCCAGATTGTAATACCCGGCCACCTGAGCGGGCCATTAAGGTGACCACCCGTTTCGCCATACCGCTGCATTACCCGCTTTGCTGCAACACAGCATTTGGTTCCAGATTAAATATTTCCATTGAGAAATATATTTTCTGGAAGTAAAGTGCCGTCCCATGATGATCTGCCCTGAAACCACTCCTCCCAGCTTCGGGCTGCTGTTGCGCCAGGTGCGCGACGGTCTTGTCCGTCAGCTCGACACGTCGATGGCCGAGGAAAACCTCGGCATTGGTTTCACCCACTACCTCGGTTTGAAGGTGCTCGCGGTCAAGGCCCCGTGTACCGCCAACGAGTTGGCCCAGGCCCTGGACCAGGTGCCCAGCGCGGTCACCCGCCTGCTGGACAAGCTGGAAGCCATGGGCTGTGTGCGGCGCGAGCCGCATGCCCAGGACCGCCGGGCGCTGCAGATCGTACTGACCGATGAAGGCCGCCAGTTGTGGGCCCGGCTGAAGCAGCGCGGCGACCAGACCATCGATGACGCCATGCGCGACCTGTCCACCGACGAGCGCGCCCAGCTGCTTTCCCTCATGACCCGTGTACGTGACTCGTTGATTACGCCATGACCTCCTCCCTTGATCGCACTTCTTCGCTGCGCCCGGTGCTGGTATCGGTGCTCGCGCTGGCGCTGGCTGCCTGTGCCAGCAGCCGCGGCCTGCAGCCGCAGGCCACGCTGCTGGATGCCGACAGCCTGCAGACCCAGCGCACCCTGTCTGCCGCCGGGCTGAGCCAGCCCGGCTGGCCGGCCACCGACTGGTGGCGCGCCTTGGGCGACCCGCAGCTGGACGCCCTGATCGCCGAAGGCCTGCAGCGCAACCCGGGCCTGGACGCGGCGGATGCACGCCTGCGCCAGGCCCGTGCCCAGATCGGTACCGCCCACGCCGAGCGCCTGCCCAGCGTGTCCGCCTCCGGCGGGTACACCGGCGTGCGCCTGCCCGAATCGATGGTCGGCGACGAACTCGGTGGCAGCTATGCCGGCAGCGGCCAGGCCTACCTGAGCTTCAGCTACGGCATCGACCTGTGGGGCGGCAAGCGCGCCGCCTGGGAAGCGGCCGTGGACAGCGGCCATGCCGCCGAAGTGGACGCGCAGGCCGCACGCCTGAACCTGTCGGCGGCCATCGCCGAGGCGTATGCGCAGCTGGGCTATGCCTACAAGTTGCATGACGTGGCCAGCGAAGAGCTGGCGCGCTCCCAGAAGACCCTGGACCTGACCGCCCAGCGCCGCCGCGCCGGGATCGACAGCGACCTGCAGACCCGCCAGGCCGAAGCGCGCATTCCGGCTGCGCAGCAGCAGCAACAGGCCGCCCAGCAGCAGATCGACGAGGCCCGCACCGCGCTGGCTGCCCTGGTCGGGCAGGGCCCGGACCGCGGCCTGCAGATCGAGCGCCCGCAGGTGCTCAATCCGCTGGCGCTGCACTTGCCCGGCGTGTTGCCCAGCGCGTTGCTCGGCCGCCGCCCGGACATCGTCGCCGCGCGCTGGCGCGTGGAAGCGGCCAACCGCCAGATCCATGCGGCCAAGGCGCAGTTCTATCCCAGCCTCAACCTGACCGCGTTGGGCGGGGTGGTGTCCAGTGAAGTGGACCAGCTGCTCAAGAGCGGCTCCACCTTTGCCTTCCTCGGTCCGGCGCTGAGCCTGCCGATCTTCGATGGCGGCCGCCTGCGCGCCAACCTGGACAAGACCGACGCCCAGTACGACCTTGCCGTGGCCGCCTACAACCAGTCGGTGGTGAACGCATTGCGCGACGTGGCCGACCAGGTCAACGCGGTGCGCTCGCTGGCCAGCCAGGCCGCGGCGCAGCAGCAGGCGGTGGACACCGCCCGCGCCGCCCATGACCTGGCCGAGCAGCGCTATCGCGCCGGCATCGGCAGCTACCTCGAGGTGCTGGTGGTCGAAGAGCAGTTGCTGGTGTCCCAGCAGCGGCTGGCCGAACTGCAGTCACGGCAGATCCTTGTTTCGGTGCGGTTGAGCCAGTCGCTGGGCGGTGGGTTCACCCCGTCCAGTGATACCGCCACGCTCGCCACCGCCCCTGATTCCACGCATTCCTGAGACACATCCCATGAGCCAGACATCCGCTCCCGCTGCCGCCCCGGCAGCTCCGTCCCGTCGCGGCAAGCTGCTGCGCGGCCTGTTGGTCATCGTGGTGCTGCTGCTGGCGGCGCTGGCGCTGTGGTACTTCATGTTCGGCCGCTGGTTCGAAGACACCGACGACGCCTACGTACAGGGCAACCAGGTCCAGATCACCCCGCTGGTGAGCGGTACCGTGGTGGCGATCAATGCCGATGACGGCATGCGCGTGGAGCGTGGCCAGCTGCTGGTGCAGCTGGACCCGGCCGACACCGAAGTGGCGCTGCAGCAGGCCGAAGCCAACCTGGCCAAGACCGTGCGCCAGACCCGCGGCCTGTACCGCAGCGTGGAAGGCGCCCAGGCGGATTTGAATGCCCGCCGGGTGACCCTCAAGCGCGTCCGCGACGACTTCAACCGCCGCAAGGGCCTGGCCGCCAGCGGTGCGATCTCCGACGAAGAACTGGCCCACGCCCGCGATGAGCTGGCCGCCGCCGAAGCGGCCGTGGCCGGGTCGCGCGAGACCTTCGAGCGCAACAATGCGCTGGTCGATGACACCGTGATTGCCACCCAGCCGGACGTGCAGGCGGCTGCGGCGCAGCTGCGCCAGGCCTACCTCAACAATGCCCGCGCGGGCATCGTGGCACCGGTGTCGGGCTATGTCGCCCGTCGTTCGGTGCAGGTGGGCCAGCGCGTGCAGCCGGGCAACGCGCTGATGGCCGTTGTGCCGACCGAACAGATGTGGGTGGAAGCCAACTTCAAGGAAACCCAGTTGCGCCACATGCGCCTGGGCCAGGAAGTGGAGCTGCGTTCGGACCTGTACGGCGGTGATGTGACCTACAAGGGCCGCATCGACAGCCTGGGCCTGGGCACCGGGTCGGCGTTCTCGCTGCTGCCGGCACAGAACGCCAGCGGCAACTGGATCAAGATCGTGCAGCGCGTGCCGGTGCGCATCGCCATCGATGCCAAGCAGCTGGCCGAACACCCGCTGCGCATCGGCCTGTCGATCAAGGCCGAAGTGAGCCTGCGCGACCAGAAGGGCACAGTGCTGCCGACCCAGGCCGCCAAGGGCCAGGTGTTCGACACCGACGTCTACGCCAAGCAGCTGCACAGCGCCGATGACGCGATCCACGCGATCATCCAGCGCAACCTGCCGCAGCAGGCCAAGGCGAGCTGAGGTCACCATGTCCGCCCAAGCTCCAGCCGCGTCCGGCAATCCGGGCGCACCGGCGGCGCCCAGTGCGGCCGCCGGCTTCCTGCCACCGAGCGTGGCCCTGTGCACCGTGGGGCTGGCGATGGCCTCGTTCATGCAGGTGCTCGACACCACTATTGCCAATGTGTCGCTGCCCACCATCGCCGGTAACCTCGGCGCCAGTTCGCAGCAGGCCACCTGGGTGATCACCTCGTTCGCGGTGAGCACCGCGATCGCGCTGCCCCTGACCGGTTGGCTCAGCCGCCGCTTCGGCGAACGCAAGCTGTTCGTCTGGGCGACGCTGGCGTTCGTGATCACCTCGCTGCTGTGCGGCCTGGCCCAGAGCATGGGCATGCTGGTGCTGTCGCGCGCGCTGCAGGGCTTCGTGGCCGGTCCGATGTATCCGATCACGCAGTCGTTGCTGGTTTCTATCTACCCCCGCGAGAAACGCGGGCAGGCGCTGGCGCTGCTGGCGATGATCACGGTGGTGGCACCGATCTGCGGCCCGATCCTGGGCGGGTGGATCACCGACAACTACAGTTGGGAATGGATCTTCCTGATCAACGTGCCGTTGGGCATCTTCGCGGCGATGGTGGTGGGCAGCCAGTTGAAGGGCCGCCCGGAGCAGACCGAAAAGCCGAAGATGGATTACGTCGGCCTGATCACGCTGGTGATCGGTGTGGGCGCACTGCAGCTGGTGCTCGACCTGGGCAACGATGAAGACTGGTTCGCTTCGACCAAGATCGTGGTGCTGGCCTGCGTGGCGGTAGTGGCACTGGCGGTGTTCCTGATCTGGGAGCTGACCGACAAGGACCCGATCGTCGACCTGAAGCTGTTCCGGCACCGCAATTTCCGCGCCGGCACGCTGGCGATGGTGGTGGCGTATGCGGCGTTCTTCAGTGTGTCGCTGCTGATCCCGCAGTGGTTGCAGCGCGACATGGGCTACACGGCGATCTGGGCGGGCCTGGCGACGGCGCCGATCGGTATCCTGCCGGTGATCATGACGCCGTTCGTGGGCAAGTACGCCTCGCGCTTCGACATGCGCATGATCGCCTCGTTCGCGTTCGTGTTCCTGTCCTTCACCAGTTTCATGCGCTCGGACTTCAACCTGCAGGTGGACTATGCCCACGTGGCAGGCGTGCAGTTGATCATGGGTATTGGCGTGGCGCTGTTCTTCATGCCGGTGCTGCAGATTCTGCTGTCGGACCTGGACGGGCGCGAGATTGCGGCCGGCTCGGGTCTGGCGACGTTTCTGCGTACACTGGGCGGCAGCTTCGCGGCGTCGCTGACGACCTGGCTGTGGGCGCGCCGGACGCAGGTGCACCACGCGGATCTGACCGAGCACATTTCGGCGTATCAGCCGGGCATGCAGCATCAGGTGGCGGCGATGGGGCAGGGCAACCTGCAACAGGGGGCGGCAGCGCTGAACAACATGATCAACCACCAGGCATCGCAGATGGGCTTCAACGACATCTTCTTCCTGTTGGGCTGGATTTTCCTGGCGATCATCGCCTTCCTGTGGCTGGCCAAGCCGCCGTTCGGCGCAGGGGCGGGTGCAGCGTCGGCCGGCGGGCATTGATCTGCGTCTGATCTGAAACGAAAAAACCCCGTCGAAAGGCGGGGTTTTTTTTATGGGGTGCTGCGAAGAGCAAGAGCAGAGCAACTGCATAGCAAAAGCGACAGCAACAGAAACAGCGCATCGCCTCTACGTCTCTTGACTTGGTCGGGTACGGGTGGGCCGGCGGGACACGCCGCAAGTACGTCCTTGTAGGCTCGTTCGCGCCATCCATGGCGCTCTACGGTCCCGCCAACCCACCCGTACCCGCCCTTGAAAGTGAGTCGGTGCGTGACGAAAAGCCCACAGCCGAAAAGCCGAAAAGCCGAAAAGCCGAAAAGCCGAAAAGCCGAACGGCCGAACGGCCGAACAGCCGAACAGCCGAACAGCCGAACAGCCGAACAGCCGAACAGCGAAGCATCAAAGGAGCAAGGCGCAGGGCAGCCGACCAACGGTCGGCTCTACCGCGAGGTTGTGTTGTTGTTCCGTGGTCACCGGCCCACTGTCTGGGGCGGGGGTGTGTGGGTTCGCGGGACCGTTGGGCGCCATGGATGGCGCTCACGAGCCTCCAGGGATGGATTCACGGCGTGTCCCGCGAACCTACACACCCCTGACCACCCCGTCGCAAGCGCACAACCAACGCTCTAGCTCTGGCTCTGGCTCTGGCTCTGGCTCCGGCTCCGGCTCCGGCTTCAGCTCTTGCTTTAGCTTCTAAAAAAAAGAACCCCCCCAAACCCCAGACATGAAAAAACCCGCTTGCGCGGGTTTGATCATTGTCTGAGTCATGGTGCCCAGGAGAGGACTCGAACCTCCACGAAGTTGCCCCCGCTAGCACCTGAAGCTAGTGCGTCTACCAATTCCGCCACCTGGGCGACTCAGGAGGAGAATTCTGCGGGAGAACCACCAATGTGTCAACAGCATGTCGCGGAAAATTTCGATCGTCGCGCACTGCCGGATCATCGCCCTGCATGTCGGACGACGCGTGCATGCCACACGCAGAACATCGCACCGCAGAAACGAAAAAACCCGCTTGCGCGGGTTTGATCATTTACCGAGTCGTGGTGCCCAGGAGAGGACTCGAACCTCCACGAAGTTGCCCCCGCTAGCACCTGAAGCTAGTGCGTCTACCAATTCCGCCACCTGGGCGACTCAGGGGGCGAATTATGCGGAAGCATTGGAGGGCTGTCAATGCATGGCGACCCGGTTTCCGTGCAGGTCGCACTGGCGAGTGCGGGCGTGACTTGACCCCGGCAACACACGCTGAAAATACTCGTCCCACCTGGCAGCAAAGGCGCTCCCATGGCGAGCCCCATCCTGCATTTTCATCCGCTGTCCTCGTGCTGCCAGAAGGTGCTGATCGCCGCCCACGTGCTGGGCGTATCGCTGGACATGCGGCTGTTGAACCTGGGCGACCCGGTCGAGCGCGCAGCGTTCCGTGCGCTGTGGCCGCTGGGCAAGATGCCGCTGCTGGTCGAGCAGGGCGCCCCCATCGGCGAGACCAGCATCATCATCGAGCACCTGCAGCTCCACCATGCCGCCGAAGGGGCGCGGCTGATTCCGCAGGATCCTGCGCAGGCGCAGGCGCTGGCGGTGCGTTTCTGGGACCGGGTCTGCGACCTGTACGTGATGGCGCCGATGCAGGCGCTGACCGCTGCCTTGCTGCAGCCGGCCAGCGATGCCGGTGGCGCCGCGACCGCGGCCGCCCGCGCGACGCTGCTCAACAGCTATGCCCTCCTGGACCGGCAGGTGGACGGGCGGCGCTGGTTGGCGGGCGAAGCGTTCACCCTGGCCGATTGCGCTGCGGCACCGGCGCTGTTCTATGCGGTGGCCTACGTGCCAGTGCCGGATGCGCACGCAGCACTTTCTGCCTTGTGGAGCGGCTGATGGCGCACACCGCGGTGGCCGCAGTGATCGACGCGGCCCGGCCCTGGTTCAAGCACTTCCCCGGGCGAGCGGGACTGGCGCGCCGCTATTACGATCCGGATGCCTGATCAGCAGACCCCAGAAACGAAAAAACCCGCTTGCGCGGGTTTGATCATTTACTGAGTCATGGTGCCCAGGAGAGGACTCGAACCTCCACGAAGTTGCCCCCGCTAGCACCTGAAGCTAGTGCGTCTACCAATTCCGCCACCTGGGCGACTCAGGAGGCGAATTGTGAAGATGCCGCCGAGGCTTGTCAACGGTTTTGTCAAATTTCTTCACAAGCCTGCATATGTCGCGCCCATGACCGGTTCTGCACACTGTCAGCGGTTACCATGGAGGCCAATGAAACCAAAGAAACCGACCCAGGGCGCGAAAGCCCCCAAGTCCCCGGCGCCCAAGCAGGCTGCCGGTCCGTCGGGCAAGCCCCGCGCTGCCGCCAAGAAGGCCGGCAAGCTGCCACCGTGGATGCCCGAATCAATGAACACCCCAGCGCCGCCGCGCGGTGGCAAGCGGTCCGGCCCCAAGCCGGATGCCGGCGCGCCGATCCCGACCCGTCGCCGCCCGCACCCGACTGCTGCCGACATGAACGTGATCGACCCCCATGCCGCGCGTGAGGCCGAGCGCTATGCGCAGCCCATCGCAAGCCGCGAAGCCATCCTGCAGCTGCTGGACCGCTGCGACGGCCCGCAGACCGCCGAGGAAATCGGCATCCATCTCGGCCTGACCGAACCCGACCGCGCCGACGCGCTGGGCAAGCGCCTGGGCGCAATGGTGCGCGATGGACAGCTGGTACAGAACCGCCGCGGCGGTTTCGCCCCGGTGCAGGCCACCAACCTCATCACCGGCGTGGTCATCGCCAACCCGGAAGGCTTCGGCTTCCTGCGTCCGGTGGAGGGCGGGGATGACCTGTTCCTGCCGCCGTATGAAATGCGCAAGGTCATGCACGGCGACCGCGTGCTGGCCAACGTGACCGGCATCGATCGCCGCGGCCGTCGCGAGGGCAGCATCGCCCGCGTGCTCGAGCGCGGCATGACCCGCCTGATCGGCCGCTTCAGCGTCGAGTTCGGCATCAATTACGTGGTGCCCGACGACAAGCGCGTGCAGCGCAACGTGCAGATTCCGCCGGACCAGACCGGCGACGCCCGCGACGGTCAGCTGGTGGTCTGCGAGCTGACCCAGGCGCCGGATACCCGCCGCCCGCCGATCGGCCGCATCATCGCCGTGCTGGGCGACAAGCTCACCGCCTCGCTGATCGTGGAAACCGCCATCCACGGCCATGAACTGCCGTTCGAGTTCCCGCAGGACGTGCTCAACCAGGCCGCGTCGGTGCCGCTGGTGGTCGAACCGGCCATGCTGGGCAACCGCGTGGACCTGCGCAGCACGCCGCTGGTGACCATCGACGGTGAGGATGCCAAGGACTTCGATGACGCGGTGTTCTGCGAACCGAATGCCGAAGGTTTCCGCCTGGTGGTGGCCATCGCCGACGTGTCCAACTACGTCCGCCCCGGCACGCCGCTGGACGACGAAGCGCAGAAGCGCGCCACCTCGGTCTATTTCCCGGGTTTTGTGGTGCCGATGCTGCCCGAGACGCTGTCCAACGGCATCTGTTCATTGATGCCCAAGGTCGACCGCATGTGTTTCGTCTGCGACATGCAGGTGAACCGCGACGGCGAGGTGATCCATTCGCGCTTCTACGAAGCGGTGATGAATTCGCACGCCCGCCTGACCTACAACCAGGTCTGGCAGGCGGTCGGTGAAAACGACCCGGTAGTACGCAAGGAAATCGCTGCGGTGCTGCCGCAGGTCGAGCGCCTGCACCAGCTGTACAAGGTGCTGGCCAAGGCCCGTACCAAGCGCGGCGCGATCGAGTTCGAATCGTCTGAAGTGCGCTTCGTGCTCGACAACACCGGCGAAGTGACCCAGGCCGGCATGCTGGTGCGCAACGATGCGCACAAGCTGATCGAAGAATGCATGATTGCCGCCAACGTGCAGGCCGCGCGTTACCTGCTGCACAAGCAGGTGCCGGCGCCGTTCCGCGACCATGCCAAACCGCCGGAAGCCAAGTACGAGGACCTGCTGGAGTTCCTGAAGGAATTCAAGCTGAGCCTGCCGCCGTGGTCGAAGGTGCAGCCGGGTGATTACACCAAGCTGCTCAAGAAGGTGCGCGAGCGCCCGGATGCGGCGCTGCTGGAATCGGTGCTGCTGCGCAGCCAGAGCCTGGCCGTGTATTCGCCGGACGACCAGGGCCACTTCGGCCTGTCGCTGGACGCGTACGCGCACTTCACCTCGCCGATTCGCCGTTACCCGGATCTGCTGGTGCACCGTGCTATCAAGCATGCACTCAGCGGCGCACCGGCCGAGAAGTACACCTATTCCCCGCGCGAAATGGCCGCGCTGGCGCTGCAGTGTTCCGAGCGCGAGCGCCGGGCCGATGAGGCCGAGCGCGAAGTGGACGAACGCTACCGCGCCGCGTGGATGGAAAAGCATGTGGGCGGCCAGTTCGACGGTGTGATCAGCGGCGTGACCAGTTTCGGCCTGTTCGTCGAACTGGACGAATCCAAGGTCAACGGCCTGGTCCACGTGACCCAGCTGCCGCACGACTATTACCAGTTCGATGCCACCCGCAAGACGCTCAGCGGCGAACGCCGTGGCAAGGCCTACCGGCTGGGCGACCGCGTGCGCATCCTGGTGCTCAAGGCCAGCATGGAAGAGCGCAAGATCGACTTCCGCCTCGTCGAAGAGCAGGGCGACGAGGTGGACGAACTGCCGCCGCGTGGCCAGCCAGCCAAGCGCAAGAAGCAGAAGTACTGAAAGACGGGCGTACCGGCTATCGGCCGGTACGCCACGGCCGCCCTGCCGGTGCGGCCACACCAAAACGGTGGGTACCGACCGTTACACGGTGGGTACCGACCGTCATCTGGTGGGTACCGACTGTTATCCGGTAGGTACCGACCGTTGGTCGGTACGCCTCAACCGGACCCCGCACCCTGATTCGGAGCGCGCCCATGCCCGTCCTCCCCGAATACAGCGGCGGCTGCCAGTGCGGCGCCATCCGCTTCCACGTCCGCGGCGAACTCACCGACAGTTCGATCTGCCATTGCCGGATGTGCCAGAAGGCCTTCGGTGCCCATTACGCTCCCTTGGTCTCCGTGCGCACCGTCGACTTCAGGTGGACCCGGGGCGAGCCACGCCGCTTTGCCTCCTCCAACCTGGTCCAGCGCGGCTTCTGCCCCGACTGCGGCACCCCGCTGACCTACGAAGCACCCGACGGCATGGCCATTGCGGCCGGTGCCTTCGACGAACCTGCGCGCCTGCCGCCGACCGTGCAGTACGGCACCGAAGCCAAGCTGCCGTTCGTGGATACGTTGGGGTCGCTGCGCGTGATCCGCGACGAGGATGACCTCGAGATGGCGCTGCTGCAGGGCCTGGTCAGCCACCAGCACCCCGACCACGACACCCCCTGACGCCGCCGCGCCGCAGGGTCGGGCCCCCGGCGTGAACGCCCGGCGGGGCAGGCGGGGCCTTGATGCTCTACCATTACCACCCCCTGTACCGGTCGTGCCCCCGCAATGAGCAAGCAAAGCCAGTGGATCGTCGGCGTCAACGCTGTCGCCTCTTCGATCGAGAACGATGCCGAGAACGTCCGCGAGGTGCTGATCGAAGCCAGCGCGAAGAATCCGCGGCTGGTGGAAATCGAAGAGAACGCGCGCCGCAAGGGCATCGACGTGCGCAAGGTCAACACCCAGGCGCTCGATGGCGTGGGCGGCTCGGTACGCCACCAGGGCGTGGCCGCGCGCTACCAGGCGGCACGCACCTACGGTGAGAACGAACTGGAAGGCCTGGTCGAGGCCGCCGAGGGCAAGGCCCTGCTGCTGATCCTCGACGAGGTGCAGGACCCGCACAACCTCGGCGCCTGCCTGCGCAGCGCGGCGGCCGCCGGTGCCACCGCGGTGATCATTCCCAAGGACAAGTCGGCCACGGTCAACGCCACCGTGCGCAAGACCTCGGCCGGTGCGGCCGACCGCATCCCGGTGGTGGCGGTGACCAACCTGTCGCGCTGCCTGAAGGACCTGCAGAAGCTGGGCGTGTGGATCTACGGCCTGGCCGGTGAAGCCACCGCGTCGCTGTACTCGATCGACCTGAAGGGCAACGTGGCGCTGGTGCTGGGCGGCGAAGCCGACGGCCTGCGCCGCCTGACCCGTGAAAACTGCGATGGCCTGGTCAAGATCCCGATGCCGGGCGATATCGAGAGCCTGAACGTCTCCGTCGCCACCGGCGTGAGCCTGTTCGAGGCCGTCCGCCAGCGCGGCCTGTAATCCCCGCACGCGCGCGGCGCCGAACGGCAGCCGACCAACGGTCGGCTCTACCCGGCGGGGGTTGCCGCGTGGTGCTGCATCTTCGCAATCCCGGAATAGGTAGAGCCGACCGTTGGTCGGCTAGCGCGCAACGCGCGCTGCTTGAAGGCAGCCGACCAACGGTCGGCTCTACCCCGGTCGGGTCACCGCGTGCTGCTGCATCGTCGCAATCCCGGAATGGGTAGAGCCGACCGTTGGTCGGCTAGCGCGCAACGCGCGCTGCTTGAAGGCAGCCGACCAACGGTCGGCTCTACCCCGGTCGGGTCACCGCGTGCTGCTGCATCGTCGCAATCCCGGAATGGGTAGA
>Ga0308158_10000570_pt1 | contig 54686 bp, 68 predicted proteins | sample PhyBR2_FD_201038 | JGI IMG/M metagenome (GOLD analysis project Ga0308158, IMG submission 201038) | Phyllosphere microbial communities from UC Gill Tract Community Farm, Albany, California, United States - DLSLB.R2 | ecosystem: Host-associated > Plants > Phyllosphere > Unclassified | place: USA... | reverse complement strand
ATATCCGCCAGTTCCTGCCACAGGCTCTCCTTAATCACCCGCATAAACACGCTGTCGGTAAACTCGTCCCGGCTTTCCTGATAGCTGCGGGCGAACTCTTCCAGATCGCGCCGCACCGCCTGCGTCACCTGCCGCACCTCGTCGCGCGTCAGATCTTCGGCCTCGTTCAACCGCCGCTCCGCGCTGGCCACCAGTTCGTCGATATCGCGTTCGCCGTTTTTCAGACGTTCGGTCAGCGATGCCACCAATTCGCGGTAATACTGAGCAACCTTGTTCATAGACTCTCCTCGATAAACGCTGCGCCGGACTTGGCCATGGGGATACCCTTAAGCTACTTGTTCTTATTTTAGCCGTAAATGACTGATGTCACTTGGCAAGACGCGGGATCCGCAGGTTGTGAGCCGCGTCATGGCGGCGTTTTTTTTAAATGCGCCGAGTCAGGCGCTTGGAGTTGTTGCCGGGAGGTCTTATCAGCTATGCTATGCGGATCTACGAATACTAAATGTTCATTGCGTTGCCTCTGACCGAGGCAACGGTTTACACCTACAGGACCACCGGCCGCCATGCAAGAGCAATACCGTCCAGAAGACATAGAATCGAACGTACAGCTTCACTGGCAAGAGAAGCAGACTTTCAAAGTTACCGAAGACGACAGCAAGGAAAAGTACTACTGCCTATCCATGCTGCCTTACCCGTCCGGCCGACTGCACATGGGCCACGTTCGTAACTACACTATCGGCGACGTGATCTCGCGCTATCAGCGCATGCTGGGCAAAAACGTACTGCAGCCGATCGGCTGGGATGCGTTCGGCCTGCCGGCGGAAGGCGCGGCGGTGAAAAACAACACCGCGCCGGCCCCGTGGACCTACGACAACATCGAATACATGAAGAACCAGCTGAAACTGCTGGGCTTCGGCTACGACTGGGATCGCGAAATCGCCACCTGCCAGCCGGAATACTATCGCTGGGAACAGTGGTTCTTCACCAAGCTGTATGAAAAAGGCCTGGTCTACAAGAAGACCTCGGCGGTGAACTGGTGTCCGCACGATCTGACCGTGCTGGCCAACGAACAGGTTATCGACGGCTGCTGCTGGCGCTGCGACACCAAGGTCGAGCGTAAAGAGATCCCGCAGTGGTTCATCAAAATCACCGCCTACGCCGATCAGCTGCTGAACGATCTGGACACGCTGGAAAGCTGGCCGGAGCAGGTGAAAACCATGCAGCGCAACTGGATTGGCCGTTCCGAAGGCGTGGAAATCACCTTCGACGTGGCTGGCAGCGAAGAGAAGCTGACGGTTTACACCACCCGTCCCGACACCTTCATGGGCGCCACCTACGTGGCGGTCGCCGCGGGCCACCCGCTGGCGCAACAGGGCGCACACAACAACCCGGCGCTGACCGACTTCATCGACGAATGCCGCAACACCAAAGTGGCCGAAGCCGAAATGGCGACGATGGAGAAGAAAGGCATGCCGACCGGCCTGTTCGTTGTCCATCCGCTGAGCGGCGAGAAGCTGCCGGTGTGGGTCGCCAACTTCGTGCTGATGGAATACGGCACCGGCGCCGTGATGGCGGTGCCGGCGCACGACCAGCGCGACTGGGAATTCGCCACCAAATATGATTTGCCGATCAAACCGGTGATCCTGAACCTCGACGGCAGCCAGCCTGACGTGAGCGCCGAAGCGATGACCGACAAAGGCGTGCTGTTCAACTCCGGCGAGTTTGACGGTCTGGACAACGAAGCGGGCTTTAACGCCATCGCCGACAAACTGGTCGCCAAAGGCGTCGGTCAGCGCAAGGTCAATTACCGTCTGCGCGACTGGGGCGTTTCCCGTCAGCGTTACTGGGGCGCGCCAATCCCGATGGTGACGCTGGAAGACGGCACCGTGATGCCGACGCCGGAAGACCAACTGCCGGTGATCCTGCCGGAAGACGTGGTCATGGACGGCATCACCAGCCCGATCAAGGCCGACCCTGAGTGGGCGAAGACCACCGTCAACGGCCAGCCAGCGCTGCGCGAAACCGACACCTTCGACACCTTTATGGAGTCCTCCTGGTACTACGCGCGCTACACCTGCCCGCAGTATGACCAAGGCATGCTGGATCCGGCCGCCGCCAACTACTGGCTGCCGGTCGATCAATATATCGGCGGTATCGAACACGCCATCATGCACCTGATGTACTTCCGCTTCTTCCACAAGCTGATGCGCGATGCGGGCCTGGTGGATTCCGATGAGCCGGCCAAGCGCCTGCTGTGTCAGGGCATGGTGCTGGCCGACGCCTTCTACTACACCGGCAACAGCGGCGAGCGCGTCTGGGTATCCCCGGTTGACGCCACCGTCGAGCGCGACGACAAAGGCCGCATCATCAAGGCCACCGATCCGCAAGGCCGTGAACTGGTCTATGCTGGCATGAGCAAAATGTCGAAGTCGAAGAACAACGGCATCGACCCGCAGGAGATGGTGGAAAAATACGGCGCGGACACCGTGCGTCTGTTCATGATGTTCGCTTCACCGGCAGAAATGACGCTGGAGTGGCAGGAATCCGGCGTGGAAGGGGCTAACCGCTTCCTGAAGCGCGTATGGAAACTGGCCTACGATCACGTGGAAAAAGGCGCGGTGCAGCCGCTGGACGTGGCGTCGCTGAACGAAGAGCAGAAAGCGCTGCGCCGCGATCTGCACAAAACCATCGCCAAAGTGACCGACGATATCGGCCGCCGCCAGACCTTCAACACCGCGATCGCCGCCGTGATGGAGCTGATGAACAAACTGGCCCGCGCGCCGCAGGAGAGCGAGCAGGATCGCGCGCTGCTGCAGGAAGCGCTGCTGGCCGTCGTTCGCATGCTGTATCCGTTCACCCCGCACGTGTGCTTCGCCCTGTGGCAGGCTCTGGGCGGCGAAGGCGACGTGGACACCGCGCCATGGCCGGTTGCCGACGAGCAGGCGATGGTCGAGGACTCCAAGCTGGTGGTGGTGCAGGTGAACGGCAAGGTTCGCGCTAAAATCACCGTATCTGCCGATGCGACCGAAGAGCAAGTGCGCGCGCGCGCTGCCGAAGAGCATCTGGTGGCTAAATATCTGGACGGCGTCACGATTCGCAAAGTGATCTATGTTCCGGGCAAACTGCTTAACCTGGTTGTGGGTTAACACAAGGAGGAGTTGTGCGACAACGTATTCTGACGCTGTTGCTGGGGTTGGCGGTGCTGGTCACCGCCGGCTGCGGTTTTCACCTGCGTGGCACCACGCAGGTGCCTAATGAAATGAAAACGCTGATCCTGGACAGTTCGGATCCTTATGGGCCATTGACGCGCGCGGTGCGTGAGCAACTGCGTTTGAACGCCGTGACCATCGTCAGCGATCCGAAGCGTAAAGACGTGCCTTCTCTGCGCATCGTCGGCGCGACGGAAAGCCAGGATACCGCCTCGATCTTCCAGGACGGTAAAACCGCCGAGTATCAGCTGGTGCTGACCGTGCAGGCCCAGGTGCTGATCCCGGGGCACGACCTGTATCCGCTGTCGGTGAAAGTGTTCCGTTCGTTCTTCGACAACCCGCTGACCGCGCTGGCCAAAGACTCCGAGCAGGAGATCATTCGCCAGGAAATGCGTGAGCAGGCGGCGCAACAGCTGGTGCGCAAACTGCTGACCGTGCACGCGGCGGAAGAAGAAAACCGGCAAAAAGCCGCTGCCGTCGGCGAACGAGCGGCAAGCCAAACCGCACAATGATCCGCATTTATCCGGAACAACTTGCCGCGCAGCTCCGAGAGGGGCTGCGCGCTTGTTATTTATTGAGCGGCAATGAACCGCTGCTTCTGCAGGAAAGCCAGGATCTGCTCCGGCAGGCCGCGCAACAGCAGCAGTTCAGCGAGCACTACAGCATTTCCCTCGACGCCCATACCGACTGGGACGCCATCTTCGGCATCTGCCAGGCGATGAGCCTGTTCGCCAGCCGCCAGACGCTGCTGCTGATTTTCCCGGAAAACGGCCCAACGGCGCCGATCGGCGAACAGCTGACCAAGCTCGCCACCCTGCTGCACGAGGATATTCTGCTGATCCTGCGCGGCCCGCGCCTCACCAAAGCGCAGGAAAACAGCGCCTGGTTCAAGGCGCTCAGCCCGCACGGCGCCCTCGTCAGTTGCCAGACGCCGGAGCAGGCACAGCTGCCGCGCTGGGTCGCCACGCGCGCCAAGGCGATGAAGCTGGAGTTGGACGACGCGGCCAATCAGCTGTTGTGCTACTGCTACGAAGGCAACCTGCTGGCGCTGTCGCAGGCGCTGGAGCGGCTGTCGCTGCTGCACCCGGACGGCAAGCTCACCCTGCCGCGCGTCGAGCAGGCGGTGAACGACGCCGCCCACTTCACGCCGTTCCACTGGCTGGACGCCTTGCTGGCCGGCAAGAGCAAGCGCGCCTGGCATATTTTGCAGCAGCTGCAGCAAGAGGATGTCGAGCCGGTGATCCTGTTGCGCACCCTGCAGCGCGAACTGCTGCTGTTGCTGACGCTGCAGCGCCGCATGGCGTCCGCGCCGCTGCGCACGCTGTTCGATCAGCACAAGGTCTGGCAGAACCGCCGCCCGCTAGTGACCCAGGCGCTGCAACGCCTGTCCGGCGCCCAGCTGCAGCAAGCGGTACAGCTGCTGACGCAAATCGAGCTGACCCTCAAGCAGGACTATGGCCAGTCGGTCTGGCCGGAACTGGAAACCCTGTCGATGCTGCTGTGCGGCAAACCCCTGGCCACGAGTTTTACCGATGCCCACTAATCCGGAACACCCCACCGTATTGCACGCGCTGTTTGGCGGCACCTTTGATCCGATCCACTACGGCCATCTGCGGCCGGTGGAGGCGCTGGCCGCCGAAGTGGGCCTGAATCGCGTTACGCTGCTGCCTAACCACGTGCCGCCGCACCGCCCGCAGCCCGAGGCCAACGCACAGCAGCGCTTGAAGATGGTCGAGCTGGCGATCGCCGGCAATCCGCTGTTCGCGGTCGACGATCGCGAACTGCATCGCACCACCCCCTCCTACACCATCGAGACGTTGGAAACGATTCGTAAAGAGCGTGGCGCCGCCCAGCCGCTGGCGTTTATTATTGGCCAGGACTCGCTGCTGACGCTGCATAAATGGCATCGCTGGCAGGCGCTGTTGGACGTCTGCCATCTGCTGGTGTTGGCGCGCCCGGGCTATAACGATCGCATGGACACGCCGGAACTGCAGCAGTGGCTGGAACGTCATCGCACCGCCGACCCGGCGCTGCTCAGCCGCCGCCCGCACGGCCATATCTATCTGGCCGATACGCCGGAGCTGGAAATTTCCGCCACCGAGATCCGCCAGCGCCGCCATCAGGGCCTCAACTGCGACGATCTGCTGCCGCGCCCGGTGCAGCGCTATATCGAGTTGCAGGGTTTATATCGCTAGCGAAAGGTGCGTGATATACTGCGCCGCTATTTTTCAGGTATCCGCTGAAAACCCCGGAAACCTTAGCTGGCCGGGCAGTCACCAGTTAGCTGGCTTTCAGCGGCAGCCTGCCGAAACCTTTATCCGGTTACGCCGCGGCGCGCGTATGTTGCTCGCCGCAGCCGACTGAACAGAACACACCCGAGGGGGAACCTTTGCAAGGTAAAGCGCTCCAAGATTTCGTCATCGATAAAATCGATGACCTCAAAGGCCAAGACATTGTCGCTCTGGACGTACAGGGCAAATCCAGCATCACCGATTGCATGATCATCTGCACCGGCACGTCGACTCGCCACGTGATGTCGATCGCCAGCCACGTGGTGCAGGAATCCCGCGCCGCGGGCATGGAGCTGTTTGGCATGAAAGGCCAGGAAGCCTCCGACTGGATCGTGGTCGATCTGGGCGAAGTGATCGTGCACGTGATGCAGGAAGAAAGCCGTCGCCTGTACGAGCTGGAAAAACTCTGGAGCTAAGCGGTGAAACTGCAATTGGTGGCGGTCGGCACCAAAATGCCAGACTGGGTGCAAACCGGCTTTATGGATTACCTGCACCGCTTTCCCAAAGATATGCCGTTTGAGCTGACCGAGATCCCGGCCGGCAAACGCGGCAAAAACGCCGACATCAAACGCATTCTGGACAAGGAAGGCGAACAAATGCTGGCGGCGGTGGGCAAAGGCAACCGCATCGTTACGCTGGATATCCCAGGCACGCCGTGGGAAACGCCGCAGCTGGCGCAGCAGCTTGAGCGCTGGAAGCAGGATGGCCGCAACGTCAGCTTGCTGATCGGCGGCCCGGAAGGGCTGGCGCCCGCCTGCAAAGCCGCTGCCGAGCAGAGTTGGTCGCTTTCTCCGTTGACACTGCCGCATCCTTTGGTGCGCGTCCTGGTGGCCGAAAGCCTCTACCGCGCCTGGAGTATTACTACAAATCATCCTTACCACCGGGAATAGCCGGTGGTGACCGTGACAGAGTGAAATAAAGCAGCGGGATGAAAATAGAACGTAACCCTTTTCGCGACTATACGGCTGAATCCGCCCTGTTTGTACGCCGCGCCCTGGTGGCGTTCTTGGTCATCCTGGTGCTGTCCGGCATCCTGATCGCCAACCTGTATAATCTGCAAGTGGTCCGCGTCGAGGATTACCGCACCCGCTCCAACGAAAACCGCATCAAGCTGGTGCCCATCGCGCCCAGCCGCGGCATTATCTACGATCGCAACGGCACTCCGCTGGCGCTCAACCGCACCATTTATCAGCTGGAACTGATGCCGGAGAAGGTCGACGATCTCAAAGCCACACTGCAGGCGCTGCGCCCGGTGGTCGACTTGACCGATGACGACATCACCAATTTCGAAAAAGAGCGCAAGCGCTCGCGCCGTTTCGTCTCCATTCCGGTGAAAACCGCGCTGACCGAGGTGCAAGTCGCCCGTTTTGCGGTCAATCAGTTCCGCTTCCCGGGCGTGGAAGTGAAAGGCTACCAGCGCCGCTACTACCCCTACGGCTCCGCCCTCACCCACGTCACCGGCTACGTGTCGAAGATCAACGACCGCGACGTCGAGCGGCTGGACAAAGACGGCAAACTGGCCAACTACGCCGCCACCCACGATATCGGCAAGCTGGGCATCGAACGCTATTACGAAGACACGCTGCACGGCAAAACCGGCTATGAAGAGGTCGAGGTCAACAACCGCGGCCGGGTGATCCGCCAATTGCACGAACAGCCGCCTTCCGCCGGTCAGGACGTCTACCTGACGCTCGATCTTAACCTGCAGCGCTATATCGAACAGCTGTTGGTCGGCAGCCGCGCCGCGGTGGTGGTGAGCGATCCGCGCACCGGCGCCATCCTGGCGATGGTCTCCAACCCGAGCTACGATCCGAACCTGTTCGTCGACGGCATTTCCAGCAAGGACTATCAGGGGTTGCTGAACGATCCGAATCGCCCGCTGATCAACCGCGCCACCCAGGGGGTCTACCCGCCCGCCTCGACGGTGAAGCCTTATATCGCGGTGTCGGCGCTGAGCGCCGGGGTGATCACCAAAAACACCGTGGTGTTCGATCCCGGCTGGTGGCAATTGCCCGGCTCGGAAAAACGCTTTCGCGACTGGAAGAAATGGGGCCACGGCCGCCTGAACGTCACCAAGGCGCTGGAAGAGTCCGCAGATACCTATTTCTACCAGGTCGCTTATGACATGGGGATCGATCGGCTGTCGACCTGGCTGACCAAATTCGGTTACGGCCAGTACACCGGCATCGATCTGTCCGAAGAGCGCTCCGGCCTGATGCCGACGCGCGAATGGAAGCAGAAACGCTATAAAAAACCGTGGTATCAGGGCGACACCATTCCGGTAGGCATCGGCCAGGGTTACTGGACCGCGACGCCGATCCAGATGGCCAAGGCGCTGAACACCCTGATCAACGACGGCACCGTCAAAACGCCGCACCTGCTGCAGAGCACCCGCATCAACGGCGCGCTGGTGCCGTTCAAACAGGAAGAAAACACGCAGATCGGCGATATTCACTCCGGCTTCTGGGAAATTGCCAAAGACGGCATGTACGGTGTGGCCAACCGTCCGAACGGGACGGCGCGCAAATACTTTGCGGACGCACCTTATAAAGCCGCGGCGAAATCGGGTACCGCACAGGTATTCGGCTATGAAACCTACAACGCCCACAAACTGGCGGAGCACCTGCGCGATCACAAACTGATGACCGCCTTCGCACCGTTCAACAACCCGACGGTGTCGGTCGCCATCATTCTGGAAAACGGCGGCTCCGGTCCGGCGGTGGGGACCATCACCCGCCAGATCCTCGACCACATTCTGCTGGGCGACAACAATACGCAATTGCCAAGCGAGGCCCCGCTGCCGCCTGGCGTAGAAGGTGACTAAGGTAGAACATGACTGAAAGCCAACAAAAAGGCTCGATCTGGACCAAAATCCACATCGACCCGACGTTCCTGCTGCTGATCCTGGCCCTGTTGGTCTACAGCGCCTTCGTGATGTGGAGCGCCAGCGGCCAGGACATAGGCATGATGGAGCGCAAGATCGGGCAGATCGTCATGGGGCTGATCGTGATGGCCGTCATGGCGCAGATCCCGCCGCGCGTGTACGAAAGCTGGGCGCCCTATCTGTATATCTTCTGCGTGATTTTGCTGATCCTGGTGGACGCCTTCGGGCAGATCAGTAAAGGCGCGCAGCGCTGGTTGGATCTCGGCGTAGTGCGCTTCCAGCCGTCGGAAATCGCCAAGATCGCCGTGCCGCTGATGGTGGCGCGCTTTATGAACCGCGACGTCTGCCCGCCTTCGCTGAAAAACACCGCCATCGCGCTGGTGCTGATCTTCCTGCCGACGCTGCTGGTGGCCGCGCAGCCGGATCTGGGCACCTCGATCCTGATCGCCGCTTCCGGCCTGTTCGTACTGTTCCTGTCCGGCATGAGCTGGAAGCTGATCGCCGTCGCCGCCGTCGCGCTGGCGGCCTTCATCCCGGTGCTGTGGTTCTTCCTGATGCACGGCTATCAGCGCGACCGCGTCATGATGCTGCTCGATCCGGAGAGCGACCCGCTCGGCGCCGGTTATCACATCATTCAATCCAAGATCGCCATCGGCTCCGGCGGCCTGTCCGGCAAGGGCTGGCTGCACGGCACCCAGTCGCAGCTGGAGTTTCTGCCGGAGCGCCATACCGACTTTATCTTCGCCGTCCTGGCCGAAGAGCTGGGGCTGATCGGGGTGCTGGTGCTGCTGGCGCTTTACCTGCTGGTGATCATCCGCGGGCTGATGATCGCCGCCAAGGCGCAAACCACCTTTGGCCGCGTCATGGTCGGCGGCTTGATGCTGATTTTGTTCGTTTATGTCTTTGTTAACATCGGTATGGTCAGTGGCATTTTGCCGGTAGTTGGCGTACCTTTGCCTCTGGTCAGTTACGGGGGTTCGGCGCTGATAGTGTTGATGGCCGGTTTCGGCATCATCATGTCGATCCACACGCATCGGAAAATGCTGTCTAAAAGTTTATAAGAGGTGAGTAATGCGTAAGGAATGGCTTTGGATCGGCGTCGCGGCGGTGTTGCTCTCCGCCTGTACCGCCCCGACCACGGAACAGCAAGCCCCTCCGCAGCCGTACAACGGCCCGGTGGTGGAAATCGGCGGCGTCGAGCCTCAATATGAACCCTATAACCCTAATAACATGCAGGATTATAAGGTTAATGGCGATACTTACCGCATCGTAAAAGATCCGCAGAACTTCTCGCAGACCGGCCTGGCGGCCTGGTATGGCGAAGAGGCCAACGGCAACACCACGGCGCTGGGCGAGCAGTTTGACCCCAACGGCCTGACGGCGGCGCATCCGACCCTGCCAATCCCAAGCTATGTGCGCGTCACTAACCTGGCCAACGGCCGTCAGCTGGTGGTGCGCGTCAACGATCGCGGGCCATACACCAAGGGCCGCATCATCGATCTGTCGAAAGCCGCCGCCGACCGCCTCAACCTGTCCAACAACACCAAGGTCAAGGTAGATTTCATCAACGTGGCGCCGGACGGCACGCTGAGCGGCCCCGGCACCATCGGCACCATCGTGGCGAAACAGAGCTACGCCCTGCCGGCACGCCCGGATCTCGGCTCCAGCGGCATGGGCACCCCTATTCAACAGGAGGCGCCGATCGCCAGCGGCGCGGCGGTGCGCCCGATCGATAACAGCACTCTGCGCACCGACGACAACAGCGCCCCTGCAGCCGGCGGCAATGCCGCCAACGGCCGCAGCGGTTTCCTCGGCGCGCCGAGCGCGGTGCCGGCCGGGGTGCTGGAAGGTTCCGAACCTGAAGTCGCCGCGGTAGCCGCACCGGTCGCGGCCGGCGCGGCGGCTGTCGGCACGGCTGCTGCCGCCTCTTCCGGCGGCTACGTGGTGCAGGTCGGCGCGCTGAGCAGCGCCGAACGCGCCCAGAGCTGGCAACAGAGCCTGAGCCAACAGTTTGGCGTGCCGGGCAAAGTGGCGGCTAACGGCAACGTTTACCGCGTCCAGCTTGGCCCGTTCAGCAGCCGTCAACAGGCGGCCCAGCTGCAGCAACGCCTGGCGAGCGAAGCGCAACAACAGTCTTTCGTTACTGCTGCACCCTGAGCGTTAAGCCCGGCGGGCATTCACGGCCGATAAGCGGTTATTTAGCTGAAACATTTTCTTGCAGCTAAAAGGGCACTAACCGCAATTAGTCAGATGAATGGGTAATGCCTGCCGGGATCGCATCTGCTATAGTGTGGCTCGTTTTTTAACTTTACTTTCACGGATGTTGTAGTCCCGATCATGAAACAAGTAACTTCTTTTCGCTTAATCAAAAGCATCGCCCTCGGCACCGTTATCGCAATGAGCGCAGCCTCCGTTGCGCACGCCGATGACGTTAACATCAAAACCATGATCCCAGGTGTCCCGCAGATCGATGCGGAAGCGTACATCCTGATTGATTACAACTCCGGCAAGGTGCTGGCCGAGATGAACGCCGATGCGCGTCGCGATCCGGCCAGCCTGACCAAAATGATGACCAGCTACGTCATCGGCCAGGCGCTGAAAGCGGGCAAAATCGGCCAGGACGATCTGGTGACCGTCGGCCAGGACGCCTGGGCGACCGGCAACCCGGTGTTCAAAGGCTCCTCGCTGATGTTCCTGAAGCCGGGCGATCGCGTGCCGGTCTCCAAACTGACCCGCGGCATCAACCTGCAGTCCGGTAACGACGCCTGCGTGGCGATGGCCGACTACGTCGCCGGCAGCCAGGACGCGTTCGTCAACCTGATGAACACCTACGTCAGCAAGCTGGGCCTGCAGAATACCCACTTCCAGACGGTGCACGGCCTGGATGCGCAGGGCCAATACAGCTCGGCGCGCGACATGGCGCTGATCGGTCAGGCGCTGATCCGCGACGTGCCGGAAGAGTACGCGATCTACAAAGAAAAAGAGTTCACCTTCAACAATATCCGCCAGATGAACCGCAACGGTCTGCTGTGGGATAACAGCCTGAACGTCGACGGCATCAAAACCGGCCATACCGACGCGGCGGGCTACAACCTGGTGGCTTCGGCGACCGAAGGCCAAATGCGCCTGATCTCCGCCGTGATGGGCGGCCGCACCTACAAAGGCCGTGAAGCCGAAAGCAAGAAACTGCTGACCTGGGGCTTCCGCTTCTTCGAAACCGTGGCGCCGCTGAAAGTCGGTAAAGAGTTCGCCTCCGAGCCGGTCTGGTTCGGCGATGCCGACCGCGTTGAGCTGGGCGTGGACAAAGACGTCTACCTGACCATTCCGCGCGGCCGCATGAAAGATCTGAAGGCCAGCTACGTGCTGAACACGCCGGAAATTCACGCGCCGCTGGCGAAAAACCAGGTGGTGGGCAGCATCAACTTCCAGTTGGACGGCAAAACCATCGACCAGCGTCCGCTGGTGGTCATGAACGAAGTGAAAGAAGGCGGCTTCTTCAGCCGCATCGTGGACTACATCAAACTGATGTTCCACCACTGGTTCGGTTAACGGTTGAAACGGGCGAAATCGTCCCCATATAGTGAATAACACTAACTCCCGCCCCGGCGGGAGTTATACTTTATAGATTAGCTAGCACTCTGGAGCGCACGCACATGCAAAAAACTAAACTGAACGAACTGCTCGAATTCCCTTGCTCGTTTACCTACAAGGTAATGGGCCTGGCGCAGCCTGAGCTGGTTGACCAGGTGGTTGAAGTGGTGCAGCGCCATGCGCCGGGCGATTACAACCCGCAGGTCAAGCCAAGCAGCAAAGGCAACTACCACTCCGTCTCCATCACCATCAATGCCACTCACATCGAGCAGGTCGAAACCCTGTACGAAGAGTTGGGCAACATTGAAATTGTTCGCATGGTGCTGTAATTCCAGCATAAACCCCTGCTTATCAACCCGGGATGGCGCAGCGTCTTCCCGGGTTGCGCATTTTTGGTCAGCGAAAGGCTGGTCGCAGGCCGGAGCGCCCGGTATAATGGCTTTACCACTTCTGTAACCTGACGATGACTCTTTTGCAACCAGACAAGATCATTTTGCGTCAGCTGGGGTTGCAGCCCTACGCGCCTGTATCCCAAGCCATGCATAACTTCACCGACAGTCGTACCGAGACCACGCCGGACGAGCTGTGGCTGGTGCAGCATCACCCGGTGTTCACCCAGGGTCAGGCCGGCAAAGCCGAACACGTGCTGATGCCCGGCGACATCCCGGTTGTCCAGAGCGATCGCGGCGGCCAGGTGACCTACCACGGGCCGGGTCAGCAGGTGATGTACGTGATGGTCGATCTGAAACGCAACAAGGTCGGCGTACGTCAATTGGTCACGGCGATAGAAGATACGGTTATCAACACTCTCGCCCACTTCCGCCTCGCATCGCGCGCCCGTCCGGATGCGCCCGGCGTGTACGTGGGGGAGCAGAAAATCTGTTCGTTGGGTTTGCGGATCCGCAAAGGCAGCTCATTCCACGGCCTGGCCCTGAATGTAGCGATGGATCTCAGCCCCTTCCAACGCATCAACCCTTGCGGTTACGCCGGTATGCAGATGACGCAGGTCAGCGCGCTGGCGCCCGGCGTTGGCATTGAAGACATACACCCAATCCTGGTACAGGAATTTGTTCATTTACTCGGCTACCAGACGGTCGAGCTTCGTAACTGGAATGTTCACGAATACTTATAAAAATTCATTATTTTCATTAAGTTAAGTGCTACTTTTGCCATTAATAATCACGTCAAAAACCAGCGATTGTGACCTAACAAAATCAAATAGTTGCATGCTGGTTTTTTATTGACCGGATGTAAACCAAAGTGTAGTGGCACACTGATACTGGCCACCTGATCGGAGGTTAAGATGAGACTGATAAAGGATCGGAGCATCTATTGTCTGAGCTGCGCCACACTGAAAAAACATAGTGGAGATAATAATTGATGCAATTATCTAAAGAGGAAAGCACATCACTTTATCTTGTTAAAGCGATAGGGATAACTTCTGTTGTTTTTGGTCATTATGTGGGATTTATAAAAATTTTAAACCCTTATTATTTCCACATCCCACTATTCTTTTTTATAGGTGGTATTACTTTAAAGGATACATTCAATGTTAGGCACCTATTAAAATCGGTTGGCTCGTTGCTGTCTTATCTAGTAACAAGATACATAATAATCGGCTGGCTTTCTATATTACTTATCTACATTGGCTTTACGTCTCTATCCGATCCGTTTGGAAATGGTATTATTGACAGCATCATAAAGGCTTACGCTGGAAACATGCACAACAATCAGTTATTCCTTGTGGCATGGTTTTTAGTGGCTTACATTTTCGCTTTAGTTATCTGCACTATTGTTGTGTTTTTATCCAAAAACCTACAGGCAACAGACTTTTCTAAAACATCCTTGTTAATATTCCTATCGATGTTATCTGGTGTTTTGGCATTAGATTTCTTTTCTGTTGAATACCAAGAGTCACATAAACAAATATATAACCTCATAACTCAGTCAATGTATGGCTCAATGTTTATGCTTATCGGATATCTAGGGAGGAAATTCGTTTTTCACGCACATTCCTTAAGCGCATTATTATTATCAATCACCCTGACAACTGTCATAATGGTAGTGTATAAAACAACACCTATGACTATGTCATGGAGCGAGTATAAAGATGGGTTTTTCATTTCAACTATCATTGCCCTGCTGATAATCTACTGCATCTTCATACTGTCTAACGCATTTGCGAAATTCATAAACGAAAAATCAATAATTATTCTTATTGGCAAATGCACCAAGTCAATCATGACATGGCACTTAAGCGTGTTTATATTAATAGATTTGATATTTTCAATTACAGTCAAATCTAGACCACTAGCCTCACTTGGGCCTTTTGAGCACTTTCATAATAAATTTTCAATTGCTACGTACACACTTGCCGGCGTATTGATACCTACGCTTTTTGTAAAATTAAATGTCATTAACATATTTAAAGTAATGTATCAAAAAGTTTCGCAAGGGGGGGGCTGAACGCCGTTAATAATTTACAGGAAGGCATGGGTAATGCTATCCCATGCCGAATATCTGCATTTTCCTTTAACTAATATAGCACGCTGAAAACTAGCTTATTCTGGCATTAATGGTGCCGTTCCGGTTCTTGAATCAGGAATTTTAGGCAAAGTGATATCAGGTGCTTTGGATGTGTCAATAGCACTTAGTTCATCAATATAGTCCAGCACACTATTAAGTTTAGCTTTCTCTGGAGCGGTAAGATTGCGACCGGCCTGTAATTTTAGATTAATAACAGATATTGATTGCACAGCCAGCTCAATCAAAGACTGTCTAACTGCATCAGCACTTTCTTTCGTTAGTGGCACAATTCGTGGTTCACCTTGCACAACCTCCCCATTCACGTATTGGGAGTTTTCGCCAATAGACTCGTAAACTTTAGCAGAAACCTCGGTCAGTTTAGCTGACTCGTACTGCTCTATTTCTATCGCAGTGCAAGCCACAAACATCCCAACGACATATGAGTTCTTATCTGTTTCAACAAAAAATCGCGCGCTAAAGTATTTTTGCTTTACATCATCATATTCATTAGCCACATTCATCACCAAATAGCAAAAACGTTAACGTTCAGAGCAGGACCAGCGTTGTAAATACTGCAATTACTCGGACCCGCGCCATTTAGCCAGCACTTAAATTCACCGTTAAAGGAGGTTATGTAAACTCCTGGGGTATTTGGAAAAGATGCTGGGAACGTCCATGTGGTAACTCCGTTAGCATTCAAATTAAGGTTATGCCTGCACCACATCCCGCCGCCAGGGAGCTTCGCCCATGCTCCATTGCCATTACCCCCTGACAGAAATTCATCCCTATTGACCTTTCTATTTAAAAAATCCTTCAGATATCCGCCCCAAGCGGTTCCCCATATGTTCCCATCGGGATGCAGTTTTGAACCGTTCCCACCTCCAGCACCAACGGTGCCGCTGGCATTAAATGTTCCATCATTCCGAAATTCATACCATCCATCGCTGCCAGCACTTCGAGTGCGGACTCTTAGTGCCGCATATTGCCCGATAACCTCATCAAACAATACGTCAGCATACTGGTCACCAGCCCCTAAAAGATGAAGGCCGCTCGTTTGCCGGTGATTTGCGCTACCATCGTTAAATTCAAAGTATTTGCGCTTGTTGATGAAGTCGACACCATCAACATTTAGATTTCCACTTAGCGTTCCACCAGTAATTGGTAACGCTCCCGTATCAACGGCTGTAGGTTTGTTTACCGTATCGAAAAACATAACCCAATCTTGCCATGCACCATTGCGTAAGGCTTTTCGATAAACCTTATCGTTTGGATTTCCTTTATCTACCAATGCCTTAGCAATCAAAACTCCATATCTGCCAGAAGCAGTGGATGACCAGTCAAGCTCATAGGAAATGCTATTTGACGGCATATCAGAAGAAGGCGCATTAACCGCATATTTACCTGTTGGCTTCGATTTCAACACATCGAGCGTATTCGCCGAAGGGAGTATCGGCGTATCACCACCAACGCCAAAGGTGCCATTAATTCCAATTTCTTCTCTGCCAGTACCGACATTTTTTGTAGCTGCAGTGCCGAGACCAAGGTTACCGCGAGCCTCCGGTACGTTGTCGACATCAGAAAGATTATTCGCCTTTTTCAAGAAGCCCGGATCGGTTATCGCCTTCTGTATTGCCAGATACAGCTGGTTATGTTTCGATTTGTCCAGCGCAATGCCGTTACCCTCAATGGCGTTGGCCACCTCTTCCTGCACGGCGTCCCACATATCGCTGTTCAAATCGGTCGCGCGGCGCCCGGTAGCCGGATCGCCATTGGTAAAACCGTTCTTCCCCGGCCCAAATTTGTCAATTTGCGCCGTAGGCGTATCAATTCGATGCATCATTTTCTCCTTCAGGATAGGCAAAGACCACCACGGTGTGAGATGGGCACAATTTTTCGATAACACATTCCACCACCGTATCGCCCCAGGTACGAATAGCGCTATTGCACGCGCTGGTGCAGGTTTGCCAGGCTACAGTGGCATCAGAGGGAATATTCACGCGCCAGTAATAGCGCCACTTATCGCCCCACTCCGGATCCGGGGTCGCATCCAGATTCTGAAATTGTTCAATGGTCGCCGTGGAATACCCCAGCGCATTCAACTGTTGGCGGTAAAATCGTTCGTTAATCCCGCCCGGTATATTAATTTTTGCGTCAAGCCGCTGCTGGCGTTGACGCAGTGTTTGCACGCCGGCCGGCGCGCAGGAATCGGGCAGCCCACAGAGCATTTCGTAACGGCCGATCAGCTCAACCGTCTGCGCCGGGTCAATCTCACGCATCAGGTCTTCGCCACGCTGGTGCACTGCGGCCAAAGAAGGTGCCAGACCGTTCAACAGCGGGTTGTCTCCTTCCCAGGCCGGCCCCGGCGGCAGCAGATGATAAAGCAGCCGGGTGTAATCATCTTCAAGTGACATGCGTTACCCCGCGCTGTAGTTTGACCAGGTGACCGTTCCCAAAACGGGTAGCTCTACGTTACCCAACACGATATTGGCGGTCGGCGCATCCAGCCGGTGAGCATATTCGCCGGTGGCGATGCTGATGGCTTCGCTGATGCGCGACAGGTGTATCGTTCCCGAAGGAATGCCGTCACGCAAAAACAGCGAATTAAGCTCGGCAATGACGGCCGCCCGGATCTCCGGCGTGTCTTTTGCCAGGGCAATCGTCATGGGGATCACCTTCTCGGTGGCAGGGAACACAAACAATCCGCCGCCCGCAACCGGTGCCAGCGGTAAGATGTGATCCCGTACGGCGGTCACCGTTTCAGCCGGCGGCGCGGGATGGGTGGCATCGCCACTGGCGACCATCACCCCCACCGTGCCGATCCCCTTGTAATGACGGAACGTCCAGGCGCGGGTAATGCCGGCCACCTCTTTCGCCCAGATCACATAATCATGATCAGCGCCACCCTGTGGGGTGTAGAACCACCGCTCCATGATGCGGCCACGCCACGTTTCAAGCGGCTCGATATCTTCCCCGCCCGCCAAATCATCGGCATAGCCCGTGGAAGATAGCCCCCCGACAGGCGTCACCAGGCGCAAGGCAATGCCATCATCAGCGTTACCTTCTCGCCCGGCGGCATCAGCCAGTATCGGGGCACGCAATACACCGCCGACCGCCTTGGCGGCTTCGGTGGTGGTGTACGTCTGCTGATCATCGCGCTGCAACACCGTACCGGCGGGCAATTCAGGTGTGCCGCTAACATCCTGCCAGCGGACAAAGCCGGCCGCCGCCGTTGGCGGTTTCCGGGGGCAACGCTTCATCGCGCCATGCCGCACCAACCAATCAGGATCCGCCTGGTCCGGCAACATGTTCCGAGCAAGATAGTCGATGTAGCCATACAGTGTATGAACGGCCGCCGCCTGCACGCGCGCATACACCTCCGCATCCAGACGACGCAGCACCACATCTTCATTGAACCGCGTGAGCAAATCGCTTCTGATCGTCGCGATAAGTTGCGGCAGGGGCGGCCTGCTGAAACCACTGTCAGCCATTGAGTTCACTCCATAAATCGTCAAATGTAATCGTGTGGCGGGTGCCGTCTCGCTGCCATAGTGTGATCGCGGCTGCCAGCATATCGATGCCGGTACGCTCCACTCGCGTATCAATCCGCACGGCAACGCCATCGTCAATCATCCAGGCCAGCGCCTGGTTGATATACGTTCTCGCCAGAGGTGGCGTCTGATTGGTCAGGGTCGTTCGGCGGAGCAGGTAGAGCCGGGAGCCTATGCGATCATTTTGTACCGTTGGCCAGGTATCACCCCACCAGCCCATCGGCTGCTGCGCGTTATCGTCCGGCTCGGCCCGGCGCCAGGAAAAGAGCGATATCACAACCGATCGCGTCAGCCGATCGAGCGGCGCGTTTCCGGGGTAACGCACGCCATTGACGGTCAGGATCATCATTTCATCTCCTGGTTCGGTTTGCCGGTCTGGCCACCGTGAGTATCGTCGTGGTCATGCCCGTTATACTGTTCACGCATTTTGCTCAGCGTGCTGGTTTTATCGGTAATCTCACCATTGGGCACTTCAAGCAGCGGCGTGTTAAAGGTGGCTTTCTCCACGGCATTGACAACATAGTGTTTGGTGTTCACCTCCACCCGATTGCCCCGGCGCAGAACAATGCTGTCGCCTTCATCGGAATACAACGCCACCTCACCACTCTTTAGGCCACTCAGTCGGTACCGCCGATCGGCCACGGTGATCACCACACCGTGAGAACGGTCTCCCGACAAAAACAACGCCACCGCTTCTGCCCCGGGATGTGCCGCGGCCGTAAAGCCGTAGGGTTCCAGATGCTCAACGCTGGATTTGGGGTCGCCGGCCACCAGCGCGACATCCACCGTCTGGCATTTGGCTGCACTGTTCAGCCCCCGCACCACCGCGCGGGCAAGCAGGTTAGACAGGCCTCGCTGTATGGCCTCCATCGGATTACGCATCAGAAATCATCCTCTTGTTTGGCCTTTTTCCGCTTGCCGGGCTTCTGTGGCTCTGGCAGGTACGCATCCTCCGGCCCCACGCGTAATTCGGTTACCGTGCCCCCCTCATCCTGGGAATACGTCACCTCGGCGATCACCATTTCCCGGTTGTTAAAGTCCAGCAGCGGATCGAACACAATCACACGCTGGTTGGGTTGCCATAGCTTCCCGTCTCCCTGGCGCCAGCCCTGCACCGTATAGGTGGTTTCGTCCGTACGGGCCGCTCGCTGCCGTGCCTCAAACTCACATCGCGCCTGACAGGTAGTGCCGGTCGCATTGCCCGTCTGCTGGATGTAGTGCGGGCGATAGCGTTTGACACCGCTATCCTTCGCGGTCGAACGAATGGCGGAGATCGTCGCCTCGCCAAAATCATCGTCACCGCCGGCGCGCTGGCCAGAAACCTGATAATCAGAAAAGCGATCGCGAATGCTCTGTTCGGTATCGCAACTCAGCACGTTCTCGCCAAAGACCAGCGCGGTCGTGGCGTGCGCACTGCCAATGGCCCCCACCACCAACCGCCCTTGCGGATCGTCATAGGCCAGTGCCTGTTGCTGACCCAGCAGTTTGTTCAACACCTCATGGACTGTTTCACCGTGATCCGCCTGGACGCCCTGTAGTGAACCCGCCGGGGCGCCGGCATCAACCACGGTAAGGTTGAACGGCTTGGCAAGCTGCGTGGCAATCTGCGCCAATGTCCGGCCGGCAAATTGTGTGGGCGCAGCGGTGCAGTCAATCAGATCCGCCGTTTTACTCCGGCCGGTGATCCCAAAGGTAATGCCCCGGGCGTCGTAACGTATCGGCGTGGCCTCTACCCAGCCGGTGATCACCAGGTCATCACCGATCGAAACTTCGACGGCATCCCCCTTCTTAACCCGGGGGGCCAGCGGGACACTGCCCGACTCCCCCGGCCACTGGCGGGTTATCTGCACGTTGAAGTCCCTGGCCAGACGCTCAATGCCGGCCGCGATCTTGACGGTAGTCCAGCCGCCCCACTCGCGGCCGTTCACTCTCAGCGTGACGGTATTATTCATCGAACGGGGACCCTCAATGGCTGAACGGGAATAAAGCCGGGATGCTTCACGGCATTACGCCCCGTAATGTCGGTCTCGCGGGCAGCGTTGTCATACCAGGTGGCGGCAAGCACCAGCGCCGGCAACACGTCTGGTGGGGTACGGGTCACCGTTTTTTCCACCTGTGCCAGGCGTGTAGAAATATCCCGGTTGGTATCCGTGCGAACCCGGTTAAGGGAAAGGAAAAGGCCATCATCGGCCGTGCGCTGCAGCTCGGTATCAATGACATGATTAAGCCCGGCGCGCACGGCGATCAAATCGTCCCAGGTTACGGGCGCCGGCACAGGATTATCCGTGCCGGCATCATTGAGCGCCGGATGTGACACAATGGGCGTTGCGCTCTCAGGTGATCGCTGGTTGACTGGCGTTTTGGGCTGAGGAAGCAGCGTCACCGTGTAGGAGGCTTCGCTGATGGCCGTGGTGCGAATGGCTTCGGCAACGTAGTTCTGCTGCGTCTTCACAACCTGGGTTGTCGTACTGTCAGTATTCCATACCCCCCGCGGCGCCAAATCATGCCCCAGCGTCACACCGGAAAGCGTGTCGATCAGCGTCACCAGATCCGATGCATCACCGGTGAGGCGATTGCCGGCGCGCCACATTTTTTGCAGGGCATTGACAAAGTTCATGCCAGAAGACGGCGGCATCAGCAGTACCGACAGATCACCCTGCAGTAAACGCGCCGCCGCGGCAATCCCCTCATCCACCATGGTGAAGGCATCCGCCACGGTATTGATCATCGCTGTGGCCTGATCGAGCACATCACTTTGAATAAAATCCGACAGTCCGCCCAGGCCAAAACTGGAGAAAGCGTCGCTAATACTGTCGTCAAGGGCCGAGCAGGACGAGACCAGCACCTGCCCTGTCGCCACACCCGAAGTCGGAAACGACAGTTCCCCCGCTTCAACGAAACTGAAGCTGATCCGGCACATGCGCCCTTCGTTGTTGCTGTGACTGACGCGCACTTCACCATCAACGCAGATGGCCATTTCACCGTAGTTGGGATGTACCAGCGTTCCCGGCCCCGGGGTATCTACAGCCGCAATGAGCCGATCGCGCTGGTCAATATAATCATCCCCGATCAGGTAGGCGCTGATCGTGAATCGCCGCGTTGCCCGCCCGAGATCTTCGGTATAGGGCTTGTCGCGATTGGGATATTCATGCGTCTGTACCCGGCGGCCGAATGTGCCTTCGTCACTTTCAACACTGAAAGGCACACCACGAAACGACGCGGGCTGCAGCCTGCTTTTCCATCCAGCCATAATAACTCCAGACATAAAAAAACCCACCGAAGTGGGTTGATTGATTATTTATTCGCAGTGATGGTTATTCAGGCTTGACTGCCTTACACTTTATTTCTTTCACACCAGTCGTTCCATTTTTATTTACACCTACCTTAACCTTACCGCTTTTAAAAACCGTAACAAAAAACTGACCTTTGGGCATTTTAAACGAAAACTCCCAACCATTAATAATTGGAGAATCAAAATCATCATTTGGCCGCAATGGAACAACAGCAGTCATTGGTGCTTGAGGTTGGTCGTTACTTTTAAAAAGGAAAACACCTTTGCTTTTACCATATTCATAAGAAACATGAGTAATCAGCAGTTTCCCACTGGCTGATTGAGCAGGACAGACTATGTCTATTGAAGATGATATCTCACCATTTGATTCTATCGATGATTCGATACCACTCACAAAGTCACCTGTTAGTGAATCTTTCGAAAAAACAGGGAAAGATATAGCAGCAATAATTAATGCCATTATTGTTTTAGTCATTCACCATCTCCAGTTAATTACCATTATAGATTAATAATAACTCACATCATGGGTAATGTTCATCAATCTTTTTTCCCTGAGCGCGTTCCAATGCAGCTCCGATTTAATCAAGGTTTGGCAAATCGGTTATAGCCGACATCGTAGGAAATACCGGGAGGCAGCTTGCTGTCCGTCTGCACCTTCATACCTGCCGGCATATTCTCAAACTTGAACGTAAATTCACCGCCCGGTGGCTGTTGCGGCGAGGGATTGACCGGCCTGAGCAGGGAAACCGAAGGTTGATACTGCCGCCCCTGGTTTTCCTCTCTGCGCCAGGGCAGCAGCTTTTTCCCCAATGCATCAACGCTATCGAGACCAGGTAGATCATTGAGCGTGCGTGTCACCACGTTGTCTTTCAACCAGGTGAACCGCTCCTCCAGCGGATCGGCTACATACTCTTTGGCCGTGAGCGCGGCACCGATCGTCCCCAGACGGCCAAGTGCCATCGCACCGCCGCCGAACAAGCCGGTACCCTTCGTTACCTTCCCAAGTTTCCCCATCTCTTTCGTCACACTGCCGATGGAGCTGACCATGTCAACGGACCACTTGATCACCATGAAGGCCAAGATGCCTTTAAGCACGGTCTCCCACCCACCGATGGCATCAACCATCTTGTTGATCTCGGCCAGGGCGGATTGTATGGTCGGGCCCACGGTATCCCAGTTCTCGACGATCAGCCCGCCGGCCAATACCAGCAACGTCACCAACTTGCCCAACGGCGACATATTCATCACGGTATTCAGCAAGCCAAATGCCTTTTTCACCGCACCCACCGCACTGGCAGTCCCCAGCAAATATGCCCCAAACTTGGCAACAGACTTGAGCAACTCAGGATTTGCCTTCACCCAATCACGCAGTTGTTCGATAAATGGCATCAGCTTGCCGATACCCTTGTTCAGAGCCGGCAGGAACATATCACCGATCGTCACACTGACCGCACTCATGTGGTTTTTGAACAGCTGGATGGCATTCGCTGTCGTGGCGGCGCGCGCGGCGTACTCCTTCTCCATTGAGCCGCCGTAGGCCTGCTGGTCAGCGACTTTGGCAAAGTTTTTCCGCAACAGATCAAGGTTGGTCAGCAGGGGCGCGATCGCCCCCAGAGACTCCTTGCCGAACAGCGCTGTCATGACAGCGGCCTGTTTTGCTTTGGGAACCTTCGCCAGCGAGTCCAGCACTTTCAGCATGGCGCTCTTGGCATCTTTCTGCATGTCGGCTGCCAGAGTTTTCGGGTTAATCTTTAACGCTCTGAGCGCCCGTTTCTGTGAAGCTGTAGCAGCGCCACCCGCGGTCAATGACAGCATGAAGTTCTTGATGCCCGTCGAGGCGATCTCGGACTCCACCCCCATGCCGGCAATGGTAGCGCCCATTGCCGCAATCTCGCCTGACGCCACCCCGGCCACTTCCCCCAATGGGCCGATCCGAGTAACAACCTCAGAAATCTTGGCCGCACTGGCGGGGCCGGTGTTCCCCAGGTAGTTGATCTTATCTGCCAACCCGACTACGTCTGTCTGGGTCATTTTGAAGGCCGTACGCCACTGCGCCATCATCTGCCCGGACTCTTCCGCGGTCTGGTCGAATGCCACGCCCATTTTTACGGCAGACTCGGCAAAGGAAAGCAGCTCTTCTTTGGCGATGCCCGCCTGGCCACCGGCCGCGACAATCTGCCCAATCCCCTCGGCGGCCATCGGCAACCGTGTAGACAGGTTCAGCACATCGTCGCTCATCTGCTTGAACTGTGCCGGGGTATCAAAATCCACGACCTTGCGCACATCGGCCATCACCGACTCAAACTCAATGGCCTGATTTATCGGCAATGTCAGCGCCCCAACGATACCGGCACCCACCGCCGCAGCGCCGGTCATAATGGAGGAAAACTCTTTACCGAACCCCTTGACGTTGCGCTGCATCTTCTTCATGGGTTCAGACAGCTGATCAACCGCCGTAATGATCGCCTTTAACTGAAAGCTGTCAGCCACGGTTCATCTCCTCATTGATGCGGATGGCCTCAGCCTCCAGCTCAAAAAACCGGCTCAGTGCGAGCCGGCGCAGATCAAGCGGGTTCAATCGCCAGAAATAGGCAGTGTTGTAAAGCCGCTTTCGGAGTTCCCCGGGATTTTCGACGCCGTAAAAAAACCGAGAATAGACATTGAGATAGCAAAAACATCAAACAGCGCCAACTGCCTGGCGGAGGAAAGCGGAATGCCGGCAAGCTCCGGGATATAGGCCAACGCCGCGGCGGAATCCAGCTTGACGCCGCCGGACTCCGTCAGCGAGAACGGCATACCAAATTTCGCCACCTGGTCATACGTGGGCTCCTGCAGCTCAATGACATGCAGCGTCTCGCCGTGCGCCGTGATCGGCTTACTCAGGGTGATTTCTTTCATTGATAGAATCCTTCTTCACCGTGGAATTCCAGGTCGGCGGTGCCTTCCTCGGGGTTATGATTGGCCTCGCCGTGCAACCAGGCGCTGCCCAGCACATACACCATCCCATTTGCCAGCTCGGCGGTGATGGTCATGGCCGTAGACGACACCAGCTTGTTGATGGGAAACGCCTTCGGCACCTTGAAGGTGCCTTTCACATAAGGGGCGCGGTGGGTCTCTTTGTGATCCACGTCCCCCGCCAGGCCAATTACATCATCGCGCACCACGGTGTTCATCGGCACTTCAATGCCACCGGTGAGCGACAGTTGCTGACCGTCAATTTTTAGGTAACAGGTACCGGCGATCTTAGCCATCAGGCGGCCTCCTCGTTGTACTGCAGACGGAATTGGTTGAGCAGAGCAAAGACGCGCAGCTGATTGACGTAATCCGGTGGGAACAGGACATCCAGGCGGCTCGGGTCATTGGCGTTACGCTCAACAATCAGGTATTTCTGGAACAGCTCGAAGTTTTCAACAATGCCCTCGCGCTCAAGCTGGCGATAGGTCGCACAAAGCTCACCGCGGATCACCGCCGGCGTCACAATAGCCTGACCCGGGCCAAAGCGTGTGCCATCATTGGCCAGCTTGTGGCGCCCATACTTCGAGGTGATCACCGACTTGAGACGACGCAAAACATAAGCGCTGGTATGCAGCGTTTCGCTATCCAGATAGCTGTTATCCGCCACGCCGTAGGCATTTTTCTTGTACGTGGTGATATCCCGCTGGATCCGCAGGCTGCCGCCCTCCGCATACGCGGTCGCAATACCATGGGTCAGCAAGGACTGCTGCTCCGTCATAATGAAGCGCTTACCCACCGGGGCCGGCATTGCGCCCGTCAACTCTCCGGTCTGCGTCGGCCGGGCGGGATCAATACGCAGGAATACCGCCGCGCGCGCAAGGCGGCCGGCGACCAACTCATCCAGCGGCGTCTGGCAATCCGGCTCATAGCCGGCAACGGTAATATGCTGGTTATTGAGTCCGTCACCGAAAGCCACCAGCTCGGACAAATCGCCCGCCTTAGCGGTATACACATGGCCATACAGCTGCCGCATATAACTCCAGCGGCCGCTGCTGTCGTTCATTTCCATCGCCATCAGCTGCAGGGACGGCATATCACTGAAGGGGAGTCCGATGTAGTCAAACGGCGCATCGCCCATGGCTGCCACCGCCGGCGCCATATCAGGGGAACCCGCCCCGCCCTTCATGACGCCAATCTGAGCAGTCAGCCCGGCCGGCACCTCTTCACCACCCACGCAGCCGTAATAGTTCACCGCCAGCGGAATATCGTTACCCGATACCCCTTTGTTGACCGCCGTCAGCGTCACTACCCCCTGCACATCGCCGCCAGACGTTGCCAAAACTTCGGCCTTTACGGGCAGATCCGGACGCGCATTGATAGCTGCGGCGAGTGTTGTGGCAACAGCCTTGGCCTTATCTTCAGTTGCCACCACTGCCTGCACCCGGGTGGTACCGATATACAGGCTGATGCTGCCGGCGGCCGTCGCCGTGCCGGAAAGGGTCACTGTGCCCTTGGCGGCGGTTCCCGAACCATCAGGCAACGCAATCACCCACAGCTCACCAAAGGGGTCAACCTTACGGTAAGCCGCGACCATTCGCGCCAGTTGACTGCCACGGCCGGCCAATTTCCCCGCCAGATCCGCGGAAGGCATGATAACCAGTTCGTTTGCCGCTATCTCCGAATCAGGCAGCGCCATGCCAAACAGCAGCGACGGGGCGTTATCCTGCGCCGTATTTGCGGCGCTGTTGTCCATTTCCGCATAAAACAGCGGAACCCGAACATCCGCCGGGATGTTATTAAAGCTCACGGTCATTGTGTGTTACCTCTCGGTTTGGCCGGTGAATTGTCTTGTTGTCGAACATCGCCGGCCGCCAGCCGACGCATCCAATACGTGCTGGGTTCAACATTCCTTCCGCCTGGTGGCAAAACATCGCCACGCGCCGGGTCGGGAACGGTTCGCCCTTTGTTGGGGATCAGATACATGGGTTACTCGCTGAAATGTATTTCGGTGTGGTGCTCGATCTTCCCATCGGGGCCTGCGCCAGGGTCGATGTAATCCACATCAATCGACAAGGTTTTGAACTCGTCCAGCGCGTCCAAATCGTCCTGTTGGCGGGTGTCTTCCTCGGTTATCTCCCGGTCTACCGTAAAATCGAACTGGTAATAGAGTTCGGCGCGGTTCAAATCGAGTACCGTGCCGCCGGCATAGCAAATGGGGCCGGCATCCGGATCCAGCTCCCAGCCCAGCAAGGCTTTCCAAACCTCGGCCCGCACATCGTGCACCGCATCGTAAGACGCCCACTGCCCACGCTCATCGCGCCCGTTGCTCAGCACCACAATGACCGAAAACCCTTCGGTCAAAACCTGCCAATAGTCCGTCTGGCTCTTCTGCTCGCTGGGTGTATCATCAGCCGGCACAACATACGCCGCCGGAAGCAGCAGTTTCCCGACATCGGGGATAGCCTTGAACTGCGCCGCGCCTCCGACCCGGTTTTCAAACCGCGGACAGCGGGCACGCAGTGCAGCAATAATGTGGGTTAATTTCACGCTGTTTTCCTTTTGCGGCGCTGTGGCCGCAGCGATTTTCGCAATTCACGCGAAAGGGTGTATCGGGTCCAGCTGCGCCGGCGCTCCAATACTTCCACCATGAAGTTATTACGCGGAGCAATCCGCCACTCGGTGCCCCCCGAGGCGCCACGATGATGTTTTTTCTGACGCTTCGCCCCACGGCGAACCCCGTAGAACAGAAACGCAGGGTAAAATGCGCCGTTGATGGGGCGGTTTCCCTCGCCGTTCTTCTGGTTGGGAGAGATCTTCACCATCAAGCCCGGGCGCCGCTTTGAGGCCCGCGGGACGTAGTAACCGATAGAGCGCGCAAGGCGGCCGGTTCGGAAGGCCGGGTTATCTCCCGGTGCCGAGCGGCCACGATGCATCACCAACCGCCGCGCATCGCGCATGTGGATCTGACCGATGCGCACAAAAGCACGCCGAAGGCGGGCACGGTTGAAAACCAACTCTGTCGGCTGCTGGAAATCAACGTGTAAAGACGCTTTCGCCGCCATACCGCTCACTCCTTCGGGTTTCGCTGCCCAGCTCTTCGCATTCCAGCAACAGGAAGCGCCCTTTACTGTTCAGATCGCGTACTCGCCGCACCCGGTAAACCTGGCCGGACAATACGACCTCGTGATCGGCGGTAATGCCAGAGCGGTAACGCAACGTGAAGTAATGGGTGACGGTCGTCTCCGTCTGGACCGACGCCTGATAAGTGGCCGCCCCCACCTGCGCCATCTTGGCCCAGGCACGGAACGACTCGGGAAAAGTCGGCGCCAAACCGAAACTGTCTGTCGGCTCGTCTACACGCCGCCGGATAACGATCCGTTTATCCAGCTCGCCCGGGTCGGGCAGCAAATAGCTGGCACTGGTCTGCGCCTGACGGATTTTCATAGCGGGATATACCTGTAGGGTTGCACGTTCCACAGAAAGCCCATCGGCAGGCTGGCCTTTTCAAAGTCCGACACCGCCGAGCGGTTCTCATAGTAGTGAGTCGCCAGCAGCAGCATGCCAATCTTGATATCGTCGGGAAGGTGCAGACCATCCGGATCGGACTCGGGGATCTCGCTGTCGGGTGCATAGAGTTTTCGATTAAGAAACGTCTCGGTACGCGTCTGAACCGCCCGGCCAATCAGTTCTAGCAATGCATCTTCCTCAGTAAAATCAGGCTCCAACTTGCATTGCGCCTTGATTTCTTCGAGTTTCAGCAACATAGCTTTCTCCGGTGCCCGCCAAACGGCGGGCACAAAAAAACCGCTTTACGCGGCATGTTGAACTTCGGTTGGCGTCGCTATCAGCTGCTGGCCGATCCTTTACCCACCAGCGCCTTGATGGCAGAGGTATCTTCCAGGATGCAATCGAAGCGATGGAAAGCGACGAAGCCGGTCTGATCGAACTCGGCATAACGCTCAACCAGACGCTTGAGGATCATGTAATTGACGCGGCGGATGATGAAGCGATTGAAATCGCCGCAGAACATGAACTTCTTGCCGGCGCCAATATCATCGATCTCCTGATCAATCACGTACGGCACGTTCAGCACCGACGCCGGCGCCACGCCGACAATATCCGGCAGCCACAGTGGGCGTCCCTGGCCGTCTTCCATTTCACTGATCAGTTTCAGCGTATTATCGTTAAAGGCCAGGCGGAAACGGTCGCCGCGACGGTATGCCGGGTCGATGGAGTGTTTCAGCGCCAGGACCTCTTTCCAGTTCACCGCAGTTGCCGACGCGGTCACGGTAGTTTTATCCACGGAAGCCGCCAGACCTTTCGGCTGTTTCGGTGTACCGGTGCCGGTACCACGGATCAGGTAACGCGCCTCACCGCGTCCGATACGCTCGGCGATCCGGCGGGCAAGGTAGGCTTCCATATCAATCGCGCTATCCTGCAGCAGCTCGTTGGACACGCGAATGATTTTGGATGTCAACTTCAACGCACCCAGGCTGTCCATGCCGAATTCGGTATCTTCTTCGCCGGCTTCTTCGTTTTCGCCCAGCAGCACACCCACCTCATCCGTGCCGTCAGCCGTCGCCCACTCCATGGTTCGGCCGTCAGAGGTGGTCAGGATCTGCGCCACACCGGCGATGCCGCCATAGGCTTTCATCTGCTCAACCACTTTCGCCAGGAAGGTTTTTGGTACGGTATAGCCCCCCTTCTCATCCGGCGCAATGCCCTGCGCGCGCAGCTCACGCAATGCCTGGCGCTCTTCGGCGGTCAGCTCGGCTGCGCCGTGACGCATCCATTTATCAAACACGGCAACGCGCTGCTCAGGATCTTCACCTTTCGGGTCTTTATTCTGCTTTTGGCGTTGCTCCTCTTCCTGCTGCTCGATAAACGACTGATCCAGCGAGCGCAAGGACTCTTCCCGTTCGATTTTCTCATCGATGGCCTGCAGCTCGCCCTGAGCCTTCTTCCACTCGGTGCGCTGCTCATCGGTCCAGGCGTTATCACCAATTTTGTCATGCAAGGCGCGCATGTCGGTGGCGATGGTGTTTCGTTTTTGCTTCAGTTCATGCAATTTGGACGCAGACATAGTTTTTCCTTACACATTAAGTAAAGTCAGGAGGCGCTCACGCGCCATTCGTTGGTTTACGGCATTGGTGATCGCGCCACTTTCGCGCGCCTCCTGCCAGGCTTTCAAAGAACGGACGGCAGAATCAGCCGCCTGATAGGCCGGATACGTCACCGGACTGACGTCATACAGCCGGGAGAATTTGTGGATTTCGCGAATAACCACGCCTTCCTCGTCCTCGTACCAGCGATCGCCGTCGCGGGCGACGCGGAACGCAAAGGACGATTGGTTAATGTCACCGCGTTGCATCGGCGCCAGCACCAGATCGCGGATGGTCTGGGTATCCGGCGCCTCAATGTCATACTGCAGACCACGCTCATCTACGGAAACCTTGAGCGTTCCCGAGGTACTCCGGCCCAGAATGAAGTTGGGATCGTGGTTAAACAGCCCGCGCACATCATCATTCAGTACATCATCGAAGGCGCCTGGCTTGATTATCTCGCGAAAGCCCCACAGCGGTTCAGAACGGATATTGAACACCGAGCCGTAACCGATAATCCGCGTCGGCTGGTCTTCCTGCTGCTGCGCGCGCACTTCACCGCTGTAACAGCGCGTTTCTCTGTCACTCATCGGCGTCTTCCTCTTTGGTTTTGTCGTCGATTACGTTTTTGGTTGGATTGGCCGCATTCACGCTGACCAGCATTTCATCCAGCCCGTCTACCGGGTTCATATCCTCGAAGGCGCGGGCCTCGTTGCGGCTCATCCAGCCGTCAATGATGGCGTAGTGGTAGAACTGGGCGCGCTCTTTCGGCGTACCGCGCATCAGCCCTGCCAGGTTAAAGCGGACGTAATACCCCGCCGCCCGCTCTGCCCGGGTGAACAACCGGCGGTTAAGCTCCTGTTCCCAGTTGGCTACCCAGGGCATGATGGTATAGCGGACAAACTGAATGGCCTGCTCGGTGATATTGCTGAAGGTGGCTTTTTCCAGATCGTTGATCATGTGCGCCGGCACGTTGAATATGCCGGCAATCATCGAACGGTTCAGCTTCATCATGTCGATGATCTGGGCGTCTACCGGGGACACTGACAGCGCCCTGTAATCAAGTTCTGCGGGTAACAGCAGGGTTTTATTCTCCTGGCCACGCAGCGCCAGCGATGCCTTTTGCCAGACTTTCTTCAACCGCTCCCAGCCCTTGTCCTGGATCTCCCCCTTCACGGACACAATGCCCGCCGGCCGCGCATTCCCACTGAAAAAGGAACTGGTGTATTTCTGTCCGCTCATGCCCATGCCGATCGTCTCGGCGTGCTGCATGATGGGGCTGAGGCCCATTTTCTGGTTATTACCCAGCGCACGGATGTGGATCATGTCGTCAGGGCTGATGGCGAAGCTGCCAAGCTCGTTATAGACGCCATAGGTATAGCGGCCGCCGGTATTCAGCAGCGTGGTTTCCCACGGCATACACGCTTCAAGCCCGCTGACCTCGCCGCGGCGCGTCCGGTGCACCCGGGTAAACCCGTTACCCCAGCCGAGAATGTGCCGCTGCTTCAGCTCACGCCATTTATAGCTGGTCTGCCAGTCGTTGGGCTCGTCATGCACCAGATAAAAAACCGGGTGATCGCGCGCCACATTCACGCCTTTTTCCGTTTTGCGCATCACATGCAGCGGCATCTGGGCCACGTTGGACGCCAGCACGTAAATGCACGAATAAACCGCGGCCAGCTTCATCGATGTTTCCGGGCTGACGTACACGTCCGCCTGGAGCAAACCGTCCATTTCCGCCATTTCGGCGGTGACCGGATTGGCCGGATTTTCCAGCGGCTCACTGCGAAATAGCGCATCAAGTAACACGTTTCCCCCTTCTGGCCGCGATCAGCGCGAATGCCAGCAAACCGCCGCCGGCGCTCTGAAGCGCAATGGCGGTGCCAAACTGCAGGTAGATGCCCGCCACCAGCAGACCGAAACCGGCCAGACCGATAGCATCGATAATCAATGTTTTCATAGATATAAGAGGTCTTCGTCTGGATCGATATTGGAAAGAAAATCGCCCGGCTCATTCAGCATGGCGCGACCGATGGCCATAATCAGCGTGACAGCGCCGTCAATCTTGTTCTCGGCCTGCTCCTTGATTGGCCGAACCACATCATCGTTCCCCGGCAAATACTTGCCGATCACGTTGCTGAGACACCAGACCATGATGGGGTTGCCGTCGTGGTGGAACCGGCCAGACTCGATAGCGGCCTCCAGTTCTTTCATCGGGTCGGACATGTTGGTGTAATTCTGGATGATCGTAATGGGCGACATGTTTTCATCGGCCAGCTCGTGCGATATGCCGGTGGCACCGAAGGGGTCAATAGGCGATTCCTCTACCGGGTTAAGCCGGTTGGCTGCCCGGGCCTCTTCCATGATGTAGCGATAATCGATCTCCGCGCCATCCGTAACTGTCAGCAATCCCATTTCCACCCATTTTTGGAAGCGCTCCGCCGTACGCCGATCCTCGCTGCGTTCAACGCTGTAGACCGTGTCATACGGCACCCAGAACCGCGGCGCGATGCTGTAATAATGGCGCTTGCCGTCAATGTCCCGCGTAAACAACCGCCCCATGCTGTTCATGTCCAGCTTGCGCGCCAGGTCAAACGCCAGAATGCAGGGCTGCCCTTCAAACTGCTCGAGCGTCAGCGTGGTATCTTCACAGCGCTTCAGACTCACCAGGTTATAGAAGGCATCCCGCGCCGCGACCCAGATATTGAGGTGTTTGGTCTTGAATGTACCGGCATGGCGGGCGTTGTTGATCGCCCGCTGCTGCTGGCTGAGCAGAAAGTCTTTGTAAACCGAGACGCCCATATTGGGGTTGGCCTTGACCAACGCCTCCGGTTTTGTCCAGTCGTCGCCTTCGTCGATGGTATAGATGATGCCGAACAGCTCATCGTTCGGCACGGTGCCGCTCAGCATCTCCACCACTTCACGGCGCTTGTCGTAGCACGGCCCCTCGATGTTGTAGCCGGCCGTGGTGATCGCCCACATCAGCGGTTGCCGGCGGGCGCCCATGCCGGTCAACATGGTGGTATAGAGCGCATCAGTTTGATGTTCATGGTATTCATCCACCACCGCCAGGCTGGGCGATGAACCGTCGCCCGGGTTGCCGATCAGAGGTTCAAAGCGGGCGCCGTCCTCCGGGCGGTTGAGGTTGGACGCATTGACCTCAATACCGAAAGCCTCCATCAGCATCGGCGTACGCTTGCACATCAGCCGGGCCGGGCGAAACACTTCCCAGGCCTGCTTTTCGGTGGTCGCACCGGAATACACCTCGGCACCGAACTCACCGTCGCAGGTAAACCCGTAGAGCGCCACGCCGGCCGAGATGGCCGATTTGCCGTTCTTGCGGGGGATCTCGGTGTAGACCTCGCGAAAGCGCCGTAGCTTGGTGCCTTTGTGCACCCAGCCAAAGACGGCACAGACGATAAACAGCTGCCACGGCTCCAGGGTGATCGGCATCCGTTTGTATGCCCATTCGCCCTTGGTGTGCGGTAATAGCTGGATGAATCGCGCGGCCTGCTCTGCAAGGTCCCTGTCAAAGCGGTAGCGAAACTTTCGCCCCTTTTCTTCGGCCAGATCATCAAGATGCCGCTGGCAGCTGCTTACCACATACTGGCAGGCCACTATCTTGCCGCGCACCACATCACGCGCATACTGATTGGCAGCATTCACGTTGGGGTAAGATTTTCTCTTCATGATGTGATCAACTTAATGAATGGATTATCCGTTTTTTTCTGGCCGGCGAGTCCTATCAGCCGCTGGCGGCTTCCCGGATCGAGCCCCAGCATGGCGCCGGTGCTGCTCATCTCCGTTTCCTGTTCTTTTTTCGCCGTCAATTGAGGGTTCTTTATCGGGCCGCCGGTGGCACCGGTAACCACGTTGCCCTGCTTGGCGATGTTCTTGACTGCCCGGCGCCAAAACTCGTACGCCACGCACCACCGCTCCAGCACCGCCAGATCCGTGATGCACAGAATGCCCTGACCGCAAAGCTCTTTGGTGGTCATTTGCCACATTACCGTTGCCAGGTGGAGCCCCTCTTCTTCAAACCATGCCGGCGGCTCCGCGCCTTTTATCGGGGTGAATACCGGCTCGTCCTTATTCAGGGCTCGTTTACCGGGGTTGCCGGCCAATTCCTTGCGGGCGGTCGGCTTTGGGCGCCGCCCGGATCGGCCTGCCGTTCCGGCCATATGCGCTCCAGATTAAATTTCATTTTTCGCGGGTGTAAAAACATGACGGGGCGGGCAGTACGGAAGAGGCAAAGCCGTAGAGATTTTCCCTCCCCCTACCGGCCTGAGCGCCGCTCTCTCGCGGTCTTCGCCCTATGACAGGGGGTGCATAGGCTTTGCAAGTTGGCCTCGCTATCGTCTCCACCGTGCGCGAGAGGCACGATGTGGTCAACACAATCAGCCTCGGTTATGGCACCCCGGCGCAGGCATTCCTGACACAATCCCTTATCCCGCTTGAGGATCCGCGGCTTAATCACATCCCAACGGCTGCCGTAACCGCGCTGATGCCGACTCTGACCAGGCTTATAATTGCGCCACCCTTCACCTCGATGCTCACTACAGAATCCGCTGGGATCGGTCGTTGTATTGCGGCAACCGCGTTTACGGCAGGCTTTAGGCGTCCGGGGCGGCATGGCCCGGGGCCTTGTTGATCATGAAAACTAATTCTTTTTGCACCGTATCTGTATGCGGCAACGGATGGCGCGTAATCGAGATCGGCGGATACTCTGCCAGTGGTGCCCAGCGGTTATACTCCAGCGCCTGGCTGTAAATTTCGTCATAGATGCGACGAGTTTCCGTGGCCAATGTTGCTGCACACTCAACCATCGAGTCATGCATAGAGAGTTCGTCTTCTAGGAGATAAACGCTATTCCGAGTCGCCAAGTGACGAAGGTGAGCCAGCTCGTCAATAAGCTGTCCAATGGTTCTCTTCGCCACAATGCAACGGCCAATGGCATCATAATTCCGCTCTTTCATACCGCAGTCCTCTTGAAGGCATAAGACCCAATGCCAACGCGGCCCAGGTCTGATTCAATCGTATTAATCTCAACGCAGGTAAAGCCTTGCTCCGCAAACCACCGCAGCAACCCATCATGCGTGAAATACCAAATGTGCTCGTTCGGCCGATAGTGATGTGAAGCCATGATGGCATCGCCGCCGGCGAAGATGGGGATCGACACAAACACCCACTGTTTAGCCTTTGCTACCGCCAGTTCGGGCTTGTCGATATGCTCCAGGCTGTCCCAGAACGTCAACGCCGGGAACGCGTCAGCCGTATACAGATCGGCCCAGCGCCCGCGCAGCTTCAACCATTGAACGCCAACCGGATTGACGTCATACCCCCATGTCTGAGGGCGCGCCTCCACAAACTGCCCGGCACCGATCCCCACATCGAGCACCATCCCATCGCCGTGATGGCGCTCCACCAACGCAACGCGCGATTTCGTCAGCGCATGCCCCATCGGGGTATCAGCCATCAGCTGGTATTTGTGAAAATAGCTGTCGTCATACGGCCGTTGGTTCAACGGGACGGGATAACGACCAATGCCCAGCGCCGGGACGAAGACCAACCCAGACTCAAGATGTTGAGAGAACGATTTCATTGAGCCAGTCCTTAAATTGTTGGCCAAAGCCGGTAATGTGTTTGGAGCACGCATGGTCCATCTGGCCACACATGCAGTAATTATCAGGCTGCGCCCAACCTACGCGGGAAAGGTCCATCTCCGGATCGGTAACAATATGTGGCGCGTTATGCCCGCCACAGCCACCCTGGATGATGAAAACCGGTGTTTTGTAGCAGATGGCGGCAGGAAGCGCCCAACCCACGCCAGAGACCACCACAGCAGCATGCTCAACCAACGCCAGTATCTGGGTTACAGACAACTCACCGGCGTGCAGCTGTAGATCGGCCGCCGGCGCATCGCCCACAAGCCACTCTTCGCCCTCTTCCAGATCCGCCAGACTGACCACATAAAAATGCTTTTTCAGCAGCGCTGCCGCCTCGTTGATGTATTTGGGGTCAGGGTTACGTGCAGGATTGGCCCACTCGCGCCGAACCGTGGCCGGACGAATAACCGCAATGGGTTTATCACTGATCACCGGCGACGGCCCATAGGAAGGCAAATCAAATTGGGATGCCACCTTGCAGAATTGCAGGGTCATGGCATCGATAATGGATCCTCGCGCCAGCTCGTCCGCCCCATAGAACACCGTGAAAACTTCGGCTTTCGTCGGTTCAGGCACATACCTCAACCAGGTACGATCTTCGTTTTTCCGCTGGGTGCGCAGCAACGTGTTGGACTTGACGAATTTCACATCAAGATCCGCATACAACTCCGGCCAGGGGGTGCGAATGTAAGCCCCGGGGAATTGCCGAACAAATGCCCGCTGGTAGATGCTGTCGCCCAGGCCATACATCCCACGGATGTAGATGTTTCGCTTTATCGACATGAAAACCTTTAAATAGAAGAGAGCGCAGCCTCAAGAGACTGCCTCTGGAAACATCGCAAGCGAGTACGCCGCGAACAGTTAACGATCTCGACACCTGCCGCCCAATCACGTAATTGGCGAAACTCATCATGCCAACGGGCTACACTCATGGCGTCAGGATTGGCGAGGCCAGCGTGAGGCCCATGCCAGTGAGCACCGTCGCGAATTGAACAGTCATATCCCACCAGCAACACCCGCCGGGCACCGCGGTAGATGGCCAGCTCAATAGCACGTTGGCCAGAATTAAAACTGCCTGGCAACTGGCTATCAAACTGCGCCAAATTGAACCGGTCAGCGGTGAACGGGTCGCTGCACCAACGATCGGCACCACACGTTATCTCTGCGTGATATAACTCCCACCAGCAGCAATCAGCGGCATAAATGACGGCACATGCCGGGATCAGGCGCCAACTGTTGTTGACCGCGATCGCCGGCAAACCTGATACCTCCACCAGCGCGCAATCCGCTGCAGTCAACGATGGACCGCTGGCGACGCAAACAACCGTATGCCAATCCATTCACAGCCCCGAAGAAAAAAGCCACCAGCCTGCCGATGCGCAGGGTGCGCGGTAGGTGCAGGGTGACGGCTTGGTTATCTTGCATTATCGATGGCCCTCGCAAAGGCCACCTGTAATGCCAATGGAGTTAGCAATCAGCATCCGGCTTAGCAACGGACCGGCAAGCGGCCATACAAGCTCGCTTCATGTCCATCTCAGCCTGACGAGCCCAATCCGTTGCTTCCCAATCGGCCCGGACATCGCCAACATGCTCTCGCAGAAGTTTGATGAACTGGCGGCTGATATCTTTGAATTGGTTCATCTTCCCGATTTCGCCAAATGACAGTTCACGATACCCCGTTACAGTGCTGCCATCTTGCGGCTTAGCTTCGCTCATTGTTTTCTCCCGGCGGCTTCCCGCCATTGGTTCAGCGTGGCCACCCGGCCGGCGCAGATTGATAACGCTGTTTGCAGCGCCAGCGCATGACTGCCAATATCGCCCCAGGTATCACCCTGCAGTTTTGGTTGCTCGCAGGGGGTGAACACCGACTCAGGGGGTAAAAGCACGATCGGTGCCGGCGGCGGCGGTGTCCGTTCCGTGCAGGAGGCCAATAACAGCGGGAGGAGCAACGCGCCGACTACACTCGTCATTCTTGGTTGCTTCACGATATTTCCTCTGATAGGTTTCGCCCTGCTGGCGTAGCTGCTGTTCTCTTTGTTGCTGTTCTGCCATTAGCGAGCTATTCCGGGCGGCGTTCTCGCGTAATGCTGTTATCAGTGACTGCTGCTGCGCCAGCGTCTTTTCCTGCTGCTTAACCTGCTCACCAGCCTTTACTGCGTTGCTGTGGAAGTAAATCGCCAGCCTGCCGGCGACAATCAGCGCCACCGCCAACAGACCGATAATCATCGTCCGAACGCTGAATGAGGTGTTCATGACAAAAACATCTCGCGCTCTGCTGCACGACGCTTGACCAGACCCGGCATCACCTTACCTGCCGAGTTGCGCCATTTGGGGAATTCGTCCGCCGCCCCATGGGCGTCACCAGCATTGAACTTCTTCACCAGAGTTGAACCAGCAAAAGCGGGCCCGCCGATGTTGAATGCCAGCGATACCATCGCGTCGAACTGGTTCTGCGTCATCGTCCGCTTAATCGCGCTGTTGACCGTCAGCTCAAACACGGCCAAATCCTCGGAGAAAAACGCTTCTGCCTGCTCCTGCGTGATGCGGTCGCCGGGTTTGACGCCTTTGGTGTGACCCCAGCCAATTGTCCAGGGCTCGCCGCCGGTGCCGGGATCTGGGTATGCCTTCAAGCGAAGCTGCTCAAAACCTTTAATGAATTCCCTGCCCTTAGCGTTGGTTTTCATTGACACCCCCGAAGAAACGCTCCCAGAAGTACGTCAGCGCCACGCTACCCATAGCACCACAGAGACCCGCGCCAACGAACGCCATATTGACCGATAGCCCCGTCTCCATGCTGACAATGCCACCGATTAACCCTGTGAAACTGGATACAACAATCTGAGCCAGAGCATTAACCCAGCTCCACGCTGCCTTATTCCGCTTGATATCCATGAGATACCTCACAACACCGCCCCAGCCGGCAATGAGGATGAAAACCACCCATAGGCTGGAGAAAATGTGGTTGATTTCTTTATCCGGCATGCTGCCACCCTGCCTTTGTGGGATTGACCGGATACACCGGTGATAAAAAGAAAAAGGCCGCCAAATGGCAGCCTGTAATTGACGCGAATTGTCGCTTTGTAATTGTCGCTGGTTGATCACTGCCGATGGAAAACACCACCAGCGGCTGAAATCTGACCCACCAAAACGCAAAAAACCCCGGCGTGTTAAGCCAGGGTCAAAATAGGTGCCGGTCTTTCCCGACTGTCACTTCACATCAGAGGGGCGCACTCAAAATCCCAGGTGAAGGATTCGATAGTGCATATCAAACTGAATGCGCCTTTCTGAGGCGCTTCCCAGCCACTCCGGGGATCCCTTCATCGCAGGCTGAAAAGCATTTTCTGGAGCGGTCAGCGGGAATCGAACCCGCATCATCAGCTTGGAAGGCTGAGGTAATAGCCATTATACGATGACCGCGTTGGTGGCCCTTGCTGGACTTGAACCAGCGACCAATCAGTTATGAGCCGACTGCTCTAACCAACTGAGCTAAAGGGCCAAGGTGGCGAATTCTAAAACATTCCCCATTAACCACACAATACCATATGGTTATCTTTACATTCGCGCACAAAAAAAGCCCGCGCGCTGGCGGACTTTTCTTTAACGGGCGTACAAACCCCATCGTTAGGTTTGATATTAGGAAAAAACGGCAACTTTTGCAAGCGGCCAGTTTTTCACCGGGTGACCTTACTGAAAATACGCTCCAATTCGCTCTCTTCCTGGTAGCATTTGGTAAGCAGCGATTCGTAAAACGGTTTCCAGCTATAACGCCATGTACGCTCAGGCAGTTCAGGGATCAGCTTTTTAACCGCATGGTGTATGACTGACGGTTGAACCCGTTTAAATCCCCTACCCTTACATTTCGGGCAGTCCTTCATGACCGGAACACCTTGAAGTTCACTCGCCTTTTTGTCCAGAACGGTACCGGTCCCCTGGCAACGGCAACGAGCGCTAACCTTGCCTTTACCGCTACATACTGGACAGACCACCATAGTAACATCTTCCCATACGGTCTTTGCTGGTGGCTGGCTGCTTTCCTTCAACATCCACAACCCATTCTTAATTCTGAATTTATTTTCTTCCCACAGGATCGCCAGCTCGTTACGATTTATCTGGGTTTTGCGAACCAGCCCCCGGCCCTGGCAACACGAGCAGGATTCTGCTGATAACGCAGACCGGCAAAATTCACCGTAGGCCATGGCAGCCATGATGCGCAGACAACGGCCTAATTTGGCGCCGGCGGCTCGCTTTATCGCCCTAGGCGCCTTTTGGCTGGCAAATTGCGTTAGCATATCGACCGAGCGATCCCGGTCTTCTTTGCTGACGCCATATTTCCCCAAGCACAGCGCCATCCCAAATGCAGCTTTCGCCTCTACCATTCCAAGCGCAGCCATAATGTCAGTGCCCGTTAAATCTTCACTTGCAGTAGCTCGGGAGGTGTCAGAGATATGCAAACTTTTCGGGCTAAAGTGTTTCAATGCCGTTTCAATATTCATGCCTTTACCCCGCGTTTGTTTGCCGTGGTGATCGCCCCAATCCCAAATGCCTTATTCAACGTGAGCACCAGGTGGAACAGCTGGCTGCCGTGCTTGGCCTCCCATGCCGCTACATCATCATGCAATTCGTTATGGCATTTGCGGGTCAGAGGAATGGTGAAAATGTCGTGAGGCTTGGTGCCAGTACCGCCCAGGCCGTGATCGATGATGTGATGCGGGTCGTCTGCCGGCAGGCCGCAACCACAGCAGCACGGCTGCGACTTCACCCACTGGGTGTACTTTTCGCATTCCCAGCGCGTCAATTTTGGCCGCAACATAAAGCCCGCCGGCGGCGCCGGGTCCACATCAACGAGCAACGCCGGCTTAACCTTCTCCACGCGCTCATTGATGATCGCCTTCGGCGCTTTCTCCCAAACGATATCCGACTCTTTACGCGTGCCTGTTTCGTCTGGTGCTGGTGGAAGGCGCAATGCCGAGCGCGCCACCGAATCAGGCAGCAGATCGGAAACACCATTTAGCACGGCCCACCAGCATAATTCCGGCAGGCTCAGCTGGTGGTCTTCCTTAAACCGAAAGTGCGTTCGGGCCCGGTACATCAGCCAGTCCGCAACATTCTGCTTCGCCAAAGCGTCCAGCGTCGGGTGGGTTTGCTCCCGCAGCAGGTGTTCATGGTGCCAGCACAAACGGACAGGCAAGCCGTCATAATCCAGAATATCCATGTTGTGATTGTGATAACCGTCGCCATGTGGCCACTGGCACTCGGTGCCGCGGCTCAGCCACTCACGCAGCGCAGTAACACCACCAGCAGCGCCAATAACTCGCTCATGCAGGAAGAATGGCGACAACCGCGGATCATTGGCCAGGCTCTGATCGGCTACCGGCAGCAAACCCGATGGGAGCGGTTTTAGCTCTTCTGGCTCGTTGGCAATCAGCAGCCGGCGCTGGCCGCTGAAATAGTGCAACAGTTCACTACCAGGGCGCAGCAGTACCACGCCCAGATCACGCTGTAGGTAAGGGGTTAACAACATCCTCATAATCCGCTTACCGCCTTAGCCGAGTGTGCAATGCGCGCGGCGGCAGTGGTTAAATGGTCAGGATCCAACTCAACGCCAACAAAGCTATACCCCTCAAGCAGAGCCGCTTTACCTGTTGAACCTGAGCCCATGAATGGATCGAGAACTACGCCACCAGCGGGTGTAACCAAACGGCAAAGGTAGCGCATCAACTCAACAGGTTTCACTGTCGGGTGGTTATTCCTGGCCCCGCCAGTACGTCCTGCGCCTGCGCGTGGATCGTTAAGGCCAACGCTCCCCTCTTTTCTTCCGCCGGTCATGTCGCTGGCGGTGAACGGCACAAAACGCTCCATCCCTTCATCACGCTCCGATTTACTGACCTTTGCACAATAGAAGAATCTCGCAGCACTACCCTGATCACCATGGTGGTAACTGGCAACCCTATCAATCATGCCGCCAAACTTAACTGGGCCGCTGAAACCATTGGCTGTTGGCTCAGTTCCCTTCACTGGTGCCCGGGCGCCGGCATTTTGAGGAAACTCGGTTATAACCTCTTCACTTCCATCATGCAGAACGTTTGCAGGCCAGCGGCCCAATCGTTCTGAGTGATCAAGCTTGTCGCGTTGATCGACAGTTCGCCCGCTTTCCTCAACAGTTGATTCCCCGGGGCGCTTAGGAAAAGCAGCATTCGAACCTCTTGAGTGAGTTGACACACTGTCAGTACCAACCCGGCATAGAGCAATATTCAGCGCGCCGGTACCGAAATCACTTACATTTCTATCGACGGTACCTGATAGCGGTTTGCGCGCCATGACGATCGGCTCATGTGCCGGCTTTAATCCGGTACCTTTGCCAGCGTGTTCCCCCGTAAGGTTTTTTGATTTCGGGAACCCGCTGCCATAAATCCACATCAGCTGATCACGAATTTCAAAGCCGGCATCCTCGATATTTACCACCAGGCGGTGATAGGTACGGGCGCCACCAAAAGCAAGCAGATGGCCGCCAGGCTTCAGCACCCGCAGGCATTCTGTCCACTGATCTACCGTAGGCACCTGGTAATCCCACTTATGCCCCATGAAGCTCAGGCCGTAAGGAGGATCGGTTACTATGGCGTCAACAGAGTTATCGGCCATGCCGCGCAGGACCTCTTCACAGCGGCCAACGTTAAGTTGATATGTCACAGGATCCCCCTTTGCTGCTCTGCCTTTGCCAACAATTTGATGAAGCTATAACGGTGCTCGATGTTGAAACATGCCAATACGCCTTGCCAGTCACGCTCACGAGCAATGCGGCGCACACCCTGATCAGCAGCCCAATGGCTTCGCAGCCCTCGGATAGACCACCAGCGGCGAACCTGCTGCAGTACAGCCACCAGCGGGAAGACGGTAACGCCACAAATTTGTTTGGTTACTGGTTTCATGCGGCCTTCCCTCCGTTCAGGCGCTGGGCGCAATCTGCCCAAATGCGGTTCCATGCCGGCACCGCGTAACTCGGCTGCATGGTGCGCACTCCGGCTTTGCTGGCCTCAGTTCTCGCCAACGTCTCCAGCTCGCCCGGGTTTTGAAGCGGCAGACTGCTACCGATGAAACGACGATAGGCCGCGTCACGCTCTGCGCAGGCCGCCGGCGCCGAACGGGCTTGCTCTGGCTTGCGCCCGCCGTCATGCCAGGCTGTAGCCGCCAGCAGGTTGCCCGGGAACTTGACCGGCTTGAACATAGCTTCCGGGTTCAGGTGCTTGGCCCATTTGGTGCCCAGCCAGCGATCAACGAGGTATTCCACCACCAGCTTGAGTTCCTCCAGCGTGTGTCCGTCCACCAGCCGAGCCCGGATGTTCTGCAGGGTGGATTTGGCCGTGGTGTATTTGGCGCCCGTCAGTTGGTTCAGGTGTTTCAGCACCAGAATGGCCTGGTCAGTGATGTGAATTTCTTCAGAAACAACATCCCCCTGGTCTGCCGCCGCCGGCGGTTGACCAAAAGTGTTTTTATCTGACGGATCATGTTTTGAATTTACTGACGGATCGTATCCAGATTCTGGAGGGTCAAAACGCCCTGTGTTGCTGGATTTTGACGGGTCAGATTTTGAGGTATCAAATTTTGATGTATCAGATTTTGAGGCCTCAGATTCTGGAGGGTGAGAATTTGCAGCAGCGCGAAGCATCTCAACGTTCAGCTGCGTCATGCTTGAGGTGTTGCGGTTGCCTTTCCGGCGCTGTTGGCGGGTGATCCAGCCGTCTTTTTCCAGTTTGGCCAGCGACGCGCTCACCGTGCTTTCGCTGGCGCCAATCTGACGGGCGATCGTCTTCACTGAGGGCCAGCACAGGCCTTCATCCGAGGAAAAGTCAGCCAGGCGCGCCATTATGGCTACCATGGACAGTTTCATGCCCGCCGCCGCGCAACCGTCCCACACGTATGCGGTCAATTTCGTACTCATAAAATAGTCCTGGTAAAACGGGCCCAGAAGATGATCAGAGGGCAAGCACAATGCCACTCGTAGCCTGGGCGCTGGTAAACAACTTTCTGATTTTCAATGTCATGCTCGGCAATGACGACTACGTGACCATGCTGATCACGCCAACGACTGCCGATATCTGGGTAATTAGCCGCCATTAGCCGCGCCTCCACTCGTCGTAAATGCGCTGCAGCAACTCTGGGAAGCGCGATTCATAGAAATGGGGCTGGGTTTCCCGCGGGTTGTTCGGCGAGGTGATGTTTTTACCAAACCGCAGACCGGGGCCGGTGATCGACCAGAAATGTTTTTCACCGTGGCGCCGGCTGGGGCGGCTTTTGCGCTCGACTATCCGCAACCGCTCCAGAATGCGATATGCCACCGGCGTGCTCATCGTGCTGCTGTTCAGCTTCAACAGAGTGGTGATCGCCGCTGTCGGCCGGCTGGAGCCGTCAACGGCATCCGATGGCGCATCAATGGCGTATACCGGCATCAGTGCCGGCAGGCCAGCCAGCTCTTGCAGCTTCTGCAATGCCCCCAGACGTGACGACTGAGAGAGGTTCAGCAGCTTGGTAGCGGACTCCACGATCAACAACCCGGCCTGGATCTGGTCAGTCTTGGTCGCCGGCAGCTGTGGCGCCGGTACGTTGGCCTGCTCCAGCGCTGTCATGCGGTCGAACACCTTCGCCTGTATCTCGTAGCTGTAACTCATGGCCATCAGGCAGGCTTCGCGCTTGGGTAAGTGCAGACATGGAAGATCGCGCCCGGTCGGGTCGGTGTACTGAGCGAAAAATTTCGTTGAGTGGTTTTCACCCAATACCCGCGGCGCCTTCGCCATAAAATCAGCATGGCGCAAACGGGTATGGCCCTTGCTCGGGAACGGGGCGCCGGCGGCGATCGCTTTCGACTCACGCTCAGCGTTGATGTAGTCCACCAGCTCCAGGCTGGTCATAGTGATCCCGGTCGCTGGTAGATTAGTCATTCTTCACCTCACTGTGTCGTGACAACCAGGCGCCGCCATCTACCACCCATCGAGCAAACTGGTAGTTGCTGGCAATCCACCGACCCAGTACATTGACCTCATACCGGAACGGCGACGCAGAATTACCGCCAGTCATTGCACGGCAGCGGATTTGCGGCACCATAGAATTTCTGGTTAAATTGCTCATGCGATTATTTCTCCACACACTGATTTACTCGCACCGACGTCCAGGGGCTGCAACCTCTGGGCGTTACCCTTTCTGGCACTTGGCCTTTTTGCCAAACAGCGCCAGCACCGCCCTAACCTCTGCATCACGAGCCTGCAGGTGCTTACGGTGATAACGCATGATCTCGGCAGCCTCTTTCTCATCAATGACGCCATCAGCAAGCGACTCCTGAATGATCTGATCCACATGCCCACGGTGTGCGGCGGTGCGGATGCTTTTGCTGAACAATTCCACCTGGTCCAATTCGTCAAGAGCGGGGATCTCAACCACCAGCAAACCCCGGCGACGGGCGAAATATTCGGTCAGCAGGTTGGTGCCCGAGATATCCTCCATCGCTTCCAACTCGCCGATCTCGAAGAAGCGGCAACCGTTCTTCTCGTAGAGGTTGTTGTTGAACGCCGTTTCCGACATGCCCAGTGCTCCAGCCATCGCCGATCGGCCACCAGCAACCGCCTTACACATGCCTTTCACTACATCTTTCAAATTTGGCTCTACCATGTTGATTTTCCTTTGGTAGTTACTGTTATCCCGCCGGGGCGGTAGACTCCGTTTTCAGTTCAGGCTGCGCTAGATTCCTGACCTGAAGAGCAAGGACGCGTACCGCGCAGGTATGTCCAATCAACATCTGGACGTAGCTGTTCGCATGTCACTGCTCCAGATGTTGCCTTTTCAATTTCAGGGCATCGCTCCGCCGGTATCTGCCTTATTCCATTAATCCATTGGTTAATGGTTGGTGCTGAAACCCCTAAGAGTCTGGCCATTGCAGCCTGCCCCCCTAGGTCTATGCAGGCCTGTTTGAGTACTGAATTTTCTTTTTTCACAAATTAGGCTCCTAGTTTTCCACTTGCACAATGTTAGGCGACGCCTAATATACAGTCAATAGGAATTGCCTAACCACATAATTGTGAGGATCATTAGGCAATGCTTAGCGGTAAAGAGTTAGGTCATGCGATCGAGCAGGCCATTAACAGGAAAATTTCTTCGGGTGCCGTCAAGACCAAGGCGGAGATCGCTCGTCATTTCAAAATTAAACCCCCATCAATTCATGACTGGATCAAGAAAGGCTCAATCAGTAAAGACAAGTTGCCGGAATTATGGGGTTATTTCTCGGATGTAGTAGGCCCGGAGCACTGGGGGCTGAAAGAGTTCCCCCCCCTAATGTGTAACTCTTCCACACTGCTAGGCGAGCTGTCAGAGGGGCATAGAATTTATGATGCCTACTCGCATGCTTCAGAAGAAAGACGCGTAATTGTCGCTTTTTTATTATCAATTGGCGAATCTGAACCAACCTGGGTTGATGCAGATGTACGGGCATATGTTAGTACGCTTGATACAAAAGTTAAAAAATATCTCTCTGAAAACAAACCGTTAGTTAAAAGCACCACTCCCAAAAAGACCGGTACTTAAACTCGTATGGTCTGATGGAAAGTCACTAACTTAACTCCCACCTTGTTTTACCCCTCATTCCCAATGATTTTTTTCGACCAAAATATTAGGCATCGCCTATTGACATAAAATTAGGCATTACCTAATATCACATCATCAACAGCGAACAGGCAGGACGCCCACGAAGTAGCAGCCCGAGGCGCATGAAAAACGGGATGATTCGCTGAACCAAGCTTACAGCAGAGGGTTACACGATAACTACGAGCATTCGAACCATCGATCTAAAGGTTGGTGACAAGATCAGTTTTTACGGTGCGCTGTTTGAAATATCGAGCGTGCGCCACATTTCACAGCCTTACCGCGACGACATGGGGCCAGAAAAAACAACCATTGCCAATGGCGTTTGGCTTAGTGGGAATGAGATCCCCGGATATTTCGGAAAAAAACGCGACTGGACGTTTCAGGGAAACCACCGGGCAACGCTGGAACGCGTGAACAACTAACACCCACCGCGCCCTACGGGGCGCACAACGGCATGCTCACTCGCCCTTTCCCTCAATTCTGGGAGCGGTGGAGGATCCTAACTCATGAGTGAGCATACCGTTGTGGATCTGGCTGGTGGACTTCAGGGGCGTTGTCCGCCAGCCACTACAACCAGCAGTAAAGCCATTCGGAGTTATGCGGCGGCATCCGATTGGTGATTCCGCCAAGTGGGTAAGTTCAGCGGTTCGCTTGCAATCCCCACCAGGCTGGCTGGAAGGTCAGCACACAACAGGCAAGAGCATTGCACCGGATATATGGCCAGCACCTGTGTAACTTCCCCTGGCGGCAAGGTAGTTAGGTCGCAAAGGCAACGTTACGGGCAACGCGGCGTAAGGTGGTCAAAGGCAGTGCTCTTTCCGTTGTGATGTGTGCAAGCGCACTGCACCGCAGGCGGGAGGAAGACCGGAAATCGGCTGTGCGGCCACCATACCGCCAATACAGCGAACTGAGCGGCCGGAAATAAGCAGGGGTAGCGCCCTGGTGTCACAACCAATGAATTGCTGTGTGTAGTCTTTGGCGGCCATGCCGAACTTCAACCCACCAACACCAGGAGGATGAAGATAATGTTCATAGGCTGGCCGCCCTTTTTACACATCAGGTGGCGTACTGTGCCGGTTTCCTTATTAATTTCTACACAGTATAGCCCGGCGCGGTGCGCCACCTGGTGTGTGGAGAAAACCGCGGCGATCGCCGCTTCGTGTGAGGACTATTTTATGAGTGAAGACCGCAAAACCAATGTACCGGACTTTCTGGGTGAGCTGGATGCCGGCGTGTTTGTAAATAAACTTTCAGGCGCTTTAAACAATACCGCACTGGGCGTTCTCAATAACGGCGGGAAAGGTAAAGTTGTTATTACCCTCGATATTGATCGCTTAAGCAATTCGGTTGAAGAAAAGCGCGTCAGTATCAAACATCAACTGAAATATGTAACCCCAACACCACGCGGGAAAGTTTCAGAAGAAGATACCACCGAAACGCCAATGTACGTTGGCAAAGGCGGTAAGTTAACAATTCTGCAAGAAGACCAAGGCCAGCTATTTACAGTAGATGGCGGCACTGACGGTAAATTACGGGTCGCTAAGTAATAACGCGCCCTTATTCATAAACGCTATATTTAATTAACCCAAAGGATTATTTTATGTCTCAATTAGATGGCGGAGCAATTCAACAAGTTAAAGACCTGGTGATTTCTGGTTATCACCTTCGTGATATCGAAGGGTTAGCCTGCCCGACAGCAATTTTACCTGAAGGTGTTGGCGTTGAAAGCCTTGAGCGATTCGGCTTAGAACGCTTCCGCTTCCGCGGTGCCATGGAAACAACCAGCATTGCCGATTTTGTTCGCTACTCCACTGGCTATGCCAAAGCGGAAGAGCCAGCACGCTGCTTCATTGACGCCGACAACATGAGTGCACGGTCAGTGTTCAATATCGGTTCCCTTGAGAACCCAGGCCATGCAGATAACGTCGCCTCGATCAAACTCAAGAAAACCGCACCATACCGTGCATTGCTGGCAATTGATGGCGATCGCCTGCGCCAGAAAAATATTGCCGAATGGCTGGAAGACTGGAGCGACTATCTGGAAGCATTTGATGCCGAGGGTAAAGCAATGTCTATCTCGCAGGCTGCCGGTGCCGTTCGCCGCGTGAGCATTAAGCAAATGTCAGAAGCAGATCATGAAGACGGTGATTTCAGCGGTAAAAAATCACTCATGCAAAGCATTGAAGCCAGCAGCAAAGACGTGATGCCGGTTGCATTCGAATTCACCTGCACCCCGTATGAAGGCCTCGGGGAACGCAAGTTCAGCCTTCGCAATAGCCTGCTGAAAAGTGACGAGCCGCTTTTCGTCTTGCGTATTGTTCAACTTGAAGCGCAGGAAGAGGCAATTGCCAACGAGTTTCGCGATCTGCTGATCGATAAATTCGATGGCGGCTCAGTAGAAACCTTCATCGGTAATTTTAAAGCCTGATTTTTTAAATAAGTAATACAGCCTCAAATACCCCAGCGATGGGGTATTTGGTGAAGTGTTGCCAAAAACTGTGTGGAGAATAATTATGTCTTGGATTTTAACCTTTACGGGTAAACGCTTTGATTACGAAGCGCCAACCGTTGACGCTATTTGCATTGAAGATATAGCGCAAGCCTTATCTCATGAATGCCGCTTCAATGGTCACATTCCTGAATTCTATAGCGTGGCGCAGCATTGTGTAATTGCCAGTAAAATTGTCCCGCCTAGTTTTGCTTTTGAAGCATTACTACATGACGCGCACGAAGCATATTGCAAAGATATTCCATCACCGCTTAAAAAATTAATTCCCGACTATCGCGGCATCGAAAATAATATTGATTTTGTTATTCGGTATAAATTCGGACTTCCAGCCACAACCAGCCCGATCGTCAAGCATGCCGATCTGGTGATGCTGGCCACCGAGCGCCGCGACCTCGACATTGACGATGGGACACCTTGGCCAATGCTCAACGGGATCCGCCCTTCCGAAGACATTTTCGTGTCGCCAGTCAATCCAGTACAGGCCAGGGCGATGTTCATGCAGCGTTATAACCAGCTGTCCAGCGAGAGGACTGCGTGATGTTCGGCCTGTTCCTGCTCGTCTGCTACACCTATCAGCCCTGCGAATTTGTGCCGCAAGGCTGGGTATATCCAGACAAAAGTAACTGCCTGGCGGATATCCACCAGCAGAAATTACCCTCGCAATACGAGTGTCTGCCGGTTGATGGAGTGATCCCGGCGCAACGCCAGGAGGCCGAAGATGCTGACTGATAAAACAATCCTCGATATGTGCTGCGGACCGCGCATGTTCTGGTTCGACAAAGAGGACGAGCGCGCTGTATTCAGCGACAAGCGCTGCGAGAGCCACACCCTTTGCGATGGTAGAAAGCTGGTTATCTCCCCGGACCTGATCGCCGACTTCACAGCGCTGCCGTTTGCAGACGGTAGTTTCTCTGTTGTCGTGTTCGACCCACCGCACCTTGAGCGCGTAGGTCCCAATGGCTGGCAGGGCAAGAAGTACGGGAAGCTCGACCGTGAAACATGGCGCGATGAACTGCGATCCGGGTTCACCGAGGCTTTCCGCGTGCTGCGGCCACACGGCGTGCTGATCTTCAAATGGAACGAAACCCAGATACCGGTTAGCCAGATCATCGCCCTCACAGACGAAAAACCGGCGATCTGGCAGCGCACCGGAAAGAACGACAAAACGCACTGGATCATCTTCGTGAAGGGGGATGGCAATGGCTAAACCGGTTAACTGCGACCACATCACAGATGAGTATATTGAGCAAGCGTTCGACGGCACCAACTTTGGCCCCGTTAACAAACGGAAAATGTTAGAGCAAGGGTGCCTTAAAGCTGCGTGTGATTCATGGTCTGGCCACACCCTCTCTACCATCATGGTGGAAATCGGCTTCACGAAGAAGCTGCACGGGAGATTAACCAAACTCGGCAAACGCTTCCTGATGGATGCGTTCTATCAGCCAAAACAATCGGGCTAAAGCCCAGAAGGAAACAGCATGAGCAAATTGATCACCGCAGTTGAACCACAACGCGACCAGTACGGCTACTGGACGCACCCAGATTACTTTACGCCGGCCAATGGCGCGGAATATGGCGCGCCTGGCGAATTTGAGGCGTGGAAGGAAGCAAACCGCGTCACTGGCGCGCTGCAGTGGATGGAAAATCATGCCACAGCCGAACAGATCGATGCCTATGAATCCGGGGACGGCGATATTAGCCAGTGGGAACCCACCCCGCCAGCGGGCGATGGCTGGTTTATCGGTTCAATCCACGATACCGAAGATGGGCCAGTTTGTTACTGGCTGCGCCCTATTGAAGAGGATCCAGAGGCCTTAAAGAATCTGGTTGAAAAGCACCAGACCGAAGCTTTGAAGCGGGAGTTTATCGACGCTCACCAAGCATGTGAAAAAGCAGCCTATGCCTATTTCTGTGCTTGCGAGCTGGGAGAAGAGCGCAGCAACGCAGGTGAAATTTATCAACGTATTCGGCTGGCCACGCGCCGCGGGGGGTACTGATGAGCAAGACACTGAATTTTTATGGCGCCAGCGATGATCTGTTTGAGGTTGAGGGTGCGATACGTGAAGAGATCGGCTGCTTTAACGAGCTGGGGATCTATCACTTGAAATCTGCTGAAGGCGAAGTGCTGGTTGTCGCAACCTACACCGATGAAGGTTGCTGGGCTATTGGGCTTTGTCAGGTTGGCGAAGACGTGCCGGTGCCAGCTTGGCCTGTCTCATACTCCATGCATGAGCGAGGTTACAGCGTCCAGCTTACCATGGAAGTACCGGACGATACGCAGTTGGTTATGGCCAATGAGGAAGACGAGTAATGAGTAAAGCAACCTATCTTAACGAGTTGAACGAGGCACACCGCATCGAAAGAGCTTCCCGCCATCGCGATGCTCGCTCCCCCTATAAAAACAGGGGAAATGACCGTTGGATTGAAGTCTGTAACGCCCATAACCGAAGAGTAATCCGCAAAGCCAAGCGCTCTGTCGGTAAAGCAAATAAAAACGGTTGTCGTCGTACTGCAATGGGCCTGCGTGGTTTTCTCAATGAGCTGAATATCTGGGCACAGTTTACCGGCGGTAATCGCCAATCTGCCGGCATGCCTAAGCGTGTATATCGTATCAGCCACCGAGGGGTGATCACCCATGCCTAAGCATGATTTTTCACCACGTCTGGTGCGTGGTATCGCGATAACAACAGAGTGTGACATGTGGCAATGCAAGAAACATTATCGCTTTCGCTCTGGCAAGTATTACGGGCGGATCAGATATGCGGAAGTCCAGCATGGATAAGCTGAGCGAGTTATCTGATTTGCCAGTCTCGGTTGCAGAGGAAACGATGGAAGTCGCCGGGATGCGGGTAAAAGTTCACGTCCTCGACAACGGCCAGCGCGTGATCGACGCAGCAGATGCGGAAAAACTATTTCAATGGCTGGTAGCGGCCCCAACACAAGGTAAAACAATGAATGATCTGATGATTGACCTGGAAACCATGGGCAACAAGCCCAACTCGCCAATCGTGGCGATCGGCGCCGTGTTCTTTAACCCTATGACGGGTGATCTGGGCCCGCAATTTTATACTGCGGTAAATCTGGCGAGCGAATTGGCCGCCGGCGCCGTTCCCGATGGCGATACCATCAACTGGTGGCTGAAGCAAAGTAGCGAGGCCCGCGCGGCGATCACCAGTGACGAGGCAAAACCCATCGCTGAGGCCCTCGATGCGTTGACCAATTTTGTCACCCGCAGCTGCGAGCAGCCGAAGTATCTGAAGGTTTGGGGCAATGGTGCCGCCTTCGACAACGTCATTCTGCGTGAAGCCTACGAGCGCTGCAGTAAGGCGCCATGCTGGAACTGGTTCAACGATTTGGACGTGCGCACCATGGTGAACCTCGGCCGGCGTGTGGGATTCGACCCGAAACGCGATCTGCCTTTCGACGGCGAACGCCACAATGCGCTGGCTGACGCCGTACATCAGGCCCAGTATGTTTCGGCAATCCACCAGCGATTACTGCTCCCCCATCAGCAACCTACCGAACTGTAATTAATCCGGCCCGTTGCAGCGGGCCTCTATCGTGTGGAGAAAGCCATGAAGATCACTTTGGTGGAATGGGCTGCAGATGAATTCAGTCAGCCTTATAAAAGAGGCACTCTTTGGATGTGGGCCCGAACAGGCCGCATCTATCCTCCGGCGGAAAAGATAGGTCGTAATTGGTGGGTTTATCCAAATGCGAAATATGTAAATCCACATAACCCGAAGGATGTTGCCAAAAAAGCCAAACCCATTAACAAATATAAATTAGCGGAGCGTATTCATGGCCGCCAGACCGAGAAGTAGGAAACACAAAGACCTGCCGCCCAACCTGTACGAAAGTAACGGCAATTATCAGTGGCGCGATCCCCGCGATGGAAAGCGCTACGGCCTCGGTACCGATAAAACTGATGCTATAAACGAGGCTGTAGAAGCCAATCTGCTAATCTACAACCTGCAGAACAAAGTGCGCCTGGCGGATAGGCTGCAAGGTGCCGATATTCTGACGCTTGGCAACCATCTTGATAACTTCTTGGGCATCCTCAAAAAGCGCGAATTAGCTGATGGCACTCTTCGTCAACGTGGGCTCCAAATTGGTTATATCAAAGACCATATCGGGGACTTGCTGCTTTCTCGGGTCACGACAAAAGACGTGGCGGGTATGATGGATAGTTATGTTCAGCAGGGGAAAAAAGCCACGGCAGTCAAGCTGCGACAGATATTGAATGACGCGTTCAACGAAGCTATCGCCGCTGGCCACATCAAAGAGAACCCAGTAACACCGACGAAGGCACCGGCAAACAAGGTCTTGAGAAGCCGCCTGACAGTGACCGAGTACAACCAAATACTGAGCGCTACCAGTGATCAAGAACAATGGGTAAAAAATATGTTCGACCTAGCCCTTGTCACTGGCCAGCGGCGCGAGGATCTGGCCGAGATGAAATTTAAAGACGTACGTGATGGTTTTTTGTGGGTAGAGCAGATCAAGACCGGCGCAAGGGTTTCTTTACCACTGAGCCTTTCTATTCCGAGCGAGGGGTTGGTGTTGGAGGAGGTAATTTCAAGATGCCGCACATCTGGTGTCGTAAGCAAATATTTACTTCACACCGTTAGGGGTACTAAAAAAGGGTCTGGATTAAAGCCCGGTACTCTATCAAAGGGATTCAGTACAGCAAGGGATAAAACCGATTTAAGATGGCCAGGCACCGAGCCAAGCCTCCATGAAATACGTAGCTTATCAGCGCGTTTGTATACCGACCTTTACGGAAAAGAGGTGGCTCAGGCTATCATGGGGCACAAAACAGCAGCCATGACAGACCTCTATCGTGATACAAGAGGGGCTGAATGGATCACCGTAAAGGTGGTATAGTATTACCAGAATTTTACTACCATTTTACATCGACATTCTAACCTATTGATTTTAAATCTTTAAAAAAAGAGTCGAGCTTCGTAACTGGAACCTGCACGATTATGAGTAAACCAATTCAGATGGAACGCGGCGTCAAATACCGCGATGCTGACAAAATGGCGCTGATCCCGGTCAAAACGGTGGTCACCGAACGGCAGGAGCTGTTGCGTAAACCCGAGTGGATGAAGATCAAACTGCCTGCCGACTCAACGCGCATTCAGGGCATCAAAGCCGCGATGCGCAAGAACGGCCTGCACTCCGTCTGTGAGGAAGCCTCGTGCCCTAACCTGTCCGAGTGTTTCAACCACGGTACCGCCACCTTTATGATCCTCGGCGCCATCTGCACCCGCCGCTGCCCGTTCTGCGACGTGGCCCACGGCCGCCCGATCGCGCCGGACGCCAACGAGCCGGAAAAGCTGGCGCAAACCATCGCCGACATGGCGCTGCGTTACGTGGTGATCACCTCGGTTGACCGCGACGATCTGCGCGACGGCGGCGCTCAGCACTTTGCCGACTGCATCTCCGCCATCCGCGCCAAAAGCCCGAACATCAAAATTGAAACGCTGGTGCCGGACTTCCGCGGCCGTATGGACCGCGCGCTGGAGATCCTCACCGCCACGCCGCCGGACGTATTCAACCACAACCTGGAAAACGTGCCGCGCGTCTACCGCCAGGTGCGTCCGGGCGCCAACTACGAATGGTCGCTGAAGCTGCTGGAGCGCTTTAAAGAAGCGCACCCGGATATCCCGACCAAATCCGGCCTGATGGTCGGCCTGGGCGAAACCAACGCGGAAATCATTGAAGTGATGCGCGATCTGCGTCGCCACGGCGTGACCATGCTGACGCTGGGTCAGTACCTGCAGCCGAGCCGCCACCACCTGCCGGTGCAGCGCTACGTCAGCCCTGCCGAGTTTGACGAGATGAAAGAAGAAGCGATGGCAATGGGCTTCACCCACGCCGCTTGCGGCCCGTTCGTGCGTTCGTCTTACCACGCCGATCTGCAGGCCAAAGGGATGGAAGTGAAATAACGCGTAATAGTTTGTTACGCTATAGACGGCGGAAACGCCAAAAAACGGATGTCCACAAGGCATCCGTTTTTTATTGCGCGCGGCCAGACGGGGTTAAACGTCTTTCTTTTCGACGCTCTGCTGAGCGGACTGGCTTTCGGCGGCGTTGTTGCCGGCGGCCGGCGGCGTGCTGTCATCGCCCACGGCTTTTTTAAAGCCTTTCAGCGCCGCGCCAAGATCGGCGCCGAGCGTACGCAGTTTGCTGGTGCCGAACAGTAAAATCACCAACACTGCAATCACCAGAAGTTTGGTAATGCTGATACCTTCCATACTCACCTTCTTATCATAGAGCGCTGCGCGAACAGCGAGAAAAACTAACCTTGCCTGCGAATATTTAGCGACTTTCCTTTGGCTCGCACAACCGCAACATGTAACAGAGTGAGATCGGTCGCAGGAATGCCACAGGGCCTCTGGACGTGAATCCCAGACTATTCTTAGTTTATCACCCGCATGATACGCTGCCATGATACTCATCAGGGAGATGCCGGATGTAT